>SAMEA3663112__coassemble_92_pt1 | contig 26521 bp, 22 predicted proteins | sample SAMEA3663112__metabat2_high_PE_013 | metagenome-assembled genome bin SAMEA3663112 (sample SAMEA3663112) | pig gut metagenome | biome: pig gut; feature: pig-associated habitat; material: faeces | place: Denmark | collected 2012
GCTCTGCCTATGGATGCCAGGAAAGAAGATATTATAGCGTGCCTTACTGACAGACTTGACGATAAGAGTGTAAAGAGGTTACTTAATACTCTGACTGTGAATGTGCCTTACCGCTTCCTTAGTCCATGGATCAATTATACAAGTGACTCTGATGTGATTGCTCGAAGCCATACCTATGAGAATGGTTGTCTGTACTCCATCCAAAAGTCAAAGGAAGAGTTTTATATCACAATAAACCCTGTATGGAATAAGTATCTACAGGACTATTACGGTATTCTGACAGACTTCATCAACTGGAATCTAACCTTGTTTTTGCAGTCCAGGAATCCTAATATCCCTAATATTCCAAACAAATTGTCACGCCCGATGGAAAGGACTTCACTCAACAAACAGCGCAGGTTCTGGGATGATGTGATAAGGATAGGCGGTAATATCCACTGCATCTATACAGGTCTGGAGATACGTATCGGGCATTATGCTGTCGATCACTTTATGCCTTGGAGTTTTGTTGCGCATGACCAGCTTTGGAATCTCGTACCTGCTGACAACTCTATCAATAGCAGTAAATCCGACAAGCTGCCACCTCTTGATAGATACTTGCAGAAGATGGCTGAGGAACATAGAAAGGCGATTAAGATATACTTGGAGGCAGGAAAGAAAGAGAGCGCACTGGATGATTTCTCTTCTCTTGGATATACGCCACGAGACCTACTACAACTTAACAGAGAACGCTTCTTAACAGCATATCAACAAACATTTAACCCTCTATTCCAGATTGCTCAGAATATGGGATATGAGGTTTGGAACATATAAAATAGCGATGTGAACAATGAATATTATCAGTACTGTCATACATACTAAACGCTCACAAGAATTGGTTAGTCAGATAATACCTATTCTTGTCGGTTGGGCTAAATATGGCTTAACCAATAAGACCTATGGCGACTTAATTCACGCTTTAGGCTATACTCGCTATTCAGGTATCGGCAATCAGTTAGGCAATGTCGAGACCGTGATGAGGGAACTTAGGGAAATGACAGGTGAAGATGTGCCAACCCTAAATGCTTTGGTCAAGACTCCTATAGATGGTATTCCTTCTGATGGCTTTGACTTTGTTTATCCTAACTACAACGGATTGACTTTATCTGAGAAGCAAGTATTTGTTGCAGGTATAAATGAGAAAGCACTGAATTATCAGAAATGGGATTGGGTTCTGGATCAGCTTGGATTGCAACCCTCAAAGATAATCACAGAACAGGAATTAGAAGCCATTAGCGTACATGGTGGTGGAGGTGAAGGAAAAGAACACAAAGCCATCAAAGAGTACGTTTATAAGCATCCTGAAAGTCTTGGTATTACTGGCGTGATTCGGAAGGAGACAGAACATCCATTGCCCTCTGGAGATAGACTTGATGTATATTTCGAGACCTCAGACTGTAGATATGCCATTGAAGTAAAGCCATCAACCTCTCCCGATGACGATATAACCAGAGGAATTTTCCAGTGCGTAAAGTATAAGGCTGTCATGGAGGCTGTAAGAAAGGTGGAATATGGTAGATATGATATATCCACGCAACTGGTTATTGCTGGCTCCATATCAGACAAGAACAAAAATTTAGCAGAGGTATTAGGAATAAAAATTGTAAAACATCAAAAAAATTAAGTAAATGCACAACGGAAATTTTTCTGATTATATTATCGACTTAGCTACTAACTATGGTCTAGGCACATGGGACTGGATTGCTTTAATCATATCTATTGTCTCATTATCAGTTGCACTATTCTCTTTCTTTATTGCAAGGAGTACATTGTTTTCTCAAAAGAGAACAGAGAAGAATACTCAACCATTGATGAATGAAGATGTACAGTTGTTTTTAGTTGGGCAAAAACTCTTGTCATTACTGGATTCTTACGTATTCTTCTTTGCATTGCACTATTTGCTAGACAAGACGCATTACCATACATATCCTTCACCGCATTTTTGGAATTACGTTAATATTAAAACGCACGACCTCAATGAATCGTTGTTTTACAATTCTCAAGAAAAATTTGTTCCGTTCCATAATCTTATAGAGGCACATGAAGTGTATTCACATGATGTCGAATCCATAAAGAATCTCGTAGAAAATTCCAAATCAAAACATCATGAAATTATTGACGAAATAGTTCATTTATACAATGACATAGGTCTTATTATCTCCGAGTATTCTGAGGTATTGCGTGTATGCTTTAATTTGGATGATCAAAAACGAGAAGAATTCTTCGCAAATCACTTCTTTACAACTAATGACACAAAGTATTTTAACCAATGGTGTAATAAGAAGAATTACGAACAAGGAAATGTAGTAAGGCATTATTGGGAAGGAAGTGAAGCAGAGCAATTTCTAACTCCTTTTATTAACCAATTCACAAATAATGCTGTTGACGCATGTAATGGAAATGTGAGATTCTCACGCTTTGATTTCTCCAAATTCTTAATTAGGCACATAAATGTTATATTATTAAATACTCCATACAGAGGAAAAATCATAGATTTTGTTGGCAAGAAGGAAAGTGAGTCGCATTACAAACTGGTTATATCAAAAAGTGAGCAGACTACAGAAAATCCTTGGGTAAAGCCAGTAGAGCCAATAACTGATTCTGATCATATCAAAACAGAAGAATACTGGTTCTTCTATATGAAGGATCATGTACGGAATACAAACAAGTACAATAAGAAATCGTAATTAAGATTACCCTTGCAATTTTACATGGACTTCAAATAATACGTTAAACATGTTATCACTGATAATTACAATTTTGGATGTGATGTTCAGATGAGACACAATAAATTGGAGCGTGAAACGTTTTATAATATATAAAGTATGAGACAAGTAATTACCATCGCCCTAACAATAGCAGCCCTACTCTTTATGGGATGCAGTAAGGATGATACGCCAGAAGTAAAGACCAAGGATGTATCATTCAAAGTTTGCGTGAGCTGTGATGACTTGACCCTTAATGACTACTACGGCTCAACCCTCGTCCAGTCCGTCCATAAGTGTGATGTCGATACCGCATATATTGACTTTAAGGGCATGGCATACGGAAAACATGAGTTGGAACTTGTGATTGATGGCAAGAGGGGGAGGTCTGAGTTCGTTGTTTCAGATTCAACCGCCAAAGCCTATAGCCTATCAAAGGTCAATGTCGGTATAACACTTACTTTTGATGATGAGTGGGATGAAGAGATAATATATGAGTTTTGAATGATATATAATATAAGGTATAACATGACACAAAGTCGGCTATATATAGTTCTGATATGTCTGCTGTCTTGGGTTCAGGCCTATGCAGCATTACATGAGACTGAAGAATTTGGCAAATGCCTCACCCCCACATATTCGTATATTAACGTGGTGGCGCTCGTTGGAGGCGGCATCAATCCCCAGCCAGGTGAGATCTCGTTGGCACACAACGGTGTGCTCTTCTGCGACGAGCTGCCTGAGTTCAACCGCAGCGTGCTCGAAGTGTTACGTCAGCCCCTCGAGGACCGCAAGATCACCATCAGTCGCTCCAAATACACCATCGAATATCCTTGCTCGTTCATGTTCGTCGCCTCCATGAATCCTTGTCCCTGCGGATATTACGGCGACGCCACCCACACCTGCGTGTGCACAGCCAACCAGATACAACGCTACATGAACAAGATCAGCGGACCGCTGCTCGACCGCATCGACATACAGTGTGAGATACAGCCCGTGCCGTTCGAGGAGATCTCAAAGGCAGAAAAGGGCGAACCCAGCAGCAGCATCCGCCAGCGTGTCATCGCCGCGAGAAAGATGCAGGAAGAGCGATACAGGTCAATTCCACACATCCACTGCAACGCACAGATGACCGAGCGCATGATCCACGAATATGCAGCACCCGACGAAGCCGGCATCACCCTCCTGAAGAAAGCCATGCACAAGCTTAACCTCAGCGCCAGAGCCTACAATCGCATATTGAAAGTAGCACGCACCATCGCCGACCTCGACGCGTCAGCCGACGTCAAACCCATCCACCTCGCCGAAGCCATCGCCTACAGAAGCCTTGACAGAGGCGACTGGGCAGAACGGCCATACCGGTAGCATTTGAATAAGAGTCAACAAGCATTACAAATCATTAGTGTCCCGTTAAAATCGGGACACTAATGTGCAAAGATACAAATTCAAATCCGTTTCATTGCAAAATACGCCGTAATAGGCTATAATTCAATTATTTCAAAGAGCGATTAGTCCACTTTAACGGGACAGTAGTGGTTTAATATCTATTTTTAAAAGAGTCAATCCCCACTACAGCTGCTTCTGTGGGTGTGGGAAACTCTTAAACTTTAATTCCTAAAGCAAATCGCTCGCTTGGGACTAAGAGTTATGCGCAATTCCACCAAAGGCAATTTATGTAAATGAATGGGATTATAAACCCGAACTGGGGTAATACTTTACAAAACCAGCCCGTCACATTCTGCGTGGGAAAGTAGATTTTGCAAAAGAAAGTGCCAATCATAAGTGAGCGTGTAAAATAGGGATGTAAAACCGCTTACTTCAAATAATTTTCCGTATATTTGCAGCTGATAATGCTACACGTTCAGAAACAAAGAAACTTATGCTCAGCAAGAAAATCAAACTGAGCATAAGAATACTTTTTCTTTTATTCAAAAACTTTATTTCAGCAACTCAGCCATTTTGTCAAGCAAATCCTGGCCACGCAGGTTCTTGGCAACAATTTTTCCTTGCTGGTCAATAAGCACATTGGCTGGTATTCCCTTCACATTGTAGAGGGCAGCACCGGCACAACCCCAGCCCTTAATGTCGCTCATGTGAGGCCACGGCATCTTCAGCTGGTCGATGGCTTTTATCCATGCTTCCTTGTTGTTGTCGAGCGACACGCCGACCACCTCGAAGCCCTTGGCGTGATAAAGGTCGTAGGCCTTCACCACGGTAGGCATCTCCGCACGGCAAGGACCGCACCATGAAGCCCAGAAATCGATGAGCGTGTATTTGTTCTTCTTCACGTAGTCGGAAACACTAATCATCTTGCCTTTCGGGTCAGGCATACTGAAGTCGGTGAATTGTGCTCCGATGCCTGTACGCTGGTCGATGGCCCGCTGCGCCATGATGCCTTTATAGACATAGAACTGCTGCTTTTGCTGCCCAAAGAGTTTCAGCAGTTGCTCCTGCTCTTCTTTCGTGAAGTCACTCTGTGTCTGAGCCAGCAGATAGTCGGCTACGGGAGTGCCTATGTGCTGCAGCATGAAGCGTTTGGTATAGTTCTTGCGGTCGGCGGAGTAGGTATTCACAAGCAGGCGCTCCTTAATCTTATTGTCTTCGGTCACAAGTGTGTCCAGACATACGCTCCAGTCGGCAGCCATCCGGTCGTCGAACTCTTTGGCTCCGCGCTCATACTCATCCCACAAACGGGCGCTGGGACCGCCCACAATGATGTTTTTCTTCTCGTCTTTAAACATCTGCACGCTGATGGGCGCATTCTCCAGCAAAATTGCTGCCGTGGCCACATTCTCGCCCTTGTGCATGGCAAGCAGATAGCGATGGGTGCAACCGTCAAACTGTCCGGTAAACTCGAACTTGCCTTTTTTCACGATAGCGGTGTCGAGAGGCACCATGGCAAACCACCCTTGCATTTCGCAAAGAAAGATGGTGTCGCCCTTCACTGTTCCTTCTGCCGTACCAGTGATGGTATAGCCGTTCTGGGCAGAAACACTAGTCAGCAGCATGGCCGACATGATAGTCAACAATAGTTTTTTCATCGTCTTCATTATTTTTTTGTTGCAATTCCGTTTAGGTACTCACGCACATCAGAAAGATGCTCGGGCGAGGTGATGACCTTGCCGTCGGGAGCCACAAGCAGATAGTAAGGCACGCCGTTGCCCACCTGGTATTTGTCGAAGAGGTCCTGATAGCCTTGCTTGGTGGTGATATACTGTGGCCAAGGCTCGGGATGTTTCTCCATCGCCTTGCGCCAGGCGGCATCTTTCGTGTCGATGGACACACCTATCACACAGAAGATGTCATTGAAGTCCTTGGCTATCTCTGCCACTTCGGGCATGGCATGCAGACACATGCCGCACCACGAGGCCCAGAAGTCAATTAGCACATATTTGCCACGAGGCATCACACCCGCCAACTGACAACGTTTGCCGTTCACATCCAGCAAGTCGAGGTCGGCCACGCCGCTGCCCTTCGTAGTATACTTAGCAGCACGGATGCGCTTGGCATACTCTTTCTCGCGCACCGCGTCGACACCTTGCGGCTGGATGGTCTTTTCCAGATGAGCCACCTGCTCGTCGGTGAGGTTGTAGCCGCGCTGCAACAGGCGGTTGGCCAGATAGAGCGAGATAACAGATTGCGGATGCTTGTCGATAAACGCGAAGGCATCGGCACTCATCTCGCCGCCCATGTCGAGCAGGTCGTTGTAGTCGCGCTGCACTTGTGTGCCGATGAGACGGTAGTCGGGCGTAAAGGTAAGATTGCCGTCAGAGAGGAATATCTCATTATAGGTCCAGCGGATAGAGTCGGTGGGCCAGTGGTTTTTCTCCACCAGTTCCAGATTGTTGGTCATGAGCGTACCCTTGGCCGGACTTTCCAGATGCTTGCCCTTGAGCACGAACTGGCCGTCTTTGATATGACTATCGGCAATAGACACCGAAAAGCTGGTGTCGGTTTGGCAGACGATGCCCACAGAATATCCGTCGGGCAAATTGACCTGTCCATGAATGATAAAACCCTTCTCCTGGGCTTGCATGGTATGGAAGCTCAGAAGAAGGGTCAGTAAGTAAAAGAACTTTTTCATTGTTCTGCGTAAGAGAGATTACTTGCCTTTACGATAAAGCACTTTCTTGCCATCGTAGATGTAGATACCCCTCTGCTCCATGGCGTCGACACGGCGGCCGTCGATGGTGTAGATGCCTTTTCTGATGGCAACGGGCTTGGCCACAGGTGCGGCAATGCCTGCAGCGATGCTCGACAGATTTTTCAAAGGAATGGTGGCAGGCACCTCTTTACCGGCGTTGGTGAACACGCTGTCGGGTATTCCCACATAAACCGTGTTGGGGGCGATTGTACCGCTCACCTGATTGAATACGACCGCATTGGTGTCGAAGGTGTAGTACTTTTTCTCCACATCCAGTGTGTCGATTTTCACACCGTCAGCACCCGAATAGGCAAAGAGGTTGTCGCCGAGACCGTAAGGAATGCCAGGAGTCTTCACAATTTGGGCATCGCCTTTTCCGTAGAGGATTGTCGGAATGCCAGGGTCCACGCTGTAGCGATAAGGACTGGGCTTGGCAACAATCTCGTCACCCTCTTTCTGTACGCTGTCGGCATAGAGGACAAAGTAATTCACGTTCGAAGGAATAGAGATGCGGGTGTCGGGACTATACCACATCTTATATTCACCCTCTTCAGCGAAGTGCAGCACCTCGGCAGAGTCGGCAGTGAAATGAGCCAGATAAGTGGCAATGCCAGTCACATCCACATCGATAGAGGCCTCTGTCGACACGTCTTTGCCGTCGAGTGTCCATTTCACGAAGTGGCAGCGCTCATCGTTCGGAGTGGCCGTCAGTGTCACCTTGTCGCCAATATCGTTGGCCAGTTTGCTGATTGCCGTTGAGCCCAGAGCATTCTGATCGTCAAACTCATCGACAGCCACATGGGTGAAGATGGTTTTGAAACTGTTGTTCGGATCCAACGGCATCAGTGTCGCTGTGGTGGCAGAGTCGGCATCCTGCTCCTCGCCCGTAACCGGATCTATGATTTTTGTATAGATGCCATTAGGCATGGAGACGGTGATGTATTCCTGATCAGGGTAAACAATGCTGGACAGTGAATCCACATATACCCACTCCTCGTTTTCGTTGAGTTCGTCGGTCGTCACACCAATGCACTGCCATCCCTCATTAGCCTTGGGATAGACATACAGCGTGCCATATTTAGAAACAATCTCCTTGGTCTGTCGCTCACTATACTGGCGCTCCGACTCGGGAACCCCAAATTCTGTAGAGATATACACCTGTCCGGCACCCGTGGGGTATGCTTCTACCTGCGCATGATAGGCATACCATGTTTCACTGGCTGATGCCGGGAGTGAGAACACAGCTATCAGCGATGCTGAAACCATCAGCCGCTTAGCATTCAAATTGATAAAGAACTTTTTCATATATAAATCTTTCTATTAAATTGTTAAACATTTCTTTTTCGTTTGTGCCAGAGCATGCCACCCGCAGCCAGTACCACTACCACCACCATCCATCCCGCCATGCAGGGCGTGACAAGCGGACTGGTCAAGGCCACCTTCTGCTGGCAGATTGTTCTGCTGCCGACAATCATCGGGCGCTGGTTACCCGCAGAATCCTCTATCTGCGAGTCAGACCACACCGCTGCCAGCACATCGGGCACCATCTTCGCATCGGGTGTACCTATATCGTTGCGCCTGGAGAAGAGCCTGATGTTGAAAAACAACTCCATCCACGGCGAATGGGCCGATATCTCATGCAGCAACTCCTTGTATGGCCGACTCAGCGCTGGCGGCATGTTGCGGCAGAAAAGACGCTCGCCCGTGAGTGCCCTCTGAACGATCCACACACACATCGACGTGCAGTTGACGGTGATGAAATCATACTTCCAGTAGGCCCCTTTCACGATTTCCTCGTCGAGTAACCGCCACAGCTGCTGTTCTTCCAGCGGCAGTAGGTTCAGCTGATACTCGCTCACGGCACGGCCTTCTTGCCTGTACTGCTCAACAAACCGATCGGTGGGGACGGCCTGGAATCCAGCCTTGGCCGTACCGGCAACAAATTTCAACGGTGCAAGGCCGGTGTCGCTCATGTTAAACGAGAAACAATAGTCCAGTTGCTTCGACTCACACTGCAAGCGTATGGCCGCATGGCCGTAAGCCGACACGGCATCGTTGCCAGGTCCGATGGTGACCAGATACACATGGATGAACTCCGGATGCTGAGCTGCCTTGTTGATGGAGTCAGCATCCTGAGCGCTCACTTTCAGCGAGCCCATCCACAGGGTCAAAAGGATAAGCAGCCTAGTGAGCATCTCTTACGTATCTGACGTATAGTTTCACTTTCTCTGACTCGATGCTCTGCCTGCACACCTCGTTGCGGTTGTAGGCAAACTTGCGATAGAGATAATACATGCCCTCTTTCTGCTCGTCAAGACTCGATGACCAATAATAGCCGAAAAGGCCCATCATGCGGTAGGGCGAGCGGCTCATATTGATGTTTGTGGTCCAATAACCTCCCAACCGCAGGTTCAGGTCGCACGGATCATCTTCCAGCGAAAACATGCGATGCGCAATGTTTCCGCGCCAGTCCATCTTTGCAGCCTCATCGGGAGACATACCCAGACAGCACTCCAGGTTCTGCCAGTCGGCATCGGTAGGCACGCGCCACCCCTCGGGACAAGCCTCCAGTGCTCCGGGCAGATCGTATAGTCTGCCATACTTAGCCAGGTTCTTGGTGCTTGCCCGGTTATACTCATAGTCTTCGGCATTCAGATAGACGAGGCATCTCTGCTCGTTTTTCAAATCATAACTGAAATTATCTGCCATCCAGTCCAGACTGCCATATCTCACCCAACGATACTCATGTCCGTCGCGTTCGTCAACAAAGGTTCCAGATGCCGAGGGAGCAATTTTTCCCATCACTTCCTCATCGTCCTTGTCGCACGCAGCGACAGTCAGGAGCAACACCCATGCCAGCAGGGGCAAAACCATAGATTGATATTTCCTCATGTCTCGTTCAATTAAAAAATATAACCAAGTCGTTCCAAAGTCTGTTTCATCAGCCTGTGCTTCAGCATCACCAGCTCGTATTTGCCATAGCGCTGCTCCAGCTGCTCGTCGGTATAGGTGACCACATTGGAGGCATACGACGAAATGTCGGTCGAGAGGTCGGTCATGTAGCCCACTGTACTACCTGCCACCAGGAAGCCATACTGGTAGAGCTTTTCCTGGTTCACATTCTCCAGTCCCAGACTGCTGTACGAACGTCCGTAATAGTCGTGGCTGACAGCCTCGAACTCTCCGAAGGCATCTGTCTGGGCTTTCACCATCGAGCTGACCATGATGTTCAGAACACGCGAAGCATAATTTTTTTTCTGTGCTTCGGTGCGCTCACGCTGCGTCAGATAGTTGCAGGCCACTGCCACGCACCGCTGGTTCACCACTGCATAGGGACTGATGGTCTGTGCCGAGTCGTCTTTGCCCATCTTACCAATGATGGTTTTCGTGAGCAGCCATGAGTAGGGACGCATGGCATCGCTGAAATGCGGAAGGATATAAGTCTCTAAATACTCCGTCATGGCGAGTTTTTGCTCGAAATTGGGAATATAAGTAAATGTGTATGACGACTGCGAAGTACCATAGCCCGTCTGTCCTACGGTATAAGTCAAGTCGACAGTCTCGACGAAATAGCGCGGGTCGCCATTGATATCTTTTCCCAGATACACATTCTGCAGCGTATCGTTGAACAGCAGATACGACCCATAATCGGCGAAGAACTTGCGCCGCAGTTGCGCCTCCTCGCTATTGTCATCGGCAGCGGGCTGGAAATAGTCGGAGGGATTCTTGTAGTCTGGCTCCAAAGCATCCTCACTCTCACACGAGAAGAGGCAAATGCCCGACAATATGATTGCAAATGAATAGAATAATCGTTTCATGATGTTTTCTGATGTATAATGTTTTAAGGATTACTCGCTAGTGGGAACAACCGTATATTCCCGCCACTGGTTGCCATTGTTCTGCATGTCGGTGTTGTATTCCAACACTTCGTTAGGGATAGGCAATGTCCACGAGGCATCGTCCTCGGTTAGGACAAAACGATGGGTTTCTTTCACTTCTGCCCTTCCACGTTCTGCATAGATGGTGTAGTCGTGAGTGATTGAAATCTTCTCGGGCTCAACACTGCACACACGATAGCGGCGCAGGTCAAACCAACGGTGTCCCTGCAGCATCAGCTCTTTACGGCGCTCCAACCGGATGTCTTTTATCAGTTGACTGCCGTTAGATGTAATATTCAGCCCTGCTGCGTCTTTCTTGATTCTTGCGGCGCGCAGTTTGTTCACGGCAGAACGCGCTGCATCCTCATTCCCCTGATAAGCCTCAGCCTCAGCCAGATTGAGGTAGGCCTCGGCCGACCGCATCCAGAAGATAGAGGACACTTCAGGGATATATCCTCTCAATCCTTCGCTATAAGCATACCAATAATAACGGGGTTCTGTCTTTTCGGGCAGCTGATTGTAAGTTTTGGTAACCTCACGCATGGTCAGTCCCTGGAATTTACCCGATTTCCATAACCATTGTGAACGGCGCAAGTCATTGTTGGTATAAATGTCGTACTGGCTTTTGCTTACCCGCAGTCCCTGATACATGTATTTAAACATGACAGGCAGGTCATCGCCGCCCATAGAGAAAATGTTCTCGGCATTGCTTTTGAGCATAAATTTGTCGGTATTTGTGTTCAAATCCACCAAGCGCGAGTGTCTGCTGATAACCTTCTGGGCATATTCGGCAGCCTTCTGCCAATTTTGCATGTACAAATGCACACGGCTCAGCAGCAGATAGACCGCTGTCAGGTCTGCCCGATAGATAGATTTCTTCTCTGCCTTCACCTTTCCGAAAGCTTCCTCGGCAGCCTGCAAGTCACTCAGAATTAAATCGTAGGTCTCTTGCACCGTGTTGCGGGTGTACTTGATGTCTATCACTTCCGCATTGGTTTTCAATGGCACTCCCAAGTCGGTGCTTGCCGTCGACGGGTTGTAAGGCTTTCCGTACAAATTGACGAGGAAGAAATAGTAGTATGCCCGTAGGAAATGAGCCTCGCCGGTCACCTTTGCTGCTCCTTCTATTTCTGCATCTTTGTTCTGTGGCACTTTGTCGATGCTGAAAAGCACGTTGTTGGCAATATTGATGCACTTATAAATCTTCGTCCAAGTGGTATTCTCAGTGGCAAAACCCGTGTAGGTCTCGTTGATACCCACACGCTGCTGCCAGGTGTAATAGCCAAACTCGGCCGGATGGTGGTCAAAGTCGGCACTCGAACCGTTGTATGCGCAGTTGTTTTCTTCCACCTCGTCGGCAATCAGATGCAGGAACTGGGCATAGTTGGGCTGATAATAGAATCCGTCTGTTCCCTGAGCACTCAAATAGCAGTCGCCGATGAGCAGCTCGTCAAGGTCTTTCCAAGAGCGAATGTAATCAACGTCTTGCGAATAATCCTCCAGGAAACTACCGCATGAGGCAGTGGCAGCCAGCAGTCCCAGCATGCTGAACAATTGATATATGACTTTTTTCATATCGTTCTATCCTCCTTAATTTAGAAATTTATATTGATGCCTAATGTATAGCTCGGTGTGTCGGAGAGCTGCACCTGGCTGAATCCTCCCTGAGTGGGAGTTTGGCCCCGCAGCTTGCTGTCGCACCATGTCTTCAGGTTATAGGCGCTCAGCGTGATGGCCAGACGCTGGAGTTTCAGCTTTGCCAGTTGTTTCTCTGACAGCTCGTAGGTCAAGTTCACGGTAGACAGTTTCAGGTAGTCGCCGCTGACCACACGCACATCACTGTAGTCATACATTGTCCATGAGTTTGTGGCAATAGCAGGGTTGCCCGACCAGCCACTCAGTCCCGGATCGGCCCAGTGACTGCTATAGTACTGATTGGCCGGGTTGCCATAGCCAAGAATAGCCGGAATGTTGGTGTGTTGCTCATCACCGGGTTTCATCCAACGGTCGAGCATGTCGCGGCTGACATTCTGTTCGGAAGAATAACCCGTTCCGTTCAATCCGTCGAAAAGACGGAACAAACGGGTTTTGGCTCCCAGATTGTAAATCAGCGTAAAACCTAAACGCCATTGGCGATAAGTAATCGTGTTGTTGAAGCTGCCGGTGATGTCGGGTTCACGACGGCCTGAAGGTGTGAGCACACTGGTATAGATGAAGTAGTTGCCTCGGTCTTTCAACTCGTTCCAGCGGTCTTCCCAGTCATAGAAATAGGGACCTCCGTCCACAGGGCTCAGTCCGGCGAACCTGTAAGAATAGAACGTGCCCACAGGCTGACCCTCAACCACGGCAGTACCCGAGAGGAAGTCATTCAGCTCGTAGGTTTCTGCGCCAGGAACAGTCTTCACCTTATTAAATATTTTAGACATGCTGCCCGACACAATCCAGTAGAAATCCTTGAACTTGACAGGAGTAGCCGTGAGCGTGACGTTGTATCCTCGGTTCTCGATGGTTCCAGAGTTAACGATATACGACTCGAAACCGTTCACGTCGGAAATCTTCTTACTCATAAAGGCGTCGGTGGTCTTCTTGAAATAATACTCAGCCTCCAGCTGCAGGCGGTTGTCGAAGAATCCCACCTCCAACCCCAGGTTGGTAGAGTGAGTTTTCTCCCATTTCAAGTCGGGATTGGCAAAATAGGCGGCAGTAGATGTCATCTCATTATAGTAAGCCGACATGTTTCCTTTCTTGATAATCATTTCCGGCGTCTGGTTGTCGAGCATGTTTCCCTGCTCACCATACGATGCCTTCATACGGAGGAAGGTCAGCCAGTTGGCCTTAATGCCAAGGATCTCCTGAAGATTGGCATTGCCCGATACCGACCAGATGGGCAGCAGATTCTCGTTACTGCGGCTGCCGAACTTGTTGGAGCCATCGTAACGGCCGTTGGCATTGAGCGTAAACAGTTGTTTATAAGAATACGACAATGTGGCATAAGCCGACACCATGTTGCTCTTTGTGTCGGTGATGTGGGGCACATTGGTCCTCACCCAACTCCAATAACTGGCATAGTCGAGAGGGATGCTGCTGGCAAAAGTGCGGCCACGGTCGTGATAATAGCCACGCTGCGTATAGTTGTCACCCTTGTAGTTAGAGCTGGATGCCTCAAGACCAAGCGCCACATTGATGTTATGGTGTTTGTTCTCGCCCAGATACTTATTGTAGTTTCCTTGCAGACGGGCCGTCCAACCTACGTTGCGGTTTTTCTGCAAGGAGAGCTCGCCACCATAGGGCATGGTGCTGGTCAGTGAGGGTGCCTCACCCATCTCTGCTTCACGCAGACTTGACGCATAGAACGTGTTCTCGCCCCACCACCCTTCAAGGCTCGAATTAGAGATGTTGGCCGAGAACACTGCATTGAAGAAAAGATCGTCGGTGGCCTGATAACGGGCATTGGCCGTAGCGGTCACGGCATTTGTCTCCTGCTTGTTATAGCTGTTATCCAATTCATTCAGGATGCTGAAATTATAGAATCCCTTGTTGCCAGCCTTCAGATAGTGGGCATAGCTGCCGTCGCTGTTGTAGGCAGGAATGGCGCGGCTAGTGTTATAAGCATAGTTGATGGGGTTGTTGTCCGACTGTGCATACTGGCGATTGTTCAGATAGCCATTCAGATTGAACTGCACCTTCAGCTTTTTTGTCAGGTCAAAGTCAATTTTCGCCATGGCCGTATAACGACGGTTTATGGTGTTGTTGATTACATCGTCCTGATCAGTATAACCTATAGAAGTATAGTAACGCACTTTCGACGAACCGCCAGAGACCGACACGGAGTGATCGTGAGAGAAAGAGTTGTGGCAGAGGATGTCGAACCAGTCGGTGTTCATGGTTTGCATCCTTGATACTTGCTCATCGAAAGTCTGCTGGTCGTAAATGCCCAGATAGAGGTTGCTCAGAGCCTGCTCGTAGCCCACCTTAGGCATGTTGGGCGGATAGATGTAATGTTGCTCTGCCAGATATTGCGAGAACTGGATGCGTTCCACCGAGTTCATCAGATTGATTTTATCGTCTGTATAATAGGGACGTTTACGAAAGGTGAACTGTCCGGAATACGTGATAGTGGGTTTGCCCTCGCGACCACTCTTGGTGGTCACCACAATCACGCCATTGGCCGCACGCGTTCCGTAGAGAGCGGTGGCGGCAGCATCTTTCAGCACGTCAATGCGCAGAATGTCTTGCGGGTTGATGCCAGCGATGGCATTACCAATGCGGTTGATGTAGTCGGGATCGTTCAGCACATCGGGCGACAAGCCTACAGGGTCGGAAAGGATGATGCCGTCGAGCACCCACAGCGGTTCGCGGTTACCGATGAGTGTGCTGGTTCCGCGAATACGGATGCGGTTGGTAGCATTGATTTCTCCACTACTACTAAACGACACCAGGTCGGGAATCTTACCTTCGAGCATCTTCGAGAGGTCGGCCACACCGGGAATCTCAAGTTCGCTCATGTCCTTACTGGTGACCGAACTGGTCAGGTGGCGGCGGTCCAGCTGCTGGTAGCCGGTCACTACCACGCCCTCGAGCATCTGCGTGTCCGACTTCATGTTAATCACCATATTGCTCTTCACGGGCAGGTGAACTGTCTGCATGCCAATATAGGTAATCTGCACGCGCGCCTTCTCGGGCATCGTCTGGTCGAAATAGAACTCACCGTTGACATTGGTCACGGTATTCATCTTCGTGCCCATGATTCTCACTTGCGCGCCAATCACCGGCTCTTTGTTCTCGTCCACCACATAGCCTCTCACGGTGTGGCGGCTCTTGCCTTCCTTCACCAGTCTGACCACCACGATACCGTTGTTCTCCTTGATCTCACAGCCAATGTCGGCCATCACCTTCGTAATCACCTGCCGGGCTACGGCATTGGTCTCCTTCACGGTGACACGCAGGTCTTTCACTTCGTCGGTATTGTAGAGGAACTCGATTCCTGTCTGACGCCCCACTTCATCGAGAAACTGCTTTACGGTGGCATTCTCCATCACCACGGTAATACGCGATTTGTCGAGAGCCTGGGCGGACACCATCTGGGCGACCATCAGCGCCAGGATGAGCAGCAGACTTCTTTTCACGATTCTTTTCATCATCTCTTTTTTTAAAGGTGTTTTTATGTATTGTTACCAGTTGTTTGCTTTTCTCAGTTGCTCACCGAGAGCGTGTCGTTCTGCAGCACGATGTTCACGTCGCAAGCCATCATGATGGCCTTCATTATGCGCTCAGCGCTGCCATAGCGCTTAAGGTTGCCCGTGAAGTGTATCTTGCGCAGCTTGTCGTCTGTGTAGTTCACTTTCTTGATGTCGTACCATTGTGCCAACACGTCCATCAGGTGCTCCAGCGTGCTGTTCTCAAACACGAACAGACCCCTCCGCGAAGTTCCAAAGCTGTATATGCACCTACAACACAACTCTTACTAAGTTGAGTGTTGTATGACGATACAGCAGCAAATAAGTTCGGGTCTGTTCCATGTATCTTATAAACCCCTTTCGATATACGGTCAAGCCATCCACTTTTCATATAAGCATACTGACCACGGGCATCCAATCCCTGGCTTGAAAGCCATGAACCAAATAAGACAGATTCATTGGGTGCCGTCTCTAATATTTGCTGTATTTTTGTAGCCATCTTCGTTTATTTTATGAATACCAGCCTAAATTTGTTGCAAAATTACTCTTTTTATTTTATCAAGCAAACATTTTCTCAAAAAAAATGTAATTTTTATATAAATTTATCTCCAAATTCGTATTTATAGCGAATTTAAGAGCAAAAAACAAGCATAGAACTAATAATGGAGATACAATTGCCGTCCAAAAGAGAAAGATGACAGTATAAAGTGGATAGAACTCGGTACGGTTTAGTTTATTTGCATTTAATATATCCATAACCTAAACTAAAGTAAACTATTTATTCCGGCAAATAATATAATAAGAGTTTCCCACACCCACAGAAGCAGCTGTAGTGGGGATTGACTCTTTTAAAAATAGATATTAAATTAACTTGGCAACCTGTAATATAAATAAGACGATAAGTTGTAAAATTAAATAGTTGAACCACAACTTAAATAGATAAACTACAAAGATATCAACTGAATACTCTTGTGACACGACAATACCACAGTTAGCGACACGAGTGTTCCATAGTTATGGTACGGTCGTGACACCAGTTGTGGTACGACCGTACCAATAGCTATGCTTATACCACAACGAGAACGTAATGCTCTTAATGTAGTATTACTATCATATGAATGTGACTTTCGACATGCAAAATTGTGAAAAAACACTTAAAAATGAGGGAAATGAGGGGGAATATCGGATTTTTTTTGTACCTTTGCGCAGTCGTGTTGTATGCTAATGGTATTTTTGTATTTCGCTACGACAAAGATGGCGACATAAGTGACGGCGACGACATGCGACGATAGTGTTGCAACAATATAATAATAACTGAGAAAAGAATAGTAAATTATATCGATATAAAGGCTAAACATAGCAAACAAAAGATGAAAATGAAAAAGATGATAAAGACATTGTGCTTAACTGCACTACTGATTATCGCCAACGGCGCTATGGCACAGAGCGACACCATCGTCAGTGTCAAGCCATTCAAACATCTGGATCTTAACATCACAACGGGTACAACTGGATTAGGCATAGAACTGGCCACACCGATCTCTGACATGTTTAGCGTCAGGGCTGGATACTCGTTTGTACCGAAGTTCCATCACAACATGGACTTCGCCATTCAGGTGGGCGAGGAAGCTGAGAGCAAATGGGACGAGAACGGCAACAGGGTGGAGACGAAATTCGACCGACTGGCCAAAAAGCTGGAAGAGGTGACGGGAATGACGGTGGACGACAACGTGAGGATGATAGGCGAACCGACATTCCACAACTGGCACCTGCTGGTGGATGTGAGGCCGTTCAGAAACAAGAGCTGGCACCTTACCACAGGATTTTATTTCGGTCCGTCGGACATTGCGAAGGCTTATAACTCCACGGAGGAGATGCAGACGCTGATGGGTGTGAACCTGTATAACAATATCTACGACAAGGTGCTGAACCGCGAACCTATATACGGCGACATCTACCTCAGCCCGTGGGAGGGCATAGGCGAACAACTGATACAATACGGAAGGATGGGAATATTAGTCGGCGAATTTGCCAATCAATACAAGACCGACAGCGACGGCAACATCATGAAAGACGCCGACGGCAACCCCATACGTAAGACTTACTTCATGGAACCTGATGCCGACGGCATGGTGAAAGCCACGATGAAGGTGAACAGCTTTAAGCCGTACTTGGGCTTCGGCTACGGCGGACGCATATCGAAGAAGAGCGACGAGTATTATATCTCGTTCGACTGCGGTGTGATGTTCTGGGGCGGCAAGCCCGACTTGATTACCCACGACGGCACAAACCTCTCAAAGGATGTGATCATAGCACGAGGCGACGTGAAGAGCTATGTGGATCTCATGAACAAGTTCTGCGTTTATCCTGTCATCAACCTCAAGCTGACGAAACGTATCTTCTAAACGCTGCTTACTCTTCTTCCACGTCGGCATAGCTGAATACGAGGGAGTGGGTGGCCTTGCCGTAGGCGGAGAAATAGCCGAGACAGCCCCCTGAGAAGTTGGCGATGGGGTTTGACGCCACGTGCCCCATCTGCTGGAGGGAGTGGAGATAGTCGTAAGAGGCTTTGTCGATGGCCCGCAGCTCCATCCTCACGTTGTCGCCGTCGAGGAGCTTGTCGTCGTCACCGTCGTCGGTGTCCTCGGTCATGCAGTTGAAAAGCTGCTGCAGTTCGCCGTTGGAGTTTACATTATCCTTGAGCACAGCCCAACGGTAGCCTACCCCATTGCGATAGAGATGCATGAAGAAATAGTTTGTCTCGTGGCTGAAGTCGTCGAAACGCAGATCGGCGAAGAGCATCCTCGTTGACAACATCTTCTTCCACACGAAGCGTAGCGACTTGATGACGGGCGTGCGTTGCATGACCGACGACGAGGTGAAGCGTTGTCCTTCGACCTCGACGACGATGTCGTATCTCACACCAGCCTTTCCCTTGCCGGTGGAAGAGTAGATGCCGTTGACGCTGCGCGTGAGGGTCTGCAGGGAGCCGTCGGAGCCGCTGATGGTAATGACAGCCCCGTCAACGCCAGTCTTCGCCTCGCTCGAGTTCATTGCTCTCGTCTTGTTGACGGCGATGCGCGTGCGCTGGTTGTCGAGTTCCGCTTCCACCACATAGAGCGGCTCAGCCTCCTTGAAGTCGAGGTCGAGATCCTTGGTGCAGGCGGTAAGACAGGTGATTGCCCACGAGAGGGTCAGGAGTGATATGATGTTTTTTCTCTTCATAATGCCTTTTTGAAATATTGATGCCCATCGGGAAGGATGCCTGACGGGGGAGGAAATCAGAAATATACCGAGTATGCCACCGACGGCAGTATGCCGAAGAGGCTGTATTGCTTTGCCTTGGTGCGTGCGCCGTCGCTGCTGTCCTCGAAGTCGATGAGCAGTGTATTGTAGCGGTTATAAGCGTTATAGATGCTGAACGTCCATTGGCTCAGTGTGCCAGTCTTCGGCGTGCGTTTGCTCCATGTGGCGCTGAGGTCCATGCGGTGGTAAGCCGGCGCGCGGTAGCTGTTGCGTTCGGGATAGTAATACACCCAGTTGTCGATAATCTCATATTTGCCGTATGGGGCGGTGAAAGCCTGTCCGGAGTTATATACCCATGTGGCAGCCACCTTCCATCTCTTGCTTACCTGGTACATGCCGACGATGTTAATGTCGTGGCGGCGGTCGTTGTTGGCATCGTACCATCGGCCACCGTTGATGCCGTCGATCCTCGTCTTCGACCACGCGAGGGTGTAAGAGAGCCATCCCGTAAGGCGGCCTTTGTTTTTCCTTATGCTTGTCTCGATACCATATCCACGACCTTTTCCTGCAAGGATGAGTCTTTCGATCTCAATCTCGGAACTGAACGTCTTTCCGTCGCGGTAGTCAGCCACATTGCTGATGGTGCGCCAATAAGCCTCAATAGACATGTCGTACATCTCGTCGGGCGTGACGGCGAAGACGCCGGCACTGATCTGATCGGCTATCTCGGGCTTGAGGATATTGCTCGTGAGGGCATAGCGGTCGAAGGGTGTGGAGAGGCTCTGGTTGCGCAGAGCGTGGATGTTCTGTGTGGTGCGTGTATATCCTGCCTTGATGCTGACGGAGGGCGAGAGAAGGAGCGTGGCGCTAAGTCGCGGTTCGAGGTTGACCCATGTCTTGACGATCTCGTTGCTCTTTTTCTTATACAACCGGATTATCTCCCCTTCCTCGTCGATGCCGTAATACATTGTGCCGCCAAGTGCGCTGTAGGAGTCGAGTCGCAGTCCTGCCGCGAGTTTCAGCCACTGGCCGAAGTTGAGGTTGGCGTTTATCCAGATGTTGTTGTCCCAGCTGCGGCGTTTCTCTTTCTGATGGTTGTTCACGATCTGCCATTCAGCCGACTTCACGTCGAGCAGCGTCGTCTGCAGTCCCGTCTCTACAATGTGTGAGCCTGTCTGGATATGGAAGTTCTGTCGGAGTCCCACCTGACGGATATGTCCCGTGAAAGACTGCTCCATGCCGAGCAGGTTGATGCCGTTTTCGGTATTATATCCGGAATAGTAGAGCGAGGTCTGCGAGTGTGAGTGTGTGCCTGTGCGGTGTGTCCACCGCAGTGTGGAGGCGAGGTTGGTCCATTTCATTCCCATCATGTCCTCGAGGCGTATGTTGTCGTAGCCGGTGAAGAAGGTAAGGCTGACCCTGTCGCGGCTGCCAAGGACATAATCCACCTTGGCGTTGATGTCGTGGAAGTTGAGGGTGTTGTCCTTGAAGTCGGGGATGAGTTTCATGAAGAGGTCGAGATACGACCTACGAGCAGCCACGAGGACAGAGCCGCGACCGCCGTCGAAGGGTCCGTCTATGGAGGCTTTGGCAGCAAGCAGTCCGATGGTGCCGCCGCCGTGCCAAGCGTCGCGGTTGCCGCTCTTTGCGTTGACGTCGAGCACAGCAGAAGATGCTCCGCCGAAGGCGGCCGGTATCATTCCTTTATATAGTGTAGCCGCGGAGAGAGAAGCGTCGTTGAAGGCAGAGAACAATCCTGCCAAATGGCCTACATTATATACAGGGGCGTCGTCATAGAGCACTTGATTTTGTACGGATGTGCCGCCACGTACTTGGAAGCTGCTCGATGCCTCGCTCTCACTCTTAACGCCTGCCAACAGTTGTATAGACCTCATGATGTCGTTTTCGCCAAACAGCGCTGGCGTGATTTTCAGGTCGTCGAGTTCGAGCTGTTCGGCACCCACCTGCACGTCGCTGACTCGCTGTCGAGGCGACTGTGCCGTGACGACTATCTCACGTATGGTGTCGTTGCGTGTGACGACGGTGTCGGCAGGCATGCCATTGAGAGACAATAGCGTTAAAAGTGATGAAATGATATTCATTGTCGTGTTACACGAATAATCCGTCCCTGCTGCATGGCAGGGACGGATCTCGTCTAATTATTGATTATTTTATTCAATATTTGAAGTGTCAATACAAATTGTTGCCGAGGAGACGCGGCGGTATAGCGGCGGCGAAAGGCGGGCGGTCTTACATAAAGTAAGACCCTACAACGGCAGCAACTGCAGTATCAACTCGTCAACTGAACATTCAACTTGTCAACTTGAAAGGATTATCTCCAAGACTCTTCCTCTACCTTCATGCTTGCGATATCGTCGATAGGATATGGCTTGAAGGAGTTCCAGTTAACGAACTGTCCGGCTGGCTTAGCCCTATTGCTTCTGTTGATGGTAAACTTCATTACTGTGGTGTGGTCGCCATTGCCTGCTCCTACAGGATATTCACCGATGGCAGGATTGCCGTAGCCCTCAACCACGTTGTTGAGAAGTTCCTTGTTGTAGCGTGCGAGCACTGCCCATGATGTGGCAATAGAGCGATCGCAGTTTGACCACATGTCAACCTGAACGATATATTCACCATCTTCCACAAGGATTTCAGGGATGAAAATGTTCTCGTTGTTCAGTCCGTCAATATTACAACCTGCGTTTGAGTCCTTGTCGAGACCAAATTCTACAATACCTTCAGATGTGTTAACAGATCCGCCACGGTCGCCGAAGTAGATGTGTTTTCCTGATGGTGTATAGAGATGGAGGTCGATGTCCTTCTCGTTGTTGAAGCTGAGGTTAATCTCGAGGTCGCCGCTCTTTGTCTCAACGAAAGAGATTGGGAACTCGGTGATCTTTGTATATTCGCCAGACTTTGTCTTTGCGCTGACAAGGATGGTGACGTTAGTGTCGAAGAGAACGCTATAGAGGATTGGGATGAGATAGCCATTATCGGTCTTTACAGCGCTGTTTGCTGCGCCACTACCCTCGGCTACAGGAGCCACTTCCCAATAACCGTTCACATTCTTTACACCTACGAAGAACTTCTCATATTCCGTCTGAGTGGTGATGGTAACGATGTTTGAGCCACCGGCAATAGCCTGTCCGTTCATGGTGATGCCTCCGATACCAGATGTGATGGTTGGTGTAGGCATGGCAGCATCAACATAAGTTGCGTCAACGATGCTGAAATAATACTTTTCAAGAAGGCTTGGTCCACCTGGTGTTGGAGTTGGATCTACAGGATTGTCGCTTACTGAACATGCGGAGAATCCAACGACACCTAGTACGAGAAGAAGGTTTAGCAATAACTTTTTCATAATATGATGTTTTTTGTTAGTTTCGCCCCGTTCATTATTCATTTCCTAATCCACTTTCCTGTTGGGGCGTATTGACAGTAGGTGAACTATATTTGTATGCAAAGATAGTGATTATTGTTTAATAATGATATAAATCAAGTGAAAAATTAAGTTTTATTAACTCTCTCACTTTTTCTCTAACCACAGCGTCACCTCGATGTCTTGGTCTGAGTCTTTGTAATGCCATACTAACGAGGTGGCGGTACAACTCATAATCTCGGCGAGTAGCCTTTGGCGGCGTCCGTCCTCGTCGTACTCGAGGCGAACGTAAGCGTCGCCTATTTCGTATTGACCGGAATAGGCGACGTAGTCGTCGTCGTCCCACTTAGTTTCCTTGGCATAGAGGCGGAACGACATGTCGGCGGCAAACACCACTCGGGTATATAAGAGCTCGATGTCGGTCTCAGGCCTTATCTCATACTTCGTGATGTGCCATTCTCCCACGGCGATATCGGCGGGATGAATGTCGTCGTCGCTGCCACATGCCAAGAAAACTAACAATGGTAAGACAAAAAGAAGGAACTTCCTCATTACTTCACACGCTGTTGACCGTCAACGATATAAAGTCCTGAAGGAAGGCTGTCGAAGTCGTTCGTGTCAGCCACCTTCTGGCCGGCAACATTATACACGCCACGCTTCTTTGCGCTTGCGGCAGCATCGTTGATTGTTACTCCATCGATGCCAGCGGTGATTTCGTTATACTCTTCAGAAGTAACGAGAGTCAACTCGTTAGGGAAGTCGCTTGGCACTTCGAGATAGGCGGTGTTGACAGGCAGGACTGAAGCCGTGCTGTTATAGACGAAGCCGAGTTTGCCTTCGCTGGTCACGCCGAGCATACGCACGGTGGCAGTGTTATCAACCTTATCGACAATCTTGGTCTCTTCACAAGAGCGGTAAGCTGCACGGAGAACGTTAGGTGTGGTAATAGCCTCAGGAGCGATGCCGTTGAGCTGCATCTTATTGTCGGCGGGATTGGCTGAAGCGCACTTCAGGATGACTGGTGTGCCGACGGGAAGGTCTGATGTGACTTCCTTGTAGATGGCGTACGCCTTGCCGTCAGAGAGTTTCTTTATGAAGTTGATGGCATAGACTTTGATGTCAGAGGAAACGAAATGTACGGGGAAATAGACGGCCAAGGCATCGTAATAAGCGCCATTGTGCTCCAGACGTGGAGCCACTCCGATAAAGTTGTCAGCCTCGTCAACACGCTTCAATCTCCATTTCGAACCGCTGTCGCTTATCTTTCCTGTCTTTACAACACCATCCAACCATTCGTAAGTGTCTTCATCACGAGTTTTACTTGCCGTGAGATACTTCTGTGCCGCCACGCCGTTGACAGTAGCTGTAGCGGTGGCGTAGTACAGGTCGTCGTCAGCCTTCTCGATATAGAAATTTGCGTTTCCGGCAATGGTCTTTGCGCTAACGCCTTGTCCTTCCATATCAATCTCGTAAGCAGCGCCGCCTCCCTTTACATCAAGAACGGTGATCTTCAATACTGAGGAATAGAGCGACTTGAGTCTTTCCTGGTTAACGCAACCACGGATATTATCCAAGGGATATTCGCCCTTGGCATAGTCTATGTCCTGTGGGGTCTTTGACTTGAAGTAGATGCACTGTTGGATATAGTCGTTCTCAACGCGATAATATCCGTCGGTAACCTGTGCATTGGCGGTGGTGACAGCAGCTGCTGCGAATACTGTGAGTAATACTTTCTTCATAATATTGGGTTTTTATAAAGTAAAAAAGGCTGCACCTTTCCTTGTAGTCAAGAAAATAGTGCAGCCCATTTAGTGTTGTTTTGATAATGTTTCGATATTATTGTGCAATACAGATAGTCACACGGTTGAGATCATTCTCAGCGTATGGCTGCACGGTATCGCCCTTGAAATCGATGTCAATGCGAGAAGCGGAAATGTTATAGTCCTTAACCAACATACCTGCAACCACCTTTGCACGATGCTCAGAGAGGTCCTTGTTGATACGCTCGTTACCAGTACCCTTGTCAGCATATCCGGTCACGCTGACGCGTGAGTTTGGATTAGCCTTCATGTACTCGGCAATCTCGCGCACCTTCTGGCGCTCTACGTTGGTGATAGAGGTGCTGCGAATGGTGAAGAACACGTCGCGGCGGATAGGCTGAACAGCTGCAGGTGCTTCCTTCTCGACAACCTTTTCTACTACCTTCTCCACTACCTGTGGCTCAACTACCTGAGCGGCAGGAGCAACGGTACGAGTGGTGTAGGTCTTGCCGAGGTTGACCTTCACGCCAGCGAGGGCGTTGAAATACCAGTCGGCGTTGCCAGCCTTCTTTGAGTTGAAGTGGTCGCTAAGAGTATTAGCGTTGACCTCAAGACCGAGGCTTACGGCATCGCTAAGACGGAAGTCGGCTGTCACACCGGCCTGAGCGGCGAAGTTTGTCTTCGAGTCGTACCAGAGATAACGCAGAGGCTGATAGCCATCAGAGAAATTCTGATACTGTGCGATGGCGGCATTGGCAGCCTTTGCCTCGTCGTTAGAGAAGGCTATGTTGGCGCCGATACCTGCAAAGATGCCGAAGTTGAACAGACGTGTAGGATTATAGCCGCAGAGGAGGTTTGACATGTTTACTGTCACGTCAACCATAGGAGCGACATACTTCCATTTCCACTCGAAAGTTGCGTCATCAAACTCCGAGCCGGCTTTGCTTTGCCATGCGTTGACGGCCAGGCGAGCTCCAAGAACCGGGCTGAAGTTATAACCTACACCAATCTGAGCATTGTAGCTGTTCAATTTTCCAAAATCCAATTCACCGAGGGTGTGCTGGATGCCGAGGGGCTGGATCTGCACATACCAGTGAGGATTGAAGACATATTCTGTCTTAGCCTGAGGCTCCTGTGCGGATGCCGAGAGGCATACCGCAGACAGGAGACAAGCCATTATCGTCTGTTTGATTTTCATTACTTTCGTATTTTCAAATTATTGTTATCAAAATTAGCGTACTGGCTGGATGTAAGACTTAACACGGCTGTTGACACCTGAGAAGTCAACTGCGAAGTAAGATACCTCGAAGATGTAGTCTGCATAGTCAGCCTTTACAACGAATGGGAAGTCGCGTACTGAGCCAGAAACAACCTTTCCGAGCATGCCACCACCATTGCTGTTTACATAGTTGAGTGCTTCCATACACTTAGCGTCGCCGTTCTGAGCTGTCTTCTTCACGCCACCCTCATAGCGGATAACGTTTGTAACAGCAACGAGCTTCTTACAAGCAGGAGCGAGGAGCTCACCAGTGTATGAAGTGGCAACGAGTGTAACCGCGCTCTGACCTGAACCTGCGAGCTGGAGCTTGGTAGGAACGAGGTAAGCATCGTTGATACGGGCGTATTTGCCGTTGTTGACGAAGAGTAGCACTGGCTGGAGCTTAGAGTCGATGTTCTTCACGAATCCCTCGAAGCGATCCAATACTTTGTTAACCTTGTTGATGTAGTTGTTGGCCTTAGCTGTGTACTCGTTGAGCTTGCCATTAACCTGATTCTGGAGGTTGGCAATCATGTTGTTAACCTGGCTCTCCATAGAACCTGCGATGTCGTCAGCATAATCCTCAAGAATATCTCTCAGCTCTACAGTTGTATTGAATACAGCATTCTGTGCAGGGATAGTAATTGTACCGCCATGACCATCGCTAACATTCTGTGCAGGAATAGTTACAGTACCGGTCACTGGAACAGAAGTTGTACCTGTAACGTTAACATCTACATTTATGTTCTGATTGAACTCGATTGTGATGTTGCCAATGGTAGCAATGCGCTTAGAGAGCACGCCAGTAGGCAAACCGTTAGTGCTGAATCTATAAGACAGAGGCTTGATTGTGGTCAGCGCGAGGTTGTAGTTAGAGAAGATGTTGTTCTCCTGCTTTTCTACGACATTGTTGTTTTCATCGATAGTGTATG
>SAMEA3663112__coassemble_94_pt1 | contig 25762 bp, 21 predicted proteins | sample SAMEA3663112__metabat2_high_PE_013 | metagenome-assembled genome bin SAMEA3663112 (sample SAMEA3663112) | pig gut metagenome | biome: pig gut; feature: pig-associated habitat; material: faeces | place: Denmark | collected 2012
GGGGGCTGCGCCACGAAAACCGCCGCAAACGCCTGCGGGGATAATCTTTATTAAAAATACATCATGCCTACGCAAGTGGGCAAACAACGACTAAAGAGGATATTCGTCGAAGGCGTAGAGGACAGTGGAGAGGTAGCGCTCGCCCGTGTCGGGCAAGAGAGCAACGATAGTCTTGCCCTTGTTCTCCGGGCGTTTCGCTACCTCACTGGCTGCATAGGCGGCGGCACCCGACGAGATGCCGACGAGAAGACCCTCCTGACGGGCAAGTTCGCGACCGGTGCGGATGGCGTCGTCGTTGTCAACATCAAACACCTCATCGACTACCGAGGCATTGTAGGTGGCGGGAACGAAGCCCGCGCCGATGCCTTGTATCTTGTGAGGACCGCTGGGCTGACCGTTCAGCACGGCTGATGTCTTCGGCTCTACGGCTATAATCTTTATGTCAGGATTTTTCTCTTTCAGACGACGGCCAATGCCCGAGATGGTTCCGCCAGTGCCCACACCTGCGACGAAGATGTCGATCTTGCCTCCGGTCTGTTCCCACAGTTCCACTCCCGTAGTGTCGTAATGGCGCTGAGGGTTGGCGAGGTTTTCAAACTGCTGGAGGATGATGGAGCCGGGGATGGAGTCGCGCAGTTGCTCTGCTGCCTTGATGGCTCCCTTCATGCCGTCGGCACCGCTGGTGAGCTTCACCTCGGCACCATAGGCCTTGACGAGGTTGCGGCGCTCGATGCTCATGGTCTCGGGCATGGTGAGAATGAGCTTATAACCCTTCACGGCAGAGACGAGAGCCAAGCCTACGCCAGTGTTGCCGCTGGTGGGTTCGATGATGGTGGCGCCGGGCTTGAGCAAGCCTTTCTGTTCGGCGTCCTCGATCATGGCGAGGGCGACGCGGTCTTTCACGCTGCCTCCGGGGTTGAAAAACTCTACCTTGGCGATGACGGGTGTCTCAAGGCCTTTTGCCTGAGAGAACTTATTGAGTTGGAGCAACGGGGTGTTTCCGATGAGCTCTGTGAGTCTTGATGCTATTTTTGTCATAGTTGTGTTCTGAAAAATGATAATTATACTTTGATTGTTGTTATTGAAAAACGGGGTGCGACGCGCAGCGAATCAGATCTTTGCGAGAGCCTCCGCGAGGTCGTCGATGATGTCCTCATAGTGCTCGGTGCCGATGCTGAGACGTATGGTGGACGGATAGATGTGCTGCTCCTGGAGTTCCTCGGGCGAGAGCTGCGAGTGGGTGGTGGTGGCGGGATGGATGACAAGGCTCTTCACGTCGGCCACATTAGCCAGGAGGGAGAAGATCTTGAGATGGTCGATGACGGTCCATGCCTCTTGCTCGCCGCCCTTCACCTCGAACGTGAAGATGCTGCCGCCGCCATTGGGGAAGAGCTTGGTGTAGAGTTCGTGGTCGGGGTGTGAAGGCAGCGAGGGATGGTTGACCTTTGCCACCTTGGGATGAGAGGCGAGGAACTCGACCACCTTCTTCGTGTTGAACGCGTGACGCTCTACGCGCAGCGAGAGAGTCTCGAGGCCTTGGAGAAGGATCCAGGCGTTGAAGGGCGAGATGGCTGCACCGGTGTCGCGGAGGATGACGGCGCGGATGCGGGTGACGAATGCCGCAGCGCCCGCCACGTCGGCGAAGACGGCTCCGTGATATGATGGGTCGGGCTTGGCTATGGAAGGATACTTGTCGGCATTAGCCTTCCAGTCGAACTTGCCTGCATCGACGATGACGCCGCCGAGCGAGCTGCCGTGTCCGCCGATGAACTTTGTGGCGGAGTGAACGACAACGTCGGCTCCGTGTTCGATGGGGCGAAAGAGGAATGGAGTGCCGAAGGTGTTATCGACGATGACGATGGTGTTGTGGCGATGGGCTATCTCTGAGATGCGGTCAACATCGGTGACGCTGGCGTTAGGATTGCCGAAGGTCTCGATGATGATGGCCTTGGTATTGTCGCGGAATGCCTTCTCGACGGCGTCGAAGTCGGCTGGATCGACGATGGTGGTCTCTACGCCCTGTGTGGAAAGGGTGTGTTCGACGAGGTTGTATGTACCGCCATAGATATTGTTGGCTGCAATGATATGGTCGCCGTTGCGGGCAATGTTTTGCAGGGCGTAGGTGATGGCAGCGGCGCCTGATGCCACCGCAAGACCGGCCACGCCGCCTTCCAGTGCCGCCACGCGGTCTTCAAACACGCCCTGGGTGGAGTTGGTCAGACGGCCGTAGATGTTGCCTGCATCGCGCAGTCCGAAGCGGTCGGCGGCGTGCTGTGAATTACGGAACACGTATGACGTGGTCTGATAGATGGGCACCGCACGTGCGTCGGTGGCGGGGTCTGCACTCTCTTGTCCAACATGCAGCTGGAGTGTCTCAAAATGAAGTTTCTTTTCGTTGCTCATAATCGTTATTTTTTTTATTGTTAATATTTGCTTTTCTCTCTTGTCAAATGTGAGACATACGGGATGAATGTCTGATTGACGGTGCAAAGGTACGGCAAAAATCTGAAACCGGAAATACCTAACATGGGTTATTCCGCATACCACGATTATGGTATTTTGCGTTTTAGGGGGTGCTACACCTTATTTATATAATAAGGGGAGAGGCTGAAAAGGGGCGTTTTTGGGTGGATAAAGAGATTTTTTTCGCTTTTTTCTTGGTAGTTTGCGGGATTATACTTATTTTTGCAAAATCGAAAATAAACTTTGAATATTATGATAGACGTAAAAGCAACATTAAACTCAGCCGAAGAGAAGATGGAGATGGGCGTAATGTATCTTGAGGAGCAACTCTCAAGGGTAAGGGCAGGACGCGCCAATGTGGCCATCTTAGCAGGCGTAAAGGTAGAGTCGTACGGCTCGATGGTTCCGCTCAACCAGGTGGCAAACGTGTCAACACCTGACGCACGCACCATTGCCATACGCCCATGGGACAAGAAACAGATACGTGCCATTGAGAAGGCGATAATGGACTCTGACGTGGGCATCACGCCTGAGAACAACGGAGAGATAATCCGCCTGGGCATACCGCAGCCCACCGAGGAGCGCCGCCGCGAACTGGCCAAGCAGTGCAACAAGATGGGCGAGCAGACGAAGGTGCAGATAAGGAATATACGCGCCGACGTGAAGGAGAAGCTGAAGAAAGCCATCAAGGACGGACTCAGCGAGGACCTCGAGAAGGACGCCGAGGCCGACCTGCAGAAGATACACGACAAGATGATAAAGAATGTCGAGGATCTGCTGGCTGCCAAGGACAAGGAGATAATGACCGTGTAGGAATAAAAAAACACTTTGACAATGATGAATGAGGCTTCAGGACTCGTCATTAGGAATACGGGGAGCTGGTACACCGTCAAGACTGACGACGGCGGCCAGCTCGTCGATTGTAAGATAAAGGGCAACTTCAGACTCAAGGGCATACGCAGCACCAACCCCGTGGCCGTGGGCGACCGCGTCACCATCGTGCCCAACCAGGAAGGCACGGCCTTCATCACCGCCATACACGACCGAAGAAACTACATAATACGCAAGTCGTCGAACCTCTCGAAGCAGAGCCATATCATAGCGGCGAACGTCGATCTGGCCGTGCTCGTGGTGACGGTGAACTATCCGCAGACCGCCACCACCTTCATCGACCGGTTCCTCGCCTCGGCAGAGGCTTACAGGATACCCGTGGTGCTCGTGTTTAACAAGACCGACCTGCTCACCGACGAGGAACTGCACTACCAGCAGATGATGATCGACCTCTACGACACCGTCGGCTACGAGGCCATAGCTCTCTCGGCTGAGACTGGCGAGGGCATGGAGAAACTCGAAGCCGCGCTCAAGGACAAGACCACCGTGATGAGCGGCAACAGCGGAGTGGGAAAATCGACACTCATCAACAGGCTCATTCCCGGGGTGAACCTCAAGACGGCCGAGATAAGCGACGCTCACAACCAGGGAATGCACACCACCACGTTCAGCGAGATGCTGCAACTGCCCTCGGGAGGATACATCATCGACACGCCCGGCATAAGAGGATTCGGGACGTTCGACATCGAGCCAGAGGAGCTGACAAGCTATTTCAAGGAGATATTCCACTTCTCGAAAGACTGCCGATTCAACAACTGCACGCATACACACGAACCAGGATGCGCCGTGCTGAAAGCTCTCGAAGAACACTACATCGCCGAGAGCCGCTACCAGTCGTATCTGAGCATGATGGACGACAAGGAGGAAGGAAAATACAGAAGTTAGCAAGAAAGATGGAAAAAACAGCTGTTTTGCTCTCGGGAGGAGTAGATAGTTCGGTGGTGCTATACGAACTGGCACGACAAGGACTGAACCCCGATTGCTTCTATATAAAGATAGGACCCGAGGAAGACGAGCAGTGGGACTGCTCGTCAGAAGAGGACCTTGAGATGGCTACCGCCGTGGCACGACGCTACGGATGCAGCCTGCAGGTGATAGACTGCCACAAGGAATACTGGGACGAGGTGACACGATACACCATGGAAAAGGTGAGGGCGGGATTCACGCCTAACCCCGACGTGATGTGCAACAGGATGATAAAGTTTGGCGCCTTCGACCGAAAGATAGGATACCAGTATGATGTCATCGCCACTGGACACTACGCACGGACAGAGACGATAGACGGACGAAAATGGCTCGCCACAAGTCCCGACCCCGTGAAAGACCAAACCGACTTCCTGGCACAGATCTATGACTGGCAACTGAAGAAAGCCGTCTTCCCCATTGGAGGCATGATGAAAGAAGAGGTGAGAGCTATAGCCGAACGCGAACACCTCGTCAACGCGCGCCGAAAGGACTCGCAGGGCATCTGCTTCCTCGGAAAGATAAACTATAATGACTACATACGACGATATCTCGGAGAAAACCCCGGCGACGTGGTAGAGCTGGAGACAGGAAAGAAGATAGGCTTGCACAAGGGACTGTGGTTCCATACCATAGGACAGAGAAAGGGAATGGGATTCGGCGGAGGACCATGGTTTGTGGTGAAAAAAGACGTGGATAACAACATTCTCTACGTGAGCCACGGCTACGACCCCGACACCGCCTACAAGACCGACTTCGCCGTAGCAGACTTCCACTTCCTCACGCTCCCCGAACTGCCACAACGCGTGACCTTCAAGATACGCCACACGCCCGAATACCATCGCGCCACGGTGGAGAAAACGGCCGACAAGACCTACGTAATCCACTCAGAAGAACGCATACACGGCGTGGCACCAGGACAGTTCTGCGTGGTTTATGACGAGGAGCATCACCTCTGTTATGGTAGCGGAGAGATAGCTATATTGTAAGATTTTGGGCAAAAAACAAAATAAACAGTAAAAAATCGACAGAAAATTTGGTGGTTTCGTATTAATTTTATACTTTTGCACCCGCTAAATAAAAATTAACCCCTCGTCGCGTCCTCGGGCAGGACGGGAATGGACTGACAAGACGACCGCTTTTGAACAAGGCAGGCACAGTTCATAGGGACATTAATAACATTTAAACAACAAAAACAATTATGGCAGAAATGAATTTTGGTGGCGTTATCGAAACTGTAGTCACCAGCAAAGAATTTTCTTTGGAGAAAGCTCACGAAGTATTGAAGAATGAAACAATCGCCGTCATCGGTTACGGTATTCAGGGTCCCGGCCAGGCTTGTAACCTCCGCGACAACGGATTCAACGTCATCGTAGGACAGCGTGCAGGAAAGACCTACGACAAGGCTGTGGCCGACGGATGGGTTCCTGGAAAGACGCTTTTCTCTATTGAAGAAGCTGCAGAGAAGGGTACCATCATCTGTATGCTCCTCTCAGACGCAGGTCAGATTCAGGCTTGGCCAACAATCAAGAAATATCTCACACCAGGCAAGACCCTCTACTATTCTCACGGTTTTGCCATCAACTGGAGCGACCGCACAGGCGTAGTTCCTCCAGCAGACATCGACGTGATCATGGTGGCTCCTAAGGGTTCAGGCACCAGCCTCCGCACCATGTTCTGCGAGGGCCGCGGACTCAACTGCTCTTATGCCGTTTATCAGGACGCATCGGGCAAGGCAGAGGAGAAGACCATCGCCTTCGGTATCGGTATCGGTGCAGGTTATTTGTTCAAGACCACATTCCAGCGCGAGGCCACTTCTGACCTCACCGGCGAGCGCGGTTCGCTGATGGGTGCCATCGAGGGTCTGCTCGAAGCACAGTATGAGGTGCTCCGCGAAAACGGACACTCTCCATCGGAAGCATTCAACGAGACTGTTGAGGAGCTGACACAGAGCCTTATGCCTCTGTTTGCACAGAAGGGTATGGACTGGATGTACGCTAACTGCTCTACCACAGCACAGCGCGGTGCTCTCGACTGGGCTCCACGTTTCCGCGAGGCCATCAAGCCTGTCATGCAGTGGCTCTACTACTCAGTGAAGACTGGCAACGAGGCTCAGATTTCTATCGACAGCAACTCAAAGCCCGACTATCGTGACGGACTGAACAAGGAGCTTGAGGCTATGCGCAACATGGAGATGTGGCGTGCCGCAGAGACCGTTCGCAAGCTGCGTCCAGAGAACAGCGAGGACTAATAACTCCCCGTCTTGTTACTACACAAAGAAATACATTTGTTTCTTTAAAAGTAGATAGTTTTTGGATAATTTATTATATCCCGCACAGTTCGATGAAGAATTGTGCGGGATTTGATTTCCAACTTACCTTTATGTTGACTTTGCATATTTTATCCTTCAATAGGGAAATGCTGGTATTATTCTGCCATTTTTTTTAATATTTCTTCATTATTTTGAACTTGGTATTATAAAAATGTGTATATTTGCCGTGTAGGAAATATTGTTAAGTTGAAACTGTTAGCAATCCATATGCAAAATATTAAACAATTTAAAATACAATGAACCCATTTTTCAAACTTGGCACAATGCTGACGATAGTAGCAGGTGCCGCAATGACCATTAGCTCATGTTCGAGCAATGACGCTCCTGAATTTGATCCTAATGCAGAGACTAAGTGGAATTTCCAAACAGAATTTGTTAAGCAGTTCGGTGAAATTGCCAGCAACCAAAACTGGGGATTCAAAAGTGTTGGCGTATATACTATGCCAAGTTCGACAAGGACTGTTATAAAGACTGATATGACGGAATATCAGAATTATGAGCCTGCACCTGAAGTTACACCAGCTCAAAAAGATGAAGTGGAAAAAGCATTCCAGAACATACCAGAAAATTTTGTTTCAGAGCAGCTGAATTATACCAGATTCTTTGTTCAGCAAGTATTTATGAGCCATCGAAAATATAAGGCTGGCAACGATAGTTATGTTGACGGTTCAAGCCAGATGAATAAACTTGGAGTATGGAAAGATGACAATAACTTTGAACATGCCAATGACTTCAATGTGGAGGCTGGTTCTACCGTACTTTTCATTAATTCTGGCACCCATAAATTCTCTTATTTAAACTCTACTGACGGTCAAGAGCATTTCGACTACATTGTGAAGAGAGTAGGCGGACACTACTATGTTGGCTTCTCGTTTAAAGCAACCGGACAGAATCCTAATCAGCAAGTAGCCGGTGATAACAACTACGATGACTGGATTGTCAGAATCGTTCCTGCCAAGTTGAAGGGTGAGGAGGATAAAAATACTCAACGTATCATTGTAGAGGACCTCGGAAGCATTGGCGATTTCGACTATAACGATTTAGTGTTTGATGCATACGTTTATAACAAAGATGGCGGGACCTGGGCAAATATCACACTTCGCGCTGCAGGTGGTACGCTCCCTATTTATATTTGTGGATGCGAAGAGAAAGTAGAAGTACATGATAAGTTTGGTGTTTCAAGAACCACTATGGTCAACACAAAGAATGGTACTGTGGATAAAGATCCTGTTGAATTCACAATTAAGCTGAAGAACGCGACAAGCAGCTCATTCAATGCAAATGACATTGAGGTACAGGTTGAGAATAATGGAAATGTGATGACACTTACTTCAAATGTTGGACGAGCACCTGAAAAGATTTGTGTGGACAATTCTTTCTACTGGTGTGATGAGAAAGTAAATGTAAACACTGTTTATCCAAACTTCTCTAGGTATGTTTCCAACCCAACTATTGACAAATGGTGGTAATAATATAATAATAGGTAAAAATAAAAAGGACGGGCTTCTAAGGCCCGTCCTTTTTTACTGTGTGTGTGTTGCTTATCTTATGAAAAGCAGCTCGCGATATTTCGGGAGCGTCCAAAGGCCGTCTTCCACTATCATCTCGAGATGGTCTATCTCGTAGCGTATGGACTCCATCTTTGGCTCTACGGTATCGTGATAGCTTATGGCACGGCGGTGGATGTCGTCAATGCGGTTGGCTACGCGGCGCGCTTCGGTGAGCTCGTCAACGAGTGCCTCTATGCGCTCGGTACGCTCGGCAATCTCCTCGATCAGTTTCATGTTGCGTGAGCTGAGGCGGTCGGCCTTGGCGGCATCGAATATGGCTTTCATCGACTGCACGTTGCGAATGAGCTGGCTCTGATAGTGGGTAGATACGGGGATGATATGGTTCATTGAGAGGTCGCCGAGCACTCGTGCCTCTATCTGTACCTTCTTGACGTAAGTCTCCCATTTCACCTCGTTGCGTGCCTCAAGCTCCTTGCGTTTCATCACCTTTGTGGTCTCAAACATGTTGATGCTTGCCTCGTCGAGATAACGCTCGAACACCACCGGACACGAACTCTCGGTGTCGAGACCGCGGCGGCGTGCTTCTTCCACCCATTGCTCGCTATAGCCATTGCCGTCGAAGCGGATGGGCTTTGATGTGCGGATGTCGTCGCGCAGCACGTCGATGATGGCACTCATACGGTCCTCTCCCTCAGCCATGAGCTTGTCAACACGCCGACGGAAGTCGGTGAGGGCTTCTGCCACGGCGGCGTTGAGGGCGATCATTGCCGAGGCGCTGTTGGCCTCCGAACCGATGGCACGGAACTCGAAGCGGTTGCCGGTGAAGGCGAAGGGCGACGTGCGGTTGCGGTCGGTATTGTCGATGATGAGTTCAGGAATCTGTGGTATGTCGAGCTCCATGCCCTGCTTGCCCTTGAGGTTAAACAGCTCGTCCTTGTCGGCCTTCTCGATATGGTCGAGCAACTCGCTGAGCTGCTTGCCAAGGAACGACGAGATGATGGCTGGAGGAGCCTCGTTGCCGCCCAGACGGTGGGCGTTGGTGGCACTCATGATAGACGCCTTGAGCAGTCCGTTGTGGCGATACACAGCCATGAGCGTCTCTACGATGAACGTCACGAAGCGCAGGTTCTCCTCAGGCGTCTTGCCAGGGGCATGCAGCAGCACGCCATTGTCGGCGAGCAGGCTCCAGTTGTTGTGCTTTCCCGAGCCGTTGATGCCGTCGAAGGGCTTCTCGTGCAGCAGCACTCTGAATCCGTGTTTTCTTGCCACCTTTTTCATCAGCGACATGAGCAGCATGTTGTGGTCGATGGCAAGGTTGCACTCCTCGTATATGGGAGCTAACTCAAACTGGTTGGGAGCCACCTCGTTGTGGCGTGTCTTGCAGGGAATGCCCAGCTCGAGAGCCTGTATCTCAAGGTCTTTCATAAACGCCTGTACGCGGTCGGGGATGGTGCCGAAGTAGTGGTCGTCCATCTGCTGGTTTTTCGCGCTCTCATGGCCCATGAGCGTGCGTCCGGTGAGCATGAGGTCAGGACGGGCAGAATAGAGTCCCTCATCGACAAGGAAATACTCCTGCTCCCAACCGAGGTTGCAGGTCACCTTGTTCACCTCTGGGTAGAAGAGGCGGCAGACGTCTGTGGCTGCCTTGTCAACGGCGTGGAGGGCACGCAGCAGGGGCGCTTTGTAGTCGAGCGCCTCGCCTGTGTAGGCGATGAATATGGTGGGAATACAGAGTGTGTCGTCGATGATGAACACGGGCGACGTTGGGTCCCAGGCGGAATAGCCGCGTGCCTCGAAGGTGTTGCGTATGCCTCCGTTAGGGAACGACGAGGCGTCGGGCTCCTGCTGCACGAGCAGCTTGCCGCTGAACTTTTCCACCATTCCTCCCTTGCCGTCGTGTTCCACAAAGGCGTCGTGCTTCTCGGCTGTTCCCTCTGTGAGTGGCTGGAACCAGTGGGTGTAGTGTGTCACGCCCATCTCCATGGCCCATCGTTTCATGCCTTCTGCCACGGCGTCGGCAATGGAGCGGTCGAGACGTGTCCCGTTGTCGATGACGTCGATGAGTCGCTCATAGATATCGGCTGGCAGATACTTGTACATCTTCTGTCGGGTGAAGACATACTTGGCGAAGTATTCTGACGGACGTTCTTTGGGTGCGGTCACTTCCACAGCCTTCTTCTTGAAGGCTTCTTCCACTACCCTGAATCTTAAGTTTTCTGACATAATCTTTATTTTGGTTGTTTGAAGTTTGCGAAATGAAATCTATGTCTGATGAAGTTTGCGAAATGAGGCGATGCCAGGTGTGCGGGTCTAATCCCTGAATCTCTTTGTTATGTCGCCATATTCCTCTATTCTCCTGTCTCTCAGGAACGGCCACCAGCGGCGCACTTGTTCGCTGTGGGCGAGGTCGAGCTCTATCACTATGCTTTCTTCCTCGGTGGACGATGCCTCGTAGAGGATCTCGCCTTGTGGTCCTGCCACGAACGATGTTCCCCAGAACATTATTCCTCTTGTACGGCCAGAGGGATCGGGCTCGTGGCCGACTCTGTTCACTGCCACCACTGGCAACCCGTTGGCCACGGCATGTCCGCGTTGAACGGTCTGCCATGCCCTTCTCTGACGTTGCTGTTCGTCGGGAGTGTCGCTCGACTCGTAGCCTATTGCCGTGGGATAGATGAGCAGTTCGGCTCCGGCCAAGGCCATCAGCCGCGCTGCCTCGGGATACCACTGGTCCCAGCACACCATCACTCCTAATCGCCCCACGCTGGTGTCGATGGGCTTGAAGCCGAGGTCGCCTGGTGTGAAATAGAACTTCTCGTAGTATGCGGGATCATCGGGTATGTGCATCTTGCGATAGCGTCCTGCTATGGAACCGTCGCGCTCTATCACCACGGCGGTGTTGTGGTAGAGCCCAGGAGCACGGCGCTCGAAGAGCGACATTACGATGACTACGCCACATTGGCGTGCTATCTCTCCAAACATATTTGTCGATGGACCAGGGATGGGCTCGGCGAGGTCGAAGTTGTCGGTGTTCTCTTCCTGGCAGAAGTATAGTGTGTTGTGCAGTTCCTGTAGCACTACGAGTTCCGCTCCGCGGCGTGCTAAGTCGGCAATGCCTTCAGCCAGTCGGAGTATGTTTCTTTTCTTGTCAGCTGTGTTGTGAAGCTGTAGGAATCCTATTTTCATATATGTCGTATTGTTTGCTGATGAATGGTTTTCTCTCTCCTCACTCCCCACTCCTCACGCCTCTCTCAAAGGTATCTGCATGGTACAGCAGTGGAGTGAGCCGTGCTGTATGATGATGCTGCGGCAGTCGATGCCCACGATCTCGTGGTCGGGGAAGGCATCGGCAATGGTCTGCGCCGCCTCTTCGTCGAGGTCGGGTTGGGCATAGGTGGGATAGAGCACCGCGCCGTTGATGACGAGGAAGTTGGCGTAGGTGGCTGGCAGACGCTCGTCGCCGTGGTATATAGGGCGGGGCATGGGCAGCCGCAGCAGGCGGTAGCAGCGTCCGGTCTTTGTGCGCAGCGTGCGCAGCTGCTCTTCCATCTTGTGCAGTTCGCGGTATTGAGGGTCGTCCTCGTCGTCGCATCCCACATAGAGCAGCGTGTCGGCAGGAGCCACACGCACGAGGGTGTCGATATGTCCGTCGGTGTCGTCGCCTATGAGGTTGCCATAGTCGATCCACACTATGCGCCGTGCGTTAAGGCGGCGTTTCAGTGTCTCTTCTATCTCGTCTTGTGTCATGGGTTGGTTGCGCCCAGGAGCGAGGAGGCAACAAGAGGTGGTGAACACCGTTCCCTCGCCGTCGCTCTCTATCGAGCCTCCTTCGAGCACGAAGTCGTTGTAGTCAACGTATGTTCCCCTTATCACTCCCTTACGGTGTAGCTGTCGGTTTATGGCATTGTCTTTCTCCGCCTCGAACTTCCCGCCCCATCCGTTGAACCGGAAGTCGAGAAGAGCCGTCTGGCCATCGCCGGTGAGAGTGATAAAGCCATGGTCGCGAGCCCATGTGTCGTCGGTGTCAATATCAACGATTCTCAGGTTCTCGATGGCTTTCTCTCCGACGTTTCTTTGTCGGAAAGCCTGCTCGATGGTGTCTCGTGTCGCGTCGGGGTGAGGAGTGACGACAATGAGTTTCTCGCGCTTGGCTATCTCGGCCGCCATGTCGATATAAGTCTGTGTGATGTCGTCGAGTATCGGCGCCCAGTCGGTGTCGGCATGAGGCCATGTCAGTTGTACCGCCCTTTGCTTTTCCCATTCAGCTGGCAGCCTTAAAGTGTCGTGTTTCAGTTCTTTTTTTTCCATAATCAGTTGTTGTGCCATTTTCTCTGCCTCCGCTCTTGCCGGCTTGCACGTGCCGGTCAGCGGGATATGGTCAACGGCGAAGATATTACGTGGGATCCAATGCGGTGGAAGTGTAGCTCTGCAGATGTCTGCTATCGTCGCGGCATTGTCGGCGGTGGCTTCATAAAGCAGTGTCACGGCTTCGCCGAGGCGTGGATCACGGCATTTTGTCACTATGAAAGGTACGTCGAGCTTTGGTAGGAGCTGTCGTTCCACCTCTTCGGCTTGTATTTTTTTCCCTCCGCTGCAGATGACATTGTCTTTGCGCCCCAAGATACGGAATTGGTGTCGGTCGGGATGAAGTTCGGCAATGTCGTTGGTGACGAGCCTTGCCTTGCATACCGCTGGTGCGTCAACGACAAGGCAATGGTCGGCATTGAGGCTCACCGTGACACCTTCGAGAGGAGTGTACCAATGTGAAGCCTCTTTTCCGTTGAGGCGTCGTAGTGCGATGTGCGAGAGTGTCTCTGTCATTCCGTATGTGCTCCATACGGCATTGGGGAATGTCTTCAGTTGGCTTTCGAGGGCGGCGTCAATAGCTCCTCCGCCGATGATGAGTTGCTTGATGGAGCGCAGCTGCCGTGCCTCTTTCTCGTCCTGAAGTGAATTATATACCTGCAATGGCACCATGGCGGCGAAAGTGGGCGCCGTGTCGAGCCCTTTCAGTGGATGTCCCGACGGTTCCTCCGCAATGAGGCGCAGCCCGCATGTCAATGCTCTCACCACCATCATCTTTCCCGCGATGTAGTCGAGAGGCATGCACAGCAACGCGGTGTCGCCTTCGTGTAGTCCGAGAAAACTGCATGTGATGCGTGCGGAGGCTTCCATTCGCCTTTTCTCCACCGTCATTTTCTTTGGCTTTCCCGTAGAGCCGCTTGTCTGCAACTCTATCAGTGGCGACTCAGAATGCCATTCTGAGAGAAATTCGTCCAATGTCATATTCAGCTTTTCATATATAACTTTTCATACACACCTCGTTGCATTTATCTCGTCGTATTCATCTCATCGGAATTACCTCGTTGCATTCATCTTTTGATGTACAATTTCTCCCCTTTCACTTCCAGTCTCATGGGAATGTTGTCGGTGAAGAGTTGTCCGGTGCCGAGTCCCTGTGGCATGATGCCTGACGTGCCATAGATGTCGGCGGCGAGCTGAGCGACGGCATTGAGTCCGACGTTGCTTTCCAGTGCGCTTGTTATCCATGAACGGATGCCTTGTCGGTTGGCAATATCGACCCACTCGCGCACGCCTTTCATTCCGCCGTGGAGCGATGGTTTGAGCACGATATAAGCTGGTTTGATGATGTTCAGCACGTGGGCTTTCATCTCGGGGATGTTGATGCCGATGAGTTCCTCGTCGAGCGCTATGGGCAGTGGCGACTCGCGGCAGAGCTCTGCCATATATCCCCATTGCTTTGCCTTGATGGGCTGTTCGATGGAGTGGATGGCATACTGTGCGAGCAGTTCGAGTTTATAGAGAGCCTCGTCAAACGTGAATCCTCCGTTGGCATCGACTCTCAGTTGGACTTCGTGGTGGGAGAAACGTTCGCGTATGCGTTTCACCATGTCGAGTTCCTTTTCAAACTCGATGGCTCCAATCTTCAGTTTTATGCAGTGGAATCCCTGTTGTAGTTTTTCCTCTATGCGCCTGAGCATGGTGTCGTAGTCGCCCATCCACACCAGTCCGTTGATGGTTATTCCCACCTTGCCTCGGCTGAAGTCGTTGTCGAAGAGGATGTCGCTGCCGCTTTGGAGGTTGAGCAATGCCGTCTCGAGTCCGAAGAGCATGGAAGGGTAGGGACGCATCATCGGATAGTCGATGGCGCCCTCTTGCTCGAAACGGTCGCAAACGGCCCTTAGTGTTTTCTCGTATTCGGGAATGTCGTCGCAACTGAGTTCTGGCAGTGGCGCACACTCTCCAATGCCCTTTCTCCCGGGCAAGTCGTCGTTAGTCATTTCCAGCATCCATGACTTCCGCTCGGTGTAGATGCCTCGCGAAGTGCCTGCCGGATGCTGGAAATGGAAAGTTCTTGGAGTTATCTTTATGCTGTACATGTAGCATAATTACTTTTCTGCTGCCAAACGCTCCTTGATGGCTTTGCTTTCTGCCTCGTAGCCAGGTTTGTCGAGCAGGGCAAACATGTTCTTCTTGTAAGCCTCTACGCCTGGCTGGTTGAATGGATTCACTCCGAGGATGTTGCCGCTGATGCCGCAAGCAATCTCAAAGAAGTATATCATCTGTCCGAGGTAATACTCGTTGAGTTCTGGCACGCTGAGGCGTATGTTTGGCACGCCGCCATCCACGTGAGCCAGACGTGTGCCGAGCTCGGCCATCTTGTTTACTTCGTCAACGCGCTTGCCAGCGAGGAAGTTCAGTCCGTCGAGGTTCTCCTCGTCTTCGGGGAAGAGCATGGTGCGGTTTGGCTTCTCGACGCTGATGACGGTCTCGAAGATAGAGCGTTCGCCTTCCTGTATCCACTGTCCCATGGAGTGGAGGTCGGTGGTGAAGTCGCACGAAGCAGGGAAGATGCCCTTTCCGTCTTTTCCCTCGCTCTCGCCGTAGAGCTGCTTCCACCATTCGCTCATGAAGTGGAGCTTTGGCTGGTAGTTGATCATGATCTCAATTTTCTTTCCTGCCTTGGCGTAGAGAGCGTTTCTCACGGCAGCATACTGAGCGGCGATATTCTCTGAGAATGGCACGTCTTTGCCGCAAGCCTTCTCCATGTCTTGTGCTCCAGCCACGAGCTGGCTGATGTCGAATCCAGCACAGGCGATGGGCAGCAGGCCGACAGGGGTGAGGACAGAGAAGCGTCCGCCCACGTTGTCGGGGATGATAAACGACGTGTAACCTTCCTTGTCGGCACAGGTGCGTGCGGCGCCTTTCTTCGCGTCGGTGACAGCCACGATGACCTTCTTTGCCTCCTCTTTGCCTCTCTGTGCTTCGCACTGCTTCTTCAGCAGGCGGAAGGTGAGGGCTGTCTCGGTTGTGGTGCCCGACTTGGATATGTTGATGACACCAAACTTCTTGTCTTTTAGATAGTCGCACATCTCGGCGAGATAGTCTTCGCCGATGTTGTTTCCTGCAAAGAGTATGGTAGGATTCTTCTTGTCGCCCACGAGCCATGCGAAGGAGTTGCCAAGAGCCTCAATCACTGCCCTTGCACCGAGGTAGCTGCCGCCGATGCCTGCCACTACAACAACCTCGCAGTTGTCGCGCAGCACGTTAGCGCAAGCCTGGAGCTGGCCGATGAAGTCGGCGGTAATCGATGATGGAAGGTGGAGCCAGCCGAGGAAGTCGTTTCCTGGACATGTTCCGTTTTCGAGGGCCTCCTGTGCGGCCTTTACCTGAGACTCGTAAGCCTCTACTGCACCAGCTTCAAGAAACTGTGCAGCCTTTGTGATGTCAAGTGTAATATTCTTCATAATTCCTTGTTGAATTAAAATGTTTTATTTCAGTTTGGATATCTGTTTACAACCCATTCGCCCACATTGTCAACTCGTCAACTTGTTCACTTGTCAACTTGTTCACTCGTCAACTAAAACATCACCTAAACGAGTCGGTGAGCAGTTTTATCTCAATCTGCGGACTAATCCTTTCGTAGAGGATGTTATAGACTGCATCGAGGATAGGCATGTTGACATGCAGATGCCTGTTTATCTCCTTCATGCATTTGGTGCCAAAGAATCCCTCTGCGATCATCTCCATCTCTATCTGTGCGCTCTTCACGCTGTAGCCCTTGCCGATCATCGTGCCGAAAGTGCGGTTTCGCGAGAAGTTGCTGTAGCCCGTTACGAGCAGGTCACCGAGATAGACAGAGTCATAGACGTTGCGTTCTATGGGGTTGATGGCAGTGAGGAAGCGCGACATCTCCTGTACGGCGTTAGACATTAGCACCGCCTGGAAGTTGTCGCCAAACTTCAGTCCGCTGCATATTCCGGCAGCTATGGCATAAACGTTTTTCAGCACCGAGGCATATTCAATGCCAATGACATCGTCAGACGTCTTGGTTTTTATATACTCGCTGTTGAGCACGTCGGCAAAGGCCTGCGCCTTCTGCCTGTCGGCACATCCCACGGTGAGGTAAGACAGTCGTTCGAGTGCCACCTCCTCGGCGTGTGACGGTCCGCCGAGGCAAGCGAGATTGTCGTAAGGCACGTCATAAACCTGATGGAAAAACTCCGAGCAGACGAGGTTCTCGTCGGGGACGATGCCTTTGATGGCAGTGATGACGAACTTGTCCTTGATGCGTGTCTTGAGTTTCTTCAGGTGATTCTTTATGTATGGCGATGGCGTGACAAAGACGAGCGTGTCGTATTCGGCCACGATCTTGTTTATGTCGCTCGAGAACCCTATCTCGTCGGTTTCGAAATGCACGCTGGTGAGGTAAGCCGGGTTGTGGCTAAGTCTGATAAACTCCTCTATGCGGTCGTCGCGTCGCATATACCATCCTATGTGGTGAGTGTGTCCCACCACAATCTTGGCAATGGCCGTAGCCCAGCTTCCGCCTCCGATGATAGCTATCTTCCCGCAATCAAACATGATGCCTTGTGAAAATTTCGGTTTTACTTCTGGCTGTTGTCAATCCACGCCTGGAATTCCTCCACCTTAGGATTGTCAAGACCGAGTTTGAATTTCTTGTTCACGCCGCAGACGTCCTGCTGCAGTTTCTGTGCCTTGACGTCCCTAATGTCGCTCACGAGGTAATAGCCTGCCTTGTTGAACAGTGGCACCCATTGCTCTGTAACGCCGATGGCTGCCCACTCGTCGTTGGTGGAACGTGGCGCTTTCTTCTCAGGCTTCATCTGCGGGAAGAAGAGCACTTCCTGGATGAATGTCTTTCCTGTCATGAGCATCACGAGACGGTCGATGCCTATTCCGATGCCGCTGGTAGGAGGCATGCCGTACTGAAGGGCGCGGAGGAAGTCCTGGTCGATGATCATCGCCTCGTCGTCGCCCTTGTCGGCGAGCTTCATCTGGTCGATGAATCTCTCTTCCTGGTCTATCGGGTCGTTAAGCTCTGAGTATGCGTTGGCGAGCTCCTTGCCGTTGACCATAAGCTCGAAACGCTCGGTGAGTCCTGGCTTTGAGCGGTGCATCTTGGTGAGCGGCGACATCTCAACAGGATAGTCGGTGATGAATGTAGGCTGGATGAATGTGCCCTCGCAGAACTCTCCGAAGAGCTCGTCGATGAGCTTGCCCTTGCCCATGGTCTCGTCCACGTCCATGCCTTTCTCCTTGCAGAAGGCACGTATCTCCTCCTCTGTCTTGCCGTTGCAGTCGAAACCCGTCTTCTCCTCGATGGCCTCGAGAATGGGCAGACGGCGATATGGAGCCTTGAAGCTGATGATCTTGCCGTCGATCTCGCGCTCGGTGGTGCCGTTGACAGCAATGCAGACCGTCTCGAGAAGTTTCTCGGTGAACGACATCATCCAGTTGTAGTCCTTATATTGCACGTAGAGCTCCATGCAGGTGAACTCAGGGTTGTGGTTGCGGTCCATGCCCTCGTTGCGGAAGTTCTTGCCAATCTCATACACGCCCTCGAAGCCGCCCACGATGAGGCGCTTAAGGTAGAGCTCGGTGGCGATGCGCATATACATATCTACATTGAGCGCATTGAAGTGGGTGATGAACGGACGGGCGCTTGCACCGCCGGCTATGCTCTGCAGTGTAGGCGTCTCCACCTCGGTGTAGCCAGCCTCGTCGAGAACGCGTCTGATGGTGCGAATCACGGTGGCGCGCTGCAGGAACGTGTCCTTCACACCGTCGTTGACGATGAGATCGACATAACGCTGGCGGTAGCGCAGCTCAGGGTCCTCAAACTTGTCGTAAGCCACGCCGTCCTTGTATTTCACTATAGGCAGCGGCTTGAGGCTCTTTGAGAGGAGTGTGATCTCCCTGGCATGAACAGAAATCTCGCCCGTCTGAGTGCGGAATACGAATCCCTTCACGCCTATGAAGTCGCCGATGTCCAAGAGTCTTTTGAACACCTTATTATATAAGTCCTTGTTTTCGTCTGGACAGATGTCGTCGCGTGTGACATAAACCTGTATTCTGCCTTTTGAGTCCTGAATCTCGACAAAGCTTGCCTTTCCCATCACTCTTCGGCTCATCATACGTCCCGCTATGCATACCTCACGCTGGGGAGCGTCGTCGCTGAAGTTGTCTCTGATATCTACCGAGAAAGCATTCGTCGGGTACTCTGCTGCGGGATATGGCTCAATGCCCATCTCACGCAGTTCCTGCAGACTCTGTCGTCTGCCTATTTCCTGTTCGCTAAGTTCTAAAACGTTCATATTTTGATTGTCTATACTTTTTCTGCTGCAAATTTACTAAATAAATTCGAATAAGCGCGCATTTTTACTTTATTTATTGTTTTTTTGTTCTGTATTTTTGTACAAAAGGTTAAAAACTACTAAACTTTTGGCAAAAAAAACCACTTTTGTTGGAGGTAATTCATTTTTTTACTACTTTTGTGGTATATAACGACCTCAGAAATTATTATTTGACTAATTATGGAATTAGAAACTGTAAAAGATAGGGTAATAGGCGTGGATATCAGCTACTCGCAAACGACGATTGCGGTGGTTGACGTGCGCGGCAACATAATAGCCAAAACTTCGTTCTGTACGGAAGAATTTCCAGAAATCAGCGGTTTCGTGACAAAGCTCTCCGAGAGTATTGTCGAACTGGCAGAGGACAATGGCGGCTTCTTGTCAATTCGCTCGGTCGGAGTAAGCTCGCCGAGCGGCAACTTCAAGACGGGATGCATAGAAAACTCGCCCAACATGAAGTGGAAAGGCGTGATTCCCATGGCTGCCATGCTCCGCGACCGTCTCGGCATCGCCGTGGCCTTAGGCAACGACAGTCACACCATGGCTCTCGGAGAACATGTGTATGGCAGCGCCCATGGCATGAGAGACTTCGTGCTCGTCACCCTGGGACACGGACTGGGCAACGCCATCTTCAATCGCGGCAAGATCATACTTGGCGCACATGGATTCGGAGGCGAGATGGGACACTCGTGCGTGGTGGACGGAGGACGACTATGCGGCTGCGGCAACCATGGCTGTCTTGAGGCTTACTGCGCGGCTAAAGGTGTAGTGCAGACAGCAAAGGAACTGATGGAGGAGAGCGGCGAAGAGTCGCTGATGACCATCTATCCTAACCTCACACCTAAGAATATCACCGAGTGCTGCAACAAGGGAGACAAGCTCGCCATCGAGACCTATCGACGCACAGGACATATCCTCGGCATCGCAATGGCAAACATCGCAGCTTTGGTGGATCCGCAGGCGATAATCATAACAGGAGGTATCTCAAAGGCAGGCAAATGGTTGCTCGAACCAGCTAAACAATCGTTTGATGAGCATTGCTTCCGTAATATCAGGGGCAAGGTGAAGATCACGTCGTCAGCACTCGACTCAAGAGAACGCGACGTGCTCGGCGCCAGCGCGCTCGCATGGGAAGTGGAAGAATACTCTCTGTTTAAATAAATGAATATCGACAACGTAAAGAAGAAGTTACAAGCTCGACATAATCTTGCTGACAGCCTCGGCATGCAGTTCATGTCAACTCCCGACGAGGACAGTTGCATGGCCACAATGGAGGTGAACGAGAATAATTGTCAGCCTTACGGGTATCTCAGCGGCGGAGCGACACTCGCCCTCGCTGAGACACTCGCAGGAGTGGGTTCGGCGGCTCTCTGCCCAGACGAAGTGGCTGTGGGCATCAACGTCTCAGGGCATCATATCAAGGCCGTGAAGATGGGCGAGACGGTGACAGCAAAGGCGAAGGCCGTACAGAACGGACGTCGGCTTCATGTGTGGAACGTGGATGTGACGGACTCCGGAGGCGACCTCGTCTCTTCGGTTGTAGTGACAAACTATATTTTACAGAAACGCTGACGCGACTTGACGACAGCGCTTCTCGTTTTTTTTTCGTATGCTTCTCGTTTCATGAATTGACCATGAAGAATTTCGCAATCTTCCGTCTGCCTCACGCAGACACTTATACGGAAATCATTCAGCACAAGGGCGAACCACGCCGTCTTGCCTCTGTCGGCGAACTCAACGGACAGAAAGGATTTGTGGTGGCTCCATTTTCTGCCACCGACGACGAGCCGCTGCTGCTCATCGCTCCCGATGAAGTGAAGACATCGCAGCTCGACACGTCACTCTGCAAGGAAGAGAATGACATTCACGACGAAAACGAACGTAGCAGCTCCTTGCTTACCGACGAAAACGAACGTAGCTACTACAGCGTGGATTTCCAAAACTTCCACTCGCGACTGGTGTCGGGCGAATTCAAGAAAATTGTGCTTGCACGTAGCGCCGAGGTGAGCCATGGAGATGATGTCAACACAAGGCGGCTCTTCTTCAAGGCGTGTATGTCGTATCCGCGAATGTTTGTGGCGCTGGTGTCAACAAAGGTGACAGGCACATGGCTCGTGGCAACACCCGAGATTCTCCTCGAAGGCAACGGGCGCGACTGGCATACCATGGCCCTTGCCGGCACCATGACTCTCGGAAAACTCAACTGGAGCGAGAAGAACATAGCCGAACAGGCTTACGTCACCACATACATCACCGAGTGTATAGAACGCTTCACAAACAACTTCCAGATAGAGGGACCTTACTCAGTGAGGGCAGGAGAACTCGTGCATCTGCGCACCGACTTCCACTTTTCTATTATTAGTGATGACGCGCTCGGCAAGATCATTGCCACACTTCATCCTACACCGGCCGTGTGCGGCATTCCCAAACGTGAGACCAACGACTTCATCATCGCCAACGAACACCGGCCACGACGGTATTACAGCGGTTTTATGGGACCGCTTGGCATCAATGGCACCACACATCTCTACGTGTCATTGCGATGCATGGAAATACTGCCACATGCCTACCGACTCTATGCTGGTGGAGGCATCCTCGCCGACAGCGTCGAACAGCAGGAATGGGAAGAGACGGCAGAGAAAATGAAGACAATGGGAAAAGTAATCTTTCAGTAAATGTATTATATCAACGAAAAGACTAATATGCTTGTCGCACTCCTGGCACAGTATGGCGTGAAAGACGTGGTGCTCTGCCCAGGCAGCAGGAATGCGATGATAGTAAACAACATAGCCGAAAACGGCAACTTCCGTGTACATCGTTTCACCGATGAACGCTCGGCGGCATTCGCCGCATTAGGCATGTGTGGCGAGGACCGGCAGCCTGTGGCCGTGGTGGTGACATCAGGCTCGGCGCTGATGAACTGCTCACCGGCCGTGGTGGAGGCTTACTACCGACACATGCCGCTCGTGGTGGTGTCGGCCGACAGACCGCAGGAAGAGATAGGGCAAAACGTGGGACAGACAATGCTGCAGGCCGATGCGCTCAGACATTGCACCAGATGCTCAGTAAACCTTACCGACGCCATGGGCGACACAGCTTATTTCAACTACCGCCTCGTGTGCGAAGCTCTCGTCAAGAGCATCAGTCCCGTGGCGGGACCCGTACATATCAACGTGCCACTGCCCGACGTGTCGGAGTGTGAACAGAGCGACACGGCGCCTTCTTTCGACTGCCAGCCCATTCTCTTCCGCAACGCTCTGGCAAGCGGCGCAGCATTGCTGACGTCTGACTTCGACTTCATCTTCGATGATGCACGTCGGCCTATACTCGTCGTCGGACAGACTATGGAGCCGCTGGGAAGAATGATGATGACTTCGATACGCAAGCAGATGGTGGTGCTTTCCGAACCGCTCTCCGACCTTACGTCTGAAGCTTTCGACGGCATCTTCAGCAATATGCCGTCAGAACTGCTGCCCGACCTCGTCATCTATGTGGGCGACAACATGGTTTGCAGAGCCATCAACCGCTCGTTTGCCTCTATCGGCAATCTAAGGGTGTGGCGAGTGAGTGCCGAGGGCGACTTCGCCTCGCCGTTTATGCATCTCGCCGGAGTGGTGAGACAGACGCCTGAGAGCTTCCTCCTTCAACTGGAAGCGTACTTGAAGGAAAAAGCCGCGAGCCGCAACAACACCATGGGAGAACATCTTTCCGACTCCATGGGAGAACATCTTTCCGACACCATGGGAGAAGAATGCTTCGACAATAACTTCCTACGCGCCTGGACGGTGGCTTTTGCAGAGGAACGCCAACGCCTTGACGAGGCTATCGACATGCAGCGCCTCTCGGCGGCTGCCACTGTGGCTTATATCCACGAGCAGCTCGAAGACATGGAATACGACTACCGCCTTCACTATGCCAACAGCACATCGGTGCGCCTCGCTTGCAGATATGCTACAGGCAACTATGTGTATTGTAATCGTGGCGTGAACGGCATCGAGGGCTGTGTCTCCACTGCCGCAGGACACTCGTTAGCTACCGATGCGCGTGTGTTCTGTTTCACTGGCGACCTCGCCTTCTTCTACGACCAGAACGCCCTTTGGAACAGCGAACTGAGCGGCAACCTCCGCATAGTGGTCTTCAACGACCATCGAGGCAGCATCTTCGACCGGGTGAAGGGGCTTGCCGCCAGTAGTCAGCGCGAGACGTTTATAGCAGGCTATCATCAGGCTGACGCCCGCGGCATCACTACCCAAAACGATATAGGATATATTGCGGCAAAGACGATAGATGAGATGCATCTCGGTGTGGTGAAACTGCTTACCGAGGAGACGTCGAGGCCAATGCTGCTTGAAGTGTTTTTGGACTGATTCATTTAGACAACGATAGAACGAAAATAAAGAATTGTATGGAAAAAAGAGAATGGAAAAAAATAAAGGATTTTGAGGAAATCCTGTTTGAGGAATACAACGGTATAGCAAAGATTACTATCAACCGTCCTCGGTATCGCAATGCGTTTACGCCCAAAACAACGCTCGAATTGAGCCAGGCTTTTGCCTACTGTCGCGAGGCTCAACGCATCAGTGTGGTGCTGCTCACGGGCGCTGGCGACAAGGCGTTCTGCGCTGGTGGAGACATGCACGTGAAAGGACGAGGAGGATATGTTGACGACGATGGAGTGCCACGTCTCAGTGTGCTTGATGTGCAGATGCAGATTCGTCGTCTGCCTAAACCCGTCATCGCCATGGTCAACGGATATGCCATCGGCGGCGGTCATGTGCTTCATCTGGTTTGCGACCTCACGATAGCCTCTGAGAATGCCGTCTTCGGACAGACCGGTCCGAAGGTGGGCTCGTTTGACGCTGGCTTTGGCGCCAGCTATCTGGCACGTATCGTAGGACAGAAGAAGGCGCGCGAGATATGGTTTATGTGTCGTCAGTATTCTGCTGCCGAGGCTGAGCGTATGGGTATGGTAAACAAAGTGGTGCCGCTCGAAAGGCTTGAAGACGAGTGTGTGGAATGGGCTGAGACAATGATGGAGCGTTCGCCGCTGGCTTTGCGCATGATAAAGGCAGGCTTAAACGCCGAACTCGACGGACAGGCTGGCATCCAGCAGTTGGCAGGCGACTGCACCATGCTCTACTATTTCCTCGACGAAGCCCAAGAAGGCGGTCATGCTTTTCTCGAAAAGCGTAAACCCGACTTCAGCAAGTATCCGAAGATGCCGTAATGTAATAAATCGAAGAATAGAAAATGAAGAATGAAGAATAGGCTAAGCATAATCTGCGTTTATCTTATTCTTCATTCTTCATTATGGAAATATACATTATTTAAGAGAACTCTTCATTTTAAAAGAATTTATTCTTCGTCTTTCTTTCTGCGTATAGAGCGCTTGCGTGTCTTCTTCTTCTCGTCGGCTGAAGCATTTGATTTTACGCCAGCCAGTTCCGGATCGATGAGGATACGTCCGCAGTATTCGCAAACGATGATTTTCTTGTGCATCTTGATGTCGAGCTGGCGCTGTGGCGGAATCTTGTTGAAGCAACCGCCGCAAGCGTCGCGCTGTACATAGACGATGCCAAGGCCGTTACGTGCGCTCTTGCGGATGCGCTTGAACGAGGTGAGCAGACGTGGTTCGATCTTCGATTCGAGTTCCTTTGCCTTCACCTTCAGATGGTCTTCCTCGGCGCGTGTCTCCTCGATGATGTCGTCGAGTTCGTTACGCTTCATTTCGAGTTCCTGTATGTGGTCGTCGAGGTTCAGCTCTGCCTTCTCGCGTTCGGCAATCTTGTCCTTAATCTTCTGCTGTGCCTCGCGTATCTTCTTGTTGCAGAGCTCTATCTCGAGCTGCTGGAATTCAATCTCCTTGCTGAGAGTGTCGTACTCGCGGTTGTTTCTCACATCGTCGAGCTGCAGCTTGTATCTCTGCACGCTTGTCTGAGCCTCGATGATGTCGCCCTTGCGGTCGTTGATAGCTTTCTCAAACTCATCAATCTCGTTGTTGATCTTGTCGATGCGAATTTTCAGACCTTCGATTTCGTCTTCGAGGTCCTGCACTTCAAGGGGCAGTTCGCCTCGCAGGGCTTTTTTCTCGTCGATGGCCGACAATGAAGTCTGAAGCTGGAAAAGTGTCTTCAGCTTCTCTTCTACTGACAGTTCTTGTTCTTTTTTTGCCATAATATTTTATTTGGTGTTTTTTATACTTCTGTTCTTTTTATTATGCAGGCGTCAAAGAGTGGGGTGGGTGATGGGATTGGTCTTGGTGTGTGCCATCACAACGTTCAGCCCCTGGCACTCACTGGTGATGATGTCGTGGAATATCTCGGTGGTGAACTGCTCGCTCTCGTAGTGTCCCACAACGCAGATCTGCAACTTCTGTTCGTAGCCGAAATACTGGTGATAGTGCATCTCGCCCGTGAGGAAAGCGTCGGCACCAGCCTTGACGGCGTCAGGCAGCATGAAGTCGCCAGCTCCGCCACACAGCGCCACGCGGCTTATCTGTCTCGACAGCAGTTGGTTGCACTGTATCCCTGGGGCGTCAAATACGTGGCTTATGTGGTTGATGAACGCCATGGCGTCCATGGACTCTTTCAGCTGTCCTATCACGCCGCTGCCGCATAGCGTTCCGCCAATGGTCTTTGGTGCGAGCAACTCCACGTCTTGCAGTCCTATCTTCTCTGCAATCTTGTAGTTGACTCCGCCGACGGCATTGTCCATATTGGTGTGCATGGCCACGATGGCGATGTCGTGTTTCACAGCTTTAATCACAGCCCGTTGCACGGGGTCGTCGCCCGTGATGCGCCTCAGCGGACGGAAGATGAGCGGATGGTGGGCAACGACGATGTTGCAGCCTTTGGCAATAGCCTCGTCCACCACGCCTTCAGTGACGTCAAGACACAATAAAGCCCCTGATGCTTCCGCCGCTG
>SAMEA3663112__coassemble_103_pt1 | contig 24315 bp, 25 predicted proteins | sample SAMEA3663112__metabat2_high_PE_013 | metagenome-assembled genome bin SAMEA3663112 (sample SAMEA3663112) | pig gut metagenome | biome: pig gut; feature: pig-associated habitat; material: faeces | place: Denmark | collected 2012
TTCAAGCTCTTTACTGCAATTGAGATTGCCATTGAGATTGCTTGCGGATTTTAGGGAATATTCATGGAGATATAAAATATCCTCAGTCAATGATGCTTGGCTATGACCACTATTGTGGAGCATTAGGAGAAGTTACATCTTTCGTTAAAGGTAATTATACGAATACAACAAGTAATAAGAAAATTGACTCTATGCCTAAACGCATGGAAATAAAAGATAAGAGTATAATATCTTGGATTGATTTGATGTTTACTACTGATGTTTACATTGTGGGATTTGGAATGGATTTTTCTGAGCAAGATATATGGTGGATACTCAATAAAAGGCAACGCTTCATAAAAGAAGGAAAGATAAATTCGGAGAATAAGATATTCTATTTCAACATAGATAATAAGGATAAAAAGGAAATATTGGAATCTTTTGGTGTTACAGTAAAAAACAGTGAGAAACCAAAGGATGACGACTGGACTAAATGCTATGAACAGATATTAGATGGTATAAGTAAATCTTACAAAAAAGAAATTCGATGATAAAGAAATCATCAATCCCTGGCCTTTCATTCTCATGGAAGAGGGCATTGGGAATAACTCAGACAAAACAGCAGATAAGTCGTAAAACGGGAATCCCTACGACTAAGGCTGGAATGGAGAGAAAGATTGGCAATATGCTATTGAAAGCATTGTTCGGTAGATAAATCATGTAAGAAAGAAAATGTTAAAACCATCCCAATCAGTTGTATAAAGTTAAAGATTAAGCATGGCCGAAAATAAGATAAAAATACAAAATGTGCTCAGCGAGCAGTTAGACAAACACTGCTACATCTTCTGGTATGATACTGACGGTACAATGGAAGAACTGGTTACAGGCATGGATATAGTTCAGTGCCGACATTGCCTCGCTCTATGCTACGGAGTGTAACATTCTCAACATGGCAATACGGGGGTTGCTGATGGCTTACGTTAAATTCGTGTTAAAACTATTTCATATATATATAACTTCCGTTTATTTTCTTTATCTTTGCAATGTTCTTACCTCTATTGCCATCCCCGAAGCCAATAGCTCACAACAGGGGGGCGGTAGAATAGGGTCTATAGTGAAACTTATAAATAATAGAAGATATGGATTTGTTTTTAGTTGAAACACTATCTTACACAATATCTTCAATGGTTCTTCCTGGCAAGAAAGTATTTTGAAGACACCAAGATGGAGATTATGAAGAATGAGTTGGAGAGAAACAATATTAATAACTGAAATTCCCCTTGTGAAACTTCAGTAGATTATTATATTATTACGAATATGACAACAGCAGATAAAATCAAAGGCGTGATTTTCGGCCAGGCAATTGGCGATGCCCTTGGCTTGGGGACGGAAGGAATGACAACGGAGGATATGGCATGGAAATATCCAAACGGGATACAGCATTATGGACAGATATTTCAGGACAGACACCGAAAGAGATGGGAGATTGGCGACTGGACTGATGACACGGACATGATGCTATGTATTGCCGAGGCTGTCATTGAAGACAAAGGTGTGAATATGCAAAATATTGCAAGGCATTTCAAGGAGTGGGCTTTGGGCGACCCGATGGGGATAGGGGAGAATACTTATAATGTGCTCAACATCGGCGACTATGTTGACAGGCCTTTTGAGGTGTCGAAAAAGATATGGGAGATGAGCAAATGCCAATCTGCTGCCAATGGGGGAGTGATGAGGACTTCTGTTGTAGGATTGTTCCCAAAGTATGTAGCGAGTTGCGCTGAGAATATTTGCAAACTCACTCATTACGATCCGAGGTGTGTCGGGGCGTGTGTTATAGTGTCTGAATTGATTCATGCGCTTGTGTATGGGGAGCAAGTTCCTACTTATGGCAGTATGATTGCTAAGTCGTATATGTATGACGAGAGGATAGCAGAATATATAGACAAGGCATGGAAAGAAGATGACATAGCCAATTTGATGGATGATGACTTTATGGGTTATACCCTTGTGACATTGTCTGTGGGGCTGTGGGCTTATTGGCATTCAACGTCTTTCGTCGATGGATTGCTTAGGGTGGTAAATGCTGGCGGTGATGCAGATACAAATGCGGCTGTGGCGTGTGCTATTCTTGGGGCAAAATATGGATTTGATTCTATCCCGACGGAATATGTAGAGGGATTGATATATAGGGATAAACTTGAAGATGTTACTCGTGGTTTAAATAATATACTTATGGCAAGCAGATGAAAAGTAGATTTTTAGCTTATCTACAACTTTTGCCAAAAGAAGTATTATTTGTTATTATGATGATATTGAAGATCACCAACGGACTGAACGGATATCACCGGAATTGGTGAACGGATATCATATGCAATGTAAATACGTTTAAAACCAATTTTGAAAGGGATTTGCATTGTTTTTGAAAAAACAACGTAAAAACGTTGCGTTTTTCGAAAATAATGCTTGTCTTTGCCCCCAAAACAGTAATATGAGCATAAAAGGAGTGATAACAGGGGATATTGTGGATTCCACTTCCATACCAATAGAAAAGAGGGCAGACTTGCTTAAATGTATGTCGTCGGTGCTTGATGACATCATGCAGTATTTTTGCAGCCTGGAAGACTCCTCATCTGGAAAACACGATAAAAAATCGTGTCCCCCATCTGAGGTTAATATAATAAGGAAAATGACCATGACACAGTTCAACTTACACTATCGGTGAAGTTACTTCTGTTGTTTCTCTTTCTTTGTCGCCTTTCCTTTTTTCTCCTTCTTTGCCTTTTCTTCCTTCACCTTGGGTTCTGGAGTAACTTCTTCATTATTGTCTTCCATGTTTACGGCCTCAAACTTGAAGTCGTTTTTACTTATGTATTTTAAGTCATACCCCTCAGTGGATTTTGCCTTTTCTGTGTAAAGGCTTTTTAGTTTGGCGAACTTCTTTTCCGCAGCGTCCAATGTTGTGGCATATTCAACTATGCAGGTGCGATGTTGGTCGTTGATAGTGGTGCTGAGATAGTCCTTGAGCTGTGCTGAGTAAGAGTCACGTCCCAATAGGAATTTCGTCTTTGTGTCAATCCAGGCACTATCTAGCTCTTGAATGTCAGTAAAATACACTATAGAATTCTTGAACGAGGCAGAGAAACCGAAGATATACATCTTTGGCGCTACCTTTACTTTTGCCTCCACCGTGGTGGAGTTGCAGAAGGTCAATGTCAGCAGTATCATCACTGCACTTATTAGTTTCTTCATTGTCAATGTTTAATGTTTTATCCTAAAAACGATTTTAATAAGTTGCTGTTTGTCGTGTTACGTAGTTGTCTGAGAGCTTTCTCTTTTATCTGTCTCACCCTTTCTCTCGATAGTCCGTACTTGTTGCCTATTTCTTCAAGACTCTTTTCTGGTCCGCCTATTCCGTAGAATTCCTCCACAATCTTTCTTTCTCTGTCTTTCAGCAGTCCTAAGGTTTTTTTTATCTCTGCTCTTAACGACTCGTTGACCAACTCATTGTCGGCAGTAGGAGAGTCATGGTCTTCAAGCACATCCACGAGACTGTTGTTGTCAGAATCGGAGAACGGGGCATCCATGGATACGTGTCTCGTGTTCACTTTGAGAGCGTCACCGATTTTATCTTCCGGCATTTCTATTTCCTCCGCAATCTCCTCTACCGACGGACGTCTCTCGTTTTCTTGTTCAAACTTGGACAGTATCTTGTTTATTTTGTTTACAGATCCCACTTGGTTAAGTGGCACTCTTATCAGTCTGCTTTGTTCCGCCAGGGCTTGCAGTATGCTTTGTCTTATCCACCATACAGCATATGAGATAAATTTGAAGCCACGTGTCTCGTCAAACTTCTCGGCGGCTCTTATCAGTCCCACATTACCCTCGTTGATGAGGTCGGGCAGGCTGAGACCCTGGTTTTGATATTGCTTGGCAACAGATACGACAAACCTGAGGTTGGCCTTCACCAAGCGTTCAAGGGCTTTTTTGTCCCCCTTGTGTATTCTTTGTGCGAGTTCCACCTCTTCATCCACTGTAAGCAGTTCTTCCCTACTTATTTCAGATAGATATTTCTCCAGTGCCGCACTTTCACGGTTTGTAATCGAGCTAATTATTTTTAATTGTCTCATTGTTATCTCATTTTGTAGTCGGTAAGTATCTGATGTCTTTTTAGCTTGCAAATATACTATAATTATTTTAATTCGGCAAATAAAATGCCTGATAATTTACAATTATTAAACAAATTCAACTTCCGGCTCTCTCACTTGTTATTCTTTTCCAGGTATCTCCTTGACATAAACATCCCGTTTTGGGAATGGCATCTCAATGTCATTTGCATTCAGTGCGTCATAGATACAATTCCTGATATCGCCTTCTACGTATGCTTGTTTCAGCACGTCAACCCAACAGAGGAGACGAAGGTTGATGCTGTTGTCGCCGAAGTCCAGGAATACAGCTTTGGCTGGTTTCTCGGCGTCAATGAGAGGGTGGTGGAGGTTGTTGACTGCCTCTGAGACAATGTTGCATGCCTTGGAGATGTTTGTTCCGTATCCCACACCAAAGACTATCGACGAGAGTGCATATCCATGATTACGGGTGAGGTTCTTGTAGTTTTTGGTGAAGAGCTGGCTGTTTTGGAAGGCAATGACCGAGCCGTCAGTGGATTCGATAAGCGTGCTGACGTAGCTTATCGACGTCACCTTCCCGCGTATGCCGTCACATTCGATGAGGTCTCCAACCTTTATTCGTCCGGTCATAAGAGATATGCCATAGTAGATATTCTCCAGGATGTCTTTTGATGCAAATCCGATACCTGTTGACAAACCTCCCGTGACTACCATCAGCCATGCGAAGCTGATGCCGAGGATAGAGAGAACGAGAAGGAACCAAGCTCCCCACACCACTACCTGGAGGATATTCTTTCCCATCATGTCGCGACTGTCGGATGTCGTCGGGTCTTGTCGTTCGAAGTGTATTCTCAACAGCTCTCTCAGCGTCTTGCATATATATCTGAAGATAAACCAAAGACTAATGACTACTGAAAGGCGGATGATGGAGAGCTTTAGGTTCTCGAGATTCACGAAATTCTCTGCGAATATCTTCCAGCAGAGTACGCTGAGGTTGAAGACGTCGGCTGCCCAATAGATGGAAATCATCACTGACGCGACACCCATAATTGGCAATAACGTCTCTTTAGACAGATGGTAGAACCAAGTGGAGGTTATCGGACGCTCTTCCACATGCTTGCGTTCTCCAATAAGCTTTATCCATCGGCTTACGCTCGTTATAGTGAGTATGCACGTGAGTTGCATAATCCACCATATCAGTACTTGGACGCTCATCAGCGTGTATCCAGACCATGATGATACGACCGAGAACATGAAGACTATCAGCGAACAGAATGAGTAGAACATGTCTGCGCGCGGAACGTTGTTATGATGACGGCGAATCATTATCCATTGCCAAATCGTACTTACCAGCAGTATAGGCGGGAAGATAAGGTTTACAAGCTCGTTGGGGATGAGTATGATGCGGAAAGAGATGACGATGAAACCTATGGTAACAAGTGGACAATAGATCTTGAATGCACTTTTGATGTGCTCATTGTTGAGTCGAAGTAGGAGAGAAAACAGCACTACTCCCAATAGCCAGGCGTATTCCACCAAAAGGTCGCTTGCCATGATTACGAAGTTTTGGCTTGTGGTGGCGCGTATTATGGCAAGAATGATGGCAAAAGTTACCGTAGTAGAGGCCATGGTGAAACATATGGGTTTCTTAAGTATTTCCTTCTCCTTCAGTCTCTTGGGAAGAAGATACTTTATCACTATGATATTGAGTAGCGATGCCACGATACCATAGAAAATGATGATTACAAATAGTCCTAAAATGAACTTGCTGTCCCATTGTGACTTGATGCTGGGTCGTGTCTTGTATTTCTCTTCTACGGTTTGTTGAGTCTGCATGAGCATAAATCGGAAACGCTTGAGTATAGTGAAATAGTCGTCGCTTCCGTTCTTGAATATGTCGGTCTGGATATCGCTGTACCTCTTGTCTGCATAATCGTTGATCTCGCGCAAGTGGTTTGCCGTGATGTTATATAAGCGGATAAACTCATTGGTATTCTTGTAGTTCTCTCTTAGGGTCTTCGATATTTCCATCGACAGGTGCAGACACGCGTCACGGTCGGCTCTTGCCTTTTTGCTTAGCAAGTGTGAGGGCATTTTCTTCAGACTCTTTGTGAGGCTGTCGTAGCGTGCAATGTCTATCTTTATCCTGGAGAGGAAGGTGTTGAACGGTACGCTGACACGCGTGAATTCTTGGTATTGCTGTGTTGCCTCATGGCATGCGTAAGTGAGGTCGAAGACATAGTCTTGTTTCTGCGAATACAGCATGAGGGCATTCTGGTTACTCTTGCGCCATACTTCGATAATGCGGTTTTTCATGTCTTCCCGACGTCGTTTCTGAATGGCGGCACGTGTGGCTTGTTCCTTATACTGCACATTGAGCTCGTTGTGCAGTATGAAGAGTGTTCTCTCGAGATTCTCCTCCTTTAGGACTGCCTTGGCGTCGGTGGCAAAGAAAAGAGCCATAAAGGCCAAAAGCAGGATGTGGTTGAAATGCGTATGTTTTTTCATATCAAGATGATGTTTGTCATTTATTAAATGCAAAGGTACTTATTTTTTCTTAAAAAGCAATGGAATATGAGGAATTATCTGTATTTTTGCAGAAAAATAGAATTGTTATGATACTAATAGCAGATAGTGGCAGCACAAAAACCGATTGGTGTGTGGCCGAAAAAGGGATGACAGTGAAAAGGGTTACCACTCAGGGTATCAACCCTTATCATCAAGATGAAGCGACAATGGGTCGTATAGTGTTCGGCGAACTCATGCCTCAGATAGAAGGCATAGTTCCCGAGAAGGTTGCTTTCTACGGAAGCGGATGCCGCGAGGAGAAAATACCTATCATAAGGGAAATCCTTTCCGACGCTTTTGAATGTGTAGGCAAAGAGATAGAGGTGAACGGCGACTTGTTAGGAGCTGCCCGTGCCTTGTGTGGCAATGAAGAAGGAATTGCATGTATCCTTGGAACTGGTTCAAACTCATGTCTTTATGATGGTGACGGAATAGTGTCAAACATATCTCCTCTTGGCTATATTCTTGGAGATGAAGGAAGTGGGGCCGTGATTGGAAAGAATGTCTTGAACGAGATGCTGAAGAACGATGCCTTGGCTGATGTGCGCGACGACTTCTTCTCTCTGTCAAGGATGACCATTGGAGATATTATCGAGAGGGTGTATCGTCAGCCACAGGCCAACAGGTTCTTGGCTTCGTTGGCTCCTTTTATAGGCAAGCATAAAGACAACGGCATCATTCATCGTGTATTGATCGACTGTTTCTGCGATTTCTTCCGGAAGAACGTTTGCCGGTATGGCAGAGCCGATCTATCGGTGGGTTTTGTGGGCAGTATAGCATGGTATTTTCAGAACGAATTGATAGAGGCTTCCAAAGAGGCTGATGTCACCGTCGGCATGATATTGAAGAGCCCGATAGAAAGGCTTGTGGAATACCACAAGTAAATGCGCGATAATAAGGAAAAACGTTCAATCCGTCACTTTTGGCACGTAAAGTGACGGATTTTTTCATTAAATAGGTAGATAAAGCCAAAAAATGCCCCTCCTTTATTTGCTCTTTGCAAAAAAATGATTACCTTTGCACCTGATTTGCGGAAGGTATGAACCTATTTCGCATTTCGCTCCGTTGTGGAACAAATTTGAAATAATATATTATTATATGAATTTTATTTTTTTTATCACCGTCATTTTGACGGCTACCGTACTGGTGGTTGGAGCTTATGTCGTGGCTAAGCTGATTGGCCCACGCTCGTACAACCCAGTGAAGGGAGAACCGTTTGAGTGTGGTATTCCGACACGTGGCAGCTCATGGTTGCCAACGCATATCGGCTATTACCTCTTCGCCATTCTCTTCCTGATGTTTGATATCGAGACGATGTTCCTCTATCCATGGGCTGTGGCTGTCAAGCAGTTTGGCCCGATGGCTCTGGCGAGCATCGGATTCTTCCTGCTGGTATTAGTATTTGGCCTTGCGTATGCTTGGCGGAAAGGAGCGTTGGAATGGAAGTAAAGAAACCTGTTATCAAGAGCATTCCTTACGACGAGTTTAAGGACAATGCAACGCTTGAGAAGATGGTTGAGGAGCTGCACGAGGGAGGCTGCAACGTCGTTGTGGGTTCGCTCGATCAGGCTATCAACTGGGGACGCAGCAACTCGCTGTGGTCGCTCACCTTCGGTACAAGCTGTTGTGGTATTGAGTTCATGTCGGTAGGCTGTGCGCGTTACGACTTCTCTCGTTTTGGTTTTGAGGTGACACGTAACTCTCCACGCCAGGCTGACCTTATCATGGTTGCCGGTACCATCACCCACAAGATGGCTCCTGCTTTCAAGCGTCTTTATGACGAGATGGCAGAACCGAAGTATGTGGTGGCTGTTGGCGGATGCACCATCTCTGGTGGTCCGTTCAAGACCAGTTACAACGTTGTGAAGGGTATCGAGGAGATCGTCCCTGTCGATGTCTATGTTCCCGGCTGTCCTCCACGTCCGGAGGCTATCCTCTACGGAATGATGCAGCTTCAGCGTAAGGTGAAGATTGAGAAGTTCTTTGGAGGCGCCAATCACAAGCAGAATTCAGAGGAGCGCGAGCTTGGTCTCTCTAACGAGGCCATCGCATCAGGATGGAAGAAGCCTATGGTTGTCACCGATGTGCCGACCGAATTTGTTGAGAACATTAAAAAAGAACAGGAGGGAGCCAAATGAAACTGAACAACCTCGTTTTTGACTTTGACAAGTTTGCCTTTGAGATGGCAAACCTTAAGGAGAAGAAGCATTTCGACTACCTCGTTACTATCGTTGGCGAAGACTTCGGTGGCGAGGAGGGACTCGGATGTATCTATATTCTCGAGAATACCAAGACTAACGAGCGCACCAGCGTGAAGATGTTGGCAAAGAGAGTGGGGGAGAACGACTTCGTCATCCCTACCGTCACCGGCATCTGGAAGGTTGCCGACCTGTTGGAGCGTGAGGTATTCGACTTCTACGGCATCAAGTTCCTTGGACATCCAGACATGCGCCGTTTGTATTTGCGTAACGACTTCAAGGGATACCCATTCCGCAAGGATTGGGAGTTCAACGATTCTTATTCGCTCGAGGACGACAACGAGCCAGACTATACCATTGTATATAGCCTGAATGCCGACGGCAAGCTCGTGGAGGAAAGACGTCCTCTCTTCGGCGACGACGATTATGTTATCAATATCGGTCCTCAGCACCCATCCACCCATGGTGTGCTCCGTCTCCAGACCATCGTCGATGGCGAGACGGTGAAGAAGATATATCCTCATTTAGGATACATACACCGTGGTATCGAGAAGATGTGCGAGGGATATACTTATCCTCAGACACTTGCCCTTACCGACCGTCTTAACTACCTCTCGGCCATGATGCACCGTCATGCTCTTGTGGGAGTGGTGGAAGAGGCTCTTGGCGTAGAGCTCACAGACAGGATAAAGTATGTGCGTACCATAATGGACGAACTCCAGCGTCTCGACTCACACTTGCTCTACTGTGGCTGTTGTGCACAGGACCTCGGTGCCTTGACTGCTTTCCTCTATTGCATGCGCGACCGTGAGCATGTGCTTAATGTGATGGAGGAGACCACTGGTGGACGTCTTATCCAGAACTATTATAGAATAGGTGGACTTCAGGACGACATCGATCCGAACTTCATCCAGAACTGTAAGAAGCTGTGCAAGTATCTGCGCCCGATGATTCAGGAGTATATGGATGTCTTTGGCGACAACGTCATTACTCACAACCGTTTCGTTGGCGTGGGAGTGATGGGCCGCGAGGATTGCATCAACTATGCTGTCACAGGTCCTGCAGGACGTGCCTCGGGTTGGAACAACGACACACGTAAGCGTCATCCGTACGACATGTATGGCAGCGTGAAGTGGGAAGAGGTGACAATGACAGGCTGCGACTCTATGGACCGTTATCTCATCCACATCAAGGAGATGTACCAGAGTCTCGATATCATCGAGCAGCTCATCGACAACATCCCAGAAGGCGATTTTTACGTGAAGCAGAAGCCTATCATCAAGGTGCCAGAGGGACAGTGGTACTTCTCTGTTGAGGGAGCCAGCGGTGAGTTTGGCGTTTATATTGACTCGAAGGGCGACAAGAGTCCATGGCGTCTGAAGATGCGTCCTATGGGTCTCTCCCTGACTGGAGCACTCGACAAGATGTTGCAGGGACAGAAGATAGCCGACCTCGTCACCACCTGTGCCGCTGTTGACTTTGTCATCCCCGACATCGATAGATAGAGTTGATGAGATATTTGTGAATAATTAGTATTAAGTTTTAATAGCAAGTTTAATGGAAGACAGAATTATCGGAAAGCAAGAATCGGTTGAGTCAACAACTCGTCAACTTGTCAACTGAAAAATCGTCAATTACATTACTTGTTTTATAAACAAAATTATATGTTTGATTTTAGTATAGTTACCACATGGATCGACTCATTTCTCCGCCAGACCCTCGGCCTTGGCGACTTCTGGTCGATTCTTATCGAGTGTGTGCTTGTCGGTGTTGGTATCCTCGTGGGCTACGCCGTTCTCGCCATCATCTTGATATTCATGGAGCGTAAGGTGTGTGCCTATTTCCAGTGCCGTTTAGGTCCTATGCGAGTGGGCCCATGGGGCGTGTTCCAGGTGTTTGCCGATGTGCTGAAGATGCTCATTAAGGAGATCTTCACCGTTGACAAGGCCGACAAGCTCCTCTATTTCCTTGCTCCTTTATTTGTGATTGCTGCCTCAGTGGGCACTTTCTCGTTCCTTCCATGGAACAACGGTGCGGTCGTTCTCGACTTTAATGTGGGCATCTTCCTCCTGACAGCCGTTTCAAGTATCGGCGTGGTTGGAGTATTCCTTGCTGGATGGGGCTCAAACAACAAGTACTCAGTAGTTTCCGCTATGCGTGGAGCTGTCCAGATGATATCTTACGAGATGTCGCTCTGCCTCTGTCTCATCACAGCTGTGGTGTTGACCGGCACCATGCAGATGTCGGGCATCGTTGAGGCTCAGACCGGACCTTGGAGGGCCCTTATCTTCCAGGGACATATTCCTGCCATCATAGCTTTCCTCGTGTTCCTTGTAGCAGGAAACGCCGAAGCTAACCGTGGTCCTTTCGACCTTGCTGAGGCAGAGAGTGAGTTGACTGCAGGTTATCACACAGAGTATAGTGGTATGGGCTTTGGTTATTTCTACCTCGCCGAGTACCTCAATCTCTTTGTCATCTCAGCCATCGCATCTACCGTATTCCTTGGCGGATGGGCACCTATTAATATAGGTATAGAGGCGTTCGACCAGTTGATGGACTACATCCCTGGTATCGTATGGTTCCTTGGCAAGACTTTCGCCATCGTATGGATTCTGATGTGGGTGCGCTGGACCTTCCCCCGTCTCCGAATCGACCAGATCCTGTCGCTTGAGTGGAAATACCTCATGCCATTATGTCTCGTCAACATTGTGCTGATGACCATTGTAGTGGCGTTCGGATGGCACTTCTAATTGAGATTGAAATATTGAAATATTGAAAGATTGAAATATCAGATATTATGAGTAACAAATCATATTTCGGAGGTATTGCCGACGGACTGAAGACCCTCGCCACCGGTATGAAGGTGACGATGAAGGAGTATTTCACTCCGAAATCTACCGAGCAGTATCCTGAAAACCGCAAGACAACGCTGCACGTAGCCAAGCGCCATCGTGGCCGTTTGGTGATGTTGCGCGACGAGAACGGAGCCGTAAAATGTACGGCCTGTACTCTCTGCGAGAAGACTTGCCCCAATGGTACCATCAAGATCACCTCACAGATGGTGACTACCGAGGAAGGCAAGAAGAAGCGCCAGCTTGTTGACTACCAGTATGACCTTGGCGACTGTATGTTCTGCCAGCTCTGTGTCAATGCCTGCAACTTCGGCGCCATCGAGTTTACAAACGATTTCGAGAACTCTACCTTCAGCCGCGACGCTCTCGTTCTCCATCTCGACAAGGAGGAGTATAAGGGCGGTTCGCTGCCAGGACTTATCGAAGGTGGTGCTCCTATCGAGATTGGTAAGTTTAACACTAAAACGAAGTAAGTAGAAAGATGGCAAATATTTTTATGTTTTGCATTTTTGCGCTTATCATTCTCGGCTCAGCCGTGATGTGCGTTACCACCACCCGAATCATGCGTGCGGCAACATTCCTGTTGTTCGTGCTCTTCGGCATAGCCGGCTTGTATTTCCTGCTCGACTATACGTTCCTCGGTGCGGCACAGATTAGCGTCTATGCTGGTGGAGTGACGATGGTTTATATCTTCGCTATCCAGCTTGTGAGCAAGCGCACCCTTCAGGGTCTCAGAGAGCGTGTCAGCCGCAGCAACGTGCTGCGTGGCATCCTTCTCTCGCTCGTTGGTCTTGTGACTGTTGTGGGTGTGATGTTAAAGAATCAGTTTATCGCCTCAGCATGCTGCGCTGGCGACGGCGAGGTGCCTATGAGCACCATCGGTCAGGCGCTGCTTGGTTCTGAGAAGTATCAGTATGTGCTCCCCTTTGAGTTCATCTCGGTATTCCTCTTGGCATGTATCATTGGTGGCATCATGGTGGCACGTAAAGAAAAGGAGGTAAAGTAATATGGTACCAGTAGAATGTTATTTCGTGCTTTCAGCACTTCTGTTCTTCATCGGCGTCTATGGCTTTGTCACACGTCGTAATCTGATAGCCATGCTCATCTCTGTAGAGTTTGTGCTCAACGCTGTTGACCTGAACTTCGCGGCTTTCAACCGTCTTCTTTACCCAGGCGAGCTTGAGGGCTTCTTCATGTCGTTGTTCTCCATCGGTGTGAGTGCTGCTGAGACAGCCGTGGCCATCGCCATTATTCTTAATGTCTATCGCTTGTTCCACAGCGATCAGGTGAACAGTATTCAAAACCTAAAGTTTTAAATGAGCGTTATGGAATATAGTTATGTATATTTGATTCTTCTCCTGCCGATGTTATCGTTCGTCATCCTCGGACTGGCAGGCATGAAGATGTCTCACAAGGTGGCTGGTCTCATCGGTACTACCTCTCTTGGTATAGTTACCATCCTGAGCTATATCACCGCCTTCACGTATTTCTTTGGCGACCGTGCGGCCGACGGTGCTTATCCCACCATCGTTCCGTTCAACTTCACGTGGTTGCCGTTGGGCTCACTGAATTTCGACCTTGGCTTTATGATCGACCCAATCTCGGCCATGATGCTCATTGTCATCTCTACAGTCAGCCTTATGGTTCATATCTACTCGTTCGGATATATGCACGGTGAGAAGGGCTTCCAGCGTTACTACGCTTTCCTCTCTCTCTTTACCATGTCTATGCTCGGTCTTGTAGTTGCAACCAACATTTTCCAGATGTATATGTTCTGGGAGCTTGTCGGCGTCAGCTCTTACCTGCTCATCGGTTTCTATTATCCGTTGAAGGCAGCCGTGGCAGCTTCAAAGAAGGCGTTTATCGTCACTCGTTTTGCTGACTTGTTCTTCCTTATCGGAATCCTCATCTTCGGTTACTACACCCAGTCGTTCTCATTCTCGTTTGTAGAGAATCTCCAGCTGGCTGCCGGAGCCACACCTTTCATCCCCGTTGATACAGCCAAGGCTGTCGCTGCCGGCGGTTTCATCCTGCCTACAGCTCTCGTGCTGATGTTCATCGGTGGTGCTGGTAAGTCGGCCATGTTCCCGTTGCACATCTGGCTTCCCGATGCCATGGAAGGTCCTACGCCTGTCAGCGCTCTCATCCATGCTGCAACCATGGTTGTTGCTGGAGTGTTCCAGATAGCACGTCTCTTCCCTCTGTGGATTGAGTATGCTCCCGGACAGATGAGCATCGTGGTTTGGGTAGGTGTGTTCACCGCATTCTATGCAGCCGCTGTGGCATGTGCCCAGAGCGACATCAAGCGTGTGCTGGCATTCTCTACCATCTCTCAGATTGCCTTTATGATGGTGTCTCTCGGCGTATGTATGCCAGGTCATCATGAGGTTATTGATGCTCACGGGTCGTTAGGCTATATGGCTTCAATGTTCCACCTGTTCACCCATGCCATGTTCAAGGCTTGCCTGTTCCTCGGTGCAGGATGTATCATCCATGCCGTTCACAGCAACGAGATGTCGGCGATGGGTGGTCTGCGCAAGTATATGCCAGTCACTCACATCACCTTCCTCATCTCTTGTCTTGCTATCGCCGGTATTCCGTTCTTCTCAGGCTTCAGCTCGAAGGACGAGATCATCACCGCTTGCTTTGAGTACAGTCCTGTAGTGGGATGGATCATGACTGGTGTTGCAGCCATGACAGCGTTCTACATGTTCCGTTTGTATTACGGCATCTTCTGGGGAACGGAGAACAAGGAACTCCATGCTCACCACACTCCTCACGAAGCACCGCTGACCATGACCCTTCCCCTCATCGTGCTTTGTGTCATCACCGTGGGCGTGGGTGTCTATACCACTATAGCTGGTTTTGCCGGTCTTGGCGGTAGCTTCGGAAGCTTTGTTACTGCTAATGGTCAGGACTACACCATCCATTTCAATCTCCAGATAGCCATCACCTCTACCGTGATAGCCATTGCGAGCATCTGTCTTGCCACCTATATATATAAAGGTGAGCAGCAGCCTATAGCCGACCGTCTGTACCGCACCTTCCCAAAGTTGCATCGTGCAGCATACAAGCGTTTCTATATGGATGAGGTTTATCAGTATGTCACCCATAGGATTATCTTCCGTTGTGTATCCACTCCTATAGCATGGTTCGACCGTCATGTCATTGACGGCACCTTCGACTTCCTTGCATGGAGTGCCAATGAGGCAGGAGAGACCATCCGTCCATGGCAGAGTGGCGACGTACGCCGTTATGCCGTATGGTTCCTAACAGGCGCAGTAGCAATAGCCTTGGTATTGCTTGCCATTTAAGTTAACTCATCAACTCTAAAAAAGAACAAGAAATGAGTATATTGACATTATTCGTAGTTATCCCTGTTGTGATGTTGCTCGGCCTCTGGCTCTCGCGCAACCTCAACCAGGTGCGTGGAGTGATGGTGGCAGGCTCAACGGCTCTGCTCCTGCTCTCGATATGGCTTACTGTTGCCTTCGTACAGGCACGTAACGCAGGTAACACCGACGTGATGCTGTTCACCTACAGCACACCATGGTTCCGTCCTCTGAATATCGCCTACTCGGTAGGTGTTGACGGCATCTCTGTTGTGATGCTCCTTCTGTCGAGCATCATCGTCTTCACCGGTACTTTTGCCTCATGGCAGCTGAAGCCGATGACCAAGGAGTATTTCCTTTGGTTCACCCTTCTCTCTACCGGTGTCTATGGCTTCTTCATCTGCACCGACATGTTCACAATGTTTATGTTCTACGAGGTTGCCCTCATCCCTATGTACCTCTTGATCGGTGTGTGGGGTAGCGGCCAGAAGGAATATGCGGCCATGAAGCTCACCCTTATGCTTATGGGAGGATCCGCCCTGCTTATTATCGGTATTCTCGGCATCTACTATTTCAGTGGTGCCACAACGATGAACGTCAACGAGATTGCCGCCATGAACAACATCGACCCCGAGATACAGAACGTGTTCTTCCCGTTCATCTTCATCGGCTTCGGTGTCCTTGGAGCCCTCTTTCCATTCCACACATGGTCACCTGACGGTCATGCTTCTGCCCCGACGGCAGTGTCCATGCTCCACGCCGGAGTGCTCATGAAGTTAGGAGGCTATGGCTGTTTCCGCGTGGCAATGTATCTGTTGCCAGCAGCAGCCCAGGAGCTCTCGTGGATATTCCTTATCCTCACTACCATCTCCGTGGTTTATGGTGCCCTTTCAGCATGTGTGCAGACCGACCTGAAGTACATCAACGCTTACTCGTCAGTGTCACACTGTGGCTTGGTGCTCTTCGCTCTTCTCATGATGACGAAGACAGCCTGCACGGGTGCTATCCTCCAGATGCTTTCTCACGGTTTGATGACCGCTCTCTTCTTCGCCCTCATCGGTATGATCTACGGTCGTACTCACACCCGTGACGTGCGTCGTTTGGGTGGTCTCATGAAGATCATGCCATTCCTCTCTGTAGGATATGTCATTGCCGGTCTTGCCAACCTCGGTCTTCCTGGATTCTCAGGTTTCATTGCCGAGATGACCATCTTCGTCGGTTCGTTTGAGAATGCAGGTACATTCCATACAGCATGTACCATCATTGCCTGCTGTTCTATCGTAGTGACAGCTGTCTATATCCTCCGCGTGGTAGGAAAGATCCTGTTCCAGGAGGTTGCCGACCCACACTACCTCGAACTCACCGACGCTACATGGGACGAGCGTTTCTCTGTATGTTGCCTCATCTTCTCGGTAGCAGCCCTCGGTATGGCTCCTATGTGGGCAAGCAATGTCATCAGCAATGGTGTAGAACCAATTCTTAACGTTATTTGTCAAAACCTCTAAAAAGTAGAATAAAATGGATTACAGTCAGTTTTTCAATATGATACCAGAGTGCGTTCTCATGTTAGGACTCGTCGTGGTATTCCTTTTTGACGTTTTTGGCAAGAACAGCGACGGCAAGTTGTGCATCACACAGTATCTCACGGTGCTCTCTCTTGTCGCCACGGCTGCTGTCAGCTGTCTCATGGGCACTGGCGAAGCGTTCAGTGGTCTTTATGTCTCTACCGAGGCAGCCGCTGTGATGAAGACCATTCTTGCCGCTGGTACAGTCATTGTCATCTTCACCGCCAAGTCGTGGCTTGCCACTGACGAGGTGCGCCATTATGCCGGTGAGTTCTGCATGCTCGTGCTCTCTACGCTGCTCGGTATGTATATGATGATGTCGGCAGGTCATTTCCTGATGTTCTTCCTCGGTCTTGAGATGGCATCTGTGCCAATGGCTTGCCTCGTGGCTCTCAACAAGCGCCGCAAGGAGTCGGCAGAGGCTGCTGCTAAGTTTATCCTCACCGCCACATTCTCAAGCGGCGTGATGCTCTACGGCCTGTCGTTCCTTTATGCCGCCACCGGCACTCTTTATTTCAACGATATGGCAGCTGCCATCACCGTGTCTCCACTCACCATCCTCGGTCTTGTCTTCTTCTTCAGCGGCCTTGGCTTCAAGATCTCTCTTGTGCCATTCCACTTCTGGACAGCCGACACGTACCAGGGTGCCCCGACGGCGGTCACTGGCTATCTTAGCGTCATCTCAAAGGGTGCTGCCACATTTACTCTGTGCGCCATCCTCATCAAGGTGCTTGCGCCGATGGTTGAGTATTGGGAGTATGTACTTTATATCACCATCGTGCTCTCTATCACCATCGCCAACCTGTTTGCCATCCGTCAGACTGAACTGAAGCGTTTCATGGCTTTCAGCTCCATCTCCCAGGCAGGCTATATTATGCTCGCCGTGGTAGGCAACAGCGCCATGAGTTTCGCTGCCCTCACATACTACGTGTTGGTGTATGTAGTGGCAAACATGTCGGTGTTCACCGTCATCAATGTTGTTGAGACACGCGGCAACGGCACAACAAAGATGTCTTGCTACGACGGATTCTATAAGACCAATCCAAAGTTGTCGTTCCTTCTGACCTTAGCTTTGTTCTCTCTGGCAGGTATTCCGCCGTTTGCCGGAATGTTCTCAAAGTTCTTCGTCTTCATGGCGGCAGCACAGGAAGGTTCGTTCCTCGCTTATTTCGTTGTGTTCATCGCCCTTGTCAATACGGTAGTCAGCCTCTACTACTACCTGCTCATCGTCAAGGCAATGTACATCAAGCCCAACGACAATCCTCTGCCCACATTCCAGAGCGATTGCAGCAGCAAGGTGGCCATAGCCCTTTGCACCGTAGGCATCGTGCTCTTCGGTATCTGCAGCTGCCTCTACGAGTGGATTGCAGCGGCAGCGTATTAATACCATAGTGACAGTGGTTAGGAGGTGTAGGGAAAAGATAGCCCTACGCCTTCTATACACCACTTTTTTTAATCTCATCATTATGAAAAGAACCACAATCTTCATCGTTATGCTGTTGGCTGCCATCACTGTTTCGGCACAGCGCCAACAGAAGTCGCTCTCCATACTTGGCGACTCTTACAGTACGTTTGAAAACTATCTGCAGCCTGATTCCAACTTCGTGTGGTATTTCCAGGGCAAGCACGAGAATACAGATGTGACACATGTCGAACAGACATGGTGGAGCCTCCTGCTGAAAAAGACGGGCATGAAGCTCTGCCAGAACAATTCCTTCTCTGGTTCTACCATCTCAAGTACCGGATACAGGAAGGAAGACTATTCTCAGCGCTCGTTCTGCCGACGTCTGTGGAATCTCGGATGCCCCGATGTGATCATCGTGCTTGGTGCCACCAACGACAGTTGGGCTGGCTCGCCCATCGGCGAATACAAGTACGAAGATTGGACACCACAGGACCTCTACACTTTCCGTCCTGCCATGGCTTACATGCTGTATCATCTCAAAAACCGTTATCCCAATACAGAGCTTTATTTCGTGATGAACAACGAACTGAAGGAAGAGATCACCTCTTCGTGTCGTGAGCTCTGCGCCCGTTATGGCGTCAAGTTCATACAGCTTGAGGGCATCGACAAGATCAACGGTCATCCCAGCATCAAAGGCATGCAGCAAATAGCCGACCAGGTGTATTCAAACCTTTCGACTCTCACCGACAAGCAGAGTAAATGACCGAACAAGAAATATTATCTCAACTCAATGAAGGCCAGCGCGCCGCCGTGGAATACTGCGACGGCGCACAGCTTGTTATTGCCGGAGCTGGTTCGGGAAAGACCCGTGTGCTCACCTACAAGATTGCCTATCTCATCGAGCGCGGCATGACACCATGGCGCATACTCGCCCTTACCTTCACCAACAAGGCAGCTAACGAGATGAAGGAACGCATAGGAAAGATAGTGGGCGAGGAGAGGGCGCGACAGATTCATTCCGGCACGTTCCATTCGGTGTTCTCCCGCATCTTGCGCATCGAAGCCGCACACATTGGCTACGATTCCAACTTTACCATCTACGACCAGACCGACTCCCGATCGCTCGTAAAGGCGATAATAAAGGAGATGCAACTCGACGACAAGAAGTATAAGCCTGCTGCCGTCGCCGACCGTATCAGCCGAGCCAAAAACCGAAAGATAAATGCCGAGGCCTATGCCATCGACCCACGCTTCACACAGCGCGACACAGATAACGGCGTCCCCGAGATAGCCAATATCTACCGTCGCTATTGCGCCCGTTGCCGACAGGCTAATGCCATGGATTTCGACGACCTCCTGCTCAATTTCTACTATCTTCTCAGCACCAACGACGAGATGCGGCAGAAGTATAGCGACCGCTATGATTATGTGCTCGTGGATGAGTATCAGGACACCAACTCTGTGCAGCAGGACATCGTTCTCCTTCTCACACGCGACAAACAGCGCGTATGTGTCGTTGGCGACGACGCCCAGAGCATCTATAGCTTTCGTGGAGCAGAGATAGACAATATCCTCGATTTCAGCAAGAACTATACCGACGCCCGCCTCTTCAAGCTCGAACAGAACTACCGTTCAACACAGACCATAGTGGCGGCCGCCAATAGCCTTATATCTCACAATAGGCGACAGATACCGAAAACCGTGTTCAGCCAGAACGACCAGGGCGAACCTCTCCACCTGAAGATGGCATATAGCGACAAGGAGGAGGCAAGCATCGTGTGCAACGACATCATGCGACTGCGAAGGCGTGAGAAATGCGACTATGGCGATTTCGCCATCCTCTACCGCACCAACGCGCAGAGCCGTAGCTTTGAGGAGTGTCTCAGGAAGATGAACATACCCTATCGCATCTACGGAGGTTTGAGCTTCTACCAGCGCAAGGAGATAAAAGACATACTCGCCTACTTCCGACTCGTGGCCAACCCTAACGACGAGGAGGCGCTTAAACGCGTCATCAACTATCCTGCAAGAGGTATCGGTGCCACCACGTTGTCAAAGATAGTCGATGCGGCTAACAGTACACAGCAGAGCCTGTGGCAGGTGATGCACCATGCCGAACAATACGGCATCTCTAAGGCAACGGCAGCAAAGCTGAAGGCCTTTATCATCATGATAGCAGGATGGCAGGAGCGACTCATTAAAGAGGATGCCTACACCCTCGGAGCCTCCATCATCCGTGAGAGTGGCATACAGAAAGACATTTTCGGAAAGAGCGAGCCTGAAGACCTTGCCCGACAGGAGAATGTCGAAGAGCTTACCTCAGCCATGCAGGGCTTCGTCGAACAACAGCAGGAGGAGGGTATGACCGACCATGTCAACCTTCTCGACTTTCTCCAGGAGGTGTCGCTGATGTCTGACATAGAGAGCGACGATGCCGACGACCAGTCGAAGGTGGTGCTGATGACCATACATAGTGCCAAGGGACTGGAGTTCCCCGTGGTGTTTGTCGTAGGCATGGAAGAGAACATATTTCCTTCGCCGATGAGTGCCGATTCGCCTCGCGCCCTTGAGGAGGAACGACGCCTGTTGTATGTGGCCATCACTCGCGCCGAGCGATACTGCACGCTTACCTGTGCGCAAAACCGTTTCCGTTACGGACGTATGGAGTGTGACGACCCGTCGCGATTCCTGCGCGACATATCCACCCAATATATGAAAGTGGAGGGTGGCATCCTCCCTGGAATGTCGGCGTCGCGAAGGGATATGCCATGGCAGCGAAGCGAGACGTCGCAGCCACGATGGCAACCACTGTCGCAGTCGCGCTCGCAGCAGAATCCCCATCCTGTTGCCACGCAGTTTATGGCAGACCCTAAACCACGTGTCGTGGCACCACGAAAGGAAGAACCAGCACCAAGTCCCTTCGTCAATAAGGTTGACTTTACGCCATCGCCTCTTAATCCAGGTCAGACCATCGAACACATGCGTTTCGGCATAGGCAAGGTGTTGGCAGTAGAGGGAAGGGGCGAAAATGCAAAGGCAACAGTAGAATTCAGGAATGTAGGAACAAAACAACTCCTGCTAAAGTTTGCAAAATACACTATTTTGGAATAGTGATACATCATTAGAATATAAAGAGAGATTAAGTGAAGAAAAGGAACTATAACATTCAGGCCATTAGTACGATATTTGTCATCTCTACCCCTCATGTCGCTATTGCGCAGACTGATGGAGAGGCTGACAAGTGTGATATCTCGGATCATATTACTTATATGTACGAGGCACAGACTTCCGCGTCGAGCGGAAAGACTCCTTTATGGCTCAACGCAAACAAGTATGGACTAAGCTCCCTTGATGAGGCTAATGGATATGTCAGAGTGGCGATGGAAAAACCGCTGCTGACAGATTCAGCACATGCGTTAGGGTTAGGCTACGGATTTGACGTCGCCCTGTTGGGCAACTATACCAGTACGGTGGCCATACAGCAGGCCTTTGTTGAGGGGCGTTGGCTTCACGGTGTATTGACTGTAGGCAGCAAGTACTATCCCATGGAACTGAAAAACAGTCAGCTCAGCTCTGGTTCGCAGACCTTGGGCATCAATGCCCGTCCTATACCGCAAGTGCGATTGGCATTGCCCGGCTACTGGACTCTTCCTTTTGCCGGCAGACTCTTCCATATCAAAGGCCATATAGCTTACGGTAAGATGACCGACGACAACTGGCAACACTCGTTCACAGGGCGCACAAGCAAGTATTCCGACGACGTGCTCTATCACTCCAAGGCAGGATATATTATGGTGGGTAAACCCGAACAGCCAAGGTCGCTGACCCTTGAAGTAGGACTTGAGATGGCAACACAGTTTGGTGGCACAAATCATGAGTTCATAAACGGGACGGAGACAATCGTCAAGGGCAACACCGGTATTGGAGGATTCTTCAAAGTGTTATTCCCCGGCGGCAGCGACTCGCCTTACCAGGGCACCGTATATGAGAGTGTAGAGGGCAACACCGTGGGCAGTTGGGTGGGACGCCTCACCTACAACCACGACACATGGAGCCTCGCGGCATATATCGATAAGTTTTTTGAAGACCACTCGGCAATGTTCCTCCTCGACTACGACGGATATGGCACTGGAGACGAGTGGAACGTAAAGAAAGACAACAAGTATCTCTTATACGACTTTGGCGACTGTCTCGTCGGCTTGGAACTGAAGCTGAAGAACTGCACCCTTTTGCGAGGTGTGGTGGCTGAATATATCACCACGAAGTACCAGAGCGGTTCGATTTATCACGACCGCACCGAGTCAAATCAAATGCATATAGGCGGAAACGACAATTACTACAATCATCACATATATCCCGGATGGCAACACTGGGGAATGGTGATGGGCAATCCGCTCTATCGTTCGCCCATCTACAACGATGACGGACAAGTGAATTGTCAAAACAACCGTTTCACTGCCTACCATCTCGGTTTCAATGGATCTGTCACTCCGTGTGTTGATTACCGTGTGTTGGCTACATACCAGGAAGGGTGGGGTACTTACAACTTCCCGTTCAATAAGAAACGTACCAATACGAGCGTCATGGTCGAGGCCGTTTATAATCATCGTCACGACTGGATGATAACCACTGCGCTCGGCATGGATACAGGCAGATTAATAGGAAACAACTTTGGACTGCAACTTACATTCAGGAAGACCGGACTCTGGGGAAAGAAGAAAACGGAGTGACTTAACTCGTCAACTTGTCAACTCGTCAACTAATACCAAATGTAAACTTGAAAAAAAATATCGACAATGAAAGTAAAACATCTTTTTATCTACATAATACTTGCCGTCGGTGTCACCATGACCACAGCTTGCGAGATGGACAGCAACGACAATGGTGCGCTCGACGGGTTCTGGCATCTTGAACGCATCGACACACTTGCCACCGGAGGAGTCAACAACACCGCCGACGACTATCTGTTCTGGTGTGTGCAGTCTCGGCTCGTAGAGGTAGGCGACCGTCGTGACGGCTATAAGCAAGGCATCCTCTTCTCTTTCAGACACGAGGGCAGTGTCCTCTCGTTCTATAATCCTCTCCATTCCGACCGCGCCAATGGCGACAGACCGGTAGAAGATGTCGATGACCTCCGTCCATACGGCATCAACGAGATAGAAGAACACTTTGACGTTGAGACACTTAACGGCAGTAAGATGGTGTTGCGCTCAAAGGTCTTGCGTCTCGTGTTTAAGAAGTTTTGACGAAGGTGGCACTACAGTCCTACCGCCAATGAGAAAAAATAGCATGAAACGACACAATAATATTTAATATTTGACGTTTTTAGTTAAAAAAAGAAGCATCAAGTACAGATAATAATGAACACCATACAAGCATTCTTAAAACGCACGTTCGACATACTGCTTTCGGCCGTATGTCTTGTCGTGTTTTCGCCCTTGTTCTTGTATTGTTTCATTATCATCAAGCGCGACGACAGAGGGCCAGCCATCTATAGCCAAGAGCGTATAGGCCTCCATGGTAAGCCCTTTCGCATACTGAAGTTCCGCAGCATGAAGACCGATGCCGAGAAAGACGGTTCTGCCCTTTTGGCAGGCGACAACGACAGCCGCCTCACCAGGTCGGGCAAGTTCCTTCGCCAGCATCATCTCGACGAGTTGCCGCAGTTGTGGAATGTTTTTGTCGGCGACATGTCGTTTGTAGGTCCCCGTCCAGAGCGCAAGTTCTACATCGATCAGATCATGGAGCGCAATCCCAAGTACGAGCTGTTGTATAAGATTCGTCCTGGTGTCACCTCTTACGCCACGTTGTATAACGGCTATACCGACACGATGGAAAAAATGCTCCGCCGTCTCGACCTCGACCTCCTTTATCTCGACCATCACTCTTTCCTTTTCGACACGAAGATCCTCCTCAAGACCTTCACCAGCATAGTTTTCGGAAAGAAAATCTAAACAAGTTAAGGCCTCGTCTCGCTTGAAAGGCGATGAAAGCACACGATTTTTAAGTTAACTTGTCAACAGACCTGTAACGCAGGCATCATCGGTTGTGAATATTTCGAAATTAAAACCGTTAATATGTGGTTGAAAAAATGGTATTTTGGTGGCAGATGATACGATATTACGAATCCATGAAATCGACTAGTCGATTTTGCTTTATCCACTAGTCGATGTTTTGCTATGTTCAAGCGAGGCATAAAAACCCTATGAACACTCGTGTTCATAGGGTATCCAGTTGTAGTTAAATTTTTAATTACTTTAATACTTTAATTCCATTCTTAATGACCAGT
>SAMEA3663112__coassemble_105_pt1 | contig 24032 bp, 17 predicted proteins | sample SAMEA3663112__metabat2_high_PE_013 | metagenome-assembled genome bin SAMEA3663112 (sample SAMEA3663112) | pig gut metagenome | biome: pig gut; feature: pig-associated habitat; material: faeces | place: Denmark | collected 2012
CCACGTAGTAATGTATGTTATGCTGGTGGAGCTGCTGGCGCAGTTCGACGATTCTCTCTTTCTCGTTTCTCTCTTTTTCGTCCATTGTTTTTGATATTTGGGGGCAAAGTTACATATTTTTGATGAGAAAAGCCCTCTTTGTGAGAAAAAAAATTAAAAGATTTTGTGATGTAGCATAAAAGGTGTAATTTTGCAGTCCAAAATAAGTATATATGATATCAGTAGAACAACTAAAGGTGGAGTTTGGCGTCAAGCCGCTCTTTTCAGGTGCCTGTTTCGTGATCAACGACCGCGACCGCATCGCCCTTGTTGGAAAGAACGGTGCAGGCAAATCGACCCTCCTCAAGATACTCTGCGGCAAGCAGAAGCCCACGGAAGGCGTTGTGGCTGTGCCTAACGACACCACCATTGGCTATCTGCCGCAGGTGATGATCCTTCAGGACGACACCACCGTCAAGGACGAGGCGCGCAAGGCGTTTGCCAATGTCAACGAAATGCAGCGGCGCGTTGACGACCTCAACAGGCAGTTGGCGGAGCGTACCGACTACGAGAGCGAGGACTATGCACGCCTTGTGGAGACGTTCACCTCCGAGCACGAGCGACTTCTGATGATGGGAGCCGAGAACTGCGAGGCGGAGCTGGAGCGCACTCTGTCTGGATTGGGCTTCACACGCGAGGACATGGTCCGTCCTACGAGTGAGTTCTCTGGAGGATGGCGAATGAGGATCGAGCTGGCAAAAATCCTGCTTCAGAAGCCCGACGTGCTGCTGCTCGACGAGCCCACCAACCATCTCGACATCGAGTCGATACAGTGGCTGGAACAGTTTCTCAGCACACAGGCCAAGGCTGTGGTGCTGGTGAGTCACGACCGCGCCTTCATCAATAATGTCACCAACCGCACGTTAGAAATCTCGTGTGGCAAGGTGATTGACTACCGCGTGAAGTATGACGAGTATGTGAAGCTGCGCCAGGAGCGTCGCGAACAACAGTTGCGAGCATACGAGAACCAGCAGAAGGAGATTGCCGACATAAAGGACTTCGTGGAGCGTTTTCGCTACAAGCCCACCAAAGCCGTACAGGTACAGAGCCGACTCAAGCAGCTTGAGAAGATCGTGCCAATAGAGATAGACGAGGTGGACAACTCAGCACTCCATCTGAAGTTTCCGCCATGCCTTAGAAGCGGCGACTATCCCGTCATCTGCGACGAGGTGAGGAAAGACTACGGACAGCACACCGTCTTCGACCACGTGAACCTCACCATAAAACGTGGCGAGAAAGTGGCGTTCGTGGGGCGCAACGGAGAGGGAAAGTCAACACTCGTGAAATGTATCATGGGCGAGATTCCCTTCACTGGCGGACTGAAGGTGGGACACAACGTCCAGATAGGCTATTTCGCGCAAAACCAAGCGCAACTCTTGGACGAGAGCCTCTCGGTGTTTGAAACCATCGACAATGTGGCGCGAGGCGAGATACGCTTGAAGATAAACGACATCCTCGGTGCGTTCATGTTCGGTGGCGAAGCGTCGGAGAAGAAGGTGAGGGTGCTGAGCGGTGGCGAGCGCAGCCGACTGGCAATGATAAGGCTACTGCTCGAACCCGTCAACCTGCTCATCCTCGACGAGCCCACCAACCACCTCGACATGCCCTCGAAAGACGTGCTTAAGGAAGCCATAAGGGCCTTCGATGGGACGGCAATCATCGTGAGCCACGACCGCGAGTTCCTCGACGGACTGGTTAGCAAGGTCTATGAGTTTGGCGGTGGAAAGGTGCGCGAACATATAGGAGGCATCTACGACTTCCTCCGCGAACACCAGATAGAGAATCTCGACGCCCTCGGAGGCAAGTCGCTCGCGGCAGTAACACAGGCACAGTCGTCGCCGAAGACTGCCCAACAACATAACTCTAATGCAGCAGACATACCCGTGACCGACAGTAAGATGAGCTACCAGGAAAGGAAAGAGATTCAGAAGAAAATCTCCAAGGCGGAAAAAACCGTGAAGGAGTCGGAACGCAAGATTGAGAGCATGGAGAAACGACTGAAAGAACTCGACGACATACTCTGCCACCCTGAAAACGCCAGCGACATGACTATCATCACCGAATACACCTCGACAAAGAAAGCTCTCGACGAGGAGGTGGAACGATGGGAGGAGGCGGCGATGCAGCTCGACGAACTAAAGGCTACGATGGGATAAGACCACGGCAAGACAAGAAAGAACAACGAAAAATCGAAATAATTATGGAACTGAAGAATTTATTGACTGTAATCACAATGGCTACCGTCACCATGGGAGCCGCGGCGCAAGACAACCTTACAGCAGGTGTGTCGGCCGACAACCTCGACAAGACCGTGCGTCCTGCCGACGACTTCTACTCCTTCGCCTGCGGAGGATGGATGAAAGCCAACCCGCTGCCAGCAGCATACTCCAGGTACGGCAGCTTCGACCAACTGGCCGAAAACAACAACAAACGGATCAACGCCATACTCGACGACCTGAAAAACGCCGACTACAAGCCTGGAACCACAGAACGAAAGTTGAGCGACCTCTATAAACTCGCCATCGACCAGCAGCGACGTAATGCCGACGGCGTGAAACCACTCATGGAAATCATCAACCGCATGGAGAAAGCAAAGACCGTGACACAGCTCTTCGACATCCAACTCGAACTCGCTGCATACGGCGACAACGAGTTCTTCGGAGCTTACTACGGCACTGACCGCAAAAACTCAAAGCAGAATATCCTCAACGTGTGGCAAGCCGGAATAACACTCAGACAGAAGTCGTACTACATAGACGAAGACCCAGCAACCACAGCCATCAGGGAGGCTTACAAGAAACATATTGTCAGCATGTTCAAACTCTTGGGCTTCAGCGAGAAAGCTGCGCAGGCAAAGATGCAGAACATCATGAAGCTTGAAACCACATTGGCTAAGGCGTCGAAGTCGCCGGCTGAGCTCCGCGACCCTGAGGCCAACTACAACAAGATCACACGTGAGGAGTTTAACAGACGTTACCCCAACACTCAGCTCGACCGTCAGCTCAAGGCAACAGGCATCGACCTGAAATATATTGATGAGGTGGTTGTCGGACAGCCCGACTTCGTGGCGGCTGCCGACAAACTCATCGGTAGTCTCACACCTGCCGAATACCGTGACTATATGGAGTGGGGACAGATTATGGACGCTGCAGACCTGCTCAGCGACGACATCATAGCAGCGAAATTCGACTTCTTCGGCAAGACCATGTCGGGACGAAAGGAAAACTTCCCGCTGTGGAAACGAGCCACACAACAGGTGGAAGGAGTGATGGGAGAGGCTCTCGGAAAGATCTATGTGGAGAAGTACTTCCCTGCATCGTCAAAAAAACGCATGGTGACTCTCGTGCGTAACCTGCAGACTGCCCTCGGCGAACGCATCAAGGCTCAGGACTGGATGGGAGAAGAGACAAAGAAAAACGCTCTCGACAAACTCTACCTTCTATGTAAAGATAGGATACCCCGACAAGTGGGAAGACCTCAGCCAACTCACCATCGACCCATCAAAATCGTACTACGAGAACATGAAAGAGTGCTCGCGCTTCTGGCTGAAACGAAGCCTCGAAAAAACACTAGGCAAACCCGTCGATCGAGACGAGTGGCACATGACACCACAGACCGTCAACGCATACTATAACCCCACCACAAACGAGATCTGCTTCCCCGCAGGAATCCTTCAGCCGCCATTCTTCGACCCTGAAGCCGACGACGCTTTCAACTACGGTGCCATCGGTGTGGTCATCGGACACGAGATGACACACGGTTTTGACGATAGCGGACGCAATTACGACAAAGATGGTAACATGAACGGATGGTGGACAGAAGACGATGCGAAGAAATTTAACGAAAAGGCTGACCAGCTCGACCGCTTCTTCTCTGACATCAAGGTGCTACCCGACCTTAACGCCAACGGACGATTCACACTCGGAGAGAACCTTGCCGACCACGGAGGACTGCAAGTAGCTTGGACAGCATACCAAAACGCCACAAAAGGCAATAAACCCGCAGAAAAAGAGGGATTTACAGCAGACCAACGATTCTTTATGGCCTATGCTGGAGTGTGGGCAGGCAACATTACCGATGAGGAAATACGCAACCGAACAAAGAGTGACCCGCACTCTCTCGGACGATGGAGAGTGAACGGAACACTGCCACATATCGACGCTTGGTACGAGGCGTTTAATGTGAAAGAAGGCGACAAACTTTACCTCCCAAAGAGCCAAAGACTGGATCTCTGGTAAAACCACAAATTTTAAAATATTAAAATAAAGACCACTGGATTTAAAAAAATCTGGTGTTTTTTTTGGTATTTAAAGAAAAATTTATATCTTTGCACGCAATAAACCGTATTCCTTGTGTTCGTCTAATAAAACAGACGCACAAAAAATAAACCAATTGAAACCTTTTATGGACGATAATAACATTCAGACAGACATAAACGAACTGGAACAGACACTGCCCAAAACACTGTCGAAACAACTATTCCAGACAATGGATTCAGACAACGAGATGATGCCTTTTGAATCCATAGGACAGATGCAATACCAGCAGGCTGACGCAATGACCATTTGCCCTAACTGTGGTGCTACAATGTCACAAGGCTCCGACTTCTGCGAGGCTTGCAAACACTACGTCAAGTACGACACATGCTCCTTCTGCGGAGCACAACTGCAAGGCGACGAGGCCTACTGCCCTGAGTGCGGAAACCCAAGGGGCGGAGTGGTCTGTCCGCGATGCAATACGATGAACGACTTCGCCTTCTGCAAACAGTGTGGGATGCCCCTTACAGACGAGGCTAAACGACTCCTCCATCAGGTAAGGCAGACTCCCGAATATATGGAGATGCAGAAGATTGCAGACAAACTCTGCGAACTCGACAAGGCCGTGCCGATGACCTCAGAAATCGAGGTAATGCACGAAAAAGCCAATCAGGCTCTCCGCGACCGAGTGCTCAAACTGCTCGCAGAAGACCGAGGAGAGACTAATCCCGTCATTCCCGAGATAAAGTCGAAGAGAATAACACAAGAAGATTATAAGGAAAACAAAAAAACACTCACCGACCAACTCATGGAGGCATTGGACGCACTGAAAACTCAGCCAATGGAAAAGCCGGTAGAGGCAAGAAACTATGCCATGGCGATGAAACCGGCTGGACTCAGACTCGCCTGGAAATGCAACTATAAGAATGCCATTCACAGCAGCCCTTGCGGATGCGCAAAGCCTCACCTCGGAGGAAAATGGATTATTCTCGGACAGAATACTAAAACAACTAAAGACTGACGACAATGGATGAAAGTACGATAAGAGGCATGGGCAACAACGATGTGACGCTAACCAGCGTGACACTCAACGACGAGACGTTCAACAGTTTGACACTTAACGACGGGACACTAAGATCCGACGCGAAGCGCAACGACGCGACAAATATTACCCTCTCGCATGCCAATGCCATGCTTGACGTCACTGGACGTATGGACGACGATGGACAGTCGCAGACGCCTAACAACGATAGCATCGACACCGATACGTTTGAAATAAACAACACATACTACCGAAAGGTAAGATGCCTGAGCGACAACTCGGGAGAGGCACAGGTGTTCCTCGTGGAAAACAACGGAGAACTCCTCGTGCTGAAAATCTATTACCCAAACTTCACGGTGAAGAAAAAACTGCTGAAGATCATTGCGGGTATAGGATTCGAGATGATCGTACAGGTCTATGACTTCGGAAAAATGTATGTCGGAGGCGTAAGCCGTGACTACGAACTCATGGAATACCTTAGGGGCGGAACACTCTCCACATATAAACTCAACGGCGACATGAACCGCTTCCGACGCATCGCGCTGCAAGCTGCAGCGGCTCTGGAGTATTGCCACAACAACAACGTGATTCACAAAGACATAAAGCCAGGCAACTTCTTCTTCAGAGACGAAGAGCAGACGCAACTCGTGCTCGGAGACTTCGGAATATCGTCGGTGGTGAAAGACAAAGACGAACTGCACCGCACCACACAGGCAAGAACACCTATCTACGCCTCGCCTGAGATGTACAACGACGTCATCGACGGAGTGGTGGAGATAACACCAGCCACAGACTACTACTCACTCGGAATAACACTGCTAACGCTCTGGAGAGGTAACAGCCCTTTCAACGTGGGCGAACGAACTATAATAAAACGAAAAAACGAAGGACGACTACCGGGCATCGACTCGCTGCCTGACAGAGTGAAGATGATTGTCAAGGGACTCACCTCCGTCAACGTCGCAAAACGATGGACATACAACGAAGTGGAACGGTGGTTCCTCGGCGAGAACCCTGAAGTCGATCTCTCTTCGCCGTTCCTCAGATATCAGTCGTTCATCGTCGATCCCGAACGTAACCTCGTGGCTGAGAACGTGCAGGAGCTCATCCCTCTGCTCCTCAGCAACGAACGCATAGCACGAGGATACCTCTACGGCGGACGACTCGCCAACTGGTTCGACTCCTGCGGCAACAGCAAGACGGCAATGCAGCTTAAAGACATCGTCACAAACCGATATCCTGCCGACCAGCACGCCGGACTCATGGCTGCCATCTATACCATGGACCACTCATGGCCTTATACTGATATCAACGGACAGGAATGTAACGACATCCACAGCGTGGCGGTGAGCATGGTCATCAACTCACAACAGTATCAGATTGCACTGCGCAATCCGCACGACAACCTGTGGGTGTATGTGGAAAGCCATACCGACTGCGACGTCAACCGCATGAGAGGATACTTTACCGGAGTGCCTAACGATAAGCTCGGCATCTCTATCCTACGCTCTGTATATGAGATGGACAAGGACATGCCTTTCTTCACCAACTATAAGTCGAGGACTCTCAAGGAAATAATACACTGCTTCGGTTACGAAAACATGAGCAAGGACGACTGGAGAAGCATCACCGACGGACGACTGCTCTCGTGGATGTATAGTCACGAAGACCGTATGGCGTGCGAGTCGCTCAGGATAATGACCGAGGGAAAGGAGTACTCCAAGACATTGGCTTACAAGGTGCTCTATAATGTTGACCGCACAACGGCATTCGACCTCCGAGGCGCAAACACACCTGCCAAGGTGGGCGCGCTGCTCGCCGAGAAACTGAAACAGTGGCAGAGCGTGAGTGATGAGGAATTTGCAAAGAACATCAACGACTTCTGTGGAAAAGACGGACGCTTCCTCTTCTATGCACAGCTACACGGATGGAGCAAACAGATACACGAGTGCAACCGTTGCTTCGACATCAAGAGCGACGAAAATCACTGCCGACTGGGATTCTACGACCTGCGCGTGGCTGCTTACCGCTTCTGCCGCATCCTCGATACCACCCCGTCTTACCTGCTACCGTCGGGCAAGGTGCTCGACAACGGCAACAAACTCGAACATGAGATGGCAGCCGAGATGAGCGCGGAGATAAACAAGGGTAGCCTCATGCAGTGGCTTGCCGTCTTCTTCCACGAGAATCCTTACGAGGACTTCTCACAGGAATACAGCTATGAGAAAAGTCTTGAGAAATGGATACTCGCCATAGGCTCTATCGACCCGCAACAGAACTATTTCCGTCGATATGTGAAAGCAAAAGACGAGACCTCACGGAAGTACGACGACGTGAGAAGGGAGTACAGACGGGCGAAATTCCAGACAAGGGTTCTAAAACAACTCTTCTATGCCGTAGCTTCCATATTGGCCATCTTCTTCCTTGTCTTCGGATTCAAAAATAGGGACGCCATGCTCGACAACGGATTCATGAGACTGTGCCTCCCCATAGGTCTGCCCACAGCACTCATCGTGGGAGTGAAGTCTTACTTCAAGGGCTTCGGAGTGATGATGTCCGCCTTCTTCGCTGCAATAGGATTCGTCACCTCGTTCATCCCGTTGCTCTCAATGAGATGGGTAAACCACCACTACGGCTCGCTGCTACTGCCCCTCACCATCTCCTTCATGCTCATCTATGTAATAATATGTTGGCTCACCGACGACAGCAAGGAGACGGAAGATGACAAGGCTCTCATAGCCGAAGTGATGGACGACGACATGAAATCATCGCTGCTCGAACCACTATACTACACGTTCAAGACAAAGGCACAACGGTTCAAAGGATCGAAATTCGGTGTGCTCGACGACGTGAAAAACCAACTCAAGACCATGAGTAGCGAGTCTTTGATACACTATGCTTTGTGGAGCCTCTTGGCTCTCTCGGTATTGGGAGTGACAATAGTAAATGAAATGTTATGAAATGCGAACATTGCCATAAGGATAATCGGGCTATTGCCAAATTCTGTCGATGGTGCGGCAAACCTATGAAGACACAGGACGTGTTGTCGAAAATCGTCGGACTCGACGACGTGAAAAGCCAGCTGCAGACCATCGTGGACACATATACCTTCCTGCAGAGTCGGCAAGACGTGGCGAGGGTTAGACTCAGCGTCAATGCTATAATAATAGGTGAGACGGGTACGGGAAAGACCATGCTCGCGGAGATCATACGCGACTATTTCTACCAACACCATATTATCTCAAAACCTAAACTCACCATGGTCGATGCGGTCGATTACAAACGCTTTGTCGATAAGTGGGACGACAATGTGAAAAAAGCTAAGGACGGTATCCTCTTCTTCGACAATGTACAGAAACTTCTGCCTGACAGATACTCAAACCAAGTGAACCCGCTCGACAAACTCTTCGTGGAGATGGACCACTGGGACGACGGACCTATCGTCGTCATCTCTGGTCTCACACGAGGACTCGAGGACTTCATCACCAATAATCCCGCCGTAAGTAACCGCTTCAAGTATAAGTTCTACCTTCCTACCCCTAACTATCAGGACCTCACGAAGATATGTCGAGGAATACTGCGTACGAAATACGGTCTCGACAGCTTTTGTCTTGAGGCTGAACATAAGCTGGCACGATACTTCAAATACCAGCTGAAAAAGAAAGACGAGAGCTTCGGATACGCTCACGAGGCAACAAAGGTGGCCGAGGATGTGTTTACTTCGTTTATCAGCCGTGGAGTGGATGCTCACATCGTAGAACCTGACGACATAAAGGGCTATGTACCTGCAGAAAGGTCGCTCGACGATATACTCGCCGACATGGATCGCTTCATAGGAATGGACGAGGTGAAAAAGGCCGTGAGGGAGATCGCTTTCTCGGTCAAAAACGGCATTGAACGACAAGGACGCGGCCTCGGTGGAGGCGAGAAAATGTCGATGCACATCGTTCTTACCGGTAACCCGGGAACAGGAAAGACTACCATAGCAAGAAAACTCGGCGAGGTGCTCTCATCAATAGGATACCTGGAGAGCGGACACGTCGTAGAAGTTGACAGGTCGAAGATGGTTAGCCAATATCAGGGCGAGACTCCAAAACTCGTCAACAGACTATGCGACAAGGCCATGGGAGGCATTCTCTTTGTCGATGAGGCTTACACCCTCGCACCGATAAACCAGACCGGCGAACGCGACATGCAAGGTGCACAGGCCTTAGAGACGCTTATGAAACGTATGGAGGACGATAGGGGCGAGTTCGTATGCATCGTGGCAGGATACAGGATGGAGATGGACAACCTCTTCAGAATAAATCCAGGATTCAGAAGCCGCTTCAATTATTTCCTCAACATCGATGACTATACTCCCGATGAGCTCTACCGCATCATGCTTACCTTCGCCACAGACAAACACTATGTGTTCACTCCTAAGGCTGAGGACAAGGCGAAGATGGTGATCAACGAACAGTATGAACACCGTGACAAAAATTTCGCCAACGGACGGGCCATGAGACAGCTCTTTGACAATATCTGCAAACGACAGGCAGAGAGACTCGAGAAAAACGACCTCAAGATGCTTTCTAACGAGGAACTGATGACCATATCAGATGATGACATCCCGTACGACCGCCCGCAGATGGTTGATTACACCGACTGCCTCGTGGAACTAAACCAACTCGTGGGACTGCAATCCGTAAAACAGGAGGTGGCAAACCTCGCCTCATTCATCAACCTTCAGATACAACGAGGCGAACGAGACACCTTCCTCGGAAAACATTATATTTTTACCGGTAATCCGGGTACAGGTAAGACCACCGTGGCACGTATCATGGCTAAGGTACTCACCACACTCGGAGTGCTCTCGCGAGGACAACTCGTCGAGGCTGACCGCAGCAGCCTCGTGTCAGGATATAGTGGACAGACTGCCATAAAGACAAACCAACTCGTGGATTCCGCTATCGGCGGTGTGCTCTTCATCGACGAGGCTTATACGCTCAAGTCGAGCGACCAGGACTCGTTTGGCTCTGAGGCCATAGACACTCTCCTGAAACGACTCGAGGACGACAGAGGGAAGTTTGTCTGCATCGTGGCGGGTTACACGCAGCAGATGCACGAATTCATCGACTCTAATCCCGGACTGAAAAGCCGCTTTACGCAGACCATCCATTTTGAGGATTATAACCCCGACGAACTGTCAGAGATATTCTTCAATATGGCCGCGGCACGCAAATACACCCTCGACGATGACACGCGCGGAACGGTACACCGTACGTTTGAGCAGATGTGCCTCAGACGTGACAATAACTTCGGTAACGCCCGCGAGGCAAGGAAACTCTTCAACGAGAGCGTGGAACGACAGAGCCAGCGTCTCGTCGAGGAGATGGGAAAGAAGAAACTCGAGGAGATGGACATGTATGAGCTCACCTCTGCAGACATCCAACAGGATGACGCTTGTGGCAAACGACCGCTCGATGAGGTGCTCAACGACCTCGACGGATTTGTCGGCATGCGCTCCGTAAAAAATATGATACGACGACTCGCCGTGCAGAGCATGTTCATGAAACAACGCTCGGCAAGTGGAGTGGGAAAGGTGCAGCAGATGGTGATGAACTTCGTGCTCACCGGCAACTCAGGCACGGGAAAGACGTCATTGGCACGGCTCATGGGCGAACTGCTCCAAAGCATGGACATACTGCCGTCGAAAAACGTCATCGAGGTAAGCCGTGCACAACTCGTCGGAAAGTATATGGGCGAAACGCCTAAGCTCGTCAACCGCTACTGCGACCAGGCTCTCGGCGGTGTGCTCTTCATCGACGAGACTTATTCCCTCTGTCATGATGGTGAAGACCCCTACGGACACGAGGCAATCAGCTCTCTCGTGAAACGAATGGAAGACGACCGCGGTAAGTTTGTGGTCATAGCCGCAGGATACAAGGACCGTATGGACGCCTTCCTGCAAGCTAACCCCGAACTGGCAAGCCGTTTCACCCACCGCATGAATATCGAGGACTATAACGAGGACGAACTGCTCGCCATTTTCAAGAAGATGGCCGCACAGGAAGACTATCACCTCTCCATAGAAGCCGAATACAAACTCATGGGAGTAATCTGCCAGAAGGTGATGGCTAAGGGACAGTCTTTCGGAAACGCACGCGAGATACGTACCATCCTCGACGAGACCATAGGAAGGTTGTCTGAACGAGTGGCTGACATGGACCCCGAGCAGATAACAACCGAGACGTATAAAACAATTACTCCCGATGATATCGGGTAAACACTCTAACAGTATCAAGTATGATAATTTGTCCATATTGCAAGGAAGAAATAGAGTCAGGATCACACTTTTGCGACCAGTGCGGCAAACTCATGATGTACTGCATGAAATGCGGACACGTGGGCACGGGACGAAGATGCACCTCGTGTGGAGGCATGATGGCCACAGCGGAGGAAATAGAAATGCAGAACCAGCATACCACCATGTCTGAACACTTCTCAATACCGGTCGCCGTCACCTCTGGACGTATGGAGGTGTCGTCGTCGATGATCGACACGTCAATACCACAACTCAAACTCGTCAACCGACAGCTGAACATTGACCTCGTAGCTGTTAATGGCGCTGTCATCGGCAGACGACAAGGACCCTATCGAAACATGTTCATGCAGAATAAATATGTATCAGGTGTACACGCGCAACTGTTCTTCAAACGGGGCGAAGGGTGGGTCATCATGGACAAGCATTCTTCTAACGGCTCGTGGCTCAACAAACGCAAACTCGTACCTGACGTGGCCATGACTCTCAACAATGGCGATGTGCTCACCATCGCGAATGTAAACCTTCAAGTGGTTATTAACTCAACAAAACGCTGACACTATGAAACTGAACAACGTTATGATCTCTTGTTCGAGTAACGTCGGACTGATAAGACATAATAACGAAGACATGATCCTCGTCAGGAACAAATTCGTACGTGACGAGAACTATTCGGCAAATATATCACTCAAAGAGTGCGACCGGTTCATCATGGCCGTAGCTGACGGAATGGGAGGCTACAGCGCGGGTGAGGTGGCAAGCCAGGAAGTGCTCGCCTCGCTGCATTTCTATATTGGCGACCTGCCCATGAAACTCTCATCTGCTCATTTCTGCGAGGCACTGGTAGAATGGTTGCACTCCACCAATGCCACAATAAACACCAAGGGACAGCTCAACCGCGAGACTTATAACATGGGCACTACACTCGTGGCAATCATCGTCTATGAACGCCGCTTCTTCTGGATCAACTGTGGTGATAGCCGCATCTATCGCTATCGTGACGGAGTACTCAAGCAACTCTCTTCCGACCATTCGCTTAACGTGCTCCTCGGCGAGTCGAAACACTCAAACACGCTCACCAACTGCATTGGAGCTGGATGCGACTCTCCTTTCATCGACATCATCGAGTTTACCGACGACATACAGTCAGACGACGTCTTCTTGCTTTGCTCCGACGGACTCAGCGACATGGTTGACGACCTCCACTTGTCACAACTCCTCAGCATCGACTGCGATGCACCCCAACTCTGTCAGGCTGCCATCGATGCAGGCGGCTTCGACAATGTCTCAGCATGTAAAATAAAGATTGTATAAATAATAAACTATGCCATTAAGACTACCAGACAAGCTCCCGGCTATAGAGCTTCTAAAGAAAGAGAATATTTTCGTTATGGACAATACCAGGGCTACGACACAGGATATTCGTCCTCTGAAAATCGTTATCCTAAATCTCATGCCTCTGAAGATCACCACCGAGACTGACCTCGTGCGTCTGCTCTCCAACACGCCGCTTCAGCTCGACATCTCGTTTATGAAACTCAAGAGCCATACGCCAAAGAACACGCCCATCGAACACATGATGATGTTCTATCGCGATTTTGAGACAATGAGAAACGAGAAGTTCGACGGAATGATCATCACCGGAGCTCCAGTGGAGACTTACGACTATGAAGAGGTGACATACTGGGACGAGATCCGTACTATCATGACGTGGGCAAGAACTCACGTCACTTCTACAATGTATATTTGCTGGGCGGCGCAGGCCGGCCTTTACTGTCATTACGGCATTCCCAAGTATCCGCTTGAGAAGAAGATGTTCGGCATCTTCAGACAATATACACTCCAGCCTCAGATGCCTATCTTCCGGGGCTTCGACGACGTCTTTTTCATGCCTCACAGCCGACATACAGAAATCAGACGAGAGGATATTGACAAATGTCCCGACCTCTCTGTCATCGCTGAGTCGCCTGAGAGTGGCGTCAGCATCGTCATGGCGCGTGGCGGACGTGAGTTTTATGTAACAGGTCATCTCGAATATGCGCCTGACACACTCGACCGCGAATATCGTCGCGACCTCGGCGTGCGCGACGACGTGGGCGTACCGGTCAACTATTATCGTGACAATAATCCAGAACTCGAACCAGTCGTAACGTGGCGCGCTCACGCTAACTTGTTGTATAGCAACTGGATAAACTATTACATCTATCAGGAAACTCCATACGACATTGATGAAATCAGTTGAACTGCTGGCTCCTGCCCGTAATCTCGAATGTGGCATTGCTGCCATCGACCATGGTGCCGACGCCGTGTATATCGGTGCCGACCACTTTGGCGCACGTGCGGCGGTGGGCAACAGCATCGACGACATCGCTTCGCTCTGCAACTACGCTCATCGTTTCGGCGCAAAGGTGTTTGTCACGGTCAACACCATCGTCTATGACCCTGAACTGGAGGCTGTACGACTCTTGCTCAGACAGCTCGATAGGGTAGGGGTAGATGCTGTGTTGGTCCAGGATATGGCGCTCGTACCAATGATGCACGATCTGTGGAACGAAGGCGGTACAATGAAGATGCACGCCAGCACACAGACCGACAACCGCTCTGTGGAAAAGGTAAGATGGCTCTCTAATCTCGGCTTTTCAAGGGTGGTGTTGGCTCGCGAACTGTCTGTCAGCGAGATTGCCGACATCCATCGTGCTTGTCCTGACGTGGAACTGGAGGTTTTTGTCCATGGTGCTCTCTGTGTTAGTTACAGCGGACAGTGTTATGCTTCGCAATTCTGTTTCTCGCGATCTGCCAACCGTGGCGAGTGTGCTCAGTTCTGCCGTATGAAGTTTGATCTCATCGACGCCGACGGTAACATTATCGAGAGGGAGAGGTATCTGCTTTCGTTGAAGGACATGTGTCAGATCAACAATATCGAGGCTTTAGCTAAGGCTGGTGCTGTCTCGTTCAAGATTGAGGGCCGTCTGAAGGATTCTGCCTATGTGAAAAATGTGACGGCTGCTTACAGTCAGCGGCTCGACGACCTCGTAGGCCGTTGTCCGACAGAGTATGTTCGCTCGTCGTTGGGCAAGTGTGAATATTCGTTCCAACCTAATCTCACGAAGACGTTCAATCGTGGTTTCACCACGTATTTCGCCTCGGGACGTGTTCCCGACATCTCTTCGCCCGACACTCCCAAGGCACTTGGCGAATATGTGGGTAAGGTGAAGGAGATACGCTCGCCGTGGTTCTCCGTGGCGGGACTGGCTAACTTTGCCAATGGCGACGGTCTATGCTTCGTCAATGCGCGTCGCGAGCTGGAGGGATTCAGGGTCAACAAGGTGGAGCGCAACAAACTGTTTCCTCACCGCATGCCCTCGGGACTTCGTCCGGGACAGGCTCTTTACCGCAATAACGATCAGGACTTCGAGCGTGTCTTGAGCCGTCGTTCGTCGTCTCGGCGCATCCCTGTTGCTCTCGCCTTCGACACTATTGACAGCTGCCTGCGTCTCGCAGCAAGGGTCTGTGCCACCAACATCTCGGCTGTCATCATCTCAGATCCTCAGTCGCTTGAAAAGTCTGAGAAGCCTCAGCACGACAATATCATACGCCAATTGTCTAAGATGGGAGCCACGCAGTTTGTCGTCCAGACCCTTGACATTGCCGATGACTTTGACTTCTTCATCCCTTCCAGCATCCTCTCTGACCTCCGACGCCGTATCGTCGATGCTCTCGACGAGGCAGTCGTCAAGAGTGTAGCTAAAGAAAGATTATCTGTAAAAGAACATGGTGCTATTGCGCCACTGAATGACGTTACAAATACAGTACTTCACTCTCCGTATGACGTGGTCTCTTCTTTCTATCCACAGCGTTTTTCATATCTGTACAATATAGCCAATGCGGCCAGCAGATCTTTCTATAAGGAGCATGGCTTGAATCATGTTGCACCAGCTTTCGAGAAGGTACGGCCTGCCGAGGGCGTGTTGATGCAATGTCGTTATTGTCTCAGATATTCATTGGGCTGTTGTGTAAAGAGAGGTGGCCGTGTTCCTTCATGGAAAGAACCGCTCGTCCTTCGTCTATCCGACGGTCGCGAGTTCCCTTTGCAGTTTGATTGTAAGCATTGTCAGATGAATGTCCTCTCTGCTCCACGCGAGAAAGGTAGATAAGTTGTACGTGTAAACAAATAAGATAATGAAAATAATCTGCCACATATTTTGCTTGCTGCTCTTCCTTGCAGCATCGCTCTCGTCTTGTTATAATCAGGCGAGTCAGACTCCCGACGCTTGGAGCCTTACAGACAAACAGCAAGACTCTATCTCGTTCTATAGTACACACCATTATACGCAGAACTTCAACTTCGTGGTCAAGGGCGACTCTATGGTCCTCTACGAACTGCGTAGCGATGAACGGGGGGACAACCTCGCATATCAAGGTGAAGACTCTGTCGTCATCCCTCCAGGCGAACGTGTGGTAGTGGCCGACATCGTCTATGTCCCTACAGACACCATCGATTCCGTTTGGGTGAAACTCGCCCATGACCAGACTACACAAGGCTGGATACAAGAGAGTAGCATGCTTGGTAATGTGAAACCCGATGATCCCATCTCGTGGTTTATCGATTTCTTCTCCGACTCCCACCTGCTCATCTTCCTTGCCCTCCTTGTCGTGGTGGGGGCCGCCTATAGCATCAGGCTCATCCGCAGGCGTAGGGCTATGATCGTACACTGGAATGACTTCAACTCGGTCTTTCCCATGTCGTTGACACTGTTGGTATCCACTGCAGCAGTGGTTTATGCCACTATACAGAATTTCGCCCCAGAGGTGTGGCGCCATTTCTATTATCATCCCAGCCTCAATCCCTTCGTCTTGCCACCCATATTGTCGTTCTTCATGGCATTAGTATGGACCATCCTCATAGTCTCTATCGCCGCCCTCGACGACATCATTCGCGGTTTCTCGTTTGGCGAGGCAGTCCTTTACACTATGGGCTTGGCGGCCGTATGTGCGGTCGATTATGTCTTGTTCAGCATTTCCACCTTATATTATATAGGCTATCCGTTGCTCGTGTCGTATTTCGTCTATGCCGTCCACCAGCATCGTTCCTTAAAAGGCGAGAGCTACCGTTGTGGCAACTGTGGACAACGCATAGCTCATCTCGGCATCTGTCCTCATTGCGGAGCAGACAATGTATAATTTTTAGTTGACAAGTAAACAAGTTGACAAGTGAACGAGTTGACGAGTTGCTACACTTGTTGCATTCTGGTTAGACTATCAACTTGTTTCCTCGTCAACTCGTCAACTATTAAATCAACTCCAAGATTATTTATTCTTCAAGAGGTCGCGAATCTCAGTAAGCAAGAGCTCTTCCTTTGACGGAGCAGGAGGGGCAGCAGGCTTTTCTTCTTCCTTCTTCTTCTTCTTTGCGAGCTTGTTGATACCTTTCACAAGCATAAACACGCAGAAGGCGATGATCGTAAAGTCGATGATGGTCTGTATAAACGCGCCGTAGTTGATGGTGGCGGCAGCCAGCTCTTCACCAGCTATTTTCACTGTAGGCAGTTCGCATTTCAGTTCAGAGAAGTTTACGCCCCCTATCAGCCATCCTATCGGAGGCATGATGATGTCGTTGACGATCGACGTCACTATTTTGCCGAAAGCGCCACCGATGATAACACCGACAGCCATGTCCACAGCATTGCCTTTTACGGCAAATTCTTTGAATTCATTGATAAATTTACCCATACTTAAAATTTTTTATATTAAATAATGCTTGATTTTTGTGCAAAATTAAAAAATTATTTGTAACTTTGCGCCCGAAAAGGAGAAAAAAAGCTCGTGAAGGCGAAATAAAGTGTGTTTTTGCATGTTTTTCAGCCTTATTCGGAGCAATGATAGTAAAAAGAGAGCATATTTAACCCTTTAATAATAATAAAGAAGTAAAATGATTAAGATTGGTATTAACGGATTTGGTCGTATCGGCCGTTTCGTTTTCCGCGCAGCTCAGACTCGCGACGACATTCAGGTAGTAGGTATTAACGACCTTTGCCCAGTAGATTACTTGGCTTACATGTTGAAGTATGACACTATGCACGGTGCTTTCCAGGGCACAATCGAGGCAGACGTAGAGAACAGCCAGCTGATTGTTAACGGAAAGAAGATCCGCGTAACAGCAGAGCGCAACCCAGCTGACCTGAAGTGGAACGAGGTTGAGGCTGAGTACGTTGTTGAGTCAACAGGTCTCTTCCTTACTCAGGAGAAGGCTCAGGCTCATATCGAGGCTGGTGCAAAGTACGTTGTAATGTCAGCTCCTTCTAAGGACGCCACTCCAATGTTCGTATGTGGTGTAAACTTCGACAAGTATGTGAAGGGAACTCAGTTCGTTTCTAACGCATCTTGTACAACTAACTGTCTGGCTCCTATCGCCAAGGTTCTGAACGACAAGTTCGGTATCACAGACGGTTTGATGACAACTGTTCACTCTACAACAGCTACACAGAAGACTGTTGACGGACCTTCTATGAAGGACTGGCGTGGTGGTCGTGCTGCTTCTGGCAACATCATCCCTTCTTCAACAGGTGCTGCTAAGGCTGTAGGTAAGGTTATCCCTGAGCTCAACGGTAAGCTGACTGGTATGTCTATGCGTGTTCCTACTCTTGACGTGTCTGTTGTTGACCTGACAGTAAACCTCGCTAAGCCTGCTACATACGCTGAGATCTGTGCAGCAATGAAGGAAGCTTCTGAGGGCGAACTGAAGGGTGTTCTGGGTTACACTGAGGATGCAGTAGTTTCTTCTGACTTCCTTGGCGACACCCGCACTTCTATCTTCGACGCTAAGGCTGGTATCGCTCTTACCGATACATTCGTTAAGGTTGTATCTTGGTATGACAACGAAATCGGTTACTCTAACAAGGTGCTCGAGCTCATAGCCCACATGAAGAAGGTTAACGGTTAATTCGATTCGACTAAACCACTTTTTCAAGAAAAGGTTAAATTGAGCCGCCCAGGGGCACTTGCTCCATGGGCGGCTTTTTCAGTAAAAGCGAAGAAAGAGATTATGATGATAGCTATCGTAGGTCCTACGGCTTGCGGAAAGACTGCCCTCGCCGCCGCCCTTGCCGCCGATATAGACGCTGAGATCATTAGCGCCGACTCCCGTCAGGTGTATAAGGCAATGGATATTGGTACAGGCAAAGATCTTGCCGACTACACCGTCCATGGCCGACAGGTGCCGTATCATCTAATCGACATCGTGCAGCCAGGCGAGAAGTACAACATCTTCCAGTATCAGCACGATTTCATTAAGGCCTATGACGACATCACCTCGCGGGGGAAGAATGTGGTTCTCTGTGGGGGCTCAGGACTGTATGTAGAGTCTGTCATCAAGGCTTATCATCTCGCGTCTGTTCCTGAAAACAAAGAGCTACGCAAGAGACTTGAGGGGAGGTCGCTCGCTGAACTCTCTGCGATGCTACAACAACTAAAACGGCAGAATGGCTCGGTGATGCACAACATCACTGATGTCGATTCGGTTCAAAGGGCCATCAGAGCCATCGAGATCGAGACGTTCAATGGCGAACACCCCACCGAGAGTGCCGTCATACCTTCTATCGACACCCTCGTCATCGGCGTGAATATCGACCGAGAGGAACGAAGGGCGAAGATCACCCATCGCCTCAAGGCCCGACTCGACGAAGGCATGGTTGATGAGATACGCTCACTGCTCGCCCGCGGCATCTCCGCAGCAGACCTTATTTATTATGGTCTTGAGTATAAGTACGTTACCGAATATGTCATCGGAAAACTCACCTACGATGAGATGTTCCGTCAGCTCGAGATTGCCATACACCAGTTTGCCAAACGGCAGATGACCTGGTTCAGGGGTATGGAGCGACGTGGCACTAAGATACACTGGATTGAAGCCGCATGGCCAATGGAAACAAAAATTGAAGAGATAAAGAAACTATGGCATTAGAACATACAAAATGGGGCATCCTTTTCTGCCCAAAAGGCTCGTCAGCCAACACAAGGAAATACCGTAGCCGACTCGAGGATATGCTGAAGACTAATAATGTTGAGTACGATTTGGTGCAGAGCGAGTCGGAGAGTAGTGTCGAACGACTGGTTAAGATGTTTATCGACAACTCTTACAAGACCATAGTCATCGTTGGAGGCGACTCAGCCCTCAACGACGCCGTCAACTGCCTTATGGACTGTCCGTCTGAGCTGCGAGACACCATCTCGCTCGGTGTCATCCCCAATGGCGTGCTCAACGACTTCTCAAAGTTCTGGGGCTTGAAAGAAGGCGACGTATCCTTTTCCATCCAGACCCTTCTCGGTCATCGTGTGCGTAAGATCGACCTTGGCTGTATGCACTATGCCGACAAGGAGGGCGAGGGGCACAAACGTTATTTCATCAATTGTATCAACATCGGTCTCATAGCCGACATGATGAACCTCCGCCGCCAGACACGCAGTCTCCTTGGCTCCCGCACCCTCTCTTTTCTCGTCTCAGCCCTCCTCCTCATCTTTCACCGCATGGAATACAAGATGCGGCTGAAGATAAACGGCGACCTCATCGATCGCAAGGTGATGAACGTCTGCATAGGCAGCGGGCCAGGCTACGGACAGACACCCAATGCTGTGCCGTATAATGGCATGGTCGATGTGTCGCTCGTCGTTCCCACCGAACTGCTCCAACTCCTCGAAGGCTTCTGGCTCCTGTTCACTGGCCGTTTCCTTAACCATCGTGGTGTGCGTCCCTATCGTGCCCGCAAGGTGGAGGTCATCAAGGCCTCCCAGGCTCTTGTAGGTGTCGATGGCAGGCTCGTCGGACGTCTTGCAGGCGAGTGTGAGATAACCGTCGAACAAGAAGTGATAAACTTCATCATTCCACGCTGAAAAAATCACGATAAAACACCATAAATAATACGACTATTGCTGCCATTTTATTAAAAAAGTGTTTAAAAAAGCCTAAAATCACACTATTTCTGAAAAAAATCAGACTTTTGTTTGGTAGAACGAAACAAAATTACTAACTTTGGGGTGGATTGGAGAGAGAGTCAGTTAAATGACCTTTCCCTTTTCACAAGATAATATTAAAACTAACTTCGTATAAATTACCTTAAGATAGGAACTATGAGTTATTTACGATTTGAAAAAGCTGTAATGACTAATCTTGAAGAGTCATTGCGTCGTGAATTGTTGAGAACGAATCGTTCTGGAGCTTACGCTTGTTCTACCATCGTAGATTGCAACACGCGCAAGTATCATGGTTTGCTCGTTGTGCCCGTGCCTGAGCTCGATGACGAAAACCACGTTTTGCTCTCTTCGCTCGACGTTACAGTGGTTCAGCATGGTGCTGAGTTCAACCTCGGCCTGCACAAGTATCAAGGCAATAATTACAGCCCTAAAGGTCACAAGTACATCAGAGAGTTTGATTGTGACAAAGTGCCTACCACCATCTATCGAGTGGGAGGCGTTGTGCTAAAAAAGGAAGTGGTGTTCCAGCATTATGAAGACCGAATCCTTCTTCGTTACACCCTCGTCGATGGCCATTCGGCAACGACACTGCGCTTCCGCCCGTTCATGGCTTTCCGCAGCGTGCGTCAGTTCACTCACGAGAACTCCACCGCCAGCCGGGCTTACGACGAAGTGGATAATGGTATCCGTACATGCATGTATGCCGGCTATCCTTATCTCTACATGCAGTTCAGCAAGAAAAACGAGTTCATCTTCAATCCCGACTGGTATCGTGGCATCGAGTATCCGAAAGAGCAGGAGCGTGGCTACGCCTCTAACGAGGATCTCTACGTGCCTGGATATTTCGAGATGCCTATAAAGAAAGGTGAGAGTATCGTCTTTTCCGCTTCTACGAGTGAGATAAAGACGGGCAAGCTGTCTAAGCTGTTTGAGGAGGAAGTGGAGAGCCGCGCACCACGCGACAATTTCTTCCATTGTCTCGTCAATGCCGCCCACCAGTTCCATATCCGCGAGAAGAACGACGACCGTTATCTCCTTGCCGGCTATCCTTGGTTTAAGTGCCGCGCCCGCGACACGTTCATCTCCCTGCCTGGTCTCACCCTCGCCATCGACGAGCAAGACTATTTCGAGTTTGTGATGAAGACGGCGTCCAAAGCTCTGCGCGAGTTTATGGCTGGCAAGCCTGTCACCGGCAAGATCTACGAGATCGACCAGCCCGACGTGCCTCTGTGGGCTATATGGTCCATCCAGCAGTACGCTAAGTTCGCTGGTAAGGAGAGGTGTACCGAGATGTATGGCCAGCTCCTTGAGGAGATTATCCACTACATTATCGACGGCAATCATCCTAACCTCCGTCTCGACGACAACGGCCTGCTCTATAGCGATGGTCGCGACAAGGCTATCACCTGGATGAATTCCACGGCATACGGCCGTCCTGTCGTTCCCCGTTCAGGATATATCGTTGAGTTTAACGCCCTTTGGTATAATGCTTTGAAGTTCTGCGCAAGCATTGCATCTGGCAATGGCCGCGAGCGTGAGGCTGCCGACCTCGAGGAGTTGGCAAAGGTGTGCGGCGAGTCGTTCGTCGGCACGTTCCTCAACGAGTACGGTTATCTCTACGACTATGTCGATGGCAATATGGTTGATTGGAGCGTACGTCCAAACATGATCTTCCCCGTGGCGTTCGACTATTCGCCACTGTCGAAAGAGCAGAAGCGCTCCGTGCTCGACATATGTACACGTGAGTTGCTCACACCTAAGGGTCTTCGCTCTCTCTCTCCTAAGAGTGGCGGCTACAACCCCATGTATGTTGGTCCGCAGACCCAGCGCGATTATGCCTACCATCAGGGCACGGCATGGCCATGGCTTGGCGGATTCTATATGGAGGCCTGCCTAAAGTTGTACAAGAACACCCGATTGAGCTTTATAGAGCGCCAGATGGTGGGCTACGAGGACGAGATGAACTATCATGCCCTCGGTTCCATCTCCGAACTCTTCGACGGCAATCCTCCGTTCCACGGCCGTGGTGCGATGTCGTTTGCGATGAATGTGGCAGAGGTGCTCCGCTCTATCAAGCTCCTTGCTTTGCAATATACGTATCAGAAATAAAATAAGGAGGACAAGAATATGAAAGTATTAATGTTTGGTTGGGAGTATCCTCCTCATGTCTTTGGCGGTCTTGCCACTGCCAACTATGGTATCAGTCAGGGGCTTCACGCCCAGGGCGACGTCGAGACTGTGCTCTGTCTTCCTCGTCCCTTCGGCGACGAGGACACAAGTGCCTGTCGTATTGTTGCCATGAATTGTGTGCCTATCGCCTGGCGCGACGTCAGCTACGACTACGTCAAAGAGCGTTGTGGCAATGTAATGTCGCCCGAGTATTACTTCAAGCTGCGCGACCATATCTACGCCGACTTCAACTATATGAACGTCAACGACCTTGGCGCCATGGAGTTTGCAGGCGGTTATCCAGGCAACCTTCACGAAGAGATCAACAATTACTCTATCATCGCCGGACAAGTGGCTCGTGCTGAGGAGTTTGACATTATCCATGCTCATGACTGGCTCACCTATCCTGCAGGTATCCATGCCAAGCAGGTCAGCGGCAAGCCTCTCTGCATACACGTGCATGCCACCGACTTCGACCGCAGCCGCGGCAAGGTCAATCCCACAGTGTATTCCATTGAGAAGAACGGTATGGACTGGGCCGACTGCATCATGTGCGTGTCTGAGCTGACCCGTCAGACCGTTATCAATCAGTACCATCAGGATCCCCGCAAGTGCTTCACCGTGCACAATGCAGTATATCCACTCAAGAAAGAGTTTGACGACATCCCTCGTCCTGACCATACGGGCAAGGACAAGGTGGTCACCTTCCTCGGACGTATCACCATGCAGAAGGGTCCCGAGTATTTCGTCGAGGCTGCCAATATGGTGCTCAAGCGCACCAACAATATCCGTTTCTGTATGGCTGGCTCAGGCGATATGATGGACGCCATGATCCAGTTGGCTGCCGAGCGCGGCATCGCTGACCGGTTCCACTTCCCAGGCTTCATGCGTGGCAAACAGGTATATGAGTGCCTCAAAGACTCTGATGTCTATGTCATGCCGTCGGTGAGCGAGCCCTTCGGTATCTCGCCACTCGAGGCGATGCAGTGCGGCACCCCGTCGATCATCTCCAAGCAGAGCGGATGTGCCGAGATCCTCACCAACTGTATCAAGGTCGATTACTGGGACATACACGCCCTTGCCGATGCCATCTACGCCATCTGCGCCAACGATAGCCTCTTCACCTATCTTAAGGAAGAAGGCAAGCGTGAGGTTGATCAGATCACATGGGAGAAGGTGGGCGCATGGATCCGTACGCTTTATCTGCGAACCTTAGGCTGGAACTAACGACATAAAATCCTGAGAAAAAGAAAAT
>SAMEA3663112__coassemble_107_pt1 | contig 23004 bp, 18 predicted proteins | sample SAMEA3663112__metabat2_high_PE_013 | metagenome-assembled genome bin SAMEA3663112 (sample SAMEA3663112) | pig gut metagenome | biome: pig gut; feature: pig-associated habitat; material: faeces | place: Denmark | collected 2012
TTAGGTTGGAAGGCAGGTCTCCCGGAGCCACGATGATATAAAGAACCAACCCTACGGCAGCGGCAGCCACAGTGGTAAGTATAGTGTATTTGAGAGCCGTACGGAAGATACGTCCTGAATCTTTCTGTCCGCCAAGAGTCGATAGAGTGGTAATCACAGCAAGAACGATGGTGGGCACAGCTAACAATTGGAACAGGCGTGTATATACACTTGCGATGAACGACATGATGTTGTCAATCCATACCACCTGCGCCATACCAATGGCAGCACCCACTACAAGTGCCCCTATCCATAGCAACATCTGGCGGTGCTGGGAAGTGTTGTTGTTTTTACTTATTGTCATAACAATTTTCTTTTTTCATGCAAAGATAATAAAAATCCCCGTCTTGACAAACAAAACAGGGATTTTTCTTATCATCACAACAAATTATTTCTTAACTCGGTAATCAAGCGCAGGTTTGCGGTCGCCAAGGAGCGACTCATATTTAAAGTCCTTGCCTCGAACCTCATCAAACTCTTTTCTTGCTTCCTGCAGTACTTTAGGATTATTGAACAGTTCAATAGCTGAAAGCGAGAAAACCTTTGCTGCATTTATCAAACCCTTTGTTCCGATTGTACTGCCACCGGCTGCAACATTCTGCCAACTATGTCCAGGAGATCCAGGAATAAAGGTTGCCACACCAAAGCTAACTGTAGGCACTACCCATGACACATCACCTACGTCGGATGAACCACCTGTACCTTCGCGATTAAACTTCTCAGGTAAGGGTGCAATGCGTGTAGCCTGATTGAGGATAGTGTCTTGAAGTCCCATACCCTTTACTATCTCTTTGGCAAAGGCAGTTTCACGTTCATCGTATTTTACTCCACCCACTGTATTCAAACTTTTCTGTACTATCTTGGCAAGTACATTATTATGAAGCCTTTCGTATGTTCCTGCAACAATCACTTTCTCTACCCTCGTCTGTGTACCCTTTGCGGCACCTACAGCTGCTGAGTCAATCCATTCGGTGAGTCCATGAAGCACATCACGACGCGGACTGCGGATATAATAAGACACGCGAGCATACTCGGGCACAACATTAGGAGCCTCACCTCCATCAGCAATAACATAGTGAATGCGGCTTGATGGCAACACATGTTCACGCAAAAGATTCACCATATAATTGAGTGCTTCCACTGCATCGAGAGCAGAGCGTCCCTTCCATGGATTTCCGGCGGCATGGGCTGCCTTTCCATAGAACTTGTAGTCGATCATCTGCATGGCAGTTCCAGGGTTGGTAGATACACCATTGCCAGATGCCGGATGCCAGTCGAGCACTGCGTCAATACCGTCAAAATAACCTTCGCGCACGAGATATACCTTACCGGCTCCTCCTTCCTCTGCCGGAGTACCGAAAATCTTTATCGTGCCCTTACGATTGTTGGCCGTCAGCCATTTGCTCAATGCCACTGCTGCCGATGTAGCACCCACACCAAGAAGGTTATGACCGCAACCATGTCCTGACCCTTCCACCTTCAACGGCTTGCGGCATGGCACGGTGTCCTGAGACAATCCTGGCAAGGCATCAAATTCAGCCATCAGTCCGATGGTTGGTTCGCCACTTCCGAATGTGGCTACAAATGCCGTCGGCATACCGGCGATATTATTTTTTACAGTAAAGCCATTGGCCTTAAGATGTTCCTGAAGATCTTGCGAACTGCCATACTCAAGGAATCCAAGTTCGGCCTTGTTCCATATCTTCTTCTGCAACTGGTCGTAGGTATTAAAGTTGTCGTCAAGGTATGATATGGCGGCATTTTTCTTGTCGGCCTTACCTGCGGCGAAGGCTGACGCTGCTACTACTGCAGCAAAAAGCGATAATACAATTTTTTTCATATATATAAAATTTAAAGATTAATGTCATAAATATTTCAATATAATATTAAAGTGTTAATAATTGTCGTTCTGCACCAAGTCTTTATCTGCCTGGATGTCGTTGTAAGGGATGGGAAAAATAGTCTGATAGGTCTTTATTCCCAATACACTCTCTGCCTTGCCAGTACGTATTAGGTCAAACCACCTATGTGGCTCCAATGCCAGTTCCACACGACGCTCGTCGGCAATAAGGTTGAGCAACTCTTGAGTAGAAGCCACATCGACAATCTCACTAATATTAGCACGACGGCGGATAATGTTCAAGTCGGACAATGCACCACTGACATTCTGCTGATTTGCCCTTGCCTCGGCTCGGATAAGATATTGTTCTGCAAGGCGGAAGATTATGACATCGTCATCGAGAGTGGAGCGGTGATAGAGCGTTCCTACAAAGTAGTCGGGTACCTGTGCCGATGAGAAGTCCTGATAGAATGCCTTGCGGTCGCCACCTACTGTTGGGTCTGCCAACAGTTGCACCAGTTCCTTCGACGGTCCCCACTCATGACGTCCTCCCTGGTCGGGCGAGCGCCAATAGGTGCTCTGCTGATTGGTGAACGACGAGGAATATGCCAATTCCCATATACTCTCGGCAGTCTCTTTGTTGTCGATGAGATCCTGGATGGTGCCAAGGGCATAGTTACCATTGTCGATTACCTTTGATGCATATTGTTCAGCCTTGTCCCATTGCTCGAGATATAGATAAACACGAGCGAGGAAGGCATCAGCAGCCGAACGTGTGACATGAACCCTGTCGGACGACTCGCTGAGGTCATTGTATATGGCAAGCACATCATCCACAACAAGCTGATAGACGTCCTTAGCCTTGGTTTGCTTTACACCATCAAACTGTGTCGGACTGCTTGTTGCTTGCTTCACTACGGGGATGTTGCCCCATGTACGTGCGAGGTCGAAGAAGGCAAGAGAACGGATAACTGTTGCCTCGGCAATAATACGACGACGTTCACTTTCACTGCCATCATTTAATACCGTTACCTTGTCAATCACCTGATTGGTTTGGTTTACTGTTGCGTAAATGGCATACCATGCATACGAAAGCAACTGGTTTTCGGCACTATACTGATGAGTGTCGAAGTCATAGTAATAGTTGAGCGACCCCGTCCATGTCACGTTGTCGGCAGCGAGGTTCACTCCGGCATCAAAATATTGTCCGCCATAATAACTCGATGATGCAAGGTCGTGATAAGCTCCATTGAGTGCTGCCTTGGCAGATGACAATGTTTGGATAACTGCTGCATCGGATATATAATTGTCTGGCTTCTGATCGAGGAAGTCTGAGCAAGATACTGTTGACAGTGATATTGCTGTGAGAAGTATATATTGTATTTTTTTCATATCAGTATTCTTTTATGTTATTTATAATGTAAGATTAAGACCAAACACTATCTGTCGTGGCTGAGGAGGAATGGCGAAATCCAGTCCCTGAACAGTGCCGTGGGTATAGTCGGCAGCGGTATTACCCTCGGGGTCTGCACCCGAATATCCGGTGATAGTGAACAGGTTGGTAACGTTGACGTATGCTCTGAGGTTTTCCACTCCTATGCGTCGTACTGTAGCCTTTGGCAGGGTGTATCCGAAGGAGAGGGTGCGCAGGCGCAAGAACGAACCGTCCTCAAGGAATCGGCTACTTGCAAATCCGTTGTTATAGCTTCCGTCGGGATTGGGCAGTGTTGATGGGCGTGGGATATCGGTGATGTCACCCGGTTTTTGCCAACGGTCCATCTGACTTGCTAACAGTCCCCAGTTAGTGCCTCGCATTCCTCCGTGTTCCTGGAAGAAGCGGTTCATATTGAACACGTCGTTGCCCACAGAGAAATAGAAGAACAATCCAAGGTCGAATCCCTTATAACGGAAAGTATTGTTAAGACCTCCGGTAAAGTCGGGCCAAGCATCACCTACAATCTGACGGTCGGTAACTGTAATCTTGCCATCCTTGTCAACGTCGTCATACACAGCATTACCTGTCTCGGGATCAACATACAGCTGCTTGTAGAGCCAGAAACTGTACATTGGCTTTCCCTCTTCCAGTCTCACCCAGTCGCGGTCGTATTGTGAGAACGACACTGGCAATGTCTCTATATTATTGGCATTGTGCGAGATATTGAAACTTGTTGTCCATTCGAAGTCCTTGGTGGAGATATTCTTTGATGTGATCTGGAACTCGACACCCTTGTTGCTCATTGCTCCCACATTACTGTATGTTGATGAGAATCCTGTCTTGCCGGGGATTGGGGTAGAGAGCAATAGGTCGTAGGTGTATTTGTTATAGTAGTCAAACTCGAAGGTCAGTCTGCCATTGAGCAACGATGCCTCCACACCCAAGTTCCACTGTCGTGTAGTCTCCCATTTCAGGTCGGGATTGGCAAGTTGTGAATGTACGATACCTGGCTCGCCGTCGTATGAACCCTCACCTGACCACAGTCCAAGACTTGCAAAGTCGTCGATATTCTGGTTTCCACTCCATCCGATACTACCCTTCACCTTCAGTCCGTCGATGAATTTCACTCGTTTTAGGAACTTCTCTTCCGACACTGTCCATGATGCACCGATAGAGGGGAAAAGACCCCAGCGCTGGTTTTTACCGAATCTCGAAGAGGCATCGGCTCTCAGGTTTCCATCTATTGCATATCTGTTGAGCAAACTGTAGTTTATACCACCAAACCATGACACGAGTGTTGACTTAGAGGCTGACGTAGAACCTGTTGTGACAGCTGCTGAAGAGATCTCCTGCAATTCATCATCGGGGAAATTAGATCCACTTATCGACTGGCTTCTCAAAGCGGTGTATTGCACTGAATTACCCACGAAAGCAGCGATGGAGTGCTTGCGTCCTAAATCCACATTATAGTTAAGCAACTGCTCTGCCGTGATGGTGTAATTTGTGGTTGTGGCATCAGTTGCATTACCATTTGGCTGTCCATCGGCGAGGTTTGTGTTGAAATAACGCTTCTCGCGATAGTTGTTATAGTCAAGGCTTACGGTTGACTTAAACAGCAGTCCGCGTGCTATCTTCCATCTCAGACCCACATTATCCACCGAGCGCAATCCGTAAGCATGGTGATTGCTGTTCTCGATCAATGCGTAAATATTGTCGAAAATTCCATATCGTGCATAGCTGCCGTCCTCATTCAGTGGGTTAAGAAGGGTGGCGTGATGCACAGATGCCTGTAATATTCCCTTAGGACTGTTGGCAATGCGGCTCAGCGAACGTTGTGTCCACGAGAACGACGTACCGGTGGTGAGCGTCAGTTTGTTGCTGATGTCATGATCGAGGTTGATTCTCAATCCTATACGTTTGAAATCCTGAGTCTTCACGATAGCCTCCTGGTCGGTATATTCCGCGGCGGCATAAAGACGAGTGCGGTCGTTTCCTCCAGCCACAGATACATTATATTTTTGCAACTTGGCAGTACGGAAAATAAGGCTCTGACGGTCGTATGTTTGTTGCTCTTCCGGAGTACCGAGTCCACCTTCCGACTTTGGTCTGTAAGGAATGAGACTAGGGTCGTTGCCGTCGTTTATCCATGCCTCGTTAAGTATCTGTGCATGTTCAGGACCTGTAGCCAAATCCCATAGCTTTGCTGCTTTGGCAAATCCATATTCGGCATTAAATGTCACTCTTGTCTTCTGATTGCGCTCGCCGTGCTTTGTCTTAACCAAGATCACACCGTTGGCGCCCCTTGCACCATAGATGGCAGTGGCATTGGCATCCTTGAGTATCTCGATACTCTCGATGTCATCGGGGTTTAGGTCGGAGATGGGGTTGATTGTCTGACCTCCATTTGAGATGGTCTGCAAAGGCTGGGAGTTGATGGGTACTCCGTCGATGATATACAATGGATCATTGCCGGCATTGATAGACGTTGTACCTCTCAGACGAATGAAGACCGACGAACCAGGTGTTCCTGACGAACCCGACACGATAAGTCCTGGTGCTTGTCCCTGAATCTTCTCGTTGAAACTGGAAGCGGCTGTCGCCGATATGTCAGCTGCCTTCACTGAAGAGATAGATCCAGTGAGATTCTGTCTTTTCACCTGGGTATATCCCAACACAACGACTGTCTCCAACAAACTGGAGTTTTCAGCCAATTCAACTACTAACGGTTCGGCATCGTCATATACGTCAATCTCCTGACTGCGATATCCGGCATAGTTCACTTTGATTACAACGGGCAGTTCCTTGGCCTTGATGGCAAAGTGTCCGTTGATGTCTGTTACTGTTCCCCCCTTTTTGTCGTTACCTATTACAATCGTTGCTCCGATAATGGGTTCTTGACTTGTGGCATCCACCACTTTTCCATTGATAGTTTGGGCATGTAGCACCCCTGCGGTGATGGTTGCCACCACCGTCAACAATATTCGATGTATGTTCATAATTGTATTCTCTTTGTTTATAGTTTATTTTTCGCTAAGTGCCAACAATTCGCTCTTCACATCCTTGGAATCGAGACGAAGCACACCAGCGCTATGATTAATCTGCTGTCCATCGGCGAGCACCCACTGCAGGAAAGCCTCAATGTCGGTATTGAATGAACGGTAGGAGAAACTCACTCTTTCAGTCACCACCAAATCAGGTATTTGCTTTTCCAACTCGTTGAGAGCATTGTCGAGGTTGCCCGAGTTAAGAGCCTCAGCAAGCTCCTTCTTCACGTCAAGCGGAAACAAGGTAATGTTATTCTTCAGCTGGCGGCTATTGAGGTCGAAGAGATTACTAATTGCATTGAATGTCACGCTCTGCTTGTTTTTCTCGATGTCCTTGAGCAAATAGATGTCATCGCCTGCAATGCGCTTTCCGCGAATATCGCTACGTGAGAAACCGAAGTTCTTGGCAAATGCCGTTGATGCAGATGTCTTACTGTTTCCTGAAATGACGGTAAGACTGCCTGCCAATCGCTCACGCTTCGACAATCTGTCCTTGTCCTCATATTGCTCTTCCTCTGTCTGGAAGAACAGTCGCTTGAGGTCCTTGCTACTCCATTCCTTGTTCTGGATATCCTTGATGAGCGGATTGTCGGATGGAGTCACAGGCAATACTGCCACACGCCCTACATTAGTGGCATATCCCTCACCATTGTCAAAACCCAACAGGAGGTTAGCTTCTTCATCCTTATCCACCATTATTATATTTATATTAGGGTTGACACTCTTGTAAGCTCTTATCCACTGTTCGGCCAACGGACACATGACCTTGGATGCCTTGAGCGTAATGGTACCATTACCCTGAGTCACTGCGTTAGCCGCTGTTGCTATAGCAATTGCGACTGTGATTAAAAATTTTCTCAACTTCATAATTGTTGTCCTTTCTCTCATTTATATGTTTATACTAACTGTTATTATTATTTCGAGTGCAAAGGTACTGCAAAAAATTCGACCGCGAAATACCATACGTGTGGTATTCGCGGTCGCACATTTGTGTTATTTTGCCCCAAAAAAGCTGATTTTTGATGTCTATTTCCCTTATACGCGTCCTATAATTTTTCTTACAGCTATGACGAGACGGTCAATTTCTTCTTTTGTATTATAGAAAGCAAAGGACGAACGAACACTCATTTCGTAGCCTAAGGCACGCAGGGCAGGTTGGGCGCAATGAGGACCTGCACGCACTGCAATGCCCTCCTTGTCAAGCAACTGTCCCACCTCGGGAGTAGGGATTCCTGGCAATTCAAAACTTACTACACTCACCCTGTTCTTAGGATTGCCTATTAATGTAAGGCCCTCGATAGCTCCAAGCTGCTGACGGGCATATTCTGTGAGTGCATGCTCATGGCGCTCAATATTGTGAATTCCTACTCTACTCACATAATCAAGGGCAGCACCCAAGCCAATGGCATCGGCAACATTTGGCGTACCGGCCTCAAAGCGGGCGGGAGGAGCATTAAACTGGGTTTCCTCGATGGTGACATCCTTAATCATGTTGCCACCTCCCTGCCATGGCGGCAGTATGTCGAGCAAGTCCTTACGTCCATATACCACTCCAATACCGGTGGGCGCATAGATCTTGTGTCCCGAGAATACGAAGAAGTCGGCACCGAGATCCTGCACGTCAACCTTGGTATGGGCAATGCTCTGAGCTCCATCGATAAGCACCGGCACATTATAACGATGTGCCACTTCGATGATTCGCCTTACATCATTGATTGTACCGAAGGTGTTGTTGACATGACCGACAGATACAAACTTGGTGTGCGGACCTATCATTCGCTCGTAGTCCTCGAGTATCAGGTCGCCTCGCTCATTGATGGGTATTGCCCTGAGCTTTGCCCCCTTCTCCTTGCATATCTGCTGCCACGGCACGATATTGGCATGGTGGTCGAGGGTGGAGACGATAACCTCATCCCCCACTCCAACGAATTTTCTGCCAAAGGTCTGTGCCACAAGGTTGATTCCCTCAGTAGTGCCTCTTACGAAGATTATCTCTTCGGCAGAAGAGGCATTGATGAATTTGCGCACTTTTTCGCGCGCGCCTTCATAGGCATCAGTGGCTTGGGCGGCAAGGGTGTGGGCACCACGGTGGATATTACTGTTATAGTTGGAGTAATAATCACTTATGGCATCTATCACCTGTCGGGGCTTCTGGGTTGTGGCTCCATTATCGAACCATACAAGGGGATGACCGTTTACTCGCTTTTGGAGAACGGGGAAATCCTTGCGTATCTCTGAGGTACTGATGGTGTCGGTGTCCTCGTAGTTGATTCTGCTTACAGATTCAGTCTCGGGGATTCCTATTCCAAAACCGTCATTCTTTATTGGCTGTCCTATTGTTCCCGGATTATCATCGGCAAAGTTGCTGCCATCGACATCAGGGAAGCTGAACTGCGGAAATCCCGAATTAGGAAATCCGCTGCCTCCCGCCAACAGTTGGCGGAATCCAGCCTCTATGTCGCTCAGGTCAAGTGTATCGACAGAGTCGGGAATGACCTGTCTCACTTCCTGGCTTATTTCCTCGGGGCAGAACTTGGAGGCTATCTGGCGCAAGCGTCCGATGTCACCAAGTTCCGACCCTACGAAAGTATTATCTAATTCGGATATGTTCATCTTATCAGATTGTTGTTCTTACTGTTATTATTTCTCCACCTTGTTGCGGTGCTGATAGTCGTGATAGTATCCTACCTCAACATTCTCAAGGACGGCAATGGCATCGTCGGTGAGTGAGGCAAGACTGAAGTACTTGGTGAGCAGATATGAAGCCACACCATACTTGTCCAATCCCATCAGACGGGCTGAGAGCGACGGGGCTATCTCACCTGGGATGCCACTCTGGTGGAGACCAACTACACCCTGTTCCTTCTCACCAGTACGCACGAGGATGATATTGGTGATACCAACACCACGGTTGGTGAGATACTGTCCCTGAATCTCTACCTTGTCACTCGGGATGATGGGCACACCGCGCCACAGGATAACCTTTGTACCGAAAAGGTCGGTTGTCTCGGGTGGCACTCCACGCCATGTGCACTCACGCTCGAAGGCTGCGATGGCACGTGGATGGGCGATGAAGAACGACGGGCTCTTCCATACGAGTGAGAGCAGTTCGTCGAGATCGTCGGGAGTAGGTGAACCATAGCGTGTAGAAATACGATAACCGGGATCTACGCTTGCCAAAAGTCCGAACTTGCGGTTGTTGATGAGCTCCCACTCCTGGCGCTCCTTGATGCTCTCGATACTGAGTCTCAACTGTTGTTCAAGCTGGTTGAACGGGTTGTTGTAGAGGTCGCTCACGCGGGTGTGAACTCTCACTACGGTCTGCAATGTATTGAGAGAATACTCTGTAGGATTCTCCTCGTAGTCGATGTATGTCTCGGGGATGATATTGTCCTCCTCATGTCCGCTGACGAGGTCGATATGACGCTCACCATGCTGATTGACGGTAGCCTTAAGGCGAAGATGCTCATCCACTGCCTTCTGGAACTGCTCGCGGAAGTCGGGCACTTCCTTCACTACATTCTCCAGTTCGCTGCTCTGCAATGTGAAGAACACCGACGGAGTGACACTGCGCACTGTTACTCCCGACGGAGTGTCATTGAGCAGGTCGGCCTCACCGAAATACTCTCCCTCGCCGAGCAAGGCAATACGCAACTCCTCACCGTGCACACGTCATACGATAGTTTTCGGTAACAGTATCGTCGATTCCGAGGAGATAGCCGCACGACTCGTTGGGTAATTCCTCGCGAGCCTGTGCCACTATCTTTTCAAAAACCTCTCTCTCTATTGTCATAAACACACTTTATTTCTGGATTGTCACTTTATATGTCGTACCCTCCACTTTCTCGGTTGAGAGCACCTTATATCCCTGCTCCGTAGCACTTCGTGGCACATTGTCCAAGGGTTCGCCCTCGGTGAGCAACACTTCGAGAATATCGCCCTCAGCTATCTGGGCGAGTTTGAGCTTTGTCTTGACAAATGTCATGGGGCAATGCTCCTTTGTGATATCTAATGTATGTGTCATAATTCTTTTTTTTATTGAACACAGTGTTCCATTTCAATATTAAATAAATAGCGTTTGTCCGCCCTCCGACAATTTGAGAAACGATGCCACTCCGAGCACGTCCTTCACCTCGGGGATGAAGTCCTCACGACGGAGTCCTAATACATGCATTGCCATCTCACAAGCATACAGGTTGACACCGAGAGCCTTGGCTGCATCCACCAGTTCCTCAAGTGTAGCAACATTGTTCTTGCGCATCAGACTGCGGAATATCTTAGGTCCGGCACCGAAGAAATTAAACTTACTCGTAGGAGACACCTTCAGTCCGCCCATCATAAATCCGAAGATTTTTGTAAGCCATGAACCTCCGACAAATGCCCTTCCCTGCTTCACCTTGATGGCATCCAGTCCCCAGAAGGTGAAGAAGATATTGACCTCATACCCCACTGCGGCAGCACCCGTTGCAAGGGTGAACACTGCTGTCAGTTTGTCGAAATCACCACTAAATGATATTATTGATAGTTTCTTCATAATTCATCATTAAAGAACATTCTTCATTTTTCATTCTTCATTTATTATGAAGGTCGCACACTGCCTGCTCATAGTCGATGAGTTCCGTGATTGTCGGATTATCTCCACAGATAGTGCACGAAGCCTGGCGGCGAGTATTGATCTTGCGGAAATCCATCGTCTTGGCGTTAAATGTGAGCAACTTGTTGGTAAGCAGTTCGCCCACTCCAGTGAGATACTTCAGAGTCTCTGCAGCCTGAATGGTGCCAAGCATACCGGCAATTGCTCCAAGTACACCAGCCTGTGAACAGGTGGGAACGGCATTTGCGGGAGGTGGCGACTTAAATAGGCATCGATAGCATGCAGTGCCGGGCAGATGAGTGAATGTCTGACCCTCAAAGCGCAGTATGCCTCCATGAGAGAACGGTTTGCCTGCCATCACGCACGCATCGTTGATAAGGAACTTTACAGGGAAATTGTCTGTACCGTCAACAATGAAATCGTAGTCCTTGATGATGTCGAGAGCATTGTCTGCCATCAGGAACTCACGAATGGTATTCACCTTGACATTGGGATTGATGGCGAGCATCTTGTCGCGTGCCGACTCCACTTTGGGATGACCCACATCACCGGTGAAATGAATCACCTGGCGCTGAAGATTTGACAGATCGACCACATCACCATCCACAATACCTATTGTTCCTACTCCAGCTGCGGCGAGATAGAGGGCTACGGGAGCACCAAGTCCACCCGCGCCCACTACAAGAACCTTTCCATTACGAATTTTCTCCTGACCTTCCACACCCACGTCCTTGAGCAGTATGTGGCGGCTGTATCTCAGGAGCTCTTCCTCAGTGAAATCATACATAAGCTTGTCCTCCACCCATAAAGAAAAGGAAATCCACCTCGTCGCCATCTTTCACTTGGCGACGGGCATAATCGTTGCGGTCGAGGAACTCCTCGTTTACCTGTACTGATACCAACTCGGGGTTTTCCACGTTGTTGTTCTTTATCAGCTCCTCCACGGTCATTGGAAGAACTACTTCCTGGCTCTCGCCGTTTACCTTTATTGTTGCCATAATTATATTGTGTTATACATTAAACAGACTTGTTGAGAGATAACGCTCGCCAGTGTCTGGCAGTAGGGCGACGATGGTCTTACCCTCGTTCTCGGGACGACGTGCCACCTCGATAGCAGCATGAACAGCCGCTCCGGCAGAGATGCCAGCCAAGACTCCTTCCTTTTGTGCTAACAGACGGCCGGCGGCAAAGGCATCGTCGTTCTTCACGCGGAACACCTCGTCATATACACCCTGGTTGAGCACGCTCGGAACAAATCCGGCTCCAATACCCTGAATCTTGTGAGGTCCCGACTTTCCGCCCGACAGCACGGGAGAGTCGGCAGGCTCCACGGCAATGACCTTCACCTTGTGGTTGTTCTTTTTCAGCGTCTCGCCAACGCCAGTGACAGTACCGCCAGTTCCCACTCCAGCGATGAAAATATCTACATCGCCGTCGGTGTCGTCAATAATCTCGCGTGCGGTGGTGCGACGGTGTGTCTCTGGATTAGCGGGATTGTTAAACTGCTGTGGCACATAGGCATTGACTATATCCTCTGCCAGCTCTTCAGCCTTCGCTATGGCTCCGCCCATGCCCTCGTGGGCGGGAGTGAGTACGCCAGTAGTGGGGTGTGACCAATGAGTTCTGTTACGTTTTTTGCGATCGTTGTCATAATCTTCCTGTGTTTAAATGTTTCTGAGTGCAAAGTTACGACATTTTGCAATGTGTCACAATACCACATGAATGGCATTTAGTATCGCACGATTATGTTATTTTATATACCCTATTTGTGGTATGTTTGTTGAAAAAATAGGGAAATAATTGCATATATATAATAAAAGGTGTAACTTTGCACGCAAATAACACACATGAAAGAAAATAACAGACGATGAAAAAACAAACTCTTGCAATAGACACACCCTATCAGCATCCCGATGCCTATGGGGCTTTGAGCATGCCGGTGTATCACTGTGCCGCATACGAATTTGACAATGCGGAAGAGATGGCTGACGCCTTCTGTGGACGGTCAGACATGCCCGATTACTCGCGTGTGACCAATCCTACAGTGACATATTTCGAACGAAAGGTGGCTGCGCTTGCCGAAGCTGCCGAGGCCGTGGCTTTCAGTTCGGGAATGGCGGCCATCAGCAATACTCTGTTCTGTCTGGCATCGCAAGGACGCACTATACTCACCTCACGACATCTCTTCGGCAACACCTTTGCTCTCATAGGAGGCACGATGCTGAGATTTGGAGTGAGACCAAAGCTTTGCGACCTCACCGACATCGAGGCGGTGGAGAATGCCATCGACGACACCACGTGCTGCATATTCATGGAGATTATCACCAACCCACAGATGGAGATTGCCGACATACGGGCCCTTGCCGACGTGGCTCATCGCCACAATATCCCGCTCGTGGCCGATACTACAACGATACCTTTCACGCAGTTTAGCGCAAAGGCTCTCGGCGTGGATATCGAAGTGGTGTCGAGCACGAAATATATCTCGGGCGGAGCCACTTCAATTGGCGGCGTGGTGATAGACTACGGCACACATCCTAACTTCGGCAAGAGGATGCGGCAGGAGATGCTCATGAATCTCGGCGCATACATGTCGCCGCATGTGGCTTACATGCAAACCGTCGGGTTAGAGACGCTTGACGCACGCTATCGTGTGCAGGCTGACAATGCGCTCACTGTGGCCAAGGCCATAAAAGACATCCCGGGAATACAACGCGTGAGATACCCAGGACTGGCTGGCGACCCTTATCACGACATCGCCCGCCGACAGTTTGGCGAGACATCAGGAGCCATGCTCACCATCGACCTCGCAAGCAAGGAAGCATGCTATAAGTTTATCGACAACCTGCGACTGATACGCCGTGCCACAAACCTCTTCGACAACCGCTCGCTCGCCATCCATCCCGCAAGCACTATCTTCGGCAACTTCAACGAACGACAAAGAGAAAAAATGGACATCCTCGACACCACTATACGACTGTCGATAGGGCTTGAGGCGGCGGAAGATATTATTGAGGATATAAAGGGGGGATTGAAATATTGAACAATTGAAAGACTAAAAAAAATAAAGGGCAATGAAATACAATTTTGACAAGATAATAGACCGCACGGGCACCGACGACCTGAAACACGGAGTACTCGAGGAGAGATATGGCGACGCAAACCTTCTGCCACTATGGGTGGCAGACATGGACTTCGAGACGCCGCAGTTCATCACCGACGCCATAAGGAGACGTCTCGATCATTCGTTGTTCGGATATACTATGATGCCGGCAAACTACTGGCAACGCGTATCTCAATGGATAGAGGACCATCACCAATGGCGCCCTCGCGAGGAGTGGATGACATATATCCCGGGAATAGTTAAGGGCATTGGCATGGCAATTAACGTCTTTGTCAAGGAAGACGAGAAGGTCATCATCCAGCCCCCAGTATATCATCCCTTCCGCCTTACCCCATTAGGCAACCGCCGCCAGGTAGTCTATAACCCCCTCATTGAAACACTATCCACCGGTGGGCAGGGGAGCTGTGCTTCGTACTCCATGGATTTCGACCAACTGGCTGAAGTATGCGACGAGAAGTGCCGCATGCTCATCCTCTCCAATCCGCACAACCCTGCCGGCGTGTGCTGGGATGCCGACACACTCAGGCATCTGGCTCATTTCTGTCACGAGCGAGGCATCATCGTCATCTCTGACGAGATACACTGCGATATGGCACTCTTCGGCAACAGGCACGTTCCCTTTGCATCTGTCAGCGACGAGGCTGCACAATGCAGCATCACCTTCGGCGCACCGTCGAAGACGTTCAACATAGCTGGCATCGTGAGCTCATACGCCATAGTGCCCAACGACTCGCTGCGTAGCCGTTTCTTCTCATGGCTTGAAGCCAACGAGCTCAACGAACCTCATCTCTTCGCACCCATTGCCACCCTTGCCGCTTTCTCGCCCGAGGGAGAAGAGTGGCGCAAGGAGATGTTGGCATATATTGAACGTAATGTCGATTATGTCATCAGCTTCTGCCATGACCACATGCCGAAGATAAAGCCTTGGCGACCTGAGGCATCGTTCCTCGTATGGCTCGACTGTCGCGACCTTGATCTCGACCACGAGCAGCTCAACCGCCTCTTCGTAAGCCGAGCCCGTCTCGCCCTTAACGACGGAGAAATGTTTGGTAAAGGTGGCGAGGGCTTCATGCGCCTCAATGTCGCCGCGCCGCGCAGTGTGCTTACACAAGCATTGGAGAGCTTACGCGATGCCTTATAAGTAAGAGAGACACCTTGCGCTAACTTATTTAAAGTTAGGCTGCATCTCAACAATAAAAATAAAAGTTAAATATGGTTGCAATTTGCAATTCTTATCTTCGCAAATTGTGTATTGTCTTCGATTTGCACTAACTTTGCACCCAAAATCGATTTTTTAAGTATGGCAGAATCCAATTTTGTTGATTATGTGAAGATATATTGCCGCTCGGGAAAGGGCGGAAAGGGCTCTATGCACTTGCGGCACGTGAAGTATAACCCCAACGGCGGACCTGACGGAGGCGACGGCGGAAAGGGAGGTAGCATCTATCTGAGGGGCAACCATAACTACTGGACACTACTGCACCTGAAATACGAACGACACATCTTTGCCGAACATGGCGGAAACGGCGGACGCGACAAATGTCACGGCACCGACGGAAAAGATGTGTATATCGACGTGCCTTGCGGTACGGTGGTGTATAACGCTGAAACAGGAAAATATGTGTGCGATGTGGCTTACGACGGACAGGAGGTGCTGCTGCTGAAAGGCGGACGTGGAGGATTAGGCAACTTCCAGTTCCGTACCGCTACCAACCAGGCACCACGATATGCCCAACCAGGAGAACCGATGCAGGAGATGACTATCATTCTCGAGCTGAAACTACTCGCCGACGTGGGACTCGTGGGATTTCCCAATGCTGGCAAATCGACACTGCTGTCAGCTCTGTCGAGCGCAAGGCCAAAGATAGCCAACTATCCGTTCACCACTCTCGAACCGTCTCTCGGCATCGTGGGATACCGCGACCATAAGTCGTTTGTGATGGCCGACATCCCAGGCATCATCGAGGGAGCAAGCGAAGGCAAAGGACTCGGACTGCGATTTCTGAGACACATAGAACGTAACTCGCTGCTGCTCTTTATGGTGCCAGGTGATACCGACGACATTAAGAAGGAATACGAGATACTGCTGAACGAACTGCGTAACTTCAATCCCGACATGCTCGACAAACACCGAGTGCTGGCCGTGACGAAATGCGACCTCCTGGACGACGAACTCATCGAGATGCTCAAGGAGACACTGCCGCAGGACCTGCCAGTGGTGTTTATATCGTCGGTGGCTAACATGGGCCTCACCGAATTGAAAGACCTCCTGTGGAAGGAGCTTAACAGCGAGAGCAACAAGCTGCAGGCCATAACACAAGAGGATGTGATAGTACACCGCGACAAGGACATGACCCGATTCGCTGCCGAAATGGAGGCCGAAGGCGAAGACGAGGACATAGAATATGTTGACGTTGAGGATATTGATGAACTCGACGACTTTGAGTACGAGGAAGAAGAAAATGAAGAGTGAACAAATCGCACCACGGTTATACTATCATAGCGAGGGCGATGCGGTGATGTTCTCTACTACACGCCATGGTGGAGTGAGCTGTGGGGAATATGAGGAGTTTAACATCAACGAGTATTGCGGCGACTCGGCGGAAGCAATAGCCACAAACAGACAGGCGCTGTGTGATGCGTTGGGCATTGACGAGGCGCATCTCGTCATGCCTCACCAGACACATGGAGTGGAGGTGAGGCAGATTGCCGCCGACTTCATCACGCTGCCTGAGAACATAAGACGGATGATACTCGAGGGCGTGGATGCCGTGATGACCAACGAAAGCGGCGTCTGCATCGGAGTGTCAACAGCCGACTGCATACCTATTATTATATACGACGCGCAGCACCACGCCGTTGCTGTTGCACATGCCGGATGGCGAGGCACCGTGGCGAGAATAGCTGAGAAGACTATTAAGGCAATGGCTCTCGCATATAAGAGTGAACCGAAAGACCTGACGTGCGTGATAGGGCCAGGAATAGAGCTCGATGCGTTTGAAGTGGGAATGGAGGTGTATGAACAGTTCTGTCAGGCTGGCTTCGAGACATCGGCGAAATTCGTCAGAGGCAAATGGCATATCGACCTTAAGGAGTGTAACCGCTTGCAGCTCGTCGAACTCGGCGTGAGGCCAGAGGCAATAACCGTGAGTCAGATATGTACCTACACTGACAATCACGACTTCTTCTCAGCCCGGCGGCAAGGAATAAACAGTGGCAGAATATTTACCGGAGCATTACTATCTCCTCTCTCTCTCTGTAGGAACGGGGTGTTAAGGAAGTTGAGTATATGCGAAACTTAAATAACAAAACATAATGAAAATACTACACCTATTATGTATATATGTTGCACTCCTGGTGCTGACATCGGCTATAAAGGACGAGTTTACAGCCATCGAACGACAACAGATACAGATAGAGACGCCCGGGCTGTTTGAACACTCTGACGCGTTTACCATAGACTTCGCGGCATACCGCACCAGCGACTACTCTTTCCCGCTGCCCGTGGGAAAGGCGAAGGTGGTGGACGGCAGTGAGATGGAGATAACCACCGAGAAAGGCGATGCCGTGAAGGCGATGTTTGACGGAACGGTGAGACTCGCACGCCACGTGGCGGGACACGGCAACGCGATAGTGCTGAGACACGACAACGGACTTGAGACCGTATATGAACGAAACGCGGAGAACATGGTGAAAGCGGGCGACCGCGTGAAGGCAGGACAGACCATTGCCATTGTAGGAGGAGAGAAAGGACGATGGGCGCTGACCTTCTACGTGATGGTGAACGGCGGAAAGATAAACCCCGAGATCATCGTCATGCCCAAGAGCCACCGCCTGACCCGACGCACGCTGGTGTTCAAGAAAAAAGGCTTCGCCGTGGAGACAACTGTGGTGGGAGCCGATAAGAAGACAAAGGAACAAGACCTCGCCGTCTTCTATCCGCTGCCAGGAGCAAAGGTGATAAGTCCATACGGACGGCGCGGCGGACGATCGCATACTGGTGTAGATATCAAGACACGGCCTAACGACAACATACTCGCCGCCTTCGACGGAGTGGTGACTATGTCGCAACAATATGCCGCCTATGGCAACCTTATCAAGATAAGACACGAGAGAGGACTGGAGACATGGTATAGCCACAACTCGAAAAATCTTGTCAGCGTAGGCGACCGCGTGAAGGCTGGACAGGTGATAGCCCTGACAGGACAGACGGGACGCGCCTCTACCGCCCACCTGCATTTCGAACTGCGACTCAACGGAGCCGCCCAAAATCCCTCTTTACTCTTCGACCATGTAGTCCATAAGGTGAAGGAAGACGTGTATGAAAACTTTCTGAAAACCGGAAAACTCAGGAAGAAATAGACTTAATGGAAAAAAATACGCCTTTTCTGCAAAATTTATCGGGAATGTAACACATATATCGAAAAATTAAGTTATCTTTGCACCCGATATATCGATTAAGCCCTCAAAAGGGTTATAACAATTAGGTATTAGGTATTAATTTTTTAACATTTAAATTTCTTATGCAAAAGAGATTGTATTTCCTAATCGCCACGCTCATGCTGATGGTATCGTCGGTAGTGGCACAGGTTACTACGTCTGGATTGTCTGGTAGGGTGTCGGCTGATGGCGAAGATGTAATCGGAGCCACGGTAGAGGCCGTACACACTCCTTCAGGCACAAAGTACGTGGGAGTAACTAACCAAAAAGGTCAATTCAATATCAACGGTATGCGCTCAGGTGGCCCTTACGAGGTGACCATCAGCTACATTGGTTTTGAAACCAAGAAGGTGCAGGACGTTATCCTCCAGCTTGGTGAGACCTACAACCTCAACACAACCATGAACGAGGACACACAGGTGCTCGGTGAGGTGGTGGTGAAAGGAAAAGCTACAAAGCTCAACATCGAGAAGATGGGAGCATCGACCAACGTCACAAGCGCACAGATCACGGCTTTGCCAACGGTAAGCCGCTCTATTACCGACGTTACGCGCCTCTCTCCTTACGGAGGTAACGGAATGACATTCCAGGGGTCTGACGGACGTACGGCAAACTTCACCGTAGATGGTGCCGACTTCAACAACAACTTCGGTCTTTCATCGAATCTCCCTGGTGGTGGTAACCCTATCTCACTTGATGCCATCGATGAACTCCAGGTGGTCATCTCGCCATTCGACGTGCGTCAGACAAACTTCATCGGTGGTGGAGTGAACGCCGTGACCAAGTCGGGTACCAACACATTTAAGGGTACTGCGTATGTTTATCACAGAAACGAAAACATGCGTGGCGACGCCGTGGACCGCGAGCAGATACAGAGCGCACGCGAGAAAGACCAGCAGACCACATACGGTTTCACCCTCGGCGGACCAATCATCAAGGACAAGCTATTCTTCTTCGCCAATGGAGAGTATATTAAGACTCCAACCATTGCTAACCGCTGGAGAGCTTCGCAAGATGGTGTTGCCGATGCCGACAACTTCATTTCCAAGTGTACGGAATACGACCTTCAGCGAGTGAGCGAGCATGTGAAGAACAAGTACGGATATGATACAGGCTCTTGGACCAGTTTCCCGGCTGACGAGAAAAACTACAAGATTCTTGCCCGCATCGGCTGGAACATCAACGACAACCATCACCTCGCGCTGCGTTACAACCATACCAACAACACCAACTGGAGTGCACCAAACGCTTCGTCAATGGACGGTGGTTCGCGTTCGGCTTATGCACGTACATCGCAGTATGCAATGTCGTATGCCAACTCAATGTACTCGATAAAGAATCTCGTACACTCTTTGTCATTCGACCTGAACAGCCGCTTCGGCGACAATATATCAAACCAGTTCCTCGCTACTTTCTCTAAACTCGACGACGTGCGTGGAACTGACTCTTCCGAATTCCCCTTCATCGACATTCTTGATGGTTCGGGCGACACTAACAACTACATAGCTCTTGGCTATGAGCTGTTTACATATAACAACGCCGTGCACAACACAGTGTGGAACGTGAAGGATGACGTGACCTTCTATCTCGGCAACCACAAACTCATGGGTGGCGTAAGCTATGAACACCAAATGGCCGACAACCAGTATATGCGAAACGGTACTGGCTACTATCGTTACAACAGTGTTGACGACTTCATCAACGGTGCCGCTCCTGAAATCGTATGTCTCACCTATGGCTACAATGGCGAGTCGAGTCCTGCTGCACGAGTGACATTCAACAAACTCGGCTTCTATGCACAAGACGAGTGGAACGCCACCGACAACTTCAAACTCACGGCGGGAATACGTTTCGACGGATTGTTCTTCGACAACGCCGACCTGATGACCAACAACGCCGTGCTCGAACTTGACTACTTTGGCCGTCGCGTCGATACAGGCAAATGGCCTGACTCACGATTCTCCATATCTCCACGTGTAGGATTCACATGGGACGTACTCGGCGACAGAAGCCTTAAGGTACGCGGAGGTACCGGACTCTTCCAGGGTCGTCTGCCGCTCGTGTTCTTCACCAATATGCCTACAAACGGTGGTATGGTGCAGTATCAGGCACAGCTCAATGGAACAGGAGTAAAGGGAACAAAGGTAGATATGAGCCAGTTTGAAGGAGGACTTGTTACTGATGCCAACGGCAACGCCTCTATCGCAGCCCTGCGCGACAAAATCATATCTATGGGATTCCCAACTACCATCACTCCTGAAGAAGGAGCAATACCTTCAACCATTTGCGGCGTTGATCCCGATTTCAAGATGCCACAGGTGTGGAAGTCTTCAATAGCTATCGACTACCAGCTGCCAGTGTCGTTCCCATTCACCATCACTGGAGAGTATATCTATAACAAAACTCTCAATGCTGCCATGATCAAAGACTGGGCAGTGCCTGACGTGACTAATTTCCCACGACTGAACGGTGCCGACAACCGCGCCATATTCCCTAAGGGATTCCAGACCCTGCAGAGCGCATACGTGCTTGAGAACACAAGCCGCGGCTATGGATGGTCGGCCAGCTTGCAGTTGAATGCACGTCCGTTCGAGTGGCTGAGTCTTATGGCTGCATATACACACAGCGTAAGCAAGGAGGTGACATCACTGCCAGGTTCTAATGCCGGTTCGGTGCTCAACTATGTGTCAACAGTGGAAGGTCCTAACAACATGCACCTCCATAACTCACAGAACGTGACACCAGACCGATTCGTCTTCTCCGTAACCAACAACGACAGCCACGGCAACCACTTGAGTCTTATCTACGAGACATGGCGCGGCGGCTACAACTACTCGTACATGATGATGAACGACATCAACGGCGACGGCTATAACTACGATGCACTGTATATACCAACAGACCAGCAGGTTGCCAACGGCGAGTTCCGCTTCGTGTCAGAAGACGACAAGACCAGATTCATGGACTTCGTACACAGCGACAGCTACCTGAGCAAGCACCAGGGCGAATATGCAGAGGCATACAGCCTCTACAACCCATGGGTTCATCGTGTTGACATAAGCTACAAGCATGACTTTACACTCAATGTGGGAAGAACAAAGCATACCCTTCAGCTCAGCTGCGACGTAAAGAATGTACTCAACCTCTTCAACTCGAAGTGGGGCGTGAGCAAGTATCTCAATCCGGAGATTGGTTCTGACCCACGAATCCTGAAGTATGAGGGCGTTGACAAGCAAGGATATGCTACATTCTCTACACCAGAAGCCATCAACGGCAATACTCAGACATGGACCCTCAATCATGCCGTGGGACAGTGCTGGTATGCTTCTGTCGGTATCAAGTACATTTTCAACTAATAAGAGAACAAAAAATATGAAACTGAAATATTTCTTCCCGATGGTCATCGCGGCTCTTGCAACATTTGTAACGAGCTGCTCTGATGAAGATGTCGTGAGCTATCTCGACAATGTTCGTGTCACCTCTTCTTACGTGGCACTGCCAGCTGAGGGTGGCTCGACAAGTATTGACGTCACTGCCTCAGGCGATTGGACTATATCTGACATTCCTGAATGGGTGACAGTGTCGCCAACATCTGGCTCTGGCAATACTACCGTGACTTTTTCCGCTCCTGCCACTTCGAGCTCTAAAGAGGCGTATGTCACTATTGAGTGCAACGGCGACAAGCAGATGCTGAAGGTAATGCAGATGGCAGAGAAGGTGGAACTGGCTGTCTCTACTTGCGCTGAAGTAAACAAGGGTTCTGACAACGTCAGCTACCGTATTAAGGGTGCTGTGACAAAGATTGAGAGCACCACATACGGAAACATGTACATCAACGATGGTACTGGCGAGGTGTATATTTATGGTACTCTCGACGCTAAGGGAGCTGAGAAAAACTTCTCTTCCCTCGGTATTGAGGTTGGTGATGTGGTGGACTGTGAGGGTCCACGAGTTACCTACAATGGTACTATAGAACTTAAGAATGTTACCGTGAACAGCATCACAAAGTCGCTCATCAAAGTTGACTCTACATACGTGGCTGGAGAAATGGGCAACATGCTGCCTCTCGAAGGAGGTGAACTCACTGCCTACGTATCATGCAAGGGCAAGGGCGTGTCGGTTGACATACCAGAGGATGCCAAGGACTGGCTCTCTATAGCCGCCATCAGAAACGGCGGTACAGAGGTCGTGTTTAAGGCTGCCGCAAATGCCGGTGGCGACCGCAGCACCACAATCACCTTCACCACTACTGACGGCAAGAAGGAGTACACTTCTAAGGTTGACATCGCCCAGAAGGGGGCCATCGTGCCGGTTTCCGTGGCTGATTTTATTGCCACAGAGGTAGGTAATGCACAGTATCGCCTGACTGGTCTTGTAACAAAGGTTGACGACGCCGCCTCTGGCAAGTACTACATCAGCGACTACACTGGTCAGATCTACGTATACAAGGCATCTGGTACTGTCGCACTCAACGATGTGGTTACTATC
>SAMEA3663112__coassemble_115_pt1 | contig 22230 bp, 21 predicted proteins | sample SAMEA3663112__metabat2_high_PE_013 | metagenome-assembled genome bin SAMEA3663112 (sample SAMEA3663112) | pig gut metagenome | biome: pig gut; feature: pig-associated habitat; material: faeces | place: Denmark | collected 2012
ACAAGCCTGACCTCAAGGCTCACGCCCAAGTGACACGGCAGTCGGCAGCCGAAGGCATGGTGCTGCTGAAAAACAACGACGTGCTGCCTATGCAGAAGATAAACAAGGTGGCGCTCTTCGGAGTGAACTCTTACGACTTCCTGCACTGCGGATGCGGCTCGGGCAACGTCAACGTGCCTTATGTCATCGACATGGTCAACGGACTGAAGAACGCCGGCATCTCAACGACCAAGACCCTCACCGACATCTATCAGAAATACGTCGAGTATGCACGCGTGAAGTTCGAGGCTGACCGCGAGACCACCAAGTGGTTCCAGATGCCACAGTTCGGAAAGGTGAAACTGCCCGAGATAGAGATCTCGCAGCGTTGCATCAACGAGACATGTCCTGAAGCCGACGCTGCCATCATCACCATCGGCCGTCAGGCTGGCGAAGGCATGGACCGCGACATAAAGACCGAGTTTAACCTCACCGACCTTGAGCGCGACATGATATTCCGTGTGAGCGACGTCTTCCGTCTGGCAGGCAAACCCGTCATCGTCATCCTCAACTCTGGTTCGGTAGTGGAGACGGTGTCGTGGCGCGACCGCGTTGACGCTATCCTCATGGCTTGGCAACCGGGCGAAGAGGGCGGCAATACCGTGGCCGACATTCTGACGGGAAAGGTGTGTCCGTCGGGCAAGCTCACCATGACATGGCCAGTAACGGCGTCCGACCATCCTTCCACCGCCAACTTCCCTCAAGACGAGCTCTCGCTCTATTCTTATCGCGAGATGAAAGGCTGGGGAGCGCCGATGAAGGGCTTCGACTTCACCAACCACGAGGAAGATATCTACGTGGGCTACCGCTATTTCGACACCTTCGACAAGCCCGTGGCTTATCCTTTCGGCTATGGCCTCAGCTACACAAGCTTCACTTACGGCAAGCCTGCAGTGAAGGTAAATGGCAACAAGGTAGAAATAAGCGTCTCGGTAAAGAACACCGGAGCCGTGGAAGGCAAAGAAGCCGTACAGGTCTATGTATCAGCACCAGAGGCGGGACTCGAGAAGCCTGCCAAGGAACTGAAGTCGTTTGCCAAGTCACGCTCGCTGAAGCCAGGCGAAAGCGAGACACTGACAATGACCATCCCCGTACGCGACCTCGCCTCTTACGACGAACAGAACAGTCAGTGGCTTGTGGCTCCAGGCCAATACACCTTCGCCGTAGCCGCCAATATCAACGACATCCGCGGCACTGCCAAGGCCACACTGAAGCAATATACGGAAAAAACCTCCGACGTCCTCGCCCCAACAGCACCTCTCAATCTCTTGAAGAGGAAATAAGACGTGAGAAGTTACACTCGTGTAAAACCGCTTTCATTGTTATGGTAAGATAGTGGTAATAGAGTGTGGAAAAGGTGTGATGATAGAATGTGGAATGGTTGTGATAATAGAAAAGCCCTATCCGGATGAGAACTGGATAGGGCTTTATTGTGTTATTAAGCTTCAAGGTAAAGCACACGACTTGAATAGTGTTACTCTGCCTCGAGGTAAAGCACACGACTTGAATAGTCAATCTGCTTGCCCCAATCGAGGTTGTGAGTGTAAGGAATTTCAAGTCCGTTGGCCATGAGATATTCTCCGGAGAAAGACTTGCCCTCAAACTTGAGTGGAGTCTTGTCGATGCGGTTCAGCTCACGCACGCGGTAACGCTTGGCAGGATCAAGACCAGCCATCTTCACTCTTGGCAGATGCTGGTTGACGAAGGTCTCTGTCTTCCACCAGTAGAAGACGGCCTTGTCTTTTGCATCGTCGATATACATCATCGAAGCCACTCCGAGATTGTCGTATGGCGAGAGGAGGCGGTATATATTACCGAGTTGTACCACTGGTCGAATCTGCTTGTACTCGTTGATAGCTTTGCGGCAGAGTTCCTTTTCGTCGGCTGTCATGTTCTTAGGCTGAATCTCCATGCCGAGACGTCCGCTCATGGCAACGTCGATACGATACTTAAGAGGCACGACGCGCTGGGTCTGATGGTTGGGAGCAGCGCTGATGTGCGATGCCATGGTCTGAGCTGGGAAGAAATAAGAAGTGCCCCACTGCATGTAGATGCGCTGCAAGGCGTCGGTATTGTCGCTCACCCAGAACTCGTCGAAGTATGGCATATAGCCCCAGTTGGCACGTCCGCCTCCGCTGGCACAGTTTTGGATGACGAGGTCAGGATATTTTGCACGAATGCGCTTCAAGGTCTTCACCAGTCCGCGGTGATACTCTATGAGCATGTGGCTTTGGTCGTCGGCAGAGAGATACTGTGATCCGTGGTTGGCGAAGTTCATGTTCGAGTCCCACTTGATATAATGTATTGCAGGATATTTTGTCATCATGCCGTCGATGACGTCATAGACAAAGTCCTGCACCTTCGGGTTGCTCATGTCGAGCACGAGCTGAGTGCCGCCACGACCGTAGAGTAGGTCACGTCCAGGAGCTTTTATCACCCAGTCGGGATGTTGTTCGTAGAGTTCGCTTGGATTGTTTGTCATCTCAGGTTCGAGCCAGATGCCGAACTTTATGCCGTGTTTCTTGGCGTCGTCGAGAAGTCCGCCGATGCCGTTAGGCAGCTTGTTGGGATCCACTTTCCAGTCGCCGAGCGAAGAGTTGTCGGTGAGTCGTGGATATTTCTCTCCAAACCATCCGTCGTCCATCACAAAGAGTTCGCCTCCCATCGATGCGATGTCAGCCATCATCTGGTCCATTCCCTCCTCGTTGATGTCGAAATATACGCCTTCCCACGAGTTGAGCAGAATGTCTCTAACCTTGTTTCCGTGTGCGAGCTGATAGTTACGTCCCCAGCGGTGGAAGTTTCGGCTCACGCCGCTCATGCCTTCCCGGCTAAAGGTGAGGGCGAGTACTGGAGTAGTGAATGTCTCGCCACGCTTGAGGTGATATTCCGATGCTTCCTCGTTGATACCTGCGAAGAAGAGATGGCTCTCGTCGTCGTGAGTGTTTACGCGGAGCTTGTAGTTGCCAGTGTAGCAGATGGCAGCTCCGATGACGTCGCCATCGTTCTCACGTCCCTTGCCGTCGAGCGAGAACATCACTTCGCCGTGTGAGGTATGCGAATTGCGAATGCCGTCTTTATTCTCTATCACGAGCATACCTGGCTTCAGCGGTTCTTCGCTCACCTTGCCTTCGTTGGCCCACGAGCCGTAGAGATGCGACACCCATACGTTGCCTCGTCTTATGGGCAGGCAGCCCGAGTCGTAGCGGAAGAGAGTGACGGTTTTCTTCTCTGCATGGCTTATCTCAGTCCAAGTCTCGATCACATCGACATCATTGTATGTACGATAGCAAACATTGACAAAGAAAGGCATCTTCTTGTCTTTCATCTTCACCACGTTGACAGTAGCGTTAGCCTCCTGTCTGGTCTCGGTGCCGGTGACCTGCAGCTGCAGAGTCATGTCGCCGTCTGCATGTCGCACGGCGAGACACGGTTCGGCTGCGCAGTTATATCCGTATGCTGGATAAGCGCTGTAGCTATGACTTTCTACGTCGATAGCCGTCTGAAGGTCGGCGGCAGAGAGTCGTGTTCCGTAATATACGAACTTTAGATCCTGACCGTTTGTGGCATCCACGACGAGCGAGGTGCGTGGCGTGGAGATGTTGATGTTTTCTGCTTGCATGCCTAACGAAGCGAGGCAACACGCGATGAATGTTGTTAGTTTTTTCCTATTCATAAATACTTTTATTTAGGTTATGTAAATGTTTTCGGATGCAAAGTTAGTGCAAAAGTGTAAAACATTATGATACTTTTTTAGCAGGTGTTAGTATTATCAAGCAAAGACCGCACGAAACGCCTTTTTTTCAAGACGTTATCGTGCGGTCGTTATCTCGCAATTTCAATTTTTACTTAGCTTTCTTGCAGCAATCCTGACTTTCAGCCTTGTCGCAAACCTGCTTCTTGGCGCAAACCTTCTTGTTGCCAGCCTGCTTCTTGCACTCGCCTTGCTTCTTGCACTCGCCTTGCTTCTTGCATTCGCCTTGCTTCTTATCACAAGCCTTCTTGCAGCCGTCAGCAGCCTTTTGGCAACATTCTTTCTTACAATCCTGTTTCTGTTTTGGACAGGTCTTCTTGTCCTGTGCGAAAGCCACTACCGACATCATCAGTATGGCAAACATTAAGATGTACTTTTTCATTCTCTTTCCTATATTATTGTTATACAAAACTTGTCAAAGCCCACATTCCTGCGGCTTTATGGCGCAAAGATACGAAATAATCTGATATCGGCAATGCTTTTTTGTGATATTTTGTAAGCAAAAAGATTTTTTAAGTTTTCACCATTTCAATTTGCCATACTTTTCCTTATACCACAACTGCCATGCGTTGACCATGTTCTGCCACAGCACATAGGCTCCGGGAGCTACGGCAGCTAACGGATTGAGGAACGAGATGGTAAGCCAGATGCCGACGACGGTGTTTTTCTGACCTAATGCTTGTCCGGCGCTGATGCTCTCGCCGTAAGGTCGGCCGACGGCCTTGCCGATGGCGAATAGCGACACGCACACAGCCAAGGGGAGTAAGAGCAGCCATACGAGCGTCATTCCCGACACCGTGGAGGCGAGGATATTGCGCACGGTGACACCCGAGACAATGGCGAGGTTGATGCACCAGAGATAGAAGGCGAGGTCGCGTTTGGAGCGTAGCCAGTCGGTAAAAGCCGGAATGATCTTTCTGCTGGTGAGTGCAAGTGCGAGAGGCACGACGAGCACGACGGTTACATTTCTCAGCACCATGAGCATGGCAGAGAGGAAAGTGATGTCGGCCTCTTTCTCCACCATTGGGAAGAACAGTGGAATGATGACCGATGTCACCACGTTGGCAATGATGGTATAGATGGTGAGCGAGGCGATGCTGCCTCCCAGTTTCTCGGTGACGACCGGAGCGGCTGCTGCTGTAGGACAGATGATGCAGATAAACACGCCCTCGAGGATGAGTTTCATGTCGGCATCAGTAGTCAACGTTATCAGCCAGACGAAGAGTGCCGACAAGGCAATCCTTATGCCCTGCAACTTGAAATGCCACACCCGCGGTCTGAGTTCCTTGATCTGTATCTTACAGAAGGTGACATAGAGGATGGTGAACAGAATGACGGGCATCACGTCAAGACACAGCGGTCCCGCCACGTTGCCAATAGGCTGCAGCTGCTCGATGCGTGAAAAGAGCAGATACGCCACCACGCCGACAAAGAGCGATACGGGCAGTGAGAAACGCTTGAAGAATCTTATCATGTTTATATATAATATTCCGCCGAATCTATCAATCCAGCCCGAAGGGCATATTTTGTTGCCTCGTGGACGTTGTTCACGCCCAGTTTGCGGAAGATATTTTTCCGGTGAGTGTTTACAGTATGGAAGCTGGAGAAGCGCTTGTCGGCAATCTCCTTTGTGGTCATGCCGAGGGCGATGTCCTTCAGTATCTCAGTCTCGGTGCGAGTGAGTTTCACCTCGTCGGCATCAGCCGCATGCGTGTCTGCCGGAACGAGCAGCATCTCAGTCATGCGTTGGCAGACGTAGCGTCGGCGGCGTATAGCGTAGTCGATACATTCGCGTATCTCGTGCATCGGCGACTCCTTCAGCAGAATCGAACAGTTTTGCCCCATAGCCATGATGCGTCGCACGAAGTCGATAGTCAGATCGACACTGAACATGACCCAAGCTGCATCGAGGAAACGGTCGTGCAGGATCTGCATCTCCTCGATGTCGTTGATGTCAAAGAGCGTATAGTCGATGATACAGAGTGCATCTGGATGCTGGCTCAGCATCTCGATGAGTTCATACTTGTCGTCGGTCTGACGCATGTTGACATCTCCATACGAGCCCAGCACATGCTGCATGCCGGCTCGTGTAATATCCTGTTTATCAGCTAAAGCGATCCACATAGTTGCTTACAGAAATTTTCGTGTGTGCGGTGCATATATGAGTAGATGGCCGAGAACACGGTAATTTCTATTATTGGATAAAGATAAGGCACTCCGGCAAGGCAGAACACGTAGATCATGATGGCACGCTGATTGAACGTGAGTTGGTTGGTGAATTTCATCAGCGGCAGCGAGTTGTGGCGGAACTCGTCGCGCAAGGTCTGCGGTATGTCTTCCGTGTTAGGCCAGCGCAGTCTTATCACCTTGTAGAGAGCCTGGAACTCGGGTGTTCGTTTCTCCTGGCTACGGCAGTAGTTGGCGTAATTGTAGTAGAATATTTTCGCCCAGAAGTTGCCTTTCCATGGCATCTTGTCGTAAATGGCGCGTTGGCTCTCGTAGTCGTCGAGTTCGCTACCTTTCTTGCCAAGTAGGAAGAAGAGGTGAATCTGTCGGTAATAGTCAGAGAGCGACGACTGTGGCGAGTGGCACAGAAAGCCAGCCACGACACAGAGTACGAATCCCCAATAGCCCCACGTGATGTTGTCGAGGAAAGGCAGCGGCTCGTCCATGAGTCGCAATGCGATGGCGAGATATATGGCGAAGAACCACACGTCGCCCGAGAATCCGTCGAGCATACGTCCTATGAGTGTCTTCTGTCCTGTCAGTCGTGCAAGCTGTCCGTCTGTGGAGTCGCAGAAGTTAGCGAACATCAGCAGCACCACGCCCCAGATATTGTGTTCGGTGTCGGGGAAATAGAACATATATCCCGCTCCCAGTCCGAGGAAGATGGAGAGGATGGTGATGGCGTTAGGATGGACACCCAATGCCTTCCACATCAGGGCGAAAGCCAATCCTATAGGTCGTGTGAAATAGATGTCAATCCATTCTTCTGTATCCTCCGACTTCATCGAAGCCTTGAGAAGTTCTGAAAATTTTGTTGCCATAAGTGAAGAGATATGATTATTTTAGAAAATCCTCTGCCTTTTTTATGTCCGACGCATGGTCGATATCGAGCACTTTGGAGAAGTTGAATGCCTTGAGCGAGAGTCCGTCGGCGACGAGTGCCCGCTGGAAGTTGCGCATGCGGCTGTCGCCCCGCTCAATGCAAGCCGTGAGGGTGTCGATGGCACGTGGAGTAAGTCCATATATTCCGCCCGAGATAAAGCGGCATGTGTCGCTCTTGTCGAGAAACGCCTTTATGTCGTTGTTGCTTTCATCCACATCTACATAGAGTGGTTTCTCGTCGTCGATATAGTCAGTGACGCCCATCAGTCCGTCGATGCCCTTTTCCACGCTTTTCTTCAGTGCGCTGACATACTCTTTAAACTCCTCTGGGCGGAAGATGGTGTCAACGGTGGTGAGACAGAACGGTCCGTCGGTCAGATAGCGGCTGATTTCATAAAAGCTATGCATCGACGATGGAGTGCTCTTTACCACGAAGCGCAGAGGCACCGGTCGGCCTTTCAGTCCGTTTTGTTGTATGTCGAGCAGGTGGTGGCTCACCTGTGTTGTAAGGTCGTTGCAGATTACGACTATCTCTTCTGCATCGTTGTCCATAAAGACTCTGATTAGGCGGTCGATGAGCATTTCACCAGCTACCCTAACCAATGGTTTTGGCGAGTCAATACCTTCCGCAGCCAATCGGCTGCCCTCGCCAGCGGCTATTACAGCATATTTCATTCTACATTCTAATTTGTATATTGGGGTGCAAAATTACAAAAAAGAATGTAGAATGACGAATACTATCCTAAAAACTTGCTATAAACCTATAAAAACTTGCCTTAATCCTTAAAAAAAATTGCTTTAATCCTTAAAAAAACATGCATTAAACCTATAAAAGATGCTGCTTTAGACCTATAAAAGATGTTATTTCTTTGTCACATTGATGTTATAGTCGCCAGAGCCAGCCTTCTGCTTGCTGATGTTGTTGACCGAGCCGTAGATGCTGATATCGCCCGATCCGGTAAGGTTGGAATTGATGTTTCCGCAACTCTCGCACTTGATAGTAATGTCGCCCGAGCCAGTCAGCCTCACGTCGGTGTTGATCACCTTCTGCTGGTTGACGTCTATCTCACCCGATCCAATCACAGAGATGTCGGTAGTAAGAGCCTCAATGTCTTTCACATCGATGTCGCCCGAGCCAGTCACTTCCATCTTCGCATTGTCGCAAAGTATCTTCCCGTCGAAGTCGATGTCGCCCGAGCCGCGCACCACGAGTCGAATGTTGTCGGTGTCGAGCGGCATCTCGCTCTTGAAGTCGCCCGAGCCAGCAATCTCCACGCCGATAAGGTCAGGCGAAGTGACATAAATGGTAATCGGTTTTTCCTTGCTAAAGACGAAGAAGCCGCCATTACCCTTCATCGACACGTTGAGACAACCCTTGTCGATTGTCGTCTTTATGTCTTTTATCACCGACTTGTTTGCCCTCACCTTCACGGTGCAGGTGTTGCCCTGTCGATAGATCACTGTCGGCGAGCCTTGTATGGCTATACTTGTAAACTTGCCCACCTTCCGGTCTTCCTGTACCATGATGTCCTCCTTGTTTGATGTCACCGACGAACACGACACGAGCGCCAACACGGCAGCGATAAACATAAATAACTTTTTCATTTTTATAATCCTTTCTATTATCAATTATGTTGTTTATTTTGTCTGTTTGACGTTGCTATGTGGCAAAAAGTTTCACTTATCACACTTTTTTTTCAAAAAAACATCTTTTTTTGCCGTTATTTGACTAATATTTAATACTTTTGCATCATAAACAGAAAAGACAATGACTACAATGCTATCGATAATTCAGCTTTTGGATGCCATCAACGACTATCTCTGGACCTATGTGGTAGTGGTGATGCTCGTTGGTTGTGCCGTATATTTCACCGTGAGGTCAAAGGGCGTGCAGTTCCGACTGCTTGGCGACATGGTGAAGATTATCACAGGACGCCCTATATATATAAATAAGGTGGAAGACAGCTCGGCGACGGCCTCTGCCGACGATGCCGACCGCACGAAGAAGATAGGTTCGTTCAGGGCATTCTCCGTGTCGCTGTCGAGCCGCGTCGGGACGGGCAACCTCGCCGGAGTAGCCTCGGCGATATTCGTCGGCGGTCCGGGAGCGGTGTTTTGGATGTGGGTCATGGCTCTTCTCGGCGCTGCTACGGCATTTGTGGAATCGACACTCGCACAGCTCTACAAGCGGCGCGGCAAGGAGTCGTTCTACGGCGGTCCGGCATATTACATGCAGTACGGACTCCACAGACGATGGATGGGAATACTCTTTGCCGTGCTCATCACCATCACCTTCGGCATGGCCAACCAAGTGGTGCAGAGCAACACGCTCTGCGACGCTCTCTCCGACGCCTCGGGCATCAGCCGCGCATGGATAGGCGCTGGTCTCACGGCGGCCACGCTGGCCATCATCTTCGGTGGCGTGACGCGCATCTCCAACTTTTCAGGCATCGTGGTGCCGTTTATGGCCGCAGGCTATATCTTGCTCTCGATAGTGGTGTTGGCGATAAACATCACCGAGATCCCGTCGATGATAGCCCTCATTGTGAAGAGCGCCTTCGGTATCGAACAGGCGGCGGGCGGCATGATAGGAGTGGCGATGATGCAAGGCGTGAAACGCGGTCTGTTCAGCAACGAGGCAGGAGAAGGCTCGGCACCTAACGCGGCTGCCATCGCCCACACGTCACATCCCGTGAAACAAGGACTGCTACAGGCTCTCGGCGTGTTCTCCGACACCATCGTCATCTGTAGCTGCACCGCCTTCATCATCCTCCTTTCCGGGCTCTACGACAGCGGACGCGACGGCATCATCCTCACTAAGTATGCCCTTGAAGCCCACGTGGGAAAGGCTGGAGGCTTGTTCATCACCGCCGCCATCTTCTTCTTTGCCTACAGCACGATCATCGCCAACTATTTCTATGGCGAGACCAACATAAGGTTTATCACCGACGGCAAGACGTCTATCAACATCTTCCGTCTGATAACGGGAATAACAGTAATGGCAGGCGGACTGGTCACCTTGCAGACGGCTTGGAGCATGGTGGATATATGTATGGGAATAATGACTCTGGTCAATCTCATCGCCATCATCCAACTCTCGCCAAAGGTTTTTCAGCTTCTCGACAACTACATTGAGCAACGACGCCAGCACCGCGATCCGCAGTTTAGACGCTCGATGATGACTGACACAGAGAAGGACATCGAGTGTTGGGAATAGTTCATTTGCAGGAAGTTAAAGAAGAAGTTTCCTTGAGCGAAGCGAAAAAAAGAAGAAGTTTCCTTGAACGAAGCGAAAAAAAGAAGAAGTTTCCTTGAGCGAAGCGAAAAAAGAAGAAGTTTCCTTGAGCGAAGCGAAAAAAGGAGGGAAGGAGAAAAGGAGTTTGACAAAACAGAAAATAAAAAACAAAACAATGGAACAGCAATTTCAAATCAAATATCCATCGCTGATGGAAAACAAAAGAGTAATGTATGTGCACGGATTCGCCTCGTCGGCACAGTCGGGCACCGTGGCGCTGCTAAGGCAGCTGCTGCCAAACACCGACGTGGTGGCATACGACATACCACTCGACCCGCAGGAGGCAATCAGCTTCCTTCATGCCAAATGCGACGAACTGAAGCCAGACCTCATCATAGGCACCTCGGCAGGAGGAATGATGACCGAACAACTATATGGCTTCGACCGCATCATCATCAATCCAGCCTTCAACATCGGCGACACGATGGTGAAACACGGCATGACGGGAAAGCAGACTTACCAAAACCCTCGGCAAGACGGCGTGCAAGAGTTTATCGTCACCAAAGCCCTCGTCAAACAGTATGCCGAACTCACCCAACAGTGTTTCACAAAGGCAGATGACGAGGCGGAGAGACAACGCGTGTGGGGACTCTTCGGCGACAAAGACCCGCTGGTCCACACCTTCGACCTCTATCGCAGCCATTATCCGCAGGCCATCCACTTCCATGGCGAGCATCGTCTGTCAGACAAGATAGCCATTCACTATCTCATTCCCGTGATACGATGGATTGACGACCGGCAGGAAGGACGCGAGCGACCCGTCGTCTATATCACCATCGACGCCATGCGGTCGCCCCAAGGCATGCAGCGCCCCAGCATGCACAAGGCCTTCGAGATGCTCATCGAACACTATAGCGTGTATTTCCTCTGCCCAGCCGACTCCAACGACAAGGAGGCGATAAGCGCCGACCACGACTGGATAGAAGACATCATCAGCGCACCGTCATACAACCATGTCATCTACGCCAACAACAGCGCCCTACTCTATGGCGACTACAAGATTGCCACCGCCGACGACGACGCCTTCATGGGCACAAACATACGTCTTGGCAGCGACGAGTTTAAGACATGGGACGAGATCATCACCTTCTTCGAACGCCTCGGCGGACAGTAAATCTTCGACGAATGAGACATCTTTTCATCATAACGACAATAGCGGCTACACTGGCCCTCATCACCGCTTGCTCGTCCGACTCCACCACCGAGACGGAGACCGCGGTCACGACAGATGCCGACACCACGGCAGTGTTCATCATGCAACTGCAACGTTGCTCCAAGCTCTACACGGCCGAATACGACATCCGCAAAATCGTCACACACTCTGACGAGAAACGGCTGAAGGGAAAGATCTTCAACCGCGACTTCGACGTGAAGATGCCGCTCGGCGACAGGAAGATAGCCATTCCCATCGACGTAAAGCTGAAGGCATATATCGACTTTGCCGACTTCTCGGAGGCAAACGTCGTGCGCAGCGGCGAGAAGATAGAGGTATTCCTCCCCGACCCACATGTCGTGCTCACCAGCAGCAAGGTGAACCACGACGACATCCGCGAATATGTTGACTTCACGCGCAGCCGATTCTCCGACGCCGAACTCACCGACTACGAACGTCAGGGACGGGAAGCCGTGATAAAGTCGATACCACAACTCGGCATACTGCATACCGCACAGGAGAATGCCGCACAGGTCATCGTGCCTATGGTGGTGAAAATGGGATATAAAGAAGAGAACATCACCGTCACCTTCCGCAAAGACTACAGGTGGCAGGTGGAAATGGTAAAAGACTGACAGACAATGGAAATACGAAAGACTTTACTCGAGATACTGAAAAAGTCGTGGTGGCAGATTTCTCTCACCATCATCGGCATCATCGCTGTCCTCAGCGTGCTGTCGTGGCTAAGAAATACTATCGAGACAGCCTCGGTGGAGATTGTGTCTGACAACAATATCGACATCACGCCCGAACAGATACAGGCCATAAAGGCTATCGGACAGTGGGAGTTTCTTGCCGTCAACGACGAGGTGATGGTTGACACCGTCAGGAAAGGCATCTTCTCTGACGACCATCTCGTGCGCATCTACTACGGCACCCTGCGCCTCGGCATCGACATGCACCGCGTTGGTCCACAATGGATAGAGGCTCATGGCGACACCATCAGCGTCACCTTGCCTCCCGTCGGCTTGCTCGACAACGACTTCATCGACGAAGCGCGCACCAAGTCGTTCTACGAGAGTGGCAGATGGGACAAGAGCGTGCGCAATGCCCTCTATCGCAAGGCTTACGACAAGATGCTCAGCCGCTGCCTGACGGCACAGAACGTCAGCATTGCCGAAAACAATGCCGACCTTCAGATGCGCAACGTGATGAAAGCCATGGGATTTAACATCGTCACTATCCGGTTTGCCGGAAAGAGTGAAAAAGACAAGTGAAAAAAATGACAAGTGAAAAAATGACAAGTAAAAAAAATGACAAGTGAAGAATAATTAGAACACAAAAATAATAAGAATACTATAGCTAATGGAACAACTTAACGCGTTTTTCGGTGACATCAGTTCACTTCTCTGGGGATGGCCAATGATGTTCATGCTTCTCGGCACCCATCTCTTTCTCACCATCCGTCTGCGCTTACCTCAGCGCAAGATCTTCACTGCCATCCGCCTGTCGGTCACTCGCGACCCCGACGCGAAAGGCGACGTCTCGCAGTTTGGTTCTCTTGCCACAGCCCTTGCCGCCACCATCGGCACAGGCAATATCATCGGCGTGGCAACGGCCGTCTCGCTCGGCGGTCCAGGCGCCGTGTTGTGGTGCTGGCTCACGGGAGTCTTCGGCATCGCCACCAAATATTCTGAAGGTCTGCTCGCCATCAAATACAGGGTGAAGTCTTCTGACGGCCGCGTACTCGGTGGACCGATGTATGCCCTTGAACGCGGATTAGGATGGAAATGGCTTGCCGTCCTCTTCGCCTTCTTCACGGCCATGGCCTCGTTTGGCATTGGCAGCACGGTACAGGCCAACGCCATGTCGGTGATGACCTTCGAGGCTTACGGCGTGCCGCAGTGGCTTACCGGCGGCGTTGTGTGCTCGCTGCTTGCGGCCGTGGTGTTCGGTGGTGTGAAGAGCATCGCCCGTGTCTGCGGAATCCTTGTTCCTTTCATGGCCTTGCTCTATGTCGTCGGTTGCATGGTGATCCTTGTGTTCAATGCCTCGTTCATCATTCCCGCACTGAAGCTCATCGCCACCTCGGCATTCTCGCCCGAAGCGGCAGGTGGAGGTTTCGTTGGCTCGGGCGTGATGCTTGCCGCCCGTTACGGCATTGCCCGCGGACTGTTTTCCAACGAGTCGGGTCTTGGTTCGGCACCTATTGTGGCAGCCGCCGCACAGACGCGCAACCCTGTGCGTCAGGCTCTTGTATCATCTTCAGGCACCTTCTGGGACACGGTGGTCATCTGTGCCATGACCGGTCTCGTCATCGTGTCGAGCATCCTCGCCTATCCCGACATCGACTATTCTCACGGAGCCACCCTCACCAAGATGGCATTCTCCAAGATACCATATATCGGCACGCCGATGCTTGCCTTTGGCGTGTTGACCTTTGCCTTCAGCACCACCGTCGGCTGGTGTTATTATGGCGAGCGTGCCGTGGAGTATCTCGCCGGTCGCAGCACGATGCTTGCTTATCGCATCATCTATATCGGCTCAGTCTTCATCGGCAGCATCATCAACCTCACGCTTGTGTGGAACATTGCCGACTGCATGAATGCGATGATGGCCTTACCAAACCTCGTCGCCCTGTTGCTGCTCAGCGGCGTGATAGTGAAGGAGACAAAAAAATATCTTTGGCAAAATCGTCTTGACGAATATAGCGAATATAGCGAAGAATGATGACAATCGAACCGATAGCAATATTCCACTCGCCACTGACGTCAAAGTTTGGAATACCACGTCAGAGCGGACTTGCCGACACGCTCCCGGGCACGATAGTCTTCACTCCAGCCTATCGCGAAGCCGAAGCCCTTCGGGGCATCGACGGCTTTGATTACGTCTGGCTGATATGGGGATTTTCGGAGAATGTGGATGCCGACAAGCATCCCACCGTGCGCCCGCCACGCCTTGGCGGCAACGTGCGCCAGGGAGTGTTTGCCACACGCTCTCCCTTCCGTCCAAACAATCTCGGTCTTTCCTCGGTGCGTGTCGCGGCGGTAAGACTCGCCACGCCCGACGGCCCCGTAATCGAGGTGACGGGCGCCGACCTTATGGACGGCACTCCTATATACGACATCAAGCCTTATCTGCCTGAGTTTGACAGCCATGGCGACGCCAAGGCGGGCTTTGTCGATACCTGTCAGTGGACGGTGCTCGATGTCGAAGCCTCTCCTGATGTTGACTTGTCGGTGCTCTCAGCCGCTGATCTTGCCGTAGTCAAACAACTGCTGTCGCAAGATCCTCGTCCGCAATACCACCGCTCGCCCGACCGCATCTACGGCATGCCCTATAAGCAGCTCGACATCCGCTTTAAGGTCGTCGGCCGCACGGCTATGATCGTTGGGATAACAGACGACTGCGGCCAATGAAGTCCTGTCATCGTTGGGATAACAGATGCCAGCAGTCTCTGAAGTCGGTCATCTTGTCGAATATCAAGTCTGCTCCCTCGTCGGCAAGAATCTTATTGGGCAGCGGACCGGTGTTGACCGCCACGGTGAATATCGCGGCAGCCTGTGCAGCCCTGACGCCGAGCGGAGCATTCTCCACCACCACGGCTTCCCATGGGTTCACTCCCGCCTTGGCAAGTCCCTTGATATAGGGTTCGGGATTGGGTTTTCCTCTTTTCACGTCGTGGCTCGACACTATCATTCCCGGTTCTATCAGTCCCTCAAAGTCCTTTGTCAGCTTGTCGAGTAGCGACTGCTGTCCGCTTCCCGTCACGACGACAATCTTCAGTCCGTCGGCCTTCATCTTTCTCTGCAGTTCCTTCACTCCTTCCATAATCTTCGCTTCGGGACGTGTGGCAAAAAGATTGCTCTTGGCGTCGTACATCATCTGCGATTCCTCGTCAGTGATGTCTATTCCCTTCTGTTCTTTCACCATCTTTTTTATCGTCTCCACGCCTCTCATTCCCTCGTGGGCATAGGCGTCGGCTTCGCTCATCTCTATGCCGAAAGCCTTCATGGAGTGATGCCAGCTGTAAGCGTGATTGGGCATAGAGTTGTAGAGCACTCCGTCCATATCAAACAGTGCAGCCTTTGGCACAAACTCCCGATATCCTGTTTTCTTCAGATAATTGTCAATTTCTGTCTTGTACATCTCTTTTCAACTGAATTTTTGTGCAAAAGTAGTCATTTTTTGCGGTATTTCTTCCTTTTGTACTAATATATGACATGGAACGGCATTGAATTTTGTTTTTTTAACACTGACGATACAAGAAAAACGGCTGTGAGAGCTAAAGATGCTTCTCCAGCCGTTATTGTTTTAATTAGTTTGCAAGCCTTACTTGCACTGTATCTTAAACATCGTGAATGAATAAGGTGCGAGTTCGAGTGTCATGTTCTTCTTTATTTTCACTTGCTTTGTCACAGGCGCTATGGGCTGCGCGTCGAAGTTGTTCTCGTCCTCTGGCTGTCCGCTGAGTGTCACCTGGGTGGCAACAGGCTTCATGCCCTTGAAACGCGAGAGGTTGATCTTTGCCGTCTTGGTGTTGGCAGTGGCGTTGCAGACCTTGACAAAGAGTTCGCGTGTCTTGGTGTTGAGCACCACGCTCTGCTCCTGTAGCATGCCGTCGCCCTCCGACTTGTCGGGATTGTCAATCTTCACGCAGTCGCCGTAATAGTAGTTGCCGGCCGACTCGCCAAACATCTTCTGTACATAATAGCTGCATGTAGGATAGACGCGGTCGTTATCATAATAGATAAGGTCAGGATTCCACTGTGTGCCGTTCTTGCGTGCCAGGAGCGGAGCGTAAGATGTCATGCTGACAACGTCGCCATTGCGCTCCACGTGCAGCAGATAGAGAGCCTCCGAGAGGGCGTCGATGAGTTTCTTGTCCTTGGCGGCATACTCGCCGAGATAGACCTTTGTCTTGCGGTCGCGTGGATAGCTGTCATACTGGCGCGACTTCTGGAAGTATTCTCTTGGCTCGTAGTAGTGCTCGTCGAGAATAGGCATGTTCAGCTCCTCAGCTATGCGCCATCCGTTGTCGTAGTCGGGGTTGCCTTTGTGCGAGCCTGGTCCGGCCGTGCCGACGATGATAATCTCTGGATGGGCCTTTGTGACGCGCTCGTAGATATACTTGAAACGCTTCTCAAATTCGGGCGATATGCGTTCCTCGTTGCCGATGCCGAGATACTTGAGGTTGAACGGAGCCGGATGGCCAGCCTCTGCACGCACCTTGCCCCACTTTGTGTTGACGTCGCCGTTAGCCCATTCAATGAGGTCGAGGGCTTCGTCCACCCATTCGTCCATCTCAGCCATGGCGATGGTGTCCTGTGCCTGGTCTTTCATTCCCCATCCGCCATTGGTTCCTTGGCAGCTCACGCCGCAAGGCAAGATTGGCAGCGGTTCCATGCCCATGTCTTCGCAGAACTGGAAATACTCGTGGTAGCCAATCTCCATCGACTGGTGGTAGCCCCATGTGTTCTTCAGCTGCTTGCGCTGGTGCTTTGGTCCTACGGTTAGTTTCCAGCGGTATGTGTTCCAGAATCCGTCGCCGCCGCCGTGTACCACACATCCGCCTGGGAAGCGCATGAAGCGTGGGTGGATGGCTTCGAGTGTCTCGGCCAGGTCGCGGCGAATGCCGTGTCCGTGATATGTGTCTTGTGGAATGAGCGACACCTGGTCGATGTCCATCACTCCCGTCTGTAGTGCGAGTATCTGCAGTACGGCGGTATTGCAGTCTTTGCCTGCGGTGATGGTGGCAGAATACTGTTTCCATGCTCCGCCGCTCACTTTGATGGTTGTCTCGCCGAGCACGTTAGGGTCCTTGCCCCAGCCTGTTGGTTCGGCTATGACGATGCGTACGTCCTTGTCGGCTCCCTTTATGTTGCGTGCAAAGAAAGAGAAGTCGTATTTCTCGCCTGCCTTTACGGTCATGGCGTCAAAGCCGTCGTTCTGCACTCCGAATCCTGTCCATCCCGTGTAGTCGTAATAATGTCCCACACGCTCTATGTTCAGGCGCATGTAGTTAGGATTATTGGGATGGAGCGGTTCTTGTTGTTTTGCCTCAAGGAATCCGAGCGAATGTCCTGGGCGGATGGTGCGCCATGCGGTGCCTGGTCCCCATCCGTCGCGGTCTGACGGAGAGTATTCGAACGAACCGTTTTGCACGAGCTGTGCGTTGAGTCCGCCGTCGGCAGAGTTGTTGATATCCTCAAAGAAGATACCTATTAGTTGGTCACTGATCTGTTTGCCTCCTGCTGGGGCAGACATCTTTTTCTGGGCAGACACGCCCACGACTGAGGCCAAGAGCATGGCCCCGAAGACATAACGTTTATTCATTTTTCTATAAATATGTTTTTAGTCTGGATGGGTTAAAATAAGACATGTATTTCTCCTTTTTCTTTCTTCTACTGAGTATAAGCCTTTAGGGCCGGTGCCTACCACCTCTTTTTCTTCTTCTTGAAGAGCGAACCATAGCGGCGGTAGAGCTTCGTGGCCACCATAGCCACGTCGAAAGCCATGATGCCCTTGCTGATGATGCCCGTCACCATCTCGCCCTTGTCGGCCGATGGTTTTACCGTGGTGAGGTCGTGCCACAGCGTGGCAACCTTCTCGCCGCTCTGGTCGATGGTGGTGCGCAGCTGTTCTTTCCGCAGTTGTATGTCGGTGAGATTACGTATGGGTGTTGTCTGTGTCATAGCTCTTAACTAAGTAGTATATTGGCAAAGCATCTCACGAGTGGTCGCTCGATGAGCGGTTTGCGGAAAAGGTAGATGACGATGAGCAGCAGCGCGTATGCTCCGCCCATGATGGCAAAAGCCTCTGCCGTGCCCGTGCATGGCGCCATCCAATAGACGGCGGCAAACGACACATAGAGCATGATGGCGAGGGCGAAGAGGAAGCTGACAACAAACAGCGAGGCGGCGGTGAGCAGGCGTACGGCCTTTTCAGCTACGTCGAGCTTCAGATAGTCTTTCTGCAGTTCGACGTAGTCCTTGAGAGCCTCTACCAGCTGGGCGATGGTCTCGATGTTCTTATCGTTTGAAAACATTGCCATGTGCTTACTCAGCTGGCGCTACCTCTTGAATGTCATCCACGAGAGTGTCAACCTCCTTGCGCGAGAGTTTCACATTGTGCTTGCGGAGAAAGTCGTCAACGGTATCACTGATTTTCGTGCGGGTATCTTTTCCCTTCTCTGGTGCCAAGAGCAGGCCTAAGGCGGCTCCGGCGATGGCGCCTCCGAGGAATGCGCCGATGTAACCTAAACTTTTCATGATAAAATTGTTTTTAAAATGTTTCTAATTTCTGATAACTATGAATGATGTGGCAAATGTAGGCATTTTTATCGAAATATCAATAGTTTTGTGCGTGATTTTTTGTTAAAAACACAAGATTTTGTCGATTTAACAAACTTTATGCAGCATTTTTGCTCGTATTTCACGAAATCTTCGTAACTTCGCAAGGTCATACGACGACATCACATGAAAACATGTTTAATTAAATTACAGAACAAAGCAAATATGAAGAAGTATTTTGTATTGTGCGTAGGTTTCTGCGCAGCATTGGCAATGACAAGTTGTAAATCAAGCGAAAGCGCTTATAAGAAGGCTTACGAGAAGGCTAAAGCCCAGGAACAGGCTCAGCCAGCCCAGACTCAGGAGCCTGTCAACGTGGTTGCTCCGGTAGAGACAAAGCCTGTCACCGAGACACGCGTAGTGGATAATGTCGATAACGTCCAGGTGCGTCAGGAGGACTACTCGCTCGTGAGCGGTGCCGGACTGAAGAACTTCAGCGTCGTTGTTGGCGCCTTCTCTGTACGCGCTAACGCCGAGGGACTGCAGCAGCAGCTCAAGGACGCTGGCTACGACGCCCAGATCGTGAAGAACGAGGCACGCAACCTCTACCGTGTCATCGCTGCCACCTTCGACAGCAAGAGCGAGGCTGCCAGAAGCCGCAACGAGTTCCGTGCTAAATATCCCGACGCTTGGTTGCTGGCTAAATAATACAGATGTCAAGAATACTCGCTGTCGATTACGGCAAGAAGAGATGTGGAATAGCGGTCACCGATCCCCTGAAGATTATCGCCGGGGGATTGGCGACCGTTGCTACGTCTGAACTATTGTCGTTTATCAAAGACTACACCACACGCGAACAGGTGGAGACAATCGTCGTGGGCGAACCAAAACAACCTAACGGACAGCCCAGCGAAAACCTTCCGCGCGTAAGGGCCTTCGTGGCACAACTCAAGAAGATGATGCCCACGATGCCGGTGGAATACTACGACGAGAGGTTTACGTCGGTATTGGCACACAAGGCCATGATCGACGGCGGACTGAAGAAAAAGGCGCGGCAGAACAAGGCTCTCGTCGATGAGATCAGCGCCACGATCATCCTTCAGGACTACATGAACTCGAAAAGATTCTCATAATTCACACACACACTACAAGCAGAAAAAAAACATTTAACTCGATGATTTTACCTATTTATACTTACGGACAGCCCGTACTGCGCAAGGAAGCACAGGACATCACGGCCGACTATCCCGAACTCAAACAGCTCATCGCCGACATGTTTGAGACCCTCACACAAGCTGACGGCGTGGGACTGGCAGCGCCACAGATAGGCCGCGACATCAGACTCGTCGTCATCGACCTCGACGTGCTGAAAGACGACATGCCCGAATATGCCGACTTCCGCAAGGCTTACATCAACCCACATATCGTGGAATACGACGACACCGAGACCGACTCGCAAGAGGAAGGATGCCTCTCGCTGCCAGCCATCCACGAGAAGGTGACACGACCTAAACGCATCAGGGTGGAATATCTCGACGCCGACTTCCAGCCACACGACGAGTGGGTGGAGGGATTCCTCGCACGCTGCATGCAGCACGAGTTCGACCACCTCGACGGAAAGATGTTCATCGACCGCGTCTCGCCCCTGCGCAAGCAACTCATCAAAAACAAACTCAAAGCCCTCCTGCAAGGACGCTTCCGCTGCGGCTACAAGACAAAGCTGCTGCCAAGGAAATAAGACATATCACACCCCTTTTTACGCATGAAAAAGACTGTATTCACATTCATAGCATCACTGTGCTCCATGGCGGCACTCGCACAGTATAACACCGACCGACTGCTCATCATCGGGCGCAACGCATTGTATTTTGAAGACTATGTCCTTTCCATGCAGTACTTCAACCAGGCGATAAACTCAAAGCCCTATCTCTACGAACCGTGGTTCTACAGGGCAGTGGCAAAATATAATCTCGACGACTTCACAGGGGCGGAGGCTGACTGCTCGCAGGCCATCAGCATCAACCCCTTCATCACAAACATCTACGAACTCCGAGGACTGGCACGCATACAACAGAAGAAATACGACGACGCCATCAACGACTACGACAAGGCACTGAAGTACGACCCCGAAAACCAGTCGCTCTGGCACAACCGCGTGCTCTGCCGCATACAAAACAAAGACTACGACCACGCCCTCACCGAGCTCGACACCATGCTGACAAGATGGAAGAAATACGCCCGGGGATATGCCATGCAGGCCGAGGTGTATATGCACAAAAAAGACACCGCACTCGCCGTGAAGTCGCTCAACAAAAGCATCGACATCGACCCCTACGAGAGCGCCACATGGCAGGCCTTAGCCATGATCAACCTCTCGAAAAAGAAATGGAAAGACGCGGAAAAAGAACTCGACCGCGCCATACATCTACAACCCAAAAACGTCAACAACTACCTCAACCGCGCCTTGGCAAGGGTAAACCAAAACAACCTACGCGGCACCATGGCCGACTACGACATGGCTCTCGACATCGACCCAAACAACTTCCTCGGACATTACAACCGCGGACTGCTCAGAGCACAAGTGGGCGACGACAACCAGGCCATCATCGACTTCGACTTCGTGCTGCATCTCGAACCCGACAACGTCATGGCTCTCTACAACCGAGCACTGCTGCTCGACAAGACAGGCGACCTCAGAGGCGCCATACGCGACTACTCGAAACTCATCAACACGTTCCCCAACTTCTGGGTAGGACTGCAAAGCCGAGCCAGCTGCTACCGCCGTCTCGGCATGACAAAACAAGCCGAGATGGACGAGTTCCGCGTCTATAAGGCACAGCTCTACAAGAGCCTCTACGGCAAGCAGCCGCGACTCAACAAGAGCCAGCTGAGAAAGAAAAGCGACATCGACCTCGAGAAATACAACCAGCTCACCGTGGCCGACGAACAGGAGATGGAACACCAATACAAAAACGACTACCGCGGACGTGTGCAAAACCGACAGACCGACATCGACCAGATGCCAATGTACGAACTGGCCTACGAGCGGAAAAAGAGCGACGTGGAGAGCTACGTGCCTTACGACCGCATGGTTGACCTCTTCAACAGCAGCACTCCTGACGGCCGACCGCTCTCAATCACCACCAGCATACCAGCACTCGACGAGCGTGCCACACGCACCTATTTCGACCTCATAGCGTCGCTCTCAGCCGAGCTCACCCTCACCACCTCCGAACAGAAAGCCGCGCCCATCCTGCTCCGCCGCGCAGTGGCATACTCCACCGTGCAAAACCTCCAGGACGCCATCGAAGACCTCACCTCATACATCGCCGTTGACAGCCTCTCAGCCCTGCCCTACTGGCAGCGCGCCGTGTGCAAGATGAAACAGATAGACATACTGTCGATGGGCGACACCAAGCGCAGCGAAGCCATCGACATGAAGCTCGTCACCATCATCGACGACCTCTGCCGCGCCATCGACATCTGTCCGCAGAGCGCATACCTCTACTACAACCGCGCCAACGCCCACGCGCGACGCGACGACCTCAGCCGCGCCATCGACGACTACACAAAGGCCATCGCCATCGAC
>SAMEA3663112__coassemble_123_pt1 | contig 21156 bp, 15 predicted proteins | sample SAMEA3663112__metabat2_high_PE_013 | metagenome-assembled genome bin SAMEA3663112 (sample SAMEA3663112) | pig gut metagenome | biome: pig gut; feature: pig-associated habitat; material: faeces | place: Denmark | collected 2012
GCAGGAAGACCCATCGATGCTTATCGACGGCGAACTGCAGATAGGCTCCGCACTCAACAAGGAGATGCGCGACAACATGTATCCGTTCAACAAACTCTATGGCGAGGACGTCAACACACTCGTGTTCCCTAACCTCACCAGCGCACGCTCGTCGTACAAGATGCTGCAGGCCATGAACTCCGACGTGGAAATCATCGGCCCGATACAGATGGGACTGAACAAGCCTATCCACTTCATCGACTTCGGCAGCAGCGTGAGAGAGGTGGTAAACATCACCGCCGTGGCAGTCATCGACGCTTACGTGGACAAGGTGAAAGGACGCATCACCGCACAAATGAAATGACAAAATAGCAACAGTTGACAGAGCTGATACTTTGCCGATTTCACCGCCACGCATATATATATAAATATGTGTAGGCGGTGAAAACGACAAAAAAAATGGTGTTTTCGGGACAATAATCAACTTTTTTCAAAAAAAAAGCAAAATATATTTCCGTTTATCACTGAAAATCAGTATATTTGCAGTCCGAAAGTAAACATTAAAATAATTTTTTTAAACAAAATCATATTAACAGACAATGACAAAAGCAGAAATGATCGACAAGATCGCAACAGATACCGGTCTTGACAAGAAAGCTGTTTCAGCAACTGTTGAAGCCTTCATGGAAGAAGTAAGACAGAGCCTCGCCGTGAGAAAAGAAGACGTGTATCTTCGTGGATTCGGTAGCTTCATTGTAAAGCACCGCGCACAGAAGACCGCACGCAACATCTCGAAGCAGACCACCATCATCATCGAGGCACACGACTTCCCTGCATTCAAGCCCTCAAAGAGCTTCATCGAAAAGATGCAGCAGAACTAATGCGTGACAGACTCAAAAAACAGAGGAATCAAACAGCGCAAAAAAGGAAATCATCAAGGAAATAACAACATTCATCAATAATTTAATTTCTTAAGCAATGCCAAACGGAAAAAAGAAGAAGGGCCACAAGATGGCTACTCACAAGCGTAAAAAGAGACTGAGAAAGAACAGACATAAGAGCAAGTAAGCCTCTGTCTGGATCTTTCCAGAAAAAAGATGAGAGGAGTGTACTGACCGTCTCCCAAACACTAAGAGAGAGAAAGGTCGGTGCACCCTTTTTTGTATCACTCACTATTTTGAAAACCCAAAACGGATATGACAAGCGAAGTTATCATCGACGTACAGCCGAAAAAGATCTCCATCGCACTGCTCGAAGACAAGAGTCTTGTCGAATATCAGGACGAACCAAGGACAGCGTCTTTCTCGGTGGGAAACATTTATGTGGCAAAGGTGAAAAAACTTATGCCAGGACTCAACGCGTGCTTCGTGGACGTAGGCTTCGAAAGGGACGCGTTCCTACACTATCTCGACCTGGGTACTCAATTTAGCTCTTACGAAAAGTATCTTAAACAGGTACAAAGCGACAGAAAAAAACTCTTCCCCTTCAACAAGGCCACACGACTGCCCGACCTCAAGAAGGACGGCAGCGTGCAAAACACACTCAAGGTGGGACAGGAAGTGCTGGTGCAAATAGTTAAAGAACCCATTTCCACCAAAGGACCACGACTGACTTGCGACCTGAGTTTTGCAGGAAGATACATGGTGCTGATACCTTTCTACGACAAGGTGTCGGTGTCGTCGAAAATAAAAAAAGGTGAGGAAAGAACACGACTGAAACAACTCATACAGAGCATCACACCGAAAAACTTCGGAGTCATCGTACGCACGTCGGCAGAAGGAAAAAGAGTGGCCGAACTCGATGCGGAAATGAAGGTGCTACTCAGCAGATGGGACGAGGCCATCAAACAAGTGCAGAAAACGACTGCAAGACCTCAGTTGGTGTTCGAGGAAACCAGTAGGGCGGTGGCTCTCCTAAGAGATCTGTTCAACCCTTCATACGACGGCATCTACGTCAACGACGATGATATCCTCAAGCAGATAAAGGACTATGTGGGAATCATCGCACCCGACAAAGTAGGTATAGTAAAGAAATACACTGGCACAGTGCCTATCTTCGACAACTTCAACGTCACAAAACAGATAAAGTCGTCGTTCGGAAAGACTGTAAACTACAAACGTGGAGCTTACCTCATCATCGAACATACCGAGGCGCTGCACGTGGTAGATGTGAACAGCGGAAACAGGACTCGGTCGGAAAACGGACAAGAACAAAACGCGCTCGAGGTGAACCTCGGGGCTGCCGACGAACTGGCAAGACAACTCAGACTGCGGGATATGGGAGGAATCATCGTAGTCGATTTCATCGACATGAACCTTGCCGAAGACCGACAAATGCTCTATGAACGCATGTGCAAAAACATGCAGAAAGACCGCGCACGACACAACATACTGCCACTGAGCAAGTTCGGACTGATGCAGATAACACGACAAAGGGTCAGGCCGGCAATGGACGTCAACGTCGAGGAGACTTGTCCGACGTGTTTCGGCAAGGGAAAAATAAAGTCGAGCATCCTGTTTACCGATCAACTGGAAAGCAAGATTGACCGATTGGTCAACAAAATTGGCATATCGAAGTTCAAACTCCACGTACACCCTTACGTGGCGGCGTATATCAACAGCGGTTTCGTCTCCATAAAAAGACAATGGCAGATGAAATATGGCTTCGGCGTGAGGATCGTTGCCTCAGAAAAACTGGCTTTCCTGCAATACGAATTCTATGACCGGGAAGGTAACTTCATCGATATGAAAGAGGAGATTGAGACCAAATAAAAGAAGTGGATAGTGGAAAGGAGTTAAGGCATCACGTCTTAACTCCTTTATCTCCCTATAAACAAAGCACTTACCACATTTACTTAAATTACTTCATTAACTTTTACGACTTCTACGATCCCAAACTAAAAAAACGAATCATTATGGAAATAGCTTTCTGGTGCTGCCTGTTCATCGTCTTCTACACGTATCTCGGATACGGCATGCTGCTCTACATACTCGTAAGGATAAAACGGGCATTGTGCAAACGCAAGACTCACGACCACGACCCATCGTTCACTCCCGACATAACACTCATGATATGCGCCTACAACGAAGAGGATATCGTGGACGAGAAAATGGCTAACACACGACAGATAGACTACCCGAAAGACAAACTCCACGTGATGTGGGTGACCGACGGAAGCTCTGACAAGACCAACGAACGACTCTCACTCTACGACGACGTCACCATCGTCTTCTCACCCGAACGACGAGGAAAGACGGCTGCACTAAAACACGGTATCAAAGAGGTGAAGACCGACATCGTGGTGATGACCGACGCCAACACCATGATAGGCAAAGAGGCAATAAGGGTGATAGTAGATCACATGCGGGACCCGAAGGTGGGATGCGTGGCGGGAGAGAAACGCGTCATGGCCCGCGACGACAGCCAGGCAGCCGCCGAAGGAGAAGGCATCTACTGGAAATATGAGAGCGCACTGAAACGACTCGACTACGAACTGCACTCGGCCATGGGAGCGGCTGGCGAACTGTGCGCCATCCGAACGGCTCTCTTCGAGGACATGCCCGACGACACACTCCTCGACGACTTCATCATCTCAATGCGCATAGTGGAACGCGGATATGTCATCGCCTACGACAGCAATGCCTATGCCATGGAATACGGCTCGGCCGACATCGTAGAGGAAAGCAAACGCAAACGGAGGATAGCGGCAGGCGGACTGCAGAGCAGCTGGCGACTGCGCAGCCTAATGAATCCACTGCTACATCCCATAACAGCATTCCAGTTCGTCTCACACCGAGTGCTGAGATGGACCGTAACGCCATTCGCCATGTTGGCTCTTATACCGCTCAACGTGGCTCTCGTCTTGGACAATGCCGGCTGGATATACACCGTGATATGGATCATGCAGTTGATGTTCTATCTCGCTGCACTCGCCGGACAATGGCTCGCCTCAAAGGGCAGGAAAAACAAACTGCTCTACATACCTTACTACTTCCTCTTCATGAACGCAAACGTGTTCAGAGGAATACGTTATCTCGCTACAAAAACCAACGGGACATGGGAAAAGGCGAAAAGAGGCTAAAAAATATTAACGAAAAAGACTAAAAGTATAGAAAACGAATGGGAAAAGGGGAAAAAACACGAAAAAGGAACATAAAAAATCAAAAAAACGTATGGCAATAACGGATTTTTTTCGTAACTTTGCACCGATTTCCAAAACGAAAGTAATTATGAATCAAGAAGGCATCATACTTCAACTCAAGAAAGACCTCGAAAATGCCAAATCGACAGCTGCTAAAGCTCTCGAAGAGCGCGACGCTGCACTTCAGCGTCTGAAGGATTATGAAGAAAAAATAGAGAAGGCTGAGAAAGCAAGCAAGATGAAGTCGCTCTTCCTCGCCAACATGAGTCACGAGATACGCACTCCGCTAAACGCTATAGAGGGCTTCTCAAGGGTAATAGCCGAGACTGACTCACCTTCTGAAAGAATGAAGTTTTTGGAAATAGTGGAGAGCAACAACAACCGACTGCTGTCGCTCATCAACGAGATTCTCGACCTCTCACGTGTGGAATCGGGAGAGATAACAATGAAAATTACTCTTTGCAACCTCACCGAGATTTGCAACAACATCAAGCAGATATTCAAATTCCGCTGCCCGGAAAACCTCGACTTCAAGGCCGACGTGCCATCAAAGTCGGTGCTGCTCAAGACAGACCCAAACCGTCTCACACAGGTGTTCAGCAACCTCATCAGCAACGCACTGAAGCATACCATCAGAGGCGGCATCACCTACGGATACAAGGTGGATGAGATAAACAACCAAGTCGTGTTCTACGTGAGCGACACTGGTTCTGGCATCGACCCAAAAGACATCGACTCCATCTTCCTCACATACGTGTCGAAAGACGCTGAGAAGAAAAACGGATACGGACTGGGACTACCGTTGAGCAAGATCCTCGTGGAGAAAATGGGCGGAAAAATAGGTGTTCGCTCGGTAGTGGGAAAAGGCTCTACCTTCACCTTCGTTCTGCCTTTCGACGGCACGTATGCCACATCCGAGACGACAAAGTCGAACCCAATCATCACTCGCACACTGCGTAGCAAACCAGTGGGCGACATGAGCAAACTCAAACTCGTACTCGTGGCTGAGGACGAGGAATGTAACTTCGAACTGGTCAAGAACGTGCTCGCCAACCGCTACCGCATCATCAGAGCACGAAACGGAGTGGAAGCAGTGACAATGAACGAGGACGAACAGCCCGACATCATTCTCATGGACATAAGAATGCCTGACATGGACGGCATCGACGCCACTCGTATCATCAAGGAAGTAAACCCAGGCGTGCCAATAATAGCTCTCTCAGCCTATGCCCTCACCGACAGCATACAGATGGCAAGACAGGCTGGTTGTGATGAGTTTATCGCCAAGCCTTTCAAAGTGGAGGACTTATTACAGACTCTCGACAAATATGCAAAAAAAAGCCGATAAGACAACTTTATGGGAAAACTGGCAATAAAACAATATTTCTCGCTGATGTTCCTCATACTTCAGCTCGTATTATCAATATTCACCTTCGTCGGACTCTTCGGAGGCGACAACCATCCTGTAGGACATACGGCATCGGCCATGCTGGTCTATGCGCTGCCACTGCTCATCGGCGCTAACCTGCTGATGCTCATTTATTGGCTCGTAACCCGCAACTGGATATGGACTTCGCTGCCAGTGATCACCATACTCTGCTGCATTCCTTATATCGGAACGTTATATCAGATCAGCTTCGGCTCAGACGAGGAGACGGCAAGAGACGCCATAAAGATAGCAAGCTACAACGTGGCCCGATTTGGCAAACAAGCTTCCACTTTCATCTCTAACGACATCCTCTCGGAGATGAAAAGCGAAAAGGTAGATGTGCTCTGTCTTCAGGAGTATAACGAGGACAGCGGCGACCAAAAGAATACTGACGTTTACAAAGACTATTTCCCCTACTCTGTCAAAGGAAAGGCCGACATGGTCATCTTCAGCAAATACCCCATAAAGAAATCTCACAACATGGCCTTTGAAGAGACTAACAACAGCGCCATGTGGGCTGACATTGATGTCAACGGAAAACAGGTGAGAGTGTTCAACGCCCACCTTGAGACAACGGGATTCAACCGCACCTTGCATCAGGCTAACAAGCTCATCAACAAGGGTTATAACGTGGAGACTAATTCGCTGCTCAACGCTATATACGGCAACTATACCTTAGGTATGATAGTTAGAGCCGGACAGGCTGCACAAGTGGCTAACGAGGTAAGAAACAGTCAGTTCCCTTGTATCGTTTGCGGTGACTTCAACGACGTCCCCTACTCTTACGTCTATAACACCATGCTCGGAAATATGGTTGACGGATTTAAAGAGTGTGGCAGCGGATTTATGTACACTTATAGAGGCAGCAAGATGGTCCGCATCGACTACATCTTCCACGACAAGCAGCTGAAAGGTCTCTCATACTACAAGAAACCTCTCACCTACTCTGACCACATGCCAGTATTTATGAAATTGGAAATCAATTAATGGCTCTTTAAAAGGGACTAATCTTTTAGGGAATTGGGGAAGTAAACTTCCTTACTTCCCTTATTTTTTACAACTCTATCTGTTTCACAAAACATCCGTCAAACTCACCCTCTAACTTCACTTCGCTTCTGAAGATGCCGAAGACACTGCTGCCACTGCCACTCATGGCAGAATACACGGCACCAAGGTCGTAGAGACGCGACTTTATGGCTCCTATCTCGGGATGAAGGGCAAAGACACTCTGCTCGAAGTCGTTGACGAGTTCCTCGCGCCATGTCTCGATGGGCTGCATCACTATCTCACGACATTTCTTCAATGTGGGACGAGGCTTGACCAACGAGAACGCCTCGCGAGTGGAAACGGGAATGTCTGGACGCACCACTACAAGCCAATAGCCCGCCAACGAAAGAGCGATAGGTTCGAGACGCTCGCCTATTCCCTCGGCATAAGCAGGACGGCTCATAATAAAAAACGGACAGTCGGCACCAAGTTTCGCCGCTTCGGCAATCATCTCCTCTTCGGTCATCGACAACGAACACATCTCGTTCAACGCCTTGATCATATAGGCACAGTCGCTCGAACCGCCACCCATTCCTGCTTGTGTGGGAATGGCTTTCATCAGATGAGCATGCACTCGAGGCAACTCATATCGGCTGGCAAGCTGACGATAAGCCTTCACCACAAGATTCTTCTGCTCGTCGCCTTCCACAGGGATATTGGTCACCTTCAGGTCGCAGTCCACCGCCGACGGAAACCGCTCGTCCATAGGATAAATCTCAAGGGCGTCTTTTATCATCACTGGGAAAAAGACTGTCTCAAGGTCGTGATAGCCGTCGGGACGCTTTCTCACGATATTCAGTCCTAAATTGATTTTTGCAATAGGAAAAGTTATCATATATCTTGCTGTTTTTGCATGCAAAATTATTAAAAAAAGTGGGAAAAACAAACCATTATGGCTCAAAAAGGTTAATTTATTGATGATTTAACTCTTTTTTTATCCTAAAAGGCTTCTATTTCGGGATTTTATTCGTAAGTTTGCACAAAAGAAAACGCAAAATAATAAAAAAGTACTCGTTTATCAAACAGCAGTACACATATTATTATATATATAGTGCAGACAATGTCTGAAATAATACACACACAGTATTAGAAAAATAATAAACGGAATTCTAAAAAAAAGGAGTATATATGAAAAGATTATTATTGACCACATTAACAGCTCTGATGCTGATGCCTCTGACGGCAACAGCTCAGGACGATATGTATTTCGTCCCGACGAAATCTAACGTCAAGAAATCGGCCGAGAAGTATGGCATGCCAAAGGACACTTACTACTGTGGCAGCAAAAGAGACGTGGACGAATATAACCGACGACTGAAAAGCAAGGTTGAGGTGATCAGCGACGACGCTCTTCTCGCTGGCAACTCGCTTGCAGACAACGACACGTTAGTGACAGACACATTGGTGGGAGACACCATCGTCTTCATAGCCGAGAAGGGCGTCTATCCCAAGGACAACGCTCGCATGCAGTCTGACAACGACTACAAATACACACGCAACATGAGCCGTTGGGACAACTACGAGGTGAGCAACGCCTACTGGAATGGATATAACGACGGACGCTTCAACCGATGGTATGGATGGAGCTCGTTCTACGACCCATGGCTCCACTCGTCGTGGTACGGCGGATGGTACGGCGGATGGTATGGCAACTGGTACGGATGGCATGGCGGATGGTACGACCCATGGTACTACTCGTGGTATGGCGGCTATTATCCTTACTATCCTATCTATGTGGGCGGAGGCGGACATCACACCACTGCCCCCGAACGCTTCACAGCCAACCGCTACGACCGTTCGAGCATACGCAGGGTGGGCAGCGGAGTGGCCGACCGCGACCGCATGGTCAACAACAGCTTCCGACGCTATTCTACCAGCTCTTCGGGCTCTACCATGGACCGTTCGCGCTTCAGCAACAACCAGCGCTATAACAACACACGCAACAACGGACAGAGAATTGAGAGCAACCGACAGTCGTCGTCGTGGAACAATAACAGCAACCGCTCGTGGGGCAGCTCTTCAGGCAGCGGCTCGTTTGGAGGCGGCAGCAGGTCGGGTGGCACAAGGAGCTCTGGCGGAAGCGTAAGAGGCTCTGGCAACGGTGTACGCATGGGAAGATAAAAACATTTTTCCAGTAAATAACAAGTATTTTTCAATTGCGCAAATCACAAGTATTTTTTAATTGTGCAAATCACTCATTTATAGACTATCATGAAAAAAATAATATTCACACTTATGGCATTCGGAGCCACAGCGGCTGCCAATGCTCAGGAGACTTACTTAAACGCCAACTTGCTGAAACCAGAACTAACAGGTACGGCTCGCTACGTGGGTATGGGTGGAGCCATGGAGGCTCTCGGAGCCGACATCTCTACCATCAGCTCAAACCCCGCTGGCATCGGCATGTTCCGCCACTCTACGGCTAACGTCAGCTTCGGCGTGATAACACAACAGGATGCACCCAGCATCGACAACTGGAACAAGACCCACATGTCGTTCGACCAGGCAGGATTCGTCTATAGCATGCGAACAGGACGAAGCTCGTTTCTTAACGTGGCATTCAACTATACCAAGGAACGCGACTTCAACTTCATCACAAACCCTTCAGGCTCTACCAACGGCGGTTCACAAAACCTCGTCACCGCCAACAAGGGATATAACAATGTGTTTGACTTGGATCCAAACACAAGTGACATCACTTCCAAGAGTCTGAAGTTCACGCAACTCGACTATCTTTACAGCAACCTCATGAACTATGGCGTTGACGACGATGGAGGCTACTGGACGTATTACCCCATGGCAGCCTACGACATGAGACAGCATCAGACGGGATATGTGGGTCGATACGACTTCAACGTGTCGGGCAATATCAACGACCGTGTGTATCTCGGACTTACCATCGGCGTACACGACGTTCACTTCAACTCAGTGCTCGACTACGCCGAACTGGGACAAAACGGCTTCGATATGATCAACACCATTGAGGAAAACCGCATCACAGGTTCGGGCTTCGACTTCAAGGCGGGCATCATCTTCCGTCCGGTGGAAGAGAGTCCGTTCCGCATAGGCTTCGCTGTCGCCACTCCTACGTTCTACGACCTGAAGATAAACAACTACACACAGCTCAATTACGAGATCGAGGACGCAAAGGACAACACCGTCGTATATAGCGACAACGGATATGTGGAATACGACCACGACTTCCGCCTCAACTCGCCATGGAAATTCAGCGCAAGCATCGGACACACCATTGGCAACTATCTCGCCCTCGGCGCCTCTTACGAGTATGCCCACTATGGCAAGACCGATACGAGATACATCGACGGATATGACTACTACGGCTATGCCACAACCACGAGCGACTACCAAATGAACCACCACACCGAGAACACTCTCCAGGCTGTTTCCACGCTGAAACTTGGCGCAGAGATGAAACCAGAGGATAATCTCGCCGTGAGATTAGGATTCAACTATGTGTCGCCAATGTATAAGGATAACGCAGTGAAAGACGGCGACGTCAACTCTGTAGGCAACGCACTGACCGGTACGGCTTTCACCAACTGGGATGCCACATACCGCATCACCGCTGGTGTCGGCTATCGCTTCGACCGCTTTAACGTGGATATAGCTTATCAATATTCTACCACAGACGGCACCTTCTCGCCCTACTTCGACTGGAATGACAAAAAATATCCCAACGCTCCACAGACATGCAAAGTGAGCGACAAACGCCATCAGCTCATGATGACACTCGGATACACGTTTTAATATTGGAAATTGAAGTTACAGATGTATAAGGGCAGTTATATGTATGTTTTAACGATAGCCATATCATTATTTTCTTTATAACGTATTGGTTTTATGTTCCGCAGTGCGGAACGTACGTTCACCACTGCGGAACGTACGTTCACCACTGCGGAATGTACATTCCGCAATGCGGAACATAAAACAGAAACGTGTTCTAAGCAAATTACAATAGACTATGTGATACAATTATTACAGTAGTCATTGGACAATTATTACAGTAGTCATTGGACAATTATTACAGTAGTCATTGGACAATAACAACAGTGGTGATTAATTGAAGACTCCCACCCTTTGCGAGGGGCATAAGAAAGCCGGGCTGTCCGTTAGGATGGCCCGGCTTTCGTTATGTGTATCACTTAAAATCAATATGCCTCGTCGGTAAGGAGTTCTTCCTTGTCGAGCTTCTTCTTGTCGATGGAATACCATGCGTAGATGATATAGGCAAGGACAAAGGGGACAAGGATACTCACTACCGACATCACCTGAAGCGTAAACTCGCTGCTGCAGCTGTTGACTATGGTGAGTGAACTCTGAAGGTCGGCATTGGAGGGATAGAACGCCGTATTGTTCCATCCCGCACAGAGCAACAGCGCAAGCACGGTGAGCACAGTGCCTATGCCAGCAGGCCAGATGCCAGAGATGTATGTCTTGCTGACAATGGTGCGGATGATGCCATAAAGCACCGCTACCACGCCAACCACCAACACTATCGTCACATACCACATGTCGCAGAGGTTATGCAAGTATTTCATCGGCTCCATCGAGATCACTCCAGTGATGGGGTCGTAAGCATAACCGTCTTTCAACACAAGACGCACGACGAAAGCCACGAAGAGGATGACGAAAGGCACAGCAGTACCTACCAGACGCACACTGCCACGACAACGTATGTTCTCGTCGTTGACATTGTTTATGATATACAGTATGCCAAGGACGCGAGCAAGGAAAAAGACTGCCAGGCCGAGGATAAGGTTCCACGGATCGAGAAGGGCGTCGAGACCATGACTGGCATTAGCCCAACTGCTTATCACTGGCTGCAAGCCGCCATCGAGCATATTGTCTTTCGAGACGATGAAGTTTGAGCCATTGAAGAACGTGGCTACAGCACCGCCAAGAAGCAATGGCCCTAGGATGCCGTTGGCAATAAGACACCACTGGAACGTGCGAGCTCCGAGCAGATTGCCGAGTTTGTTCTGAAACTCATAGCTCACGGCCTGAAGCACAAACGAGAAAAGGATGATCATCCACAGCCAATAGGCTCCGCCGAAACTCGTGCTGTAGAACAATGGGAAAGATGCGAAAAACGCGCCACCGAAGGTGACAAGGGTGGTGAACGTAAACTCCCACTTCCTACCCGTGGAATTGACTATCAGCCTGCGTTCCACGTCGTTGGCACCAAGGGAAAAGATCATCGAGTTAGCTCCCTGGACAAACATCAGGAAGACTAACAAGGCTCCTAATAGCGAAACAAGGAACCACCAGTATTGTTGCAAACATTCGTATGTCATAATAATATAGATGTATAAGTTATAAAATCTTGTCCTTTATATACACACGCCGACGATTATTCCTCCGGACCTTTCTTTATCGCCTTGAACATGATGCTGAGCTCCACGGCAAGAAGAGTGGTGAAAAGGGCAAGGAAGATGAAGAACGTCAGGGCTATACTACCCGACCCTACATTGCTTATGCCGGCCCATGTGGGCATCATGTCCTGGATGGCCCATGGCTGACGGCCGAACTCTGCCACAAGCCAACCAGACTCGCTGCAGATATAGCCTAACGGCACAAGGGCGATGGCTGCTACATGGAACCACTTGAACTTCGCCTCCGACAGGTCGCGCTTATAAGACAGGAAGAGGCTGAGGGCGAAGAACAGCAGGAAGAGTGTGCCCAAGCCCACCATCACGCGGAAGGCATAGAAGCACAACGGGATATAAGGCACGAGCGAAGCCTTGTCGGTGACATAGCCATAACCAAAATACTTCATGTTGTCGTCGATAGACCGTCTCAGTGAGTCGAGCTTCGACTGCTGTGCGGCGTCAGCTTCCTTTCCCTTCAGCGTGCTCTTGAGCTGACGATAGTCTTTCAGCGATGAGATCGCAGTCTTTCCACTGGCTATCTTCTCGTCAACAGAAGGCTCTATGTTGCCATCGGCAGTCTTGTAACCACCTTTGAGGATGTCGTTGACGCCAGGCACATATCCGTCGATGTCGCGCGTTGCGAGGAACGAGAGGGCGTAAGGAATGTCTATCTTCAACGCTGGCGCTTCCTCGTTGGCATAGTCGGGCTGTGCGAAGGGGTTGACCAAGGCGATGGCGGTCAGTCCCTGCTGTTCGCCTCCGTTATAGAGAGCCTCCATGGCAGCGAGCTTCATCGGCTGCACTTGAGCCACCTGGTATGCTGATCCGTCGCCTGTGTGCATGGCGAGGAGAATGCCAGCCATTCCCACTATTGATCCCACGCGTATGCTCTTTATTGACATCTGCTTCTCACGTTGGCGCAAGAGGTAATAGCAACCTACTGCCACTGTGAACAGGGCGCCGATGATCCACGCCGAGGTGACGGTATGGCAGAACTTGTTGACGGCGAAGGGCGAGAGTGCCACCTCGGCAAACGATACCATCTCGTTGCGCATCGTGTCAGGATTGAACTCGCAGCCTACCGGATACTGCATCCACGAGTTTGCCACCAGTATCCACCATGCTGAGAAGGTTGCTCCAAGGCCTGTGAGCCATGTGGAGGCAAGGTGTACGCCCCGCGACACTTTCTTCCATCCGAAGAACATGATGGCCACGAATGTTGACTCCATGAAAAATGCCACGATGCCTTCCACGGCAAGCGGTGCGCCGAAGATGTCGCCTACAAACCACGAGTAGTTGCTCCAGTTGGTGCCAAACTGAAACTCGAGGATGATGCCTGTGGCTACGCCCATGGCAAAGTTGATGCCGAAGAGCTTCTGCCAGAACATTGCCGTACGTTTCCAAAACTCGTTTTTCGTGCGGAAATAGCACGTCTCCATGATGCCCATCACCAAGGCCAAGCCTAATGTCAAGGGCACGAAGAGCCAGTGGTAGATGGCTGTAAGCGCGAACTGCGCCCTTGCCCAATCCACCGTTGAGGGTTCGATGTTTAATAGTAATTGTGTCATAATAATATAGTTTTTATTTAAGTATCTCGTCGGCTACGAACTCCGCCTCATGGCCTTTCTCAGCATTCTCGCTGATATGGTTGGGAAAGAAGAACACCTTCAGTATGGCGAAGATGATGAACAGCTTCACGAGTATCACTATCCATAGCGTCTTTCCCCACCGCATGTTGCGGAATCCGTCGGCATAGAACCGTATGACTGATTTTATTGTCATCGCTTGTAAGCCTTTATTGCGAACTTAAAGTTATAGTCTCCATAAGGCAGACGGTATGGCTTCAGCGGCCATGCTCCCCAGCTGTTGACACAGGCGAGGCCTATCTGTCGTTTCTGTACATGTACCTGTGTGAGCTTGCGTGGCACGAGGTCGCCGCTGTGGTGTCCCCACTTCTTGTCCTTGTGCATGCCGTCGTCGAGGTCTTCCACGAGGTAGTTCAGTGCCGAGCACTCCATAGGTGCGTCGCCGTAGAACGTGAGGCCCTCGCCTGTGGTCTTGTCAACGACGGAGAAGGTGCGTATGTCGGTGTGGTTGCCGCTCTCCTGCGGACGTATGTATTCGTAGTACTCGTCCTTCACGTCGGCCTCGTATGTACCGATAAACTCGCTCGACTTTCTGTCGGCATAGTTCTCCACCGGTCCGCGTCCGTGATATTCTATATGGTTGAAACGCTCTGGCATCTGCATCTGCATGCCGAAGCGGAACATCTCCGGTCCTTTCTCTGTCTTGTCGGCGTCGAAGTCCTGCTCTACGAGGAGTGTGCCGTCAGGACGCAGCGTGTATCGCATCTCGAGGTCGCCCTTGACGGCATCCATCGTCAGCGCCACCTTCACCACGCGGTTGTTGCCGTCGGTCTCATGGCATATCTCCTTCACTCTGTATCCTGGGTTCTTCCATGCGGCGAAGTGCTGCTGCAGTCGTGCGCCGTAGTCGTTGTCTGTGGGTGCTCTCCAGAACTCGGGAGTTATCGATTCGCGGTCGATGAGCATCTCCTTTCCGTTGACGTCGAGGTAGTCTATCCACCCCGACCATTTGCCAATTGTCACCGCCATTCCCGCTGCTTCCATCTTTATGTATGCCTCGGTCTCGGTGAGTCGTGGCAGCTCTCCCTCTACGGTAGCACTGAGGTCGTCAAACTTATATTCCTGTGCCATGAACTGGTATTTTGCCATTGTCTGGTTCTTCTCTACGAGAGGCTCACCGTGTTTCGACTTGAACACGAAGTTCACAGCCACGTCGGCATCGGGATTCTCTTCCATCAGCTGCTTCACCTTTTCGGCAAGGAGAGGTTTGGTGAAGGTCTTGCGCTGCTGTGGTGCTATTCCGTCTATGTTCTGCTGTCCCATGCTGAAGTTGGACTTTCCGTTGACCGTCACGCAGATGTCGAGTAGCACGTAGTCGGTATTGCGGAAGAAGTTCTCGTTATACACCGTAAACTTCCCTGCCTTCACATCCACATTCTCTATCCACAGGTTCTGGTAGAAGTATGCCACCTCGTGGGCATGTGGGTTAAGACGACGGTCGGGGGCGATGATGCCGTTGCAGTTGAAGTTGTAGTCGCTGGCGGGATAGCGTCCGTAGTCGCCTCCGTAGGTGAAGATCTGTCGGCCAGTGACAGGACTCTTGTCGCGCAGTCCCTGGTCAACGAAGTCCCAGATATATCCTCCCTGATATTTAGGGTATTTCCTTACGAGGTCCCAGTATTCCTTGAAACCGCCCATAGAGTTGCCCATGGCATGTGCATACTCGCACTGTATGAGTGGACGAGGGTTGTCGCCCTGAGCGTATTTCTCGCATCCTCCATAGTCGTAGTACATAGGGCAGAAGATGTCGGTCTTGCCGTCGTGTCGTGCCTGCTCATACTGACAAGGACGTGTGGGGTCGGTGGCCTTCACCCAGTCGTAAGCCCTCTCGAAGTTGATGCCATAGCCGGCTTCGTTACCAAGGCTCCATACGATGATCGAGGGATGATTGCGCAGCGTGAGCACATTGGCCTGGTTGCGCTCCATGTGTGCCAGTTCGTAGCGTGGGTTCTTGGCAAGGGTGTGTTCGCCGTATCCCATTCCGTGCGACTCTACGTTGGCTTCTGCCGTCACGTAGATACCATACTGGTCGCAGAGGTCATACCATCGCGGGTCGTCAGGATAGTGACAAGTGCGGACGGCGTTGATATTGAGCTGCTTAATTATCTTTATGTCCTCTATCATGCGTTCTATGCTCACCACATAGCCTCCGTCGGGGTCGAGCTCATGACGGTCGGCACCCTTGATGAGTACTGGCTGTCCGTTGACGAGCAGCTGTCCGCCCTTTATCTCCACCTTGCGGAATCCCACTTTCTTCGATACTGTCTCTATGGCGTTGCCGCCCTTTTTCAGCGTTATGTCGAGTGTATATAAATATGGTTTCTCGGCCGACCATGTCTTCACGCCCTTCACTTCCATCGCTCCGCGCGGATGTGGCGACATCGTGGGCAGTTCTGACGTCAAGACTGTCTTTCCCTCGGCGTCCTTCAGCGTGAGGCTGACGGTGGCTTTCTTGTCGCCTGCGAGCGGTATGTCGTATGTCAGCAGTCCGTCCTTATATCCGTTTGTGAGGTCGGCATTGAGCGATATGTCTGCTATGCGTGTCTTGTTGCGGCTGTAGAGATACACCTCGCGAGCTATGCCTGTGAAGCGCCAGAAGTCCTGGTCTTCGAGATACGAGCCGTCGCACCATCTCATCACCTGCATGGCTATGAGGTTTTTGCCTTTCTTCAGGTATTTAGTGATGTTAAACTCTGCTGCTATCTTCGAGTCCTCGCTATATCCCACATACTTTCCGTTCACCCACAGCGTGAGGTTGCTTGTGGCTGACCCCACGTGAAAGAACACGTCTTGTCCTGTCCACGACTCTGGAAGCGTAAACTCGCGTCGGTACGATCCCGTATAGTTGTCTTGTTCGCTGATGTATGGCGGATTGCTCTTAAACGTAGTGGCCCACGAGTAGCCCACATTGCGGTATATCTTGTCGCCATAGCCGTGTATCTCAAACAGTCCGGGCACTGGGAAGTCCACCCATTTCGAGTCGTCATACTGCGGTTTGAAGAAGTCTGCTGGACGTTCGTTATGATTTTTTACGAAGTTGAATTTCCACATTCCTTCCATCGACATATAGCGTGCCGATGCTTTCTTGTCGCCTTTTTCTGCGAGGCGTTCGTTTTCGTAGGCAAAGAAGTTGGCTCGTCGTGCTTCTCGGTTTTCTTGGTTCAGTTCGGGCGTGTTCCATGCCATGGCTTTCTGTGCTGCCATGTCTGCTGTCGCCATACACCCGAGGAGAAGTGTAATGAATAGTTTTTTAATCATGATAATATGTTTTTGTAATATTGTTATTGATTATTGTTCATATAATGTCTTTAGCTGAAATTCGGTGCAAATATAGCGATTATTTTCAACAACGCAAAGGAAAACAAAATATTTTTTTCAAAATATTCGGCATTTTCTCTCTCCTACAAGTTTTCTTGTCTGCGTCGTCAATGAGTTGCGCCAACGCCCGCCGCGACAACCGCCGCGAACACACAACGGAAATACATATTCGGAAATACATATTCGGAAATACATATTCGGGGGTTTAGGTCTTACATAAAGTAAAGCCCCTACAACGGCGGGGGCTGCGCATAGACGGCAAGCATTATATAACATCAACTGGTCATAGCTGCATCAGCTTCTCTTCCGAGACAGTCACGATCAGTGCTTTTGACTATAAGTCTCGTTAGCCCTTTCTCTTGCCCACTCCAAAGGTTTCATACCGGTAAACTTGAAGAAATTGCGGTAGAAAGACTGCTCGCTTGAGAAACCAGACTGGGTGGCGATGGAGAAGATCTTAATGGTTTCGATGTCGTGTGACAAAAGAGTTTTGGCATGTTCTACTCTTAGACTGTTAATATAGTCGGAAAAGGACATGCCTTTTGTTTGGTTTATGTATTTGGAGATGTATGTACGGCAAATGCCGGTAGCTTTCGCCACATCTCCTATCTTAAGGTTTAGAGTGAGATAGAGTTGCTTGGCAACAATGACTTGGTCGATAGTGTTTTCTATCTTTCTTTCCTCTATTTCATGTGTGTCTCCTGAAGGCTGCTCGACACATTCATTGCTGTCTTCAACAAACTGCTCGAAGGAGAAATCGCGGGTAAAGCCTATGTAGCTCAACGCAAAGAGCATGATGGAGAATGGGGTGAGAGCCACTATCACCATCAAGTCGCTCTGTGCAAAATATTGTTTGCCCAAAGCATTTGCCACGGCTGAGAGAAAGGATGTGATCACGAAGGCGATGAGCAGATGCTTTACTGCCGTGGTGTCTCTACCTTCAGTATCGGCATACACATTGGCTATCTCCCTGTCGAAAGTATGGAGCTTGCGAAAGCCGAAATATATGACGACAAACACCTGGATGGCGAAGATCAGTTGGCGTGCGCTATCCACCGCTACGTCTGGAAAGAGGAGTTTTGCTACTGCCACAATGATTCCCGGAAGAAGGAAGAGAAAGAGTTTCATTGGCGCATTGGGGTGGGAAACCAAGTTGCAGATATAAACGTAATACAGCGGATATACCGACATCGAACAGAGTGTCCAAAGGCACTCCATCGGGTGTGACAGTCCGACGGTGAAGTAAAGCCCATGGCATAAGTAGAGGACGACACATGTGGCCAGAAACCAGGTCAGGATTCTTTTGGCTCTGTCGCACTTCCTATAGTGTGTTATAAAGGTGATGAACCAGAATAGACACACGAAAAACGGTATGAAACTTAACAGTGTCCGATACATTTTTTGCTATTTTTTTGTTGATGTGATTACTAATCGGGTGCAAATTTAATGATTTTTTCTCAATTTAGCCACATAAAAGCCATGAAAATAGCGTTTAAACAATACACTGATTATCAAGTGAATGTACGATTTGAGAGTCGATTTGTATGATTTGGGAGTCAAAATGTACGATTTGAGAGTCGATTTATACGCTTTGTTTTTGTACTATAGAGGATTCTTTCTACATTTGCCAAAGAATATTAACAGCAAAAACTCAGATTTATGGACAACGGGAACAACTTTTTTAAGAAGAATTGGCTCACTCTGATCTTGATCGCCTTGCTTGGCGGCGTCAGCATAATGTGGATAAAAGACATGAATGAGACGAAGGCTAAAGAAGAGGCGGCTGTGGAAAAGGCTGACAGTGGCGCGGTCGCTTCTCAAGAAGCTGTTGACTCGTTGGCTGGGACAATGGCAAAGGAAGACTCCATACCCCAAGAGACAGCCGATCCGTTGAAGGATGAGCCTGTCGTAAGACTGAGACCGTCGTTGATCAAGGGTCCTGCCTGTATGGTGGCTAATACATTTGAATCATACTATCCGCGCAATGTTATCGACGGCAACAGAGCGACAGCCTGGGGTCTGGAATCGTATCAGGGCAGCAGCGGCACTTTCGTGTTCAGGATGCCTTGCCGACGACTCGACCATATCGTAGCATGGAACGGTAACTGGGGTGAGATGGGCGCATGGGAAGACAATGCGAGAGTGAGGCGGTTAACCATAAGCAAGAAGGATGCAAAGGGCGAGACGACATTTATTGGCTCTTTCACGCTGAGCAACAGACACCAGTCGCAGACTCTGCGGTTTGACTTCGCCGCCCCGGAGACTCGCGACATCGAGACTCTCATCGTCAAGGCTTCTGGCAAGTATCAGGGCATACTGTTTCAGGATCTTTATCTTGCGGAACTCATCTTCTTTGGCAACAAATAAAACTATATTATATTATGAACAAAACACTAATACTCATCACAATGGCTCTGATGGCTGCCACGCCTAAGGGTATGGCTCAGGGCAACGACCCTGACTCAAAATATATACGCAACTCGCTGTATATGATCAAACTGGACTGTCCTCCCGACAATCCTAAATACAATATTGCCTACGACGACATCAACAAGATTTACGACGGCATCGACTTTGGAGTAAGATACGAGCGATACAACAACTTCTCACTCTCGGAACGTCATCTTGACTTTGCCAACATGCCAAAAATACAAGACTCGGAATATGAGGCTCTGAATGCTTACAACAAGACCGACAAGCCTTTCATTATCCCAAGCGAGGACTATAAAAAGGCTAACGACCAGGTGATAAAGACCATGAACGACCTGGGGCTGAATCCCGACACCGTTCCTGAGGAGATATATGCCGGCTCTATTGTAAAGTATTTCATCGAACATGCCTTTGCCAACAAACTCGTGGCGAAATGGCACAACAAACCGGGCACAAAGGAAGGTGTGGCTGATTTCGACGAGAATCTATCCACCATCATGGAACTGGGTCTCAGAGGACTGAGCGAGGAAGCAAAGGCTAATGCTAAGGCGGGTGAAAACCTAACAAACATCGTGGCTGGCTCGGAAAACAAGTTGCTCAACAATACTTACGTCTGCGTGACAAGATACTACTACGCCAATGCCGAGGAGTTTAATGCCACTTTCATTGCTCCTCTGAAACGGCAACTCGAAAAGTCTGACAATATCTTAGTGTCGGCAGCACTGAAAGGTGCCATCGAGGCAGCTGCATCGTCGCTAAAGGGTTATTTCGTCAGCGTCGTGGCATATCTGTTCCGACTGGAATGGAACAACGACCTCTACAACGATTTCTACACCAACAAGTGGAACGACCCGAAGAAGTTCTTCGACACATCTAATTATAAATTAATATATGTGGGAAGGTCGGGCAAACGTGTGCCGGCATCTCTTTCCATGAAGCGCGACGCCAATGATGCCGAGCTCCTCCGACGCGCGGTGGTGCGCAGCACCGACGCGGCTTTTGCCGCCCTTCAGCGCGACTACGAGGAGTTCCGTCCCATGAGCTCGCTCCATGTCATCGACGGCAAACTCGCCGCATATATCGGCACTAAGGAAGGCATCAAGGAAGGCGACAAGTTTGATGTCTTCGAGGCTGTAGTGTCGGAGAAAGACCCAAACATGACAGACTGGAAGCCAGTAGGCAAGATAAAGGTGGCGAAAAAGGGTCTTTGGGACAACAGCGAAGGTGCTGGACAGCCTATAGAAGGCAGGGCTTACGACAAGAAGGAGGAACAGGCTGGCAACAGCAGTCTCAAATGCACTTTCTTTGAAGGCAAGGTAGGAAAGTTAGGCGAAGGAAACCTCATAAGGCTGGCAGGGAAGTAATGATCTCCGCTGGACTTCCAAAGAAAGGTAAAACAGAACTATCACTTTAAAAAAGAAACAATATGAATAGAATTTTTGTCTTAATCTTCTCAGCACTGTTGTCGTTAGGTGTTTCAATCAATGCCAACGGAAAGGAACGTGTCGTTCCCTACAACTATGAACTGTCTGTGGTTCAGGAAGGCAATTCCGCTACTTCAGGACATAAGATTTTCAAGGTTTGGAGTTTTGGAAAGAAGAGCGATCTCACAGAAAAGATTTGTATGCGTAATGCCATTCACGGAATTCTCTTTCGCGGCTTGACATCTGAAGACATGGGTACGCAAGGTAGCGTCTCTGCCCTCGTCCCCGATGGCTACGAGAGCCATCACGACTATTTCGACGCTTTCTTCGCCAGCGGCGACTATCTCCAGTT
>SAMEA3663112__coassemble_127_pt1 | contig 20611 bp, 11 predicted proteins | sample SAMEA3663112__metabat2_high_PE_013 | metagenome-assembled genome bin SAMEA3663112 (sample SAMEA3663112) | pig gut metagenome | biome: pig gut; feature: pig-associated habitat; material: faeces | place: Denmark | collected 2012
TGGTGCGCCGCTCGGTGGATGGAGACAACCTGTATAAGAACGTTGTCGTTGACTACCGCCTTGAGGACATAACATATAATGACCTTGCCGTCATCTTCTCGGGCAAGCCCGACGTTGCCCATCCCGAAGTGCTCGACAGTGGCGCAGGCGACAACGTGCTCTTCTTCTGGAGTAGTCACGGCATGCCGGCAGGACTTGCCCTTGGCGACATCGACCTAGTGTCGGGTAAGCAGATGGCGCGCATACTGCAGAAGATGAGCGACGAGCAGCGGTTCCGCAAGATGATGTGGATAGTTGAGGCATGCTTTTCAGGCGGAGTGGCAAAGGAGTGCGAGGGCATTCCCGGACTGCTCGTGATGACGGCAGCCAATGCCAACGAGTCGTCGAAGGCCGACCTGTGGTATGCTCCCTATAATGTCTATCTTACCAACCGCTTCACTTCGTCCATCATCTCCCGTCTGTATTCCGACCCTGCGACATCTCTCCGCGACCTCTACAACGTGGCGTTCACAGGAACTCTCGGTTCGCACGTCACGATATACAATGCTGACAACTACGGAAACCTCTATCAGAACACAATGAGGGAATTCTTGGGAAAGTAGGAATTAGGGATTAGGTCACTTTTAACTTTATTGGCCGATAATTTTCTTTATTGACCGAAATTTTTCTTTATTGACCAAAGTTTTGCTTTTTTGACCAACGACTTTCAAAGTTTTTTCGTAACTTTGCCGCCAAAATTAATAAATTTAAAAACAAATATATTATGAAGACAAAATTACAACTTATCATTCTTTGTCTCCTCCTGTGCTTGGCTGGGGGGGAGAGTGTGATTCATGCGGCTGACTTGTGGAGTTATCCTTCTAATTTATTTGGAGTACGGCGGTAAAGCCATGCGTTCTTAGAAATCTAAATTAAAATACTAAAATAATATGAAACAGATTCTTTTTTTTCCAATGATTGCCATTGCCCTGCTCATGGCGTCATGTACAGTGAGTGACAACCCGTCTGACACACCCATAACCCCGCCTGAAAAGGAACAGGCCGAATACACCCTGCTGTTCTACGGCATGGGAGGCGGCTCCAATTACGGAAGCAGCGTGCTCGACGGCGACATCGTGGCAGGCAACATCAACGACATGATTCAGGCCTACGGCGACTTTGCCGACAAGGGCAATGTTGTGATAAGCTACAAGTTCTCGCCGGCTTTTGCCGACTCCGTCTATTCGCAATACACCCTCGCCGACACGCCTGTCGAGGCGGGACAGAAGTCGTTTGCCGACTACAAGGGCCAAACCTACCGCTTCGCCCTCGAGAAGGGAAAGAACATTATAGAGTCGTTTGCCAACGACAAGGTATATGGTCCAATGGAGAGCGACTACGCCAACCCCGACTCGCTCACCAACTTCATCAACTGGGCCGTGAAGGAATACCCCGCCAAGAAGTACATCCTCGTACTTTCTGACCACGGCGGCGGCTACATGCCACATTACGACCTTCAGTACAACAAGACGCGCGACATCATGAACGAGGCTACCTACGGAACGTCGTTCAGCGTACATTCGCTGAAGTATGCCCTGCAGAGAGCCAACGTCCACTTCGACGCCCTCTACTTCGACGCCTGTCTTATGAACTCGTTGGAGTATCTCTATGAACTGAAGAACCAGACCGACTACTTCATCGCCTCCACCTTCCTCGTTCCCGGCGTTGGCGGCGACTATCAGGCACTGTTGGAGCTGCTTGGCTCGAACGACAACCTCGAGAGTGCGCTGAGCCAATATCCCGACCGCCTCGTAAAGTTCTGGGACTACTACAATTGCGGTAATTACAACGACGTTACCGTAACCCGTAGCAGCATGCTCGACGCATACGGCAGCGTGCTGAAGGAGTTTACCAGCAGCCTGTGCGACCTCTACCAGAATGGCACCGAGGATGAAAAGTATATAATTGAAAGTGTCACCCGCAACTGGACCTTCCGAGTTCTCAACAGCACTTCAAGCTACCTGTTAAAGAACTATGTCGATGACATCTTGTCGTTATTGGACGACTCTTTCCCGCAAGACTTGTATTATCGTTACCAGTCGGCCCACGACAACACCATCGTCAGCACAGCCACAAGTCCATACTTCACACGCCATGACTTCGCCATCGACCACAGCGTATTGATGGGTGCCGATGGCGGATATTCGAAGGTTGGTTGGTCCATCAACGAGGAGTTATGGAGGCTTGAGCCGTGGTATCTCCGCATATATGAAAAGGATGGCAACTATTCGTCTTATTACGACTTTGAGGAGTCGGAGTTAAAGGAGTCGGAAGACGTATATGACATAAGCGATTATTTGGCAGCCCACCAGGACGATGCCTTCAGAGGCTCATGGCCATCAACATTCGCCGACACCTACTGCACCTTGGAGTTCAGCAAAGTGACTGGTTGGGACCGCTGGCTGCTCACCTGTCAGGTTCATCCGTTCGCCCTGAGTTTTGCCGACTTCGAGCTTGACATCTTCGGCGAATATGGTGATGGCGATGAAGAGGAAGAGAGCGAGGAAGGTGTAGAGGCCAAGCTGAAGGCAATGCACAACTACCGCTTCAGCCTGAACAACGTGAAGCCTTTGCCTGAGAAGAAAAATTGGATTCGACATGACAATAATAGATGAAGATATCTGCAGAAGTTGCCATGCAAGTATGGCTTTGCCTTTGCATGCACAAAGAAGCAGGGTGTGACGATTGACGAGAGCAAGACCTACACTTTTAATGAGGCGCTCACTCGCAGTTTCGAGGTTCACGACCAGAACGGCAAGGTAATTGCTTTATCTTCAATGGCAAGCGCAAATGCAGAGAACAATCCTTCCCGTTTGGACTATTTGTTCTACTTGGTAAATGAAGCAGACAATACTGCTGCGGTGGTCAGGCCACTGCAGCAGACTATTGAGGCATACAAGAGTGCCGATTACTGGAAGGAGTTCTTCAACATCAGCGGCATCACCACCGCCATTGACGGCATCACCGTTAACTCCCCCACCAACCATGAGCGCATCTATGACCTCAGAGGTGTAGAGCAGAATAGAGTGAAAGGGCTTGTCATTAAGAATGGAATTAAAATAATTAATAATTAACTAGGGTCTCCAATTTGATGTACCTTTATTTATAGGAGTCGCGGCGACTCGCCGTGCCCATGCCAGGATTGCATGGCGCGAGTCGCGGCATCTCCTATGTTCGTAAATATGCTGGTAAGAAAAGATTTTGGTACAACAAAAAGCTGGATTCTCCAAGCTTTTGGCAAAATATGTCTTCTATAGACTGCATATTTCATATAATTTATGCTTTCTATAGAAGACATAATACCCATGAGAATACTTCCATGACGCTTATACATCTCCTAAAAAAGTCTAAAAGATTTGGGTGATGCTTGGTATTGTGGGAAAGAAACGTTATTTTTGCAATCTATTCCCAAAACATATTACCTTCGTATCTTAATCAAAAATATTATAAATATGAAAGAACCAAAGAAATTATTATTATTCATTCTTGCGGTGGGAATGAGCATTGCAGCCGCAGCACAAGAGGCGTTGAATATGCCATTGATTCAAACAAAGTACACTGCCGACCCTGCACCATACGTGCATGGAGACACCATCTATCTATATACGACCCATGACGAGGACGACGCAGAGGGATTTAAGATGAAAGACTGGCTGCTTTACACCTCGACCGACATGGTGAACTGGCAGGACCATGGGGTAGTGGCTTCGCTAAAGGATTTCCCATGGTATAAGGGCGACAACGGCGCGTGGGCGGAATGTGTCGTTGAGCGTAATGGCAAATGGTATATGTATTGCCCCATTCACGGACACGGGATCGGCGTGCTTGTTGCCGACTCGCCTTACGGCCCGTTTAAGGATCCGTTAGGCAAGCCACTTGTATGGCGACAGGAACACTGGGACGACATCGACCCGTCAGTATGGATTGACGACGACGGAAGGGCTTATATGTACTGGGGCAATCCACATACGTATTGTGTTGAACTTGCAGAAGACATGATCTCAACCAAGGGGGAAATAATGACAATGAGTCAAATAGAAGACTATCAGGAAGGTCCGTGGTTCTGGAAACGTGGCGATTGGTATTACCTTGCCTTCGCCTCTACATGTTGCCCAGAGGGCATTGGCTATGCCATGAGCAAGTCGCCAACGGGACCATGGGAACATAAGGGACACATCATGGACCACACGCCAAGGACAAGAGGCAATCACCCTGGAGTGATAGAGTATAAGGGCAAGTGGTATTGTTTCGGACTGAACTACGATATCTTCCGTCTTGAGACGAGCCGCCATGCCGAACGCCGTTCAGTATCTGCTGCCGAAATGACATATAATAGCGACGGGACAATCAAGGAGTCGCCTTATTTCATCGACTGCAAGCTGGAACAAGTGGGACATTTCAACCCTTATCGACGTGTGGAGGCAGAAACGATGGCTTGGGGCTACGGACTGAAAACCACAAGGGCGAACCCGTCGGGACCATGGAACGAGACACTCTTCGTTACTGATATTGATGATGGCGAGTATATCCTTGTGCGTGGCGTTGATTTCGGAGACAAGGGAGCCGCCTCGCTCACCGTCTCATGTTCCGCGCTACTTTATGGCGGCAGGATAGAGGTGCGACTTGATGATGTTGACGGATGGATGGCTGGCATTATCGACATACCAAACACCAAGTTCAAATATCAGGAGTTTAAGACTGGTCTTACTCGCTGCACAGGTGTCCACGACCTGTATTTCGTGTTTAAGGGAAGCGACAAGCAACGTCGTAACCTGTTTAACTTTGACTGGTGGAAAGCAGAAAGAAAATGAGAACCAAATAATTATTTATGAAAAGGATACTAACTACATTATTTGCGGCACTGACAGTAGTTGCGGCAAATGCCCAAAAGACTAATGGCGTGGAGCTGACAGCAGCTGACATGAACATCAATGTCACCTTCTACAGCCCCGACATCATTCGAGTGACAAAAGCCCCGGTGGGCACCAAGACTACGGAGATGAAGAGCGAGGTAGTGACCATGTCACCTGAATCTTCACTCTCTGTCGCGGTCAGCTCCACAGCTTCAGCAGTAAGGTTGAAGTCCACGTCACTCGCTGTCACCATCGACCGACGCACCGGCCTCCTCTCCTTCGCCGCCAATGGCAAGCCTCTTCTCAAGGAAAAGGCAACTGCCTTTGAGACCCGTACAAAGGGTACCGACAAAGGTCGCTACATAGTGTCGATGACCTACCAGCTCGACAAAGACGAGGCTATCTACGGTCTTGGCACTGTACAAGACGGCAAACTGAACCGCCGCGGTCTCTCGAAGCGTATCGAGCAGTCGAACCTTGAGGACTTCCAAAACATCATCCAGTCGGTAAAGGGTTGGGGTATCTATTGGGACAACTACTCCTGCTCGCAGTTTGACGACAACGCGCAGGGCATGACCTTCAAGGCAGAGGTTGGCGACTGTGCCGACTACTATTTCATGTACGGCAAGAACGCCGACGGAGTGAACGCCTGCATACGTCAGCTGACTGGCGACGTGCCGATGTTCCCATTGTGGACATACGGATTCTGGCAGTGTCGCGAGCGTTACAAGTCGTCGAAGGAACTGCTCGAGGTGGTCGATAACCATCGTCGTCTTCAGGTGCCATTAGACGGAATCATCCAGGACTGGCAGTACTGGGGCAACAACTATCTGTGGAATGCCATGGACTTCCTCTCAGAGCAGTTTACCGACGGCAAGCAGATGATAGACCGCGTCCACAAGCAGAACGCACACATCATGATTTCTATCTGGGCAAGCTTTGGTCCTAAGACCCAGCAGTTTGGCAAACTTGCCGAGAAGAATCTGCTTCTGCCGATAGAGACATGGCCGCAGAGCGGACTTTCACATCTCTGGCCACCACGCATGGACTATCCATCGGGCGTAAAGGTGTATGACGCCTACAGCCCAGTGGCCCGTCAGATATATTGGGACCACCTGAAACGGCTCTTCGACTATGGCATCGACGCCTGGTGGATGGACTCCACAGACCCCGACTTCTTCAATCCGCGCGAGAGCGACTATGACTACAAGACCACTATGGGCTCGTGGCGCAGCGTGCGCAACCTCTTCCCCCTTGCCACCGTCAAGGGCATCTATGCCAACCAGCGCAAGGCGTCTGCCGACAAGCGTGTGTTTATCATGACGCGCTCTGCCTTTGCTGGTCAGCAACACTACGGTGCAGGACTATGGTCGGGCGATGTGGCCTCGACATGGGACATGCTTCGCAAGCAGGTTCCCGCTGGCCTGAACTACACGATGACAGGCAGTCCGAACTTCAATACCGACATCGGCGGATTCTTCTGCGGGTCATACAACAACAATGGCGCCGGCTCCGCACCACGCAACCCTCAGTATCAGGAACTGTATGTGCGTTGGATGCAGTATGGCCTCTTCTGCCCCGTCTTCCGCAGTCATGGTGCCGACGCTCCGCGCGAGATCTATCAGTTTGGCAAGAAGGGAGAGCCGATATATGACGCCATAGAGAGCACCATTCGCCTGCGCTACCGTCTGCTGCCTTACATCTATAGCACGGCATGGCAGGTGACATCAGCCGACGAGAGCTATCTGCGTGCCTTGACCTACGACTTTGCCTCCGACAAGAACACATGGAACATGGGCGACGAGTTTATGTTCGGTCGCTCAATACTTGCCACACCAATCCTCGACCCCCAATATACCGAGGAGAAGATATTCAAGGAGGATGCCATGAGCGGATGGGACAAGAAAGAAGGAAAGAATGAAAAATGGAAAGATGGAAAGATTGATTTCTCTGAGGAGAAGACGGTAACGAAATATCTGCCGAAGGGAGCCGACTGGTACGAGTTCTATTCGGAGAAGCTTCATAAGGGTGGTCGTAACGTAACACTTGCTACGGCTATCGACCGCACGGCAATGTTTGTCAAGGCAGGAACAATCCTTCCCCTTGCCCCGGTGATGCAGTATGCCCAGCAGAGCCAATGGGACAATCTAGACATCATCGTCTATCCAGGCTCTGACGCCGTCTTCACCCTCTACGAGGACGAGGGCGACAACTACAACTACGAGCGTGGCATGTACTCTACCATCGAGATGAAGTGGAACGACAAGAGCCGCACACTGACCATCGGCGACTGTCAGGGCACGTTCCCAGGAATGTTGCAGCAACGCAAGTTCAACGTGCGACTTGCTGGTTCTGACATCGTCAAACCGATTGGTTATAAAGGTAAATCAGTATCGATAACCCTATAATTTCCTGAAGGCAGTTGCCATTCTCCTTCCCCACACTAATACGAGGGCGAAGCTGATGCGGGTGGCGACGATGAGGACGGCGGAGATGCCTGTGGCTGCGAAGACGATGGTGTCCTCGAGTAGCGAGTGGTTCATGATGAGATGATAGTTGACGTCGTTGGCTTCCTCACGCGTGATGACACCTTTTTCCTCCAGTTCCAGCATCACTGCCGAGCCGTAGCTTATGCCAAGGACGTTTCCCACGAGCCACATGTATGACGCATGTCTTGGCAATCCGAATAACCTCATCAGCGGCGACAGCAAGCGCGACAGCGGGTCGAGTAGGCGATAGGCTTCGAGCATTCGCTGCACTACCATCAGCGTGAAGATGATGAGAGCCACCATCAGCGACATCTTTATCTGTGACACAGCCCAGGTGGTCATCACCTCGGTGAAGCCGCTGTCTGCCCCAGCGCCGAGGTAGATATATTTTCCTGGCATATTGGGCAGTAAGACGTTGAGAATCAGTGCGCACACAATGGCCATAATAAGGCGTATCGCCCCCATCTTCCAGAACGACGAGCCCGTCTTCTGGTTTACGGCACATTCCATTGGCAGGGCATGGCACAGGGCAATCATCAGTGCCAAGATAGAAGCTTGCTTCATAGTCAGCGGTATGGACATCATAGCGGCAATGCCAGCATAAGTCCCCGCCGTGGCACCAGAGATAAAAGCCACGGCCGACTCTCCTGGCAGTCCGAAGTGGACGAACAGAGGGTTGATCCATGTGGCAATCCATGCGAGCACTCCGAAATGCTGCATGAGAGTGACTGCCAACGATATGGGTATCATCATTTTCAGCAACCATTTTGTGCTTTTCCATGAGACAGGCGCCGCCTGCTTGAAACAGTCGATAATCTTATTCATTATTATAAAATATCAATGCTGCCAAGAGATATCTGAATAGATTTGTATATACATGGTCTTGTCAACGTAATAAAGATTATCCCTCATTACGTACTCGAAGTCTGACACCCCGTATGGCAGTTGTTTGACTTTGTTCATAACGATGTCCTTTTCATTTAATGCAATTATGCCACAAAATTACTAATAATAATCCGAATGACAAAGCATTTTATGTTTTTTTGATACTACCTTACTTCATTAACACTGAAAACTCCTTCAGAAATGAAATAATCGGGAGAAATTAACGGGCTTTGGACGATTTTTGCATGGAACGGTATTATTTTGGCATTGGTTTTAAGGAAAAAGAGGTAACTTTTCAGCCGAAAACTTAAATACGCCTTGAAACATATATCTGTATGAAAAAAACAACTATCGTACTTATTTCCTTTCTTCTTGCCATCCCTTCTTTTGGCAAGGCCTTTAGTCTGCTATCATCATGGCGACAGCAGCGGTATGTCACCTCCACCGAGGACTTCATCGCACGCACCACAGGAAACAACTTCCAGACACCTTGGCGCATAGTGGCAGTGACAGAGAAAGATAGCGACATGCCGGTAAATGGACACCCGAATTTATAATATAAGTAATTTTTTTACAAAAAAGGATATTTAAAAATAAAACTGTTTAACTGTTTATCTGTTTATGTGATTGTTTTCGTTTAAAAACAGTTAACAGAAAAACAGTATGATTTCAGACCAATGAAATCTCTCTAACAGGAGAGATATTTTTTTTGTAGTTAGAGAAATTAATTTTTGTAGTTAGAGAAATATTTTTTTGTAGTTAGAGAAATATTTCGGGGTAGTTTGGAACTGAGGAAATACAAGCGTATAATAAAAAAATGTTAATCGAGAAAAGTTATTCTCGCAATGACTTGCTCAGTTGAAAATAAATGACTATCTTCGCACTTGGAAATGGAAACTGGATGCGCGACCGGGATTCGGCGGATTCGATATCGGATTGACGGCAGCTGTCTGGTGAACTGATACTAACCAGACCGCTTATATTGGATTGAAATCCATGTGATGGAGCAGATTTATTTAAATATTATCAAAAATTATCGGTATTTTAGCAAAAACTATAGCATTGGTATGTTAAATAACCGTACCTTTGCAGCAAAATTTCTATAAACTAACATGTAGCGTGATTAAAACCTACTTTAATTAAATATGAGTAAACAAAATAAGTTGAACCCCTTCCTGCAGTTCACAGTGGCTTGTATGGCTATGACGATGGCTCCTCTTGCTGGAGGACAGACCGTCAAAGCCGAAGTGCACAACATGCAGCAGGCGAAGGCAATCAAGGGTACGGTTGTCGATGAAAACAACGAACCCGTTATTGGTGCTACCATCCTTGTGGTGGGAGGAAGCACCACACATGGTGCTGTTACCGATTTCGACGGTAACTTCAGTGTTAATGCCAAACCAGGTCAGAAACTCAAGATTACCTACATCGGTTACGACGAGATGATCGTTACCGCAAAAGAGGGAATGACCGTACAGCTGAAGGCTGCCGCCGGTGTGCAGCTTGCAGGCGTCGAGGTTGTGGCGTATGGCGTTCAGAAGAAAGTCACGATGACGGGTGCCGTTTCGAGCGTCAAGAGTGAAGACCTTATCCGAACATCAGTGGGTTCGGTAAACAACGTGCTCGGAGGACAGCTCTCGGGTGTCACCACGGTGCAGTATTCGGGTGAGCCTGGTAGCGACGCCGCCGAGATATTCGTGCGTGGTAAGGCCACATGGGGCGACTCCAGCCCGCTCATCCAGGTGGATGGTGTGGAGCGTACGATGGCCGACATCGACCCTAACGAAATAGAGAGCGTCACAGTGCTCAAGGACGCTTCTGCTACCGCCGTCTTCGGTGTGCGCGGTGCTAACGGCGTGGTGCTCATCACCACCAAGCGCGGTACTGAGGGCAAGGCAAAGATCAGCGTCTCTACTTCGTGGACCGCACTCTCGCCGACAAAGATGGTGGAGCAGGCCAGCTCTTATGAGTATGCTAACTTCTACAACCAGATGTCGTACAACGACTACCTGCAGAACGCCAACGTGTCTGTTGCCAACGGAAAGTATGCAAGCGTAGATGCCTTCATGGCAGAAAACGTCTTCACTCCGAGCTTCTCGCAGGGCATCATCCAGAAGTTTAAGGACGGTAGCGACCCTATCCGCTTCCCTAACACCAGCTGGGCAGACTACATCATGAAGGACGTCACCCTCCAGCAGCAGCACAACCTCAACATCTCGGGTGGTACCGACCGCGTGAAGTACTTCATCTCTGCTGGTTACTACGCACAGGGCGGTCTGTTCAAGGAGTTCGACCGTGGCTACAACTACGGATACCAGTACCAGCGTTTCAACTATCGTGGTAACCTCGACCTCAAGGCCACGAAGACCACTACGCTGTCGTTCAACGTTGCAGGTAACGTCAACGACGCCGACAAGCCTTACACCGGACAAGGCTCAGGAGGTATGATCAAGAACATCTATTATGCTACACCTTTCTCAAGCCCAGGTATCGTTGACGGCAAGATGGTATATTGCACCACTGACTATACCGACGGTCTCAACCTTCCGTTCCTCGGCGGCTCAGGTATGGCATACTACGGCAACGGTTTCATGCAGACTAACGTCAACAAGCTGCAGATGGACCTCGTGCTCGACCAGAAACTCGACTTCATCACCAAGGGCTTGAGCTTCAAGGTGAAAGGCTCGTACAACTCTGCATTCACCGTCAACAAGCAGGGTAACTGTGGCGTGGCTACGTTCAACCCTCTCGTGCAGTATGACGAGGCTGGCAACGTCATCCTCAACCCCGACGGCACACCTTATATAGTATATCGCCAGAACGGCAACGACACCGAGCCCTCCTACAAGGCTTCGCAGGGCAAGGGACGCGACTGGTATCTCGAAGGTAGCTTCAACTACTCTCGCGTGTTCGGCAAGCACACCGTCAATGCGCTGTTGCTCTACAACCAGTCGAAGCAGTATTACTACTCAGGCACCTCTTATCCCGACGTGCCACGCTCGTATGTAGGTTTGGTAGGTCGTGTGACATACGACTATGCCAACAAGTATATGGCAGAGTTCAATATGGGTTACAACGGCTCTGAGAACTTCGCTCCTGGTCGCCGCTTCGGTACCTTCCCAGCGGGATCTATCGGATGGATTGCCAGCGAGGAGAAATTCTGGAAGCCAGTGTCTAAGGTGATCAGCTTCTTCAAGCTCCGCGCATCGTGGGGTCTCGTAGGTAACGACAAGACCACCGAGGCCATCCGCTTCATGTATCTCGCCGACCCATATATCACTGGCTCATGGGGACTTATGACCAACTGTCTGACACAGCCTCTCACCGACACCTACGGCTACCTCTTCGGTAACGCACAGTCAGGTACCGATGCAGGTATCTCGGGCATCGCCGGAGCTTACGAGGCAGTGAAGAACAACCCTGACATAGGTTGGGAAAAGGCATTCAAGCAGGACTATGGTTTCGACATGAACTTCTTCGGCGACCGCATCCGCACCACATTCGACTACTATCGTGAGCATCGTACCGACATCCTTCTGCGCGACGCCACCGTTCCTTCGTCGCTCGGTTTCACCATGCCATACACCAATGCCGGTGAGACAAAGTCATGGGGATGGGAAGTGTCAGTGTCTTATAACGACAAGATCGGTCAGGACTTCCGCTTCTGGACCAAGCTCAACCTTTCTTACAACCAGAACGAAATCATCGAGATGAAAGAGACTCCACAGAAGAATGACTACATGTTGAGCCGCGGCCATCGTATCGGCGCACGTTCGATGTATCAGTTCTGGAAGTACTACGAAGGCGAACAGACAAAGGCAGAATACGAGCAGGCATTCGGCACTCCGTTCCCTACACAGCTCGTGACTAACCTCCAGCCAGGCGACTGCGTGTATGTTGACCTTGACAAAGACGGAAAGATTGACCAGAACGACATGACTCGCGACAACGGCTTTACCGACGACCCAGAGTATATGGGAGGTTTTAACTTCGGTTTCAACTGGAAGCGCATCACATTCAACGCACAGCTCACCGGCGCATGGAACGTGTCACGTTACATCACCGACGTGTTCCGTCAGCCATTCTTCTGCTCGTCAAACACCACACAGGGCGGTCTGCTCTCTTACCACGTCAACGACACATGGACTCCAGGCACCAACGAAGATCCTAACGCACTCTACCCACGTGCCACATGGAGCAACGCCGTGCAGAACTATGCTGGTTCAGACCTCTGGGAGAAAGACGCTAAATACCTGCGTCTGAAGACCGTATCGGTTTCTTACGACTTTATCAACCCGGCATTCAAGAAGATCGGTATGACAAAGTGTGAGGTGACTCTCTCTGGCTACAACCTCTTCACACTCACTCCATACGAGTGGGGCGACCCTGAGACAAGAGCCTCAAACTCGCCTTCATACCCACTGCAGCGTACATACACTATAAGTCTCAACGTGGGCTTCTAATATATATAATAAGGTATAAATACAATAAGGTATAAAAATGAAACACAATATATTTTCACGTAGTGCGATAGCCATGCTGATTGCCGGAGCAGCCTTCACAGCTTGTACCGACAACATCGCCGTGGGCGACGCCGCCCTCGACAAGGCTACCAGCTCTACAGCAACTATTGATACCGTATTCAATAATGCAGAATATACGCGTCAGTTTCTTGTAGGTATCTACTCAAAGCAGTACTACGGTCTGCCCTATGCCAACGGTGGCGCTTACATGCCACACTCAGGCAACCCCTACACAGGAAAGATGGACGCGCTGACAGACTGCTGGCACCTCTTCTGGAACGGTGCAGCCGTATATGGACAGTATTACACCGGCGCCATGACCGCCACTACCAACCGCTCTGACGGTCTCGACGGTCCGCTCTACTCTTACGACAAGGAGTTTCAGTGGTACAGCATCCGTGCCGCACATATCTTCATCGACAATGTAGATAGAGCTCCAGAGGCCGACATGACACAGGACGAGAAAAACCGTCTCAAGGCCGAGGCACGCTGCCTCATGGTTGATGCCTTCTTCAACACCTTCCAGCACTACGGCGGCATTCCTATCATGGACCACGCCCTGGAGACCAGCGAAGCCAACAACGAGATGCCACGCGACTCTGTGGATAAGTGTGTAGATTGGATGATAGGCGAGCTCGACCAGGCTATCAACGAGAGTGCATTCCCTTGGGTCACCTCTAATCCTGCCACAATGAACGGCCGATGGACAAAGGCCGGCGCGATGGCGTTGAAGTGTAAGATCCTGCAGTTTGCAGCTTCTCCACTGCTCAACCCCAAAGACGGAAAGCCTTATTACGCAGGCGCTTCGGAAGAGGTGAAGCCATTCATCATGTATCTCGACCCATCGCAATACCAACAGCGCTGGGATGCCTTCGCAAAGGCTTGCGACGACTTCTACAACGCCCTGCAGAGCAACGGACAGTATGAGCTGGTACAGGCACAGATACCTTCCTCTGCCAACACAGCGGCAAAGAAGGTGCCTTACTATCGTCTCGCCTACCGTCAGGGATACTTCCTCAACGCCTCTACCGAGACTCTCCATCAGGTGCGCGTATATGGTAACGACCCTATGCAGACCGCACGCTATGGCTGGCACCAGTGGTATTCGAAAGACGTGCCACGTAATGCCTACTGCCCAACTCACGAGTACGTAGAGAAGTTCGCATGGAACGACGGCGAGCCTTTCAACTGGGAGAGCGCTGCCAAGAAGACCTACAAAGACCAGGCTACCGAGCCTGACATGACCGTTGAGGAACTCGAGGACGGAAGCACAAAATACACTGTGACAAACTTCGTGACCAACAAGCTCACTGGTGCCATCACACGTAATGCCAAGTCGCTCCACACCATGTTTGTAAGCGGCGACGTGCCTGCCGGCGGACGACAGATCAACACCACGCTCACACGCGACCCACGACTCTACGAGGAGTGTATCGTCAACGGACAGAACATGAACCTCGACTGGACAACAGCCTCTATGACTGGTTATCCTTGGGAGCTCTGGTACAACGGTAACAACGGCGGTACTGGCGTGCTCACACAGCAGAACACCATGTTTGGCTCGGGCTACGGCTTCAACAAGTACTATCTCGGTACAGGCTCATATACAGCTGACCAAAGTGCCGACTCTTACCGCTTCCCGACACAGTGGGTGGCACTGTCGCTGCCAGAGTTCTACCTGCAGTATGCAGAGGCTCTCGTGATGCGTTCAACACCTGACTACGACAAGGCGGTGAAGATGATCGACATGGTTCGCTCACGCGTGGGTCTGCCCACCACAGCACGCCACTGGACCAACTCTACATGGCGCAAGGCTAAGGGATATACAGCTACCTCAGTGGCAGCTGCCGCCACAACACCTGTCACACTTGCCAACGGTGAGACATCGACAGAGTTTATGGAAGAGCTCCTCGACGAGCGTGTACGCGAGCTCGGACTCACCAACGCACGCTGGTTTGACATGATACGCCTGAAGCGTACCGACTGGATGACAAAGCAGCTGCACGGACTCGAGCAGTATCGTCTGATACAGCAGGGAACGGTGTTCGTCAGCCGCCACGTGGCTTGGGTTGGCGCCGACCGCGACAACGACGCGTCATCGACACAGCCACTGTTCTTCCTCAACTCTATAAAGAACATCACAGGCAACAGCCGTTACCTCTGGAACAAAGACCCGAAGAGCGACGAGGTGAAGAAGTGGCTGTTTGAACCACTGCCACAGGCAGAGATCAACAAGAAATATGGTCTTGTCCAAAACCCAGGTTGGGAGTAATAACTGAAAAATGAATTCGTATATGAAAACAAAGAATATATTTATGCTGACATTGCTCGCAGGCGTTGCCCTGCCTGCAATGGCACAGCGTGACATAGCTGACTCCGTTGCATATAAGGACCAGACGGTTGACATCGGCGCCAACCGACTGTTCACACGCGAACAATCGACGGCCGCTGTCAGCGTGATCACCAACAAGGACGTCAACAAGCGTGGCGCACGCAACATCGGTAACAATATCCTCGGACAAGGCTCGGGACTCGTCAGCCTCGACGGTTCGGGACTCTTCCACGCACAGAACCCCACATTCTATATACGCGGCCTGCAGACATCGAGCGGCAGCACTCCGCTCATCCTCGTCGATGGCGTGGAGCGCGCTATAGAGAACGTAGTGGCTGAAGACGTGGAGAGCGTACAGATACTCAAAGATGCCGCCGCAACAGCTATCTACGGATATAAGGGCGCAAACGGCGTGATACTCGTCACCACAAAGCACGGACAGTACAACACCAAGTCGTTCACCTTCTCTTACGACCACGTGTTCTCGTTCCTCACTAACAAACCCGTGATGGCCGACGCCGCCACATACGCATCGGCAGTCAACGAGGCCTACCGCAACCAGGGCGGTAACGCGGCTTACAGCGATGCGGTGATCAACGCTTACAAGAACGGCACCAACCCGCTCTACTATCCTAACGTGAACTGGGCCGACGAGACCTTCCGCAACGTGTCTAACAACGACCGTCTCAACCTCGAGTTCAAGGGAGGTACAAAAAACTTCCGCTACTTCACCAACGTACAGCTCCTCACCAACAAGGGCTTCGTGAAGAACTACGAGAACGACGGATATTCTACACAGAACAAATACACACGCGGTACGCTCCGCTCTAATATGGATATCGACCTCAGCCCGAAGACAAAGCTACACACGCATCTCTTCGGATTGCTCACCGAGCAGTCGCAGCCTGGAGACCAGGCAGACCTCTGGTCGATGATCTACAAGGTGCCTGCCAACTCCTTCCCCGTGAAGGTCAACGACGCCGTATGGGGCGGTAACTCGGTGTTCACCACCAGCAACCCCGTGGCACAGAGCCAGGGCGCCGCTTACTACAAGAACCACCAGCGCGCCCTCTATGCCGACCTCGTGCTCGAGCAGGATCTCTCTGCCATCACCGAGGGACTCAGCGCACAGGGACAGCTCGGCTACGACACATGGTCGAATGTGTATGAGAACCACTCGAAGACCTACCGTTACAGCAACTATCAGGTGACAAACAACGGCGACGTCATCGCTGACGGCAACGCCACACTCGCCTCTGTAGAAGGTTCAGACTCAAACATGGGCACCGCCTCAGGCAACGACGCATGGATACGCCGCTGCATCTTCAACGGCTCGCTCAACTACAACCGCACCTTCGCCGAGAAGCACGACGTGTATGGACAGCTGAAGTACGACTATGAGTTCAGCGACAAGACCGGTACCAACACCACCGTCTATCGCCACAACATCTCGCTCTTCGCACACTACGGCTATGACCGCCGTTACCTCCTTGACGTGGCTCTCGTAGAGTCAGGCTCAAGCCGTCTGGCTCCAGGCAGCAAGTGGGCATTCTCGCCCAACGTGTCGGCTGCATGGAACATCTCTAACGAGGCATTCATGAACGACGTCACATGGGTTGACTTCCTCAAGCTCCGCGCATCGTGGGGTAACAAGGCTCTCGACGTGCTGCCAGGCGACGACGTATGGACATACTACAACCAGTTCTACCTCATGAACGCCAACACCTATCCGTTCGACGCCACATACACCGGTACACAGTGGGGCAACACCTATCTCTCTACCGCTATGACACAGTCGCTCGGACACGAGCAGGCAAGCAGGTTTAACGTAGGTATCGACGCCACACTCTTCGGCGGGCTCAACCTCTCGCTCGACTACTACTACCAGCACCGTTATAATATATGGTACTCTACGGCTGGCAGCTACACAGGCGTGTTCGGTCTGACAGCTCCATACGAGAACGTCGGCGTGATCGACTCCAAGGGCTTCGACATCTCAGCCGACTACACCAAGGAGATAAACAAAGACCTCACCGTAAGCCTCGGCGCATCGCTCACTCTCAACAAGAGCATCGTGAAGGAACAGGCAGAAGCTCCACAGCTCTTTGCCAACACCTCTTCTACCGGCGAGCGTTACGGACAGGCATTCGGATATGTGGCTAACGGATTCTTCCAGAAGAGCGACGACGTCAACGGCGACGGCATCATCTCGGCTGCCGAAATGCAGCAGAAAGGCTATCCTGTACAGTCGTTCACCACGGTTTATCCTGGCGACGTGAAGTATGTTGACCTCACTAATGACGGCATCATCGACGCCAACGACCGCAAGGCCATCGGCTACAGCACCACCGCTCCTGACCTCTACTATAACTTCCACCTCGGAGCAGAGTACAAGGGCTTCGGTCTCGACGCTATGTTCCAGGGAGTGGGCAAGTGGACAGGATTCATGAACACCAACGGGCTCTACCGCTCGGCTGTGGCTACAAACACACTGTCGCAGTATCTCTACGACAACTCTTGGTCGGCTGAACGTGGCAACACCGAGAACCCGGCATTCCCACGCCTCTCTACCACATCAAACGCCAACAACGACGTGAACAGCACTCTCAACATGTTTGACCGCAGCTATTTCAAACTGCGCTACGTGGAACTCTACTACCACCTGCCAAAGTGCGTGCTCGAGAAACTCAGCGTGATCAACAACGTGAAACTCTATGTGCGTGGTACCGACCTCTTCACTATCGACAATCTCGAAGAAGCTGACGCTGCCGCTTACGGCACCACACAGCCTCTGACAAGAAGCCTGCAGCTCGGCGCTGCCGTAACATTCTAAACTTAATACACGACGATTATGAAATTCAAAAAGAATATATTAGGCTTTGCAATGGCTGCGGTGACATTGTCGTCCTGCAACATGGACTACAATGAATACACTGCCTACGACAAGGAGTATATACAGCGTTCTTTCGCTTACGTGGGAGGACTCATGACAATGATATACAACGACATCGACACCGACTGGGGAAACCTCTCGGGAGCCATGCTCTCGTCGGCAACAGACGAGTCGGAATACAGCCATGACGGAAACTCGGTGGAGGATTTCTATAACGGCAACTGGAGCGCCGCCAATCCTCATCAGACCATCTGGACCTCGGCATACGAGGGCATCACTTACTGCAACGAGGTGATCGACAACTGGTCGAACCTCGACTTCGAGCAGTTTAAGCTCAACCTCGACTACGAGAAGCAGATGTATCTCTACAAAAACTATGTGTATGAGGCTCGCTGGGCTCGCGCTTACTTCTACTTCACACTGCTCCGCCAGTATGGTGGCGTCCCTTTCAAGACCACTAACACCACAGGTACAGAGGAGACAGCACTGCCTTGCTCAAGTGCCGATGACATCTTCAACTTCATCGCAAAGGAGTGTGACGCCATCAAGGACTCTATTATCGAGGACTACTCTGCCGACAAGGAACTTATCCTCGCCAAGGCTGAGACTGGCCGCGCCAACAAGTATGCTGTGCTCGCTCTGAAGGCTCAGGCTGCCGTTTATCATGCCTCTCCTCTCTTCTCGCAGGGTAAGTCTGCCGACGAGAAGAAAGCCCTCTGGGCTGCCGCCGTTGGCGCTTGCAAGGAGCTTATCGACGCTGCCGAGGCTAAGGGAATGGGCTTGGCTGACGACATCGAGACTCTCTGGGCTACCGACTACTACTCTAACACCCAGAGTTGCAAGGAGATTATCTTCGCTCGCCGAACAGCTTCTGCCAACACCTTCGAGGGATATAACTTCCCGGTAGGCTACTCGTCAGGTCAGGGCGGCAACTGTCCTACTCAGGATCTCGTCGATGCCTTCGAGTGTACCGACGGTAAGACTATCGCCGAGAGCGATCTCTATGACGAGGCTAACCCTTACGACAACCGCGACCCACGTCTCACCAAGACCGTCGTGCTCAATGGAGACGCATGGCCTAACGACCTCGCAGCTTACAGCGCCGACCACCCAACAGTGGAGACATACATCGGCGGATATCACTCTCGTACAGGTAATGCAGCAGGTAAGTCGTACGCCACACCTACCGGCTACTATCTGAAGAAGTTCTGTAATCCTAACCAGATACTGCGCGCACGCTCAGGCGTGGCTGTCACCACATCGCCTCACGGATGGCTCACCTTCCGCATGGGTGCCATGTACCTCAACTACGCTGAGGCTCTCTTCCAGTATTTCAAGGCTTCGGGCAATGGCAATGCAGCTGACGCAAGTGGCAGTGTGACATTCAACGACGCTGAGGGACAGCCCCAGACCGTGGCTGTGCCTGCTTCACAGACAGCCGCCAAGATGGCGAGCAAGACAAGAACACGCTCTGGCATGCCTGCTTTTGCCATCGGCATGAACAACGACGAGTTCTGGGCTAAGTACAAGAACGAACGTCGTGTAGAACTCGCCTTCGAGGGACACCGCTTCTACGACGTGCGCCGCTGGATGGAGGATGGCGACAAGTTTATGAAGATCCATCGCATGGAGATCACCAAGAACGATGATGGCACCTTCACATATAATAAGGTAGCTGTGACTCGTGGTGATGGCCAGTGGCAGGCGAAGTGGAACCTCTTCCCATTCTCGCAGACTGAGATCATGAAGTCTGGCAACGCTATTCAGCAGAATCCAGGATGGTAATATACTGAGAGTGGAGTGAGGAGCGGGGACATTGATTTCCCTCTCCTCCCTCCATACTCAATTATTTAAACAATAAGAGACAACAATTTTTTTTAATATTAACTAAAAACAATGTAAAATGAAAAAGTTTACTTTAATTTCATTGCTTATGCTCATCTGCTGCACGATGGCAAAAGCAGAGTTGATGGACAAGTTCTTCTTCAAGATTCCAACCGACAAGGCTGACGGATGGACTCTTCAGGATGCTGGTCGTATGACCCTCACTCCTGGCAAGGACTACCTTGAGGTAAAACTCACCAACAATGGTGGTCGTATGATTAACCGCTTCTGGAACGAGGATGCTTGGAATAAGGTTGACGTGGCTTCTCTGCCTAACAACACTTACAAGTTCACTAAGGACATGAAGATGACTGTTAATGCAACACGTACCGACATGGAGTTCGTGCTTCTTCCTGTCAACGCTTGTTCAGCTACAGACTCTCGCGTCTCTTCACACAACTATCACTGGTTTAACAACGAGGGTGAAGACTATTTCTTCCGTTATCGTGTAACAGCTTCTACAGCTGAGTCTGTTGACATCGTAATCAACGAGAATCCTACTGCCCGTGGCGATTGGCCCACACCTACAGAGGAGTCTGAGACTGCAACTCTTAACGTTGGCGTTAAGTATTCTTTTGCAGTAGAGATTAACGTTGCTGATAAGACTGCCACTTACACTATCACTGACGAGGAGGGTAATGTAGTAAAGACAGGTGTTCACAAGTATGTTTGCGAAGAGGACCGTGCTGGTATCTGGGTAATGTCAACCAACA
>SAMEA3663112__coassemble_129_pt1 | contig 20475 bp, 10 predicted proteins | sample SAMEA3663112__metabat2_high_PE_013 | metagenome-assembled genome bin SAMEA3663112 (sample SAMEA3663112) | pig gut metagenome | biome: pig gut; feature: pig-associated habitat; material: faeces | place: Denmark | collected 2012
ATAGATGGGCGATGCGGGCGGCACCGCCTCCGTGCATACCGGCAAGGTTGCTGCCAAAGACAAACACCTCGTTGGGTTTGAGACTCGTGATGAAGTCGGGAGTCACGCGACCTTCTTTATTGATTGTTTTCATATTGTATTGTGCATTTGGTGAATAATCGAAATCCATAGACATGGCAGCACCGTAACATACCGAAATACTGTCCTTGATCTCGTAGTTGCGACGGAAATTACTATTTCAAGTTTATGAAGTACTTAACTCAACTTTCGGAAGTGGAAATTCCAAATGTATAAGGGTTTTGTATAAACCACAGAGTTTAAGAGATTAAGAGCGTTTGCACTATGTAAGAGATTGAATGCTAAGGCATTTTGAGTTCTTAGAGGGCTGCGCATGACAACAGCTGCATAGAAACTCTGCGTTCTCCGTCGCTTGCGACCTACTCTATATTAAGCAACAATCTCTTTTCCACCTTATCTCTGTGGTTTAAAAAAATTACTTCCGAAAGTTGAGTTCCTAATGGTTTCTACAACCGCCGATAATCCTTGCGGCCTTTTCCTTCTCGCTCTGGAAGGTGAGGGACTCGTAAATCAGATAGGCATGGCGGGGATCGATGATGCGTGGTGCCATAAAACGGAGAGCCGCTAACTTCTTGTCGCCGAATGAGAAAATGCTCATTATCGACGCACACTGCTCACATGAATAAAACGCCCCAAGACTTGCCACCTCAATGAGATCCATCTTGCGGTCGTCGAAACTGGCATTCTTCACCTTATCGTATAATATGGCAAACTTGTCGTCGCTTAGACAGAACAGTTTTTCTTCTCTTGGCTCACGCTTGCGCCTGAAGTCCTGAGCCTGGGCGTCAATTGCTCCAAATGCCATGCAAGAGAGCAACATAATGATAAATAATCTACTTTTCATAATAATCACTTTTTGTTATTTTTCTGCAAAGGTAATGTCATTTTGCTTATTTCACAAGGGAAATTCCCTATAAGGCAATAGGAATATTCATACTATGGCATGATTGTCTCCCTCGTTCTCTTTTTTGCTAACATAAGCTATAATTTTCCCCTAAAACTGGAAATAGATAAACGGCTGGATCTCGCTGCTCTTCACTTGGACAATGATATACGCCACAACTACAAGCACAAAGACCTGAAGCAGCAGACCGCCTGATTTCAACGCCAAGACACATCGACTGAGAAAGCGGTTGCTGATGTAATGTGAAGCATAGCCAAAAGCCATCAGAGCCATCACTATCCAGTAACTCTTCATCACTTCAGACGCCATCTCTGCATGGAAACTTCCAACAATCTGCGAGAGCATCGTCATGCAAGAGCCAAGGTCGGGCATGCGGAACACCATAAACAACAACGCTACGGCATGGAACGTCAACACCACTCCAGCCACACGCCTTATGCCACGAGACCTGTAATGGCGACTGTGCCCCAACACCGTCTGACTGAAGAACTTATGAAAGGCTAACAGCACTCCATGCACACCGCCCCACACCACGAAATTCCAGCTCGCTCCGTGCCACAGTCCACATAACAACATCGACGAAAGCAAGTTAGTGTATGTGCGCACACTGCCATGACGGTTGCCACCAAAGGCAATATACACATAGTCGCGAATCCACGACGACAACGAGATGTGCCACCTGCGCCAGAACTCTGTCACACTCGCACTCTTGAACGGAGCGTTGAAGTTGTCGGGGAAGTGGAAGCCCAACAGCAGGGCAATGCCAATGGCCATGTCGCTATAGCCGCTGAAGTCGCAGTAGATCTGCAAGGTGTAGCCATAGATGCCAAGAAGATTCTCGAAGCCAGTATAGAGCTGAGGGTTCTCAAACACACGGTCCACGAAGTTGAGGCTGATGTAGTCGCTTATTATCGCCTTCTTTGCCAGTCCCATGGCTATCATCATCACTCCACGCGCCATCATCGTCTCGCTCACTCCGCCACGACGGCGGATCTGCGGTATGAAGTCGCGTGCCCTGACTATCGGTCCTGCCACAAGCTGCGGAAAGAACGACACGTAGAAGGCATAGTCGAGCCACGACTCTACAGGCTTCAGACGGCGACGATAGACATCGATGGTGTAGCTCATGCTCTGGAATGTGAAGAAGCTGATGCCTACGGGCAGCACTATGTCGAGCGGCGTAAACTGACAGCCGCTGAGTCCTGCAAAGATCGAACCGAAGAAGTTGGTGTATTTAAAATAAAACAGCAGGCCGAGATCGGTGAGTATGCTCAGCGAAAGCAACGCTCCCCTACCCTTCGTGGCTCGAGCCATCCAGCGAGCAATGAGATAGTCGGTGGTGGTGACTGCGGCGAGCAGCACGAAATGCAGGCCACTGCTCTTGTAGTAGAAGTAATAAGAGAAAAGCGTGACAAACATCAGCTTTGCCGTGGTCTTTCCCGACAACATGTAGTAGAAGAGCGTAAATACCACAAACATTGCCATAAACAGTCCGCTGCTGAATATCAGCGGAGACGCCTTGTCGTAAGTCAGCTGTTTTGTCAGCCTCTGCCATACGTCGGTAGAGGTAACTGTCTCTCCACTGTCGTGGGTAGAGGTAACTGTCTCTCCACTGTCGTGGGTAGAGGTAACTGTCTTTTCCCCATTGAGGTTAGAGTTGGCGGCGAGCGATGAGTCGGCGACGTGGTTCTCTTCCTCGGCAGCAGTCTTGGCGATGCTGTCTTCCATTTCGCCGTCGGCTACCGCCTGAGTGTCAACGGTTTTCACTCCGAGCAGTTCCTTACACACTATCTCGGCAAGGTGCTTTCCGCCTTCGAAGTTTATATGAATATAGTCTTTGTTAGCCCATCCTTTTTCCACATACTTTGCCATAGACTCGTCGCCTCCCATGGCATTGAAGAGGTCGAAGAACGCCACTCCGCTCTCTGAGGCTATCTGTCGCTGGTATCTTGCCAACTTCTTCACCGCGTTCATGGTGCGTATTCCGTCGGCCGAGCGTTGGTCGCGGTCGCTCACGTTACATACCATGATAGAAGCTCCGGGACACGCACGCTTGATCTTCTCCACGATCTCCGTCATCTTCTTCACATAAGCCTTGTAAAACGATTCCGGATTGCCGTCAGCTGCACAGTTTATTCCGTAGTGGATGATTATCAGGTCGTAAGGTCTCATACGGTAGAACTGCCTCAGCGTGGCGTCGGGTATCTTTGCCAACGAGAATCCAGGCAGTCCGCGCAGTCCGAGGTTGTCCACCACAATGCCTTTCACTGGTTCGAGCGACGCGCCAAACACTGTTGTTCCCTCGCCCGCCTCAATGTTATATGTAATGGCGTCTGCCCTGCCGTTGGACTCAAGGTATTGTATGCTTGGTGACGACTGGAACTCATGTCTCACGGCGTTGGAGTCGTTACCTATGGTCACCGTCATGGGCTGTTGTGTAGTAAACCACAGCCTTGCCTTCTGCCATGTTGACCGTCTCCCGCGGAAGGTCAATGCCTTGTAGGTCAGCCTTGCATGTCCGTTCAGTGTGTAGTATTTCTGGTTTATGCCCTGTCGGCTGCTGTCGAAAGGCTTTTCGTTTGTGAGATGAGGTATGAAGCCGTCAGACACTATTCTCACCGTGGGTCTGAAGGCGTTGGTGCCTTTGGCGCAATCCACCCATCCCACTCCGCAGCCCCCATATCGCTGCTGTAGTATGTCGCGAATGTCGGCTGTGAGAATGTCGCCCTCGATAAACGAGTCGCCGTAGTAAGCTATTCTCACCGGTCGTCCCATCGTCTCCACGCTGTCGAGACATTGGTAGAAGTGTCCCAGTCCGCCGCTGTTGCCACCAGAGTAGTCGGTGATGATGTCGTTTGCAGCCGTCACCACTTTCTTTGCTGATAGCTGTTGCGACTGCGAAGAGTCGGCAGCAACGACCGAGGGCACTTCGGGCAGCGGCGGTAGCTTGTCGTTTATCTGTCTAAGGTCGTCGATGTCAGAGAGTATTTTCACCTCCCTGAGCGTATAGTCGCCAATGGTTATGGCCGGCATCTGGTACATGGCGAGCAGAGCCACAAACACTAAAGCCACGGTGATGAATACCGTGGCGTGCGACTTCGATATATTATTTTTGTTGTTGTTCTCCACTGTTTTTATCCTATTATCCTTTTGAAAAGAGGCGCAAAGTTACACATTATTTATTATATATGCAAATAATATATCCCATTTGTTCTTATCTACCTCATTTTTTTATCTACAAACAAGCTTACTGTTTTGAAGTCCCTCTCCCTATTTCTTTGAACTTTTCTCCCTGTCCTTGATAATATCCGCGAAATTGTCTATTGCCCATTGTATCATGGGGCGACAGGGTTGCGTTTTGCTACCACGCGAGGAAAAAATAAATTCCACGTGTGGGAGCAATATTTTGGTCGCGGGAGAGGGAAAATAATCTTTCTCCTAATGCAATCTAATAGAATAATGACAGATACTCGACAATCAGAAATAATATGCCCAGAAGGTGTTGGGATAAATGGACTTTACTCGCGCTTTATCACCATTTTTCACCAACTCTTTCACCTCCTGAAATTCTGCCCGCACTTCGTTGTCAATAGTAAATCCGTCAAGCGCCTTTGGTGTATTGACAGATATCAACATAAGAGCTTCCTGATAGTAGCGCGGAATGTGCTCTCCATGGGCATATTGCGTGTTGGCAATCACCTTGAAGGCGAGATAGAAGTCTTTACAGTTCTTCTCTGCGAGGAGGCCACAAAGCACTAAATCAGCACATTTACGATTGTCAGGATGAAGGTTACACATTTCTGAAATCATAACCAAGATGTCGGAAGAGGAGAACTGCACACAGTCTGCCTCAGCTGTGGGCTTGACATTCTTTATAGCTTCCAACTGTGGTCTTCTTTCGTCAACCCAGTGCTTCATTACAGTGGAATGGCTTAATATATCCATATACTTCTTAGCAAGCGCATAGTTTTTGGCATCGATATTTGTTTCGACCAATCGCCTGAGCACGTCGAAACTGACACCGAAACCCGATTGTACCTGTTGTTGGAATACATTATGAATCACGACATTTGGCATTCCAAGCGAGCTAAAGAGCTGTGCATTATACATGCGGCTCATCGGTTCGTTACGACCTGTCAACCAGAAATCATCGGGCTGGGACACATTGTAAAGGAACATACGCTCTGCCAATTCACCTTTTTCCAATAGTGCAAGCACAGCATAGCGTTGGGCAAAGATGTTCGTCTCGGCTTTGTCAGGAGTGGCGACTTCAAGTAGGGCGTCCCACTGGCGTGTCTCAGCTAAACGTTGCATCTTCCAGAGATTCTCATACTCGAGGCAACCTTGATTCTTATATCCGAGATTATATACGGAGAAGGCCAAAATAGCAACAGACGCGAGCACTTCCACAAACACCCTCGACAGCAACGAAGGAATGTGCAGTGACATACGCTTCCATAAAGTAATCACAGTCACCACGGTTGTTATCACCACAGAGACGATAATCCATGTAAGTGAGCGTGTGAGGGTAAAGTCCCAGTATTGTTCGCCTACAAAGAACGGCACTGGCAACGCCGCAAGCCAAAGCAGGCGGGAAGGATTGTCGAAAAGACGTATCACAACCACCATTGCACAGAGCATGATCACTACTGCAAAAAGTGCCTGCAACGCCGCACCCACGGCGGGATAATAATAGAATTGGAGCAGAAATGCGCCTGCATATTTCAATATGTCGTCGGGGAGAACTGCCGACAACGACAACACGTCGGGCAGTGTAGAGAAATAGCTAAAGCCCTCAAGCCAAAGGAGGCTGTGATAATAGCAGAAGTACCACACACACCACAACACCACGAACAACGTCACAGCATAAATACAGACATGTATATATAGAGGTAATTTGCAGTTTTTCATCACTTTATTATATTGTCTTCACATTCAAATAACTCTATCGTATTCTTTGGCATCTCCACCCTGCCATCCATGAATTCGGGAATATTAAACGACTTCAGGCGCAGAGTGTTCTGACGCGGGTCTCGTTGTGGAAGCAAGAAAGGCTTGCATGGCTTGCCGTCCTTGTCGAGATAGGCTATGAACAGACGGGTATATCTGCCGTCGAGCCTGCGGCTGGAGAACATCACCCAGCGGCCGTTCTTCGACCATGAGTGATAACTATCGGTGTTGCCTTTGTCATTCCATATATTAATCTCCACAGGAGCACCTGTCGTGAGGTCAATCATCTTCAAGTCAGCCTCATTATGCCAGATGGGGAAAGTACCGAAGTCGGCAAGTGTAAAGAGCAGATAACGGCCATCGGGTGAGACACGTGGAAACGACGCACTTCCTCCTTGAGTCCTTGCGTTATATACCGTGTCAACACAATTGCCTAATGTACCCTTGGCAGCGTCAAAATCTACCCTAATGATGCTATAGTGAAGATTCTTACGGTCAGCAGGCATATCTCTCTTTGGAGCACAAGAGAAATAAAGCCACTTGCCGTCGGGCGACCATCCAGGGAAGGTCTCCAAAGTCTCCTCAGTCAGAAATCTCGGGTCTTTTACTATCTTTTCCTCCTTGGTGTCATAGATGACGAGGTCAGACGTAAGGTCAAAGACTTCTACAGGCTGTCTGCCCTCTGCATAGAAGTTCTGCCGGGTGACGTTTGACGAGAAGGCAATGAAGCGCCCTTCGGGATGCCATGCCGGATAGACCACGCTCATCTCAGGCTTCACCTTCTGTGTCTTTCCATTCTCAAGGAAGATGGTTCCTCCGTTGGCGCCGCGTGCGTGAAACATCATACGCTTAGCCGAACGACGGTCGAAGTTATGGCAGTTGACACACGCACTCTTTGATGTCTTGTTGGTGATTATCTCATCTTCGTCGAAGCTACTGAGTTCACGCTGATAAATACCCATATATCTCCATGACTCATATCCAGGCTCTATCAACCTGTATGCTATCCAGGGATCGATTTCATCCTTAGACACATAAATTTCAAACGACTTGTATCTTATTCCTTCAGGATTTTCATCATTCCACATCGACACTTCCACTTCAATGGTCTTTCCCGCTGCCTTTGCAGTCATCTTTTGCCATTCGTCAACAGCAATATCCACCACGCCCTCGCTGCCGCATACCGTCGCCAGTTCCTCACCGCCTACGCTAAACGTAGCCTGGATATGCTCCGCTCCATCAATCATGAAATTCAACGGAGCAATATTTACGGGCACAGTCACACCCTTATAGTCGGGAAATATCTCTGGTTGCACGTCAGCCGTGCGGGCCGCTTTCTTTGTCTTTGTGCAGCCCGTCAGCAATAAGCATGCTACCACCATCATCGTCGTGGCAAGTATCGATTTATAGTTCATATATTCAAGTATCTGGTTCGACATTTTTGTGGAGTTAAGGAGTTAACTCCTTTAACTCCTTAACTCCTTATATATTACTTCTTTACCATCTTCTTTCCATTCACGATATAGAAGCCGGCAGGAAGTGTCGAAATGTCTGTTCCCTCAGAGATGCGACGGCCAGACAGGTCGTAGATTCCTTTCTTCACTATCGGTTCTTCTTCATTCACAGTCTCTATGCCAGACACCACACCACCGAATCCGCGAACGAATCCTGCATAGGCATGCTTGCGATAGTAGTTAATGTCCCAAATGCCCACAGGAGTATTGGCACGCCAACCGCTGCCAACGGGTGAGTCGGTAGGACACCAGTGGCAGATGCCCCACTGCTGTTCTGGAGGAATGATAGTAAGATACTGCTTAACGATCCATTCGTAATAGTCGGCCATGCGCTGATGCATCTCCTCTGTCATATTGCCAGTGCTTACGCTATTACCGTTTTTGTCGTCCATACCCATGTCAAACTCCGACACACGACAGAGCTTGCCGCTCTGAGCCATCAGCTTAAACATCTGTTTGATATACTTCTTACGGTTGTTCAGTTCGTTGTCACTCATACTGCACGAGAGGTGCATCTGTGTGCCTATACCGTCAATCTTTGTCACTCCGTCAGCCTCCCATTTCTTTATCCAGTTGATGAGCGACTTGAGCTTCTTGTTGTTATCCCAGAAGCTTTCGAGGTTGTAGTCGTTGATAAAGAGCTTAATGTCCTCGGGACCATACTTGCGTGCAAGACGCACTGCCTGACGCACATATTCAAGGTCGCCCATATAGTCCTGCCAGTAGAAGGCGTCGCCGCCCACATCCCAGGTGCCATTAGGGTTATAGCCTTCGGAGTGTTGCAGGGTGTAGTTGCCTTCACCGTCGTTGCCGCCGCCCGAGATGGCCTCGTTCACCACATCCCATGCCTTCACCTTGCCGCCACATGCCTGCATCATGCCTTTTATCCACTTGTCCATGGCATATACTAAGGTGTCGTGGCGTTCCTCCTGTGAAAGCGGTATGCTGGATGGCACATACACGTAAGTAAGGTGTTCGCAGATAGCCGGTGCCTCAACACCTCCGCGGTTGGTCTTTATCTTAAACGACGACACGTCTGTTCCTTCCAAGTCGCCGTTCTTTATCTTTTCTGTGCCGTTGATTTTCAGGCTCACATTGTCAAAATAGTAGTTGTTAGCATCTGACAAATCGCTCAGGTTGAAGGCGATGCTCTTTCCTGCCTTACTGAATGTGCCCGACACTTTTATCGTCTTCCACTCTGTTGTGAAAGGAATTTTGCCAAAAGCCTCGTGGTGAACATAGTTAGAAGGGTCGTTATGTATCTGTGTAGATGCCGTGGCAGCCTTATCGGCACGCACATCAGCAGTGAACTCAAATTTGCTATTAGCGCTGAAGCTACCTGGCACCAGCCAGAACTGGTTGTCCCATACCTCATCCACACGCTCGGTGGCCTCCACCTTCAGACAGCGGCGGTCCTCCTCTATGGTCTTTCCTAACTTTGTTCCCTCAAACTTGATGTCGCGGATGTATATGTCGCCTTCAAAGTCGCCGCACTGTAACATATAGAAGTTGCTGGTGTATGATGCCTTGTAGTCGCGTGTCACGGTCTTCCACTCCGTGTCGAAAGCCACGTCGCCACCTGAGCCGCCAGCCCAGCCGCCCAACTTAGTGTGGAGCTTGCCCGCCTTTGTGCCCTTCACTGTCATACTCATGCGATAGGTCTTACCTTTCTCCATCAAGATATCCGTACAAGCCAGGAACTGCACGTCCCACGAGTTGGGGTTCTTCTTCGTACAGTGTATTTTGAGTCCGTCGGTGGAGCTAAACGACAGTTTATATCCATAAGTCGTCTCGTCGCTCTTCCACCCCACTGACTGGTTTGAGCGGAAGTCTTTGCTATATACAGGCACATGTACGGTCACGTCGCCGTCTTCGAGTTCAGGGGCTGGTTTGTCCTGCAGAAGCTTGAGCAGCCAACCCTTAGCTTGCTGCGAGTGCCAGGCGAGTGTATGTCCATAGACTTCAAGTCCAGCATCTGTTGCCGTATTAACAAACTTCGTTACGTTGCTGAAGTTCATGTTTCCGTTGCCATCGACGCAGCTTGACATCTTCATGGCATTACCTGCCACAGTCTCGTTGGCATTCCTGTTGATACACTCGCGCACCATCGAATTGTTGAGATAGTCGTTGACGATGATAGCGAGTCCCATACGGAAATTAGGGTATTGGCTCCTGTCTATGTATTTCTTCAGGTCTGCATAGTCATCAAGATAACGGTAGTTGTTGTCGTTAGGCTTGCCCATCTCAAAATGCTGTTGGGCAACAACCGGTATCGACATTCCCAATGCGAGGATAAATGTGGTAATTTTCTTCATTATCAGTTAATAGTTACTTCTTTAACATCTTTACTTCCCTTATTTGTGAAAGGTTTAGTTATTTACTAAACAACAGCCGCTACGATCTGTAACAGATGTAGCCGCTGTTGTTTAGATTATATATAGGCATGAATACCTATATAAGAGTTATGATTATTCTACAACATACTTTTTGCCGTTCTTTACGACAATACCCTTGAAGTTCTTAGATACTGCCTGGCCAGCGAGGTTGTATGCCTTGCCAGAAACAACGTTGTTATTAGATACGCTGTTGATGCCAGATGGATCTCCGTACTGGTAAGGAGCTGTACCTGCACCTTCCTTAACATAGAAGTTGTTTGTGCCAGTCTGGTCGATAAGGCTCTCTGTACCGTCAGCAAGCTTCCAAACGATGTTCTTGATAGTATAGTCGCAAGCGCCCTTGATTTCAGCCATGTTGAATGCGATAGACTTCATGCCGTCAGCATTAGAACCAACTGTCAAAGTCTTAGAGAAGTGCTGCTCCTCAGTTGTGAAGGTAACATCACCGATGCAGTTCCAGTCCTTGTATTCACCTGGATTAACGTGGCACTGTGTAGTAGTCTTAGCCTCTACATTTGCTACATAGTCAAACTCTACGATTGTCTCCTCACCTGCGGTAAGAGCGCGGTTAGCAACGATGAAGAACTGGTTGTCCCAAGGCTGGCCTTCGCCAACTTGCTCTTCAATTGGATTGCCGTCGTTGTCAGTTCCGCGCCAGTCTCTCTCCTGACCCTTAACAACTACTACAGTTGGGTTAGGATTGATTTCGATAGGCTCAATGATAGTACCCTCAATCATCTCGAATGCCATAGAACTATATTCTGTATCAATATAAATCTTCCAAATACCTGCACCTGGGAGGGTCAGCTTAGCAAGGCTTGCAGGAGCATAATTGAGCCATGTATCAGGATCATTAACGATTGCACCAGCTGGCTTGAGGGTTGCGCCCTTGAATGCTGCATCATTACCACGTATGGTAGAAATCATTACCTGAGAAACGTAAGCACCCTTCTCACCTACAGTAGCAACAAGAAGGCCATCTTCCTCAACAAACTCTGTAGCATTGTCCAGGTCATAGTCAAGACCCTCAGCAGCGTTGGCACCTGCAACGAAGTAACCCTCGTCGAGCTTCATGGTTTGCCAAGAGAGGTCGTCGAAATAGAAGTCAACAGCTTCCTTCACGTCAGGATTGAGGTTGAATGCGACAGACCAAGCGTTAGCCTGACTTGCATCAATAGTGATAATCTTTTCGAAATTCTGCCATTCTGTTGTGAATTCCACATCACCGATAGCATACCAAATCTGATAGTCAGATGGCTTCTGGTGGTGCATCTGGGTGTTTGTCTTACAAGCCTTTGAAGCCTTATAACGGAAGCTGATCTTAATCTGTGTACCTTCCTTCCAAGGCTGCTTCGACTGAATCCAGAACTGGTTGTCCCATGCAGCAGCATCACCTTCGGTGTCAGCAACAGCTCCGTGAACAACGAATACTTTGCTACCGTCAACCTCTTCGATATTTGCTGGGAATGGGTCAGAACCGCCAGTCTCTTCGTTTACATTGGTACCTTTCTGCTTAGCCCATGCACAAACCTTGAAGTTATTCTCCATATCATCGTACTTTACGTCAGCAAGACCCATCTCTGCCCAAGTCTTCTCAGCATCGCCGTTCTCGAGCTGCTCAAGCCATGTGATAGGCTTCTGTGGCTTCGCGTTGTGACCTACGATGACATACTTCCACTCGATGATGGCAGCAGTGTTAGGCTGTGCGATAAGAGCACAAGAAGTACCGCCAATGCCAGAGACTTCCATCTCAACCTCAGCCCACTCAGTGCCAACATTTAATGAAGAAGAAACACGCTGGCCTTCTCCCCAGCCCCACTGGAAATTCACAGGAACTGTACAAGCCTCAGAGGCCTTAACCATTGCCTTTACAGTGTAAGAGCCATCAAGCTCTGTAGGTATTCCATCAGCAATGAAATACTGGTGCCATGTACCTTCTTCTTTTGCAATTCTGTAATACTCAGTGCCGTTGTTTGTCTTAACAATAACGTCACTGGACTTTCCATCTTCATTGTCCGTTGTAACATACTCAAAGTTACCACCCATGTCGGTCATAACTCCATCTACCCACTCTGGCACGAATCCCATCACGTAGAATGGGAAACCTGAGTACTTAGAGTAGTCAACTTTGTAGTCTTCTACCCACTCTGCCTTTGCTCCCAGGACGCATGTCAAGAGAACAAATAATGTAAATAGTTTCTTCATAATTAAATAGGATTAAATTAGTAAAAATATAAAAAGTTATTAATTCCCGCTGAGAGCGTCGCAGAACGCCTTATAAGTGGCAGTGCGAACCCAGTCCTTACTGTTACTATCTACAGACCACAATCCCACAGGATCGCTGGTGTCAACCATGTTACCCTTGCACAGACCAGCCTGCTTGTCGCTTGGTATCTTGCTCATATAGCTCTTGATGACATAAGCATAAAAGTCAGCAAGCTTCTGGCGCTGCTCTTCGGTGATGTCTTTCGCCGATACATTAGCTCCTGTGGCATCCTTATAAGTGATGTCAAAGTTTGAAAGACGTATCAGTTTGCCTGTAGAGACAAGGTTTTCGAGAAGCTTGTCAAAAGCAGCAACAGTCTCTGCCTGTGTGGCAGCGTCCTCGCTGTAAGAGAGATTGAGCTTGGCATTGATACCGTCAATCTTTGCACCCTTTGCGTCCCATACGCCAATCCAATATTTGAGACTCTCAAATCTCTTTTGGTCGGCAAGGCCAGTCTCGCTGATGAAGAACTTCAGTTGGGCAGGGTCACCGTTGCGATTAGTGAATGCTTTGATAGCTGCGTCAGACACCGCTTTGGCATAGTTCTCGCTGCCAAAGACATCCTGCCAGAATATCTTCTCGGTAGAATGCTTGAGGTCGAGCATACCATTCTCCAATTCTGCCTTAGTGTCAAGTGCCTCGTCGATGAGGTCGAACGACTTGATACGTCCGGCATTGATCTTCATCAGTCCGTCGCACCATGCATTAAGGGCATAATTGAGAGTGTCGTTCAGCTCCTGAGCAGTCTGTGGACGATGGTTATCAGGAGTGTGAACTACTGAAACATTCTTTATATACACATCACTGTTCAAGTTTCCTTCAACCATGAGGTAACCGGCTGTAGCACCTTCAGCAGGTGTTGCCTCTACAACGACTTTCACCCACTTGCCTTTCTTGAGTTCATACAACTTGTCACCTTTGCCTTCCTGGATCTTATTATCAGAGAATGTGCAGACAACAGTTTCGTCTTTGTCAACCTTGGCATAGAATGTCACGGTATAAGTGCCCAAGAGGTCGATATCGAAGTCCTCGACAATATACACCTTTGAACGCTTAGGAAGCTTCAGGGCATTTTCAGTACCGTCATAATTCTTAACGATAGATGGCTTACCTTTCTTTGCAGTACCTGTAAAGGTCTCCATGGTGGTGTAATCAACATACTTGTCCTGGATTGGATCTACAGCAATCTCAATAGGCGCTGTAAGTGTGTTCAGCCACTCGTCAGCCTGGTTGGCATTAGCCACGATAGGGCTACCGAACACGTCGCCGCCAATCTCTTCCACATGGTCGAGAAGGTCCTTCATGTCGAGGAAGTTCATCACTCCCTTTGCGTTGACAATCTTTCCAGACATCAGCGATGTGCCGAAAGCCAGGTTGTCGAAGTTGGTCATGGCAGCGGCATGAGCAAGTGCCTGTTTGTTGTAATCAGTCACCTTGAGAGTTACACCGAGAGACATGTTAGGATTCTTGCTCCGGTCAATATATGACTTGACCGGTGCTAAATCCTTATATGGCTCTGTTATGGTGGGATCGGGCTCTGCTGTGAAATCATCTGTCACATTATAGTCGGCACACGAAACAGCGAAAACGCCTGTAGCCAACATCAAGAGACCATTTATAATGTTCTTTTTCATAATCATTGCCTCCTATTTGTTATTTTACATATTTTGGAGAGAAGAACTCTCTCTTGTTTGACTCACGGGTCTGAACAACGAGCGTGTCGTTTGTAGATACCTGGATATCCTTGTCGGCGAAGTTCACGTTGTATGACAGACGGAGGATGTCGCGCTGTACGGGCTGGCCGTTGTTGCTACCCCACTGGTAGTCTTTGTATTCAGGTCTCTCAGTACCTTTTTCAATAAACTCACCAGAGCCAGTCACTGTCACGTTCTCGTCGTCGGTAGATATTGTACACTGATCGCCATTGAAGGTAAGTATGAGGTTACATGGCACCGAAGCTCCCGAGGTCTTGAACGATACGGGGAAGATAGCCTGCTTCATGTTCTTTGTTGTGATACCGCATACCTCGTCGTTCTGGTTCACTGGGTTCTCCTTATAATGCTCCTGGTCGGTGTTTATAAGCGAGAAGTCCTTGCGTACGATGGTAGTTGTGGCACCCTTCTCAGTCACATTGTCAACACCGCGACGGATATACTTAGCATCCCATGGGTTCTTGTACTTCACACAGTAAAGCACATAGTCCTTGGCAAGCACATCCCAGTCACCAGTATTCTGGCGAACAGGTGTCAAGCCCTCACGTGGTGTACCTGTAAGGATATGGTCGATACCACTCACCTTTGTCATCAACAGTGGAATGACGTATGTGCTCTCAATAGCCTTCGGGTCGTTGAAGAAAGCGTCAGTGAACTGCACTTCCACATATCCGCGCTGGTCGCCATTATAAGGGATGGTGTTGCCTACGAGGTTGTAGTATTCCTTCGGCATTGGGCGAACAGGCTCTGATGGGTTTCCACCAGCATCCACAAACCAGAGGTTGTCGCAGAGAGACTCATCCACAACGATATCAGCCACAGCGTCACGGCCTTTGTAAGCACCGCCCATAGTTGCCCATATATGGCATTTGTGCTCATTGTCGATGGTGTTGTCATAGATATCGTTACCCAGGATGAGCGTGCGCACTGGATACTGATATGCGAAGTAGGCTGTTGTGCCGCCTTCATAGTCAGGGAAATCACTCTCTGAATTATAGCAAGACGCTAATGCAAGTGAGAACATTCCCAAAGTTACACCGTATATATATTTCTTCAGTTTCATAATAATATGTATTTATGCAATTTTAACGCCAACCTTTGTTTTGTTTGAGATTGCTCCATTTAAGGACCTCACTCTTTGGAATAGGACCGTACCACTGGTAAGAGCTGTCGTACTTGCGCTCCTCAACGTCGATCAATTTGTATGAGAGCTCGCCTTCGTCGTTACGGTCAATCATAATACCCTTGACAGTCTCGTTAAGAGGCATCTTCCAGCGACGGAGATCCCAGAAGCGCTTGTTCTCGAAGCAAAGCTCGATGCGACGCTCATTGCGTATCAGCTCAGTCATCTTAGCCTGGTCGGCAGCGCACTCTTCAAGATATGCGTCGCCTTCGGGCAGGTCAAAGCCTATCTCGTCTTTTCCGAGACCAGCACGCTGACGGATAGCCTTTATCACGTCGTAAGCGGTGAAGCCAACACCTGTCGGGTCAGCCTTTGGTCCCCATGCGTCGTTAGCAGCCTCTGCGTATGCGAGGAACATTTCCGTATAGCGTATGCGAGGATAGATGTGATACTGCTCGACGAGAGAACTTTGCAACGGGCTTACCTTTTCGTTGAGGAGCTTCTTCATGTAGTATCCTGTACGTGTAGATGTATTGCCGTAGTTGATGTTGTCAAGCGACTCGTCCTTGTCGTTAGGATATGTACCTGTGATAATCAAGGTATTTCTGAATGTAACACCGTTATAGAGGATGTCATCGCTAAGACGAGGGTCACGATTTGCGTATGGGTTCTTTGGGTCGTAGCCAGACTTTGGATCTGTTATAGGCCTACCGCTACGCATTGGGAACGCGTCAACAAGATTCTGTGAAGGATTGACACGACCGTTGCCATAGAGCGTTGGAGGGAAGTTCTCCCTTTCCTGATTTGCATCCTTGCTACGGTCAGCACGCCACAAGATCTCAGGCATTTCCGATGCACTTGGATCGAGTTTGCTATGGTTCTTGTACCATATTGAGCCGTCTTTGTCAAATCCGTTCAATCCGTCGATACGTTTTAGGACGTTAGCGCAAAGTTCAGCTGCCTCGGCAGAAGTCACGCCACTCTGGTCACGGAATGCGGGGCTGGCAGCGAGAAGGGCTACCTGTGCCTTGATGGCCTCGGCAATCTTGCCTGACATAAGTCCTTTAGACCTTGAACCGAACACGAGGTTATAACCTGTTGACTCAGCACCTAACTCCTTGTACTTTGCAGGAATCTCGTCAACCGAAAGATCCACATAGTCGGTAGGAAGGTATTTCATGGCACTGTCGCAGTCGGCGAAGCACTGCTTCACGCAGTCAGAGAAGAGGGCGCGTGGCTGGTTGAAGTCAGAGCTACCGTCTTCTGGCTCGGTCAACAGAGGCACACCATAGAGCTGATCGTCATCAGCATATCCTCCGTGGGCCTGAAGCAGATAATAATAGAAGAGGGCGCGTAGGCCATAAGCCTCACCTTTCTGACGGTCGATGAACATCTGCTGCTTTGAAGCCGCACTGGGAGCCCACTTTACCTTGTCAACGATAGTAAGGAACTTGTTGACATACTGGATACCATCCTTACAGCTGTTCCACTGAGACATCGGGTCGTTGTCAGCTGCCCATGTACCCGTCGCCATATTCAGGAAACTGCTGTTTGTATTGTTTGTAACAGCATCATCAGTGGCAACGTCAGTCTGCGTGGAGGTAGCGTATGGAAGACGGCTATAGCCGTACATCAGCAGACCAGCAGCATACTTTGACTCCTCGTACATGGCATCCTCCTGACGGTTGTTCTCGTCAGCAGGTGCGAACATGTCCTGACATGAACTCAGGGTCAGGAGTGCCGTCAAATACAATATAATATTTTTTGTCTTCATTTTATATTCCTTTATTATTTTAGAGAGTTACCTTAACACCGAGGTTGTAGAAACGTGTCTGAGGAGCATAACCCACGTTGGTCTCAAATATCTTGCGATGCTTTGAAATAGTGAGCAGGTCGCTTCCGCTCAGATAAATCGAGAGGGCCTTTACATACTTGCTATTAAGTATTTCCTTGGGGAAATCATAGGTTAGCTGTACCTTACGCAGGTTGAAGCGGTCGGTGCTGATGAGCCAGAATGTAGATGCTGCGGCGTTGTTGGCCGAACTGTATGTGGTCAGACGTGGGTGTGTAGCTACGTCGGCTGTCTCTGGAGTCCAGCGTCCGCGTACGTTCACCGAGTATTTGCTCTCGCCGCTCATATAATAGTAAGGGCCGTTGTTGACTGTCTCACCTCCGAACTGTCCGTTACCGAGCATGAAGAGAGTGAAGTCCTTGTACTTGAGAGTGAGGTTGATACCAAGGTGAAGCGGAGAGCTCCATGTGCCAAGGTCAACGCGGTCGTTAGTGTCAAGTACACCGTCACCGTTCACATCCTCATACTTCAGGTCACCAGGCTGGATGGTACCGCCAATCTTCGGTGTCGGGAGTTCGCTCTTGAGTGTGAGCTTGCCTGTCTCCTCGTTCTTGTTGAAGTCGTCGTATGTATAGAATCCCAAGCAGTTGTAACCACGGATGGCATCGAGTGCGTGTCCCTCTACGCGGAGGTTATCGAATTCCACAATCTCATCAAACTTCTTGTAGTTGGTCTTGACATACGAGCCTACAACTCCCAATGTGGCATGAACCTTACCCAACTGCTTCTGTGCTGTCACGCTAAAGTCAATACCCTTGCGGTTCTGGATGTTGTTGTTGATAGCAGGCTTGAATGTGCTACCGTTGAGACCACCGGAAAGGTGTGATGGGAACATCGAGGGGTTCTTGATGATAAAACCGTCCATATCTGTGTTGAAGAACGTGAGGTCTGCAGAAATCAGCTTGTTGAAGAACGAGCCGCGCAGACTTACCGAGAACTCCTTACGATGGATGAAGTCGAGGGCAGGGTTGCTACCTATTGTAGAATAGGTGATGTCAGAGTGATTACCCTCATTCCATGAGAAGTTGCCTCCGCCAGTCTTCCACTGTGCATCATAGAGATAGTAGTACTTGTCGCCCATATATACGTCGATATCCTCATTCAGGTCGCTGTATGATGCGCTGAGCATCAGGTCGTCAACGAAGCTGTCTTTCATGAAGCTCTCCTTGGCGATGTTCCAACCCAATGTGAACGTTGGTGAGATAGCGTTACGGTTGCCTTCAGCTAAGCGTGAAGAATGTACTCCTACCAATGCCACCTCGGCAAAGTAACGGTTCATAAAGTCGTAACCTCCGAGAAGTCCAACGTTGAAGTTGGTGTAACGGTGATATGTACCACTTGATGTTGTGGTGTACATATTTCCGAGCAGCATACCTGTTACATGGTGCTTGCCGCCGAAGGTGTGGTCGTAGTCAAAATGTCCGTTCCAGCTGATGGTCTGGCGATATTTTGAGTTTGACATAACCATGTGACCGCTCACGATCTCGTCGTTCTGCTGGGTAAGACCTACGATGATGTCGTTGGTGTTATAGTTACTCCATGTAGGAATGAACACAGCATACTTGTTGTCGTAGGAAAGGTTGTAACTTGCAGCATAGTCGATGGCGAACTGAGTTTTGAACGACAAACCATTGACAAACTTATTCAAGTCGTAGATAAGACCAGCATCGAACTGGAACTGACGGCTAACGCCCGTTGTCTTACCGCCGAAATAGCAGTCGGCGATGGCGTTGGTCTGATTAGTCTTTGTACCTCCAGGGAAATATTTTCCGCCAAGGAGGTTGAGCGACTTACCAAGAATAGCAAGAGCGTTGGATGCGTATGGATCCACCATATCAATCGGAATCAGAGGTGCCGCATTCTCGGGGAAGTTTGGACGCATGTTTGCAGCCTCGCCCCAGAAGTCGCCTTTGTTCACATGATTATTATAGAATGTGGCGCTTGCGTTAGCAAAACACTTGATAAGCTTGTTGAGCGTGAGATCGACATTACCACGAACGCTGAAACGGTCGGTATAGTTTTCTGTCGCCTTACCGAAGTTCAGGAGGTCCTCACTACGATAGTAGTTGATGTTCGTGTAGAAATGTGCACGCTGGCTACCACCCTGAATCTCTGCTGTAGCCTCCGAACGGTTATATGCCTTGCGGACATACTCGTCCGAGTAGTAGTTCACGTTTGGATAACGGTAGGGATTCAATCCTGCAGCGTGATTATATATATCCTGCTGCGAATATCTTGGATCGAGTCCGTCGTTGGCACGAGCCTCATTATATAAGGTCATGTACTCAGCCGAACCGATATACTCTGGGAATGCCTTTGCCACGTGGAAACCGGTGTTGGCATTTATTTCCACCTGCAAGCCATCAACCTTACCGCGCTTGGTGGTGATGAGAATAGCACCCTTGGCAGCCTTCGGACCGTAGAGGGCCACAGCCTGTGCGCCCTTGAGGAAAGTAACCTGTTCTATCTCAGAAGGAAGCACGTTGTTTGAAGGGCGTTTCACACCATCAATGATTACAACTGGTAAGTTGGAGTTATCGTTAGTGTCGAGCTGATCGGTGTCCATGCCCCAGAGGCTGCTACCGTTCCATCCACCCACGAGCGCATACAGGTCTTCGAGACTGCTCATGGTATAGTCCTTCTTCTGCAGCTCTTCCATGTCAACGTATGCGACACCTCCGAGGAGCTGGTCGGCATCCTTGTCACGGAATGCGACATGGACTTTCTTTTTTGCCTGGACAGAGTCGCCATTGGAGGTCTGGGCATTGACCGCTAATGGTGAAGCTGCCACCATGGCAAGGAGGAATATGTTTGTTTTAATTCTTTTCATAAGATTATTCTATTATCTATTATAATTGGCATTGTCATCACCATCCAGGATTCTGTGGGAATCCTTCGTAGAGATATGTATCCTTGTCAGGAAGTGGGAACCAGTAATGCTTTGACTCAAAGCTACGGGTGATAAGCTCCTTCTTCTGGAAGTTACCTACCTGTGCATCCTTCGGGTCGTGATCCTTAAACCAGCTGTCTTTCTCCAGACGCTCGAACTCGTGAGAGTATTTCACGGTGTAAGGAGGCTCAGTCAAGAGGAGCCAGCGCTGGAGGTCGCACCAACGGAAGCCTTCGAACGACAGTTCTACGGCACGCTCGCGGCGCACCTCGTCGATGAAGTGCTCACGTGTGTCCATGAGGTTAGCCTGCACATGCTCCATGGGCCAATCTGCAGAGTTCACGCGGTCGCGGAGTGCATTGATGGCATCCACTGCAGAGAGTGAACAATATGGAGTTCTGGTCTTCACCTCTGATACGCTTGTTGCGTATGCGGCCACTGCCTCGGCATACATCAGATAGATGTCGGCAAGGCGCATATATGGGAGGTAACCCTGGAGGGCGTGATCCCAGTCATACCACTTGTCGCCCTCATTACACTGGTGAGGCACCAACTTCTGGATGAAGTAGCCTGTGCTACTACCGTTATCTACCGAACGCATCGCTGCATTTGAATAAAGCTGGCAATACTCAAGCTTCTTCTGGTCGGCGTTCAATGGCTCGGTGTTAATCACATAGTGGAAACCATCGAACACGATGTCGTGATAGAATCGTGGGTCGCGGTTCTTGAACGGATGCTCTGGATCCCAGCCCGAAGCGGGGTTGAGAACATACTCACCATTCCTTACGAG
>SAMEA3663112__coassemble_134_pt1 | contig 20229 bp, 14 predicted proteins | sample SAMEA3663112__metabat2_high_PE_013 | metagenome-assembled genome bin SAMEA3663112 (sample SAMEA3663112) | pig gut metagenome | biome: pig gut; feature: pig-associated habitat; material: faeces | place: Denmark | collected 2012
CCCTTCACACTTGACGCCACATTCGACGGCAACCCCCTCACAATCCCTTACGACGGCAACCTTGTGGATGAAGCCAAGGGCTACCGCCTCGTGGGCATGTACGGCAGCAAATCCGGCAACGTATCATTCAACTACACTTCTGAGACATCCATGACAATGGGCAACTCCCTCGTCATCGGCACGGTCGCCACAGAGGTGGTTGAGGGCGAAGAAAAGGAAGTCATCACATTCGTGCAGTGGTGGATGAACGGCAGCGCGAAGAAGCAGTCCGACGCTCCGGCGTTCTCTTGGGCTGGCACGTTCAACTCTAAGTCAGCCAACTACATGGATCTCACAGGTGGCGCCGACATTCTTCCGACCGAAGGCGAGACTGTCATCACATACTATGAAGTCATTGACACCTACTACATCACCAAACTCTTCGGCTTCGAAGTAGGCAGCATGAACCAGGGCGGCATGAAGCTCACACTCTCTGCCGACAATCCTAAGGAAGCAGGGGTATCGCTCAGCAGCAGCCCTTACGGCTTTATCTACATCAAGTCATCTGACGACATGCAGACATGGTACAAGCTCACCGACGTCAACGGACAGGCTACAAGTCTCAAGCTCACAGCCAACGAGGACGGTACTCTCACTCTCGGCGACTTCTTCGTAGCCAAGGGCGAATACGGCAAAGAGAATACTTATGTCTGCGGCTACCAGTCGAACACGCTCACTCCGGCAACAGAGGGGCCTGTCGTACAGACATGGGACGGCGCATACCAGGCAACAGCCACCGTCACAAAATATGTTGACGGCGACTATCCAGAGACCTTCCCAATCGTCATCGAGCCTGCAGGCGACTACGGACAGTTTATCACCACCTTCATCACCGAGGACGCAAATGCTGCAAACTATGGCGGCATCCGCTTCACTCCTTCAGAGGAAGATGCCGACAAGGCAGAGATGGCAACTGACAAGTATGTCAAGACGGTGGAACCGGGTGCGAAATACTGGAAGATATACGACATGAACGGCTCAAACTCTCCACTCAGCATCACACGTAATGCCGACGGCACATTGAGCATCGCGTCGTTCAGTCTCTTTGAGATAACATACGACAGCAATTGGAACGAGGTGAAGACGTGTCTTGCTCTTTATGAGAATGTGACTGCAACAAAGAGCTCTACAGGCATTGACCACATCGCCGTCAGTGACAAGGCACAGGGTGTGAAGATGTACGACCTCCAGGGACGCAGTCTCAGCGGCAAGGCGCTCAATGGCGGTATGAAGAACCGCATCGTCATCGTGAAGACCGCCGACGGAGCTAAGAAAATGATTGCACAATAATTTTTTCAGAGAGAATATAATTAGTTAACGAGGAGTTCTCTACGGTTGTCAGCCATGATCGTAGGGAGCTCTTCTTGGTTTAAGAACAAAATGAATAGTAAAAAAATGACAAGGAAAGACACTCGACACACTGTGGCAAAGGCCATTTTCCTCGCTGCACTCACCGTGACAGGAGGAGGATGGGCGCCTGTCATGGCACAGGAAGCCATCCAACAGGGCGTAAAGGCTAAGGACGTCGTTGTCGTGGAAGGCGTAGTGCTCGAAAAGGCTACTGGTGAGATACTGCCAGGCGCCAGCATTGCCATCTACGTAAAGGACAAGCTGCTGACGGGTACCTCGGCAGACATTGACGGAAAGTTTAAAATAAGTGTCCCTGCAGGCAACTTTGACATAAGGGTGTCGTATATGGGTATGATTACCCAAACCATTTCGTCGAAAGAGAAAGGACTGAAAAACCTTAAGGTATTTCTCGAAGATGACTCGCACACCATACAGGATGTGGTGGTGACAGGATATGTGAACAAGAAGAAAGAGTCGTTCACGGGTGCCGTGACTCAGCTCAAAGGCGAAGACCTGAAGATGGTGTCAAACACCAATATCCTCACTGCCATCGCTGCCCTCACACCAGGTATGGCTGTGGTACAGAACTCGTCGCAGGGATCTAACCCTAACCATGTGGAAGAACTCGTGTTGCGCGGTACCAGCTCATTCTCCAACTCTGGGCAGGACGTAAACCAGCCTACCATCATCCTCGACGGTACGGAGATCACCATGCAGGAACTCTACGACCTCGACATGAACGAGGTGGAGTCGATCAACGTGCTCAAGGATGCCTCCGCCGCCGCCCTATACGGTTCTAAGGCTGCCAACGGCGTCATCGTCATCACACGTAAGCCAATAAAGAACTCTACAGTGCGTGTGCAGTATAACTTCACTGGCGACCTGCAGTTCCCGAAGCTCGGCGACTACAACGTGCTCAATGCTGCCGACAAACTCAAATACGAGCAGATGGCAGGACTCTACGATGCCAAGGGAGCCGTCAACTCTGTCACTGGCCTGCCCGAACAGTATGAACTCGATAAACTATATAACGAGAGATACAAGCTCGTGGCTGCCGGACAGAATAGCGACTGGCTCTCGCAGCCGGCACGTGTGGCTCTCTCCCACGACCACTCGCTACGTGTATATGGAGGAGCGTCAAACATGCGCTATGAACTTACCGGACGATACGGCGACACAAGAGGTGTGATGAAAGGCGACTACCGCAAACGATACAGTCTCGGTTTCAAACTCGACTATTTCATAAAGAACACCGTGACGATTTCCAACCGTACAACATACTCCGAGGTAGATACAAAGAACACACCTTACGGTTCGTTCTCGCAATATACGAGGATGAACCCTTACGAACCGATGTATAATGCTGACGGATCGGTAAACACCAACCTCTCATGGGACATGAATAACCCACTCTACGAGGCCACACTCGGCAGCTATTCCAAGTCGGGCACTCACTCGTTCAACAACAGTACCGACGTGAGATGGGATATCAACAAGATGTTCCGACTTACTGGCCACCTGAATATCCAGAGCTCGTTAGGATGGGCAGACTCGTTCACCTCACCAAAGTCATTGAGCTATAAGAACGAGCCAGACCTCACAAAGCGCGGACAACTCGTCAAGGCCGACACCCGCACCACGAGCTATGATGCCAACGTGGTGGGAACATTCAATAAGATGTTCCAGGACGAGTCGCTTATCACGGCTTCGTTGGGCTGGGAGGTGATGCACGACAAGACACGTACAGAAAATACCGAGGCTATCGGCTTCTTCAACGACCAACTGTCGTTCATAGGCAATGCCTCGGGCTATCCTTCTGACCGCACGCCATACGGCACCCAGGGCGAGACGGCCACCGTGGGAGCATTTCTCACTGCCAACTATTCGTTTCGCAACAGGTACTTCGTCGATGGCACATGGCGTATCACCGGTTCGTCGCAGTTTGGAGAAAACAACAGATGGGGAAACTTCTGGTCGGCAGGTGCCGGATGGAATATCCTCAACGAGAACTTCATGAAAGGCATAAAGAAGAATATCGACCTCATGAAGGTTCGCTACAGCATGGGATATACAGGAAAGGTGAGTTTCTCGCCGTTCCAGGCTATGACCATGTACCAGTATCTCAACACTTACGAGTACAAGAACGGCATCGGAGCCGTGCCCCTTACCATAGGTAATGTCGATCTCGCATGGGAACGTACGATGAACTATAACGTGGGTTTCGACTTCTCGATGTTTAACCGCCGACTCAACTTCGTGTTTGATGCTTATATCCGCAAGACCACCGACCTGCTGCTTGAGAAGGCCATGGCTCCTTCTACCGGTGTCACCACCGCCACGTCAAACCTCGGCGAGATGGAAAACAAGGGTATAGAGTTCCAGGTGGACGGATATATCTTCCGTTCAAAGGACTTCTACTGGAAACTCGGTACGTCGGGATATATGAACCGCAACAAGATCACAAAGATTAACAAGGCCCTTGAGGAGATAAACAACAAGAACGAAGAGAACTCGTCGTCGTCGCTCGTGCCTCTGCCGCAGTATGCCGAGGGCGAGAGTACCACGGCACTGAAACTCGTGCGCTCAGCAGGTATCGATCCCGCTACCGGTCGCGAGATATACATTAATCGTAACGGCGAACTCACCTTCATCTACGACTCAGCAGATAAGGTGCTCATTGGCGACACCGAACCACGATATACCGGCACCGTTAACACCAATGTTTATTGGAAGGGATTCAGCGTCTATGCCCTGCTAAACATGCGTCTCGGAGCATGGATATACAACACCACACGTGTCAGCAAGGTGGAGGGCAGCAACCCTAAATATAACGCTGACCAACGCGTGTTTGACGACCGCTGGAAACAGCCGGGCGACATCGCTCTCTACAAGAACATAGCCGACAGCTCGCGGCCCGAACAAACCGACCGCTTTGCCGAGAAGGAAAACACACTCACCCTCGGCACCCTCAACATCAGCTATGAATTTAGCGACGAACTATGTCGTCGCATGTATGTACGTAACCTGCGTTGTGGAGTCAACTTCACCGATATCCTCCGCCTCTCTACCGTGAAGATTGAACGAGGTACCGACTATCTGTATAGCCAGGGATTCGAGTTCTATGTGAATGTAACGCTTTAATTGGAAATGAGGAATTAGGAATGAGGGATTAGAAGTGAAGAATTAGGAGTGAAGAATTAGGAGTGAAGAATTAGGAGTGAAGAAAGGATGGGATAAAAGTATTGTCTTTAACTTCCTTAACTTCTTTAACTTCCTTAACTTCTTTAACTTCCTTAACTTCTTTAACTTCCTTAACCTCTAAATATTCAAAAAATATGAACTATAAAAATATATTAGCAAAGACATTTATGGCAATAGGCTTGGCCTTTGCCGCCACATCATGCGACAGCTTCCTCGACATCACCCCCGACGGACAGGTGAAACGCGACGAACTGCTCGAGACTAACGAGGGCGTTGAGGACGCACTCTACGGAGTGTATGCCAAACTGCGCTCCACATCGCTCTACGGACAGGAACTCTACTTCTCGTCGCTCGAGATCATGTCGCAGACGCTATGGTGCTATGGCAACGAAAGCGTCACCGCACTGGGGAAATACAACTATGCCGACACTCGTGTGAAAAACGTATTCGCATCGGTATGGACCGACATGTATAACAATATCTCAAACGTCAACAGTGTCATCAACGCACCACTCGTGGCCAATGCCACTGAATATCCGGCAACGATATATAAAGGTGAGGCCCTGGCCCTGCGTGCGTTCATGCATTTCGACCTCATGCGTCTCTTTGCCGAGCAAATCACCGTCAATCCCACGGCTGACGGCATCCCTTATGCCACAGAGTTCTCGCTGAAGACTCCCGACTTTGAGTCGCTCTCTGACAACTACGCCCATGTCATTGCCGACCTCACCGAGGCTGAACGTCTGCTCGCTGACGAGAAGCAGCATAGCGGACAGACGGCGTTTATGGCCGACCGCCAGATACATATCAATATCGATGCCGTTAGGTCTCTTCTCGCACGAGTCTATCTCACCAAGGGCGACAAGGCCAAGGCTCTCGAATATGCCGAGAAGGTCATCTCTACTTCAGGATATAAGTTGAAGACAAAGACCGAGGTGGTGAACGATGTGGCAGGAGTGCTCTCAAAGAAAGAGTGTCTCTTCGGTGTGTATTACGCTAAGTTCTACTCGCTCGTCAGTCCAAAACTGCAGCAGACTATCTCCTATTCGTCGCTCGACCTGAGAGACGGATTCATGGAGATGTATGAAAAGGGCGTCAGCGGTCTTGACTACCGCACCAACGCTTACTTCACCTCCGTGGATATGGGCGGAACGGCACGCTATCGACTCTGTAAGTTTACCGACATCTACGACCTGCAAAACAATGCCTCGGCACGTCCCGCCGACCTCATCCTCGGCATCAATCTCATCCGTTTACCTGAGATGTACTACATTGCTGCCGAGTGTCTGCTCGACAATAACTACAACAAGGCCGTGGAATACTACAACGAGGTCATCACCAACCGTGGTCTCGACCCCATCAGCGGCGAGGGCGACGACAGCCTGACACAAGAGGTCATCAACGTCGAACGCTATCGTGAGATGATTGGCGAGGGACAGACTTTCTTCAACATGAAACGACAGAACCTCGACATCGTCTCGTACGACAACAAGACCACTTACCGTCCTGCTGACGGCATCTATGTGGTTCCCGTACCTGACTCAGAGAAGGAGAACAGAAATTAAAAAAAAGTAACTCAACTTTCGCAGGAGGGGGAAGTCAAGGACGTTAAGGGCATATGTCCGAGCCTTGCAAACTCCCTTGATAGAAGCGTAGAAACTATTATTTAACTTCCTTAACTTCTGAGAGTTGAGCACATGCGAATCTTAAATAGAAAGTAATATTTGAAAACATGAAAATATCAAGGATATTAACAATAGCCATGGTGACGGCAATGACTGCCGTGTCGTGTAGCGAGACCGACTATATGACATTTGACACTGCCCGCAATGGCATCTATTTCACCAAGGACACACTCAACTACTCGTTCAGCGTGACTCCTATCGAGATAAAGACCCACACGTACAAGATACCGTTCCGTATCATGGGCTCTACCAGTAGCCAACCGCGCACTGTGGCATATACCGTCGTGGCAGAGAAGACTACGGCAAAACAGGGCGTACAGTATAATATCGGCGAGGCTGTAGTCGAACCTGACTCCATCAACGGATATATCCCCGTGGAGATACTCCGCAACGGACTCGAAGGCACTTACGCCACTGGCTACACCCGCTACACACTGCATATCGAACTGAAGTCTAACGACAACTTTGTCCCTACACTCAATGGGGCGGCACAAAGCCGTACCCTCACCTTCGACAATGCCGTCGAACAGCCTGAGTGGTATAGCGCACATGGCGACAAGGTGTGGGACAAGGCAACACTCGGCGTGTGGCATCCTTACAAGTTCATCAAGATGGTGGAATACTTCCATGCCATCAACGACATCCTGCCTGAGACATACAAGAAGATGGTGGCTGCCTATGGAGAGAACCTCGAGAACATCCCCTACGGCGACCCTTATGTATTCCGCTCTATCTTCAAGAAGTATATCTATCAGCCGATGTATGAGTTCTTCGGCGATCCAGCCAACCACGACATGATCGTTACGGCTTATCCCGACTTCCCCTTCGACTTCCCTAATCCATACGAATAAAAACGAATTACAATGAAACAGACAATAATTCAGCTCTTGAAGCTTTCTTTCTCCACACAATCCTGGAGAAAGACCGGCGGGATGGCTATCTCTCTCGCCTTGGCCACCATCGGACTAACGTCGTGCTTCAGCGACGATACCACACTTGCCGAACGCGAGCTGTCGGAGATTGTCATCGACCAAAACTCGATGAAAGAGGTGTATAACATCAACAAAAACGAGACGCTCGTCATCACTCCGGTATTCTCGCAGACACAAGCGCAACTCGACGTAAAGACGACATGGGAAATAGACCAGAAGGTTTATAGCAACGAGCCATCACTCTCTTTCACTGGAAAAGAACTCGGCAGTTGGAACTGTCGCCTCATCCTCGAAAACGAGGACGGACGTACATTCTATCCCTTCCGCCTCAACGTCAACTCGCCATACGAAGAGGGTATCACCATCATCAGCGCCGACAACGATGGACGCCCATGGCTCTCGTTTATGGCGGCTGACGAGAATGGGAACGACACACAGTTCTACGACTATGACTGTCTCTCGGTCAACAACAGCGACATTCAGTTCGCTTCTCATCCCGCCGACATGGTCCAGAGCGCCGGTAGCCTGATTCTCGTGTGTCAGGGCAACGGCACATCGGCCGACGTGCCAACACTTTACTATGTCAATGAGAAGACCATGACCGTCGAGAATATGCTCACCGTGACGGAGTATCCCGACTTCAAGCCCACCATCCTCGGCATTCCCTCGATGGACGCCTCCGGAGTGGCTTATCCCGTGCTCTGCGAAAACGGCAAGACCTATGAGTTCTCTACCACCGAAGGCGCACTAGTCAAACCAACAAAGCTGAAATATACATATGCCCAAAACATGATTGTTCACGACAACGGTTCGGGATACAGCTACGAGCTGCTGGCATGGGACAGCGAGATTGGTGCCTTGGCACAGATATACAACGGCTACGGACCTTACTACTGCAGTAAGAACTATCATCAGACACGAGCCACATGTACCGGTCAGAACAACTATTTTGACGGACGCGAATTCTGTAATATGACCTACGTACGCATGACCGACGAACAGCTCGCTGCAGGAGGCGACCCGCAGGTACTGGTAATAGTTAAGAACGGACAGCTCGTCCAAAAGGTGATTCTCTCCACCTCGTTCTGGAAGTATAACTTCGATACTGCCGAGACCGTACTTAGCGATAACGGCGGAACAAAAGTCGCTGCCGTGGGAGCATGCCCGTTGACTGCTACCACACCCGCCATCGCCAACATGACGTACTACTCGCTCCTCTTTGCCGACGGCAACAAGGTGCGTCGTTGGAACTATACCTCCTCGCAGCTCCTTACCAATGCCGACGTGCTCCAGACCATAGGTTCTGCCGACGCCGTCATCACTGGTTTCGAGATGAGCGCCGACCACAAGAAGACCTACGTCGCATTCTACGAGCCATCGCAGACGGGCAAGAACGGCAGTCTCTGGGTGATAGATACCGACCGCGGTACCATACTGCAAAAGTACGACAATATCAGCTATCGTCCGGTAAAGATGATATACAAGAAAAAGTAGCCTCTTATCCCGTAATGGTTTCGAAAAAATCCTATACTTTAGCCAAATCGCGCGTATTCGCGTTGATTTGGCTAAAGTATTTTTAGATAATACGAAATTACACTTTATTTGAATTACTAAAAACTGAATGAAGTACGTTTAACCTATTACTGTATAACAATTAGATGTTGGTCTTTCGATAATATTGAGTTTCAGGTATCTGCGATGGGTTATGCAGGTATCTGCATAAATGTTAAAGTAATGTTAAATTCGGAAAAACGCTTGACTCGTACCTTAGGGCATGGTGTAACTTTGCACTCGCTTAGCAAAAACAACAAAAAAGAATCGCGATTATGAGTTACAAGACAAAGTTAAAAATCGGAGATTTCTCACAGATGATGCAGGTGACGGTAAAGACCCTGCGACATTATGAGCAGAAAGGACTTCTAAAGCCTGACGAGGTGGACGAATGGACTGGCTATCGCTACTACACGGTGGAACAGATGCAACGGCTGAACAATATACGTAAACTGCAGCAACTTGGCTTCTCGCTCGATGAGATCGGATTGCTCTACGAGGATGACTCGCACGACCCGACTGTAAGCCAGCTGTCAAGGAAGATACGTGAAACCGAACAGCAACTGCGCATGCTGATGGACCGCCGTGAAAAACTGCTCAACTGGAGACGCTCCATTAATGAAATCAAAACAATGGAAAAATTTTCAATTCAATCACTGCCCGAAATCATCGTGGCAAGTCACCGTGAGGTAATACCAAGTTATGAGGCCATCGGCGAGATGTGCTGCAATGTGATAGGTCCTGAGTTGCAGCGACTTGGCTGCAAGTGTCCGCCTCCAGGCTACTGTTTCACAGTGGAGCACAACGAGGAATACACGCCTACTAATATCGATATCGAATACTGTGAACAGGTGGAGGAGAAGGGACAGGATTCTTCCATCGTACAATTTAAGACACTTCCAGCAGTGCCCACAGCAATATGTATGAAGCACTATGGTCCTTATGACTGCTTCTACGAGTCTTATACCGAGCTGTTCAAGTATGTGGAGGAACAGGGATACCGCATAGCTGGCAAGCCGCGCTGCTCTTACGTTGATGGTATCTGGAACCAAGAGAATCCCGAACTATGGCTCTCCATCATCCAAGTGCCAGTGGAGAAGGATTAAGAAGGAAAAGTGGCGGTGTACATCGCAATGATTGTTAACGACAAGAAAAGAATCCCTGTAAGCCCATCGACTTGCAGGGATTCATTTTATTTCTAAAAACAGAGGTTTCCTCAAGAACGGGAATTTGATTAGCCAAAATAGTGGGGAAAGGTGTTTTTATAGCAATTCGTAACAAAATCACCGAAAAAATAGAAATAAATGTGTGTTTTGTTTGGTGATTTCATTCCTTTTGCATACCTTTGCAATGAAATATAAACAAAAGGAGAAATGGCAGAAAACAGCATATTCAACAAACAGTCGCTTGAGGCATTGGACTCAAAAGACGACATCATGGAGTCGGCAAGAGTGACACGGCCTTCGCTCAACGTGGTGCTCGGAGCCATGTTGGTGATGTGTGCCGTCACGGCGTACTGGTGTATCTTCGGTACTATAAACTATAAGGTGACGGCACAAGGCGTGCTGTTTCCGCATGGAGAAGCCACACCGCTAACACTGCCCTACGACGGTACCGTACAGCGCGTGCTCACCGCCCACGGCAGGGAGGTGAAGGTGGGCGAACCGCTCATGGAGGTGAGGACAGAGATGGCCGCCACCGACGTGAAAGCACCTGGAGACGGTGTGGTGCTGACATACCGTCAGGAAGGCGATGCCTTCAAGGCGCAGGAGGCCGTGGTATGGATGATGCCTCAGGAGAACGACCGTAAGGGTCACGAGATGCTCGTATATACCTCGTTTAATGATGTGAGAAAGCTGAAGATAGGGCAACAGGTACAGGTCACCCCCGCCAATATGGAACGCGAGAAATGGGGTTATGCCTACGGAAAGATCACCGGCATAGAGCGTTATCCCACCACCCGCGAAGAGGTGGCGAGACGACTGAAGATGGACGCCTTGGCAGCGTTCCTGCCCGAGAAAGATGCCATATACGAGGTGAAGGTGCTGATGGACAGCAGTTCGCAGCCGTCGGGACTGAGATGGAGCAGGGAGAAGGCCGAGAAAGTGGTAATCCCAACCGGCACATTCTGTAATGTGCAGATAGTGACTTCGAAGAAACGCGTTTACGAGGTTCTCATCGGGAATGTCGAAGACTGCATAAATGACTTTATGGGCGACTAACAAGAAGACGATGAAGCTGAAAAGGAGCAATATAAAGAAGGTGCCTGTAGTAATACAGATGGAGTCGGTGGAGTGTGGAGCGGCATCGTTAGACATGATACTGGCCTACTACGGCAAATGGCTTCCATTAGAGGAGGTGAGGACGGCATGCGGTGTGTCGCGCGACGGCAGTTCGGCGAAGAGCATCTTACGGGCTGCACGTGGATACGGACTCGACGCATCGGGCTATCGTGTGGAGCCGTCGGCCTTGGAAGGCATGCAACCATGTATCATCCACTGGAACTTCGAACACTTCGTGGTGTTCCGTGGCTTCAAGAAGAACAAAGCTTGTCTCAACGACCCCGCCACAGGTCCCGTGGAGGTGCCGATGGACGAGTTTGAGAAGGCCTTCACCGGCATAGCGTTAGAGTTTTACCCTACGGAAAAATTCACAAAGGGTGGACGGAAGACAAGCATATTCAGTTATGTGAAGAAACACATGCGAGGTGCCTCAAGCGCATTCTGGCTGACGCTGGTCTTCGGACTGCTCACTGCTTGTGTCACCATCGCCGTGCCAATGTTCACACGTATCTTTGCCGACGAGATACTCTCGGGACGCAACAGCGACTGGCAGACAATATTCCTCATCGCCCTCATGGCCGTAGCGTTGTTAAGCTTCGTTCTCACGCTCCTCAACGAGAGATACAGCAACCGTATAGCTGGCATGTTAGCAATAAAAGGGAACCTCAGCTTCCTGCGGCATCTGCTGACGCTGCCGATGACATTCTTCGCCATGCGATATGTGGGCGACCTGCAGCAACGCCAACATCTCAACCAGAGCGTCACCCACTCGCTCGTCAACGTCCTTGCACCACAGGTGATCAATATCGGATTGCTCGTGCTCTACCTCTTCCTTATGGTCACTTACAGCATGCCCCTGACACTGGTGGGTATCGTCGCCGTGGTGACCAACCTCGTAATGGTGCAGCACTATGCCGAGAAAAGAGTCAACCTCGTGCGCAGTCAGCAGCGTTCGTTAGCACAATACTATAACGCCACCGTGTCGTGTATCGATAATATAGAAAGCATCAAGGCGGCAGGCGCGGAGAGAGGCTTCTTCGAATACTGGAGCGGACTGTGGAGCAAGAAGTTTAACGTGGAAAGCGACGCCACCATACAAGAGCTGAAGATGGGACTCCTGCCCACTCTCGTTCTGACACTGGTGAACTCCATAGTACTTGTGCTCGGCGCATACTACATACTAAAAGGCGACCTCACAATAGGAATGCTCTTGGCGTTCCAGGGATTCATGTCGTCGTTTATGGCTCCCGTCAACGAGGTGGTGACGGCAAGTCAGAAGCTCATAGAGATGCGCTCGGAGATGGAGAGCATTGAGGACGTGATGAAATACCCGGCCGACAAGCGTCAGGGCGACAGCACGACGGCAGAGGGAAAACTGGGCGGCGAACTGGAGCTGCGGCATGTCACCTTCGGCTATAACCCACTGCAACCGCCACTGATAGAAGACTTTAACCTTCACCTCATGCCGGGGAAAAGCGTGGCCTTCGTGGGATCAAGCGGGTGCGGCAAGTCAACACTGGCTAAACTCATCTCTGGACTGTACAAGCCTTGGAGCGGAGAGATACTCTTCGACGGACGGCCACTGCAAAGCATCAGCAACGAAGAGATGACAAACTCAGTGGCTGTGGTTGACCAAAACGTGGTGCTCTTTGACGATACCGTAACGCAAAACATAAAGATGTGGGACCAGTCGATAGAGGACTTCACCGTGATGATGGCATGCAACGACGCACAGATACGTGACGACATCATGAGCCGTCCAGAGGGTTTCTCCACACTACTCATCAAGGGCGGACAGAACTTCAGCGGCGGACAACGCCAGCGCATGGAGATTGCCACGGCACTGGCCAAAGAGCCTGTCATACTCATCATGGACGAAGCAACGAGTGCCCTCGATCCCACCACCGAGGAACACGTGATGGACGCCGTGAGGATGATGGGCGCCACACAGATCATCGTGGCTCACCGCCTTTCAACGATACGCGACTGTGACGAGATTATCGTGATGGACCAGGGCAAGATACTGCAACGCGGCACCCACGACGAACTCATACAACAGGAAGGAATGTACAAGGAGTTAATGAAGAACGTGTAATCATGTCAATATACTTAGACCAAATAGAAAAAAGGAAACGACTCGAAGAGGCCACACTCATAGAGACGTTTGAGAAAGCCACCAAACGACTGGGCATCAATGGCGGCAGTCACCGTCATAAGCCCAAGCCTACCGACAATACCGCGCTGCGCCAGGTGATAGACGCGCTTGGTGTGACAGGCTATGAGCTTACCAACGACGGTATTTCCACGCCACAGGAGCAGCTTGCCACCATACTGGAGCCTCGCGGCATCATGATGCGTAAGGTGAAGCTTACAGACGGATGGTGGAAGGTAACAATAGGACCGATGTTAGGATATGACAAGGACGGCGGGCTGACTGCCCTGCTGCCCACACGATGGGGATTCGGATACACCTTCACCGACAAGGACGGACATACCGTGAGCGTCAACAAGACCACGGCTAATACACTGAGCCGACACGCCGTATGCTTCTGCAAGCCCCTACCCGACCATAAACTCACAAACCGCGATCTCTTCATCTATGTGGCAAAAGCCATGTCGCTGACCAACTTCATGCTGCTGCTCGCGGCGGCACTGATACTCACGCTCTTCGGCATGTTTACACCTATGGCCAACAAGATGATCTTCGACATGGTGATACCAACAGGCGAGGCAAACGACCTGCTGCCCATCTTCGGGCTGCTCGTCGGCGCAGGCATCGGCACCATGCTCTTCTCGCTCACACGCAACCTCTGTACCGAGCGAATACGACGCACCGTGGAGATGCATCTGCAAAACGCCATTATGGCACGCGTGTTTTTCCTCAGTCCGAAATTCTTCTCTAAAAATTCCTCGGGCGAGCTGACATCGAGAATAAATAACGTGGCTACATTATGCAACCTTATGAACGATAGTATTGTTGGCACAATGCTGACATTGGCTTTCTCTGTAGCCTACCTCGTACAGGTATTCCTATACGCCCAGTCGTTGCTTGCTCCTTCGATATGCCTGATGGCATTGCAGACCATAGCCATAGTCATATATTATCGCAGCATAGTGAAGGCAAGGTCGCACTACATTGAGGAATACAGCAAGCTCAGCGGCACGGAATACGGCATGCTGGCGGGAATACAGAAGCTGAAACTCACGGGAAGCGAACAACGGGCCATGACACTCTGGCTTGACAAATACACCAATGCAGTCCACCCGCTGTATAACCCTCCGTTCTTGCGCCGGCTGATGCCTGCACTGCTGAAGCTGTGTAACGTAGGCGGCACGGCATTGCTGTTCTACTTTATCCTGGTAAACAACGTATCCACAAGCGACTATATAGCGTTCTCGTCGGCATACGGCATGATCACCGCAGCCATAACGGCCTTAGTAGCCATCCTGCCCGAGATGGCGCAGATATCTCCTTCGCTCAACAGTCTCAAGCCATTGCTCGAAGCGGAACCGGAGATAGAGAAAAACGCGCCGCAGATAGATGACCTAATGGGAAGTATCGAGATGAACAACGTGTCGTTCAGATACTCAGACGACGGACCTTTGGTGCTCGACAACATCAGCCTGTCTATCGCTCCCGGCGAATATGTGGGTATTGTGGGCAAGTCGGGCTGCGGCAAATCGACACTGATGCGACTGCTCCTCGGTTTCGAACAACCGCTGAAAGGCGGTATCTACTACGACAACTACGACATCTCGAAGGTTGATAAGACCAGTCTGAGACGAAAGATAGGATGCTGTCTGCAGAACGGAAGCCTCTTCACCGGCGACCTGTTCAGAAACATCACCATCACCGCCCCATGGGCTTCACACGACGACGCATGGGAGGCACTGAGGATGGCCGACATGGAAAAAGACGTGAGACGGATGCCCATGGGACTGCACACCGTGGTGGTAGAAGGCGGCTCTGGATTCAGCGGTGGACAGAAACAAAGACTGCTCATCGCACGTGCCTTGATAGGACGTCCAAAGATCATCTTCTTCGACGAAGCTACGTCAGCCCTCGACAACATCTCGCAGAAACAGGTGAGCGACAACCTCGACACGCTAAACTGTACGAGAGTGGTCATTGCCCACCGACTGTCCACCATCAAGAACTGCGACAGAATAATTGTCCTCGACAAAGGACATATAGCCGAAGAGGGTAACTTCGATCAGCTCATGAAGCAAAAAGGCATGTTCTACGAGATGAGCCTCAGACAGATGTGATTAATCTTTATATATATAATAATGTATAGGAAACTTTTTTTAATAGCTACGATAATAGCAGCAATGACAAGCTGCAGCAACGGCGGCAATGGAGCTGCCGAGAAAGACGCTGTAGATACAGTGAAGGTGGAGACCCTGAAACGGGGCACCTTCGACGAACCCTTCACGGCACAAGGCAAGGTGAAGGCAAGTAAGTATGCTGATCTCGCTTTCGAGACTTCACTGCCAATAAAAGCCGTGTATGTAAGAAACGGCCAGTCGGTGACAAGCGGACAACGCATTGCCGAACTCGACATGTTTAAGATGAGCAATGCCATCGAACAAGCGAAGAAACAAGTAGAACAAGCAAGACTAAACATGCAGGACGTGATCATATCGCAAGGATATGACCCCGACAAGCCGCAGACAGTGCCCGAGAACATCAAACAGCTCGCACAGGTGAAAAGCGGATACAGCCTCGCACTCAGTCAACTCGATGCCGCAAAACACGACATAGGGTCGGGCACGCTCACTGCACCCTTCGCCGGCGTGGTAGCCAACCTCTCCATACAGCCTCATTCCATCTCTCAGGCAGGTACCACCGTTTGCCGCATCATAGCCACAGACGAGATGGAGGTGGAGTTTAAGGTGATGGAAGGCGACCTCTGCATTGTAAAGGTCGGTTCCATGGTGACCATCACGCCCATCGCCACCAAAGCCGCACAATATGAGGCACGGGTGATGGACATCAATCCTATGGTGGACGAGAACGGAGCCGTCAGCGTGCGGGCAAAGCTAAAGGCAGACCGCAACCTCTTCGACGGGATGAATGTAGAGGTGAGCTTCACTCGACACATAGAGAATGTGACCATTGTACCACGACAGGTCATCGTCATCAGAAAAGGCAGACATGTGATATTCACCTACGACAATGGCGTGGCACGCCAACACTATGTGTCAATAAGACACGAAGCGAAAGGACAGTGTGTCGTGGAGACTGCTGACGACCTGAAAGGCAATAGCCTTCTCGTCGTGGCAGGACATGAGACCATCTCCGAAGGAGAGAAGATAGCAAGAAGTAAGTAACCACAAAATGGGACGCGAGAGATGAGACGACTTTTCTTCATAGTAACACTAACGGCCGCCACACTTGGCGTATCGGCACAACGCAAGGTGACGCTCGACCTCAACCGTACGGTAGCTCTTGCCACCGACAGCTCGCTGACGGCAGAGAAATACCGCAGCGTGCTCGACACTTACCGCTTTAGCTTCCTCGCATGGCAAGCCAGCCGCAAGCCACAGATAACCCTTGATGCCACCCCTCTGCAATACGAACAATATATGGTGCAGAGATATATAAGCGATGAGGACCGCGACACTTACCGCGAACAGCAGATGCTATACAGCGAGGCGGCAGTGGGAATGACACAGGACATTGAGGCTCTTGGAGGAACGCTCTACGCATCCACCGGATTAGGCTTCCTGCATACGTTCGGCGGCGACACTAACTACGACCAGTTCTCAACCGTACCCATAAAGGTCGGTTACCGACAAGACCTCCTTGGGTTCAATGCCCTGAAATGGAGCAAGAGACTCGAGCCATTGAAACTCAAGAAGGCAGAGAAGGCCTACGCCTACAACTTAGAGTCAACGGCAGCAGAAGCCGTCGATCTCTTCTTCCAACTCGCCCTGGCACAAGACCAGTTGCGTATGGCTGAAGAAAACCTCCAGACATGCGACACGATCTACGCCATAGGCTGCCGGCGCTTTAAGATTGCCAGCATCTCAAAGGCAGAACTGAGCATCCTCGACCTGCAAAGGACAAATGCCACGAACACCATGGAGAATGCGAAGATACTACGCGACAAAGCATCAAAACAACTCGCCACGTTCCTCGGCATGGAACGTGATACGGATATTGAACTCATCATTCCCACAAACCATTCGCCAGTGAAGGTGGACGCAGAAGAAGCTCTAAGATACGCGAGAGAAAACAATCCCGCATTCATCGAGACAAGGCAAGCCGTGGAAGAGGCACGCATGGAAATGGAAAAGGCAAAAGTGGAACGACGACTGAGCCTCAACATCGACGCCAGCATAGGTCTTAACCAGGTAGCGGACAAATTCTGGGATGCTTACCGCAGTCCCCTCAGACAAGAGAAGGCTATAGTGACCCTCTCAGTACCACTGAAAGACTGGGGAAAACGCAAAAACAACTATCTGCAGGCTCAAAGCCGACTCAGCACAGCAGAAAAGGAGCTGAGCGAAGCTACACGTGACACGGAGCTCGACGTAGTGACCAGTGTGGACGACTACAACAAACGGCACGACTTGACCGCAAACTCACGCAAGTCGCTCAACATAGCCCAGGAAGCATACGACGCCATGCTCACAAGGTTTATTAAGGGACAGGCCACCGTCAACGACCTCTCTCTTGCACAAAACTACTGGCAGACGGCACGCCAAAACTATACACAGAGCCTCCAAAACTACTGGACTGCTTTCTACAGGCTGCGTCAGCTCACTCTCTACGACTTCAACAAGCGGAAGACAATAGAACATAACAAACAATAAACACAAAACATAGATTATTATGGACATAACAGTTTACATAGCAGTAGCACTGGCACTATTGTCTGCCATAGCCATTCTTCTCGTGGTTCGCTCACGAAAAGTGTTTGAACAGAAAACAACAACACTTACCACCCTCGTTGACACCTGGGCAGAGCAAAAGCAACAGGAGAGCGAGACGGTGGCAAAAGAAGCAGCAGAAGAAGAGCCACAGACCGACACACAGGAAAAGTCAAATGAGCTATTCTCGAGAATAGTAAAACTCATGGAAGAGGAAAAACTATACACCAACGAGGAACTCTCTCGCGACATGCTTGCAGGTAAACTGTGCACTAACTACAAATATGTGGTGAAGGCAATAAAAGACTCCACCGGAAACTCCATGACCATATTTATCAACGACTACCGACTGGGGCACGCCAGCCGACTACTGCGTGAAACAGACGAAAGCATAGCAATAGTAGCGGAGCTTTCCGGTTTTTCCCACCGCTCGCTGACACGCCATTTTCAGGCAAAATTCGGCATCACCCCTTCTGAATATAGGCGAAACCACAGAAAATAGTGGCCAAAACGGGGAAAAAGCACTTTTTTCCCGAATTGACCATCATTTTTCCCGTTTTGTCTCGTCGATTTGAAAAAATAAGCATAATTTTGCAGCAGAATTCAAAACAACATGTCTAACATTTAAAAATTACAATTATGGAAAACAAAGAAAAAATCGTTCTCAACGAAGAACAGCTGAATGAGGCTAATGGTGGTACTGTGCTTGCTAAAAAAGCAGTTGCTAATGACGACGAGCTCGACAGCGTATGTGGTGGAGCTGGTAAAAGATGCAACATTAAGGCAGATGAACGCCAATTAGGCATTTTATAACAGACATCGACAAAAATGAAAAAGGTACATCTTCATTAAAAAAAGCATCAGTATGATTTCAGTCATTTTCATCTTATCATTCGTTATAGTGGCAGCTATCGCTACCTTTGCATACTACCATAGGCGGATCGCACAGGCGGATAAGGCCATCAGGCGACTTGAGGCTGACATTGCAGAGATGGACGCCAAAACTGCAAAAAGGAAGCATGCTGATAGCTCGTGCAAGAAGATTTGCCTCAACGACTCGTCACTGTCTATGGCTGCAGCAGCTGGCATTTTCAACAAAGGCAAAGAAATAATTAACAACAACAATAAAACTATTTGATTATGACAGACCATAAGAATTTTGACGAGAAGAAAAAAGCTCTTGACGAGGAAGCTCTCGACGAAGTGGCTGGTGGTAAGATTGTTTTGGCAGGACTTAACACAGGTGCAAAAAAAGTACCGAAACCAGAAATCCTCAAGACAATAAAAGTTTAACCATTTACACAAAGAAGCGGAAGGAATCACTTTCCGCTTCTTTTTTATAAAAAAACATTGCACAAAGAACAAGTTTTGTGCACAATTAATAATCAAATGTGCACAAAAAGATTGTTTTTCTTTGCCAATTGAAAAAAAAAGTGTAATTTTGCAACCTGTTGTATAAAAGCAAATAACAAATAACAATCAATATTTAAAAATGAGTTTGAAAATCGTTGTACTTGCCAAGCAAGTACCAGACACAAGAAACGTGGGCAAGGACGCCATGACAGCCGAAGGCACAGTCAACCGCGCCGCCCTTCCCGCCATCTTCAATCCAGAAGACTTGAACGCTCTTGAGCAGGCTCTCCGTCTAAAAGAGCAGAACCCTGGTTCCACCGTCGGTATTCTGACAATGGGACCTCCCCGTGCGGCAGAGATTATCCGCCAGGGGCTCTATCGTGGTGCCGACACCGGTTGGCTGCTTACCGACCGTCTGTTTGCCGGAGCTGACACTCTCGCCACTTCTTACGCCCTTGCTACAGCCATAAAGAAGATTGGTGATGTAGATATCGTCATCGGCGGTCGTCAGGCTATCGACGGCGACACGGCCCAGGTAGGTCCACAGGTGGCTCAGAAGTTGGGTCTCAACCAGGTGACATATGCTGAGAACATTGAGAAGTGTGAGGACGGCAAGCTCACCATCCGCCGACTCATCGATGGTGGTGCCGAGACTGTTGAGGCTCCGATGCCTGTAGTAGTGACAGTAAACGGAAGTGCCGCACCATGCCGCCCATGCAACGCGAAGTTGGTGATGAAGTACAAGCGTGCCACAGCTCCTATGGAGCGCACCGAGGACATGCCATATAAGGAACTCTACGACGAACGTCCTTACCTGACCCTCAACCAGTGGTCGGTGGCAGATGTTGACGGCGACCCACAGCAGTGTGGTCTGAGCGGTTCTCCCACGAAGGTGAAAGCCGTGAAAAACATCGTCTTCCAGGCAAAGGAGAGCAAGACTCTCACTGGCAGCGACAC
>SAMEA3663112__coassemble_141_pt1 | contig 19538 bp, 32 predicted proteins | sample SAMEA3663112__metabat2_high_PE_013 | metagenome-assembled genome bin SAMEA3663112 (sample SAMEA3663112) | pig gut metagenome | biome: pig gut; feature: pig-associated habitat; material: faeces | place: Denmark | collected 2012
GAACATATTACGGAACTGACGCTCAAGTACACCATATGTATATTTGGCTTTCTGCTTCTCTGCCAACATGACAGCGTACTCAGACATCTTTCTGCGACGGTTATTGCCATGCTGTCCAGGAGGGAAGTTTCTTCTGGACAAAACTTTGTCTGCGCCGAAGATGGGCTCACCAAAACGACGCGCAATTTTTGATTTCGGTCCTATATATCTTGCCATAATAATTTTATCTGATTAAATTGTTCAACAACATTATGAAAACCATTATACACGGCGTCTCTTTGGAGGACGACAGCCATTGTGTGGCAGTGGTGTAACGTCCACAATCTCGATAACTTCGATACCTGCACCATGGATGGCACGGATAGCTGACTCACGACCGTTACCTGGACCCTTAACATATGCCTTAACCTTGCGAAGACCAAGGTCGAAAGCTACCTTTGCACAGTCCTCAGCTGCCATCTGGGCAGCGTAAGGAGTGTTCTTCTTTGAGCCACGGAAACCCATCTTACCAGCAGAAGACCAAGAGATAACCTGACCCTCACCGTTTGCCAAAGATACTATAATATTGTTGAATGAGCTATGAACATGAAGCTGTCCGATAGCGTCAACCTTTACGTTTCTTTTCTTTGAAGCGACTGTTTTCTTTGCCATAATTAATTTGTGCTTAAAATTTCGTGATTCTTAACTCCTAATTACTTAGTGGCCTTCTTCTTGTTTGCAACAGTCTTCTTCTTTCCCTTACGGGTACGGGCATTGTTCTTAGTGCTCTGACCACGAACAGGAAGACCGTGACGATGACGAACTCCACGATAGCAACCAATATCCATCAGTCGCTTGATATTCAACTGGATCTCTGAACGGAGATCACCTTCTACCTTGAATTCAGCGCCGATAATTTCACGGATCTTGGCTGCCTGGTCGTCACTCCACTCATTGACCTTCAGGTCGCGGCTGACACCTGCCTTATCCAATATCTTTGCTGAACTACTTCGACCTATACCATAGATGTAGGTCAATGCGATTTCGCCACGCTTATTCTGGGGCAAATCTACTCCAACAATTCTTATTGCCATTGTTTTTAATAAAAAAATTTGTAATTAATAAAATTAACCCTGACGCATCTTGTACTTAGGGTTTTTCTTGTTGATAACGAACAGGCGACCCTTACGACGTACAATCTTGCAGTCTGGGGTGCGCTTCTTCAATGATGCTCTTGTCTTCATATTATGTTGTCTATTGTTTATTTGTATCTAAATACGATACGACCCTTCGTCAGGTCGTAAGGACTCATCTCTACCTTCACCTTGTCACCAGGGAGAATCTTGATGTAGTGCATTCTCATCTTTCCCGAGATATGGGCAATAATCTGAACACCATTCTCTAACTCTACACGAAACATTGCGTTTGACAACGATTCTACAATCGTTCCGTCTTGTTCTATTGCGGACTGTTTTGCCATAAATTATTATTTGACGTCTTAACTTTCTATTTCCGAAAATGATGATAAAATATCTGCAGTACCTCTGTGTAACGCTATCGTATGTTCGAAATGGGCCGACGGCTTACCATCATAGGTCTTTATCGTCCACCTGTCGGACATAAGCATTACCTTGCGGTCTCCTAATGTTACCATAGGCTCAATAGCTAAACACATACCCGTCTTTAACAGAATGCCAGTACCTCGCTTACCGTAATTCGGAACCTGGGGATCCTCGTGCATCTTTCTGCCAATACCATGGCCTGTAAGAACCCTTACCACACCGTAACCATGACTCTCGCAATGGTCTTGCACGGCATTGCCGATATCTCCTAGATGATTGCCTGCCTTGGCCACTTCTATCGCCTTATAGAGCGACTCTTTGGTTACTGAGAGCAGTTTGGCAACCTCTGGCGATACCTCGCCGACACAAAAAGTGTAACAGGAATCTCCATTGAAACCGTTCAGCAATGTTCCACAATCAATAGAGATTATGTCGCCATCGCGAAGAACAGTCTTTGAGTCGGGTATTCCGTGCACAACTACATCGTTGACTGATGTGCAGATACTGCCAGGAAAAGGACATCCACCTAACGGGTTTGGAAAACCCTTGAAAGTTGGGATTGCACCGTGATCACGAATGAACTCATCAGCTATCCTGTCCAACTCAAGAGTAGAGACTCCGGGTCTTATATGTTTAGCTAATTCGCCAAGAGTCTTCCCGACAAGGGAATTCGCTTGGCGCATTAGCTCTATTTCGTCTTCTGTCTTCAGAAATATACTCACTGCATCAACTTAAATTAATAAGCTGAAACACCTGCGCGGCCATGTACGCGGCCAGAGTTGAGAAGGCCGTCGTAGTGACGCATCATCAAGTGACTTTCAATCTGCTGAAGAGTATCAAGCACCACTCCGATGAGAATCAGGAGTGAAGTACCTCCAAAGAACTGTGAGAATGCATCCTGTACATTCAGCAAGCCAGCCAAAGCAGGCATGATTGCAATGAACGCGATGAACAGAGAACCAGGGAGAGTGATACGCGACATAACGGTATCGATATAGTCAGCTGTATCCTTGCCTGGTTTTACACCAGGGATGAAGCCGTTGTTACGCTTCATGTCCTCAGCCATCTGTGTGGGGTTCAAAGTAATCGCTGTGTAGAAATATGTAAAGGCGATAATCAGCACAGCAAACACAACATTATACAACACGCTGTTGCGGTCGAGCAACGAGTGAAGTATAGGACTTGCGTTTTCGGCAGCTGAATACTGTACGATAGCCAATGGGATAAACATCAAAGCCTGGGCAAAGATGATAGGCATCACATTAGCGGCGAAGAGTTTCAGCGGAATATACTGACGGGCGCCACCATACTGCTTGTTTCCTACAAGACGCTTTGCATACTGTACAGGAATCTTACGAGTACCCTGTACCAAAACAATAGATGCGCAAACAACCGCATAGAGAATGATAATCTCGACGAGGAACATCACGAGACCGCCACCAGTGATTGCAGTGAATCGGGAACCGATTTCCTGAATGAATGCCTGTGGCAGACGGGCGATAATACCGATCATAATGATAATCGAAATACCATTTCCTATACCCTTATCTGTAATGCGCTCACCCAACCAAAGGATGAACATACTTCCAGCTGCAAGGATGATGGTACCGGTAACAATAAATACCGGCCAAGCAATGCCTGATGCCAAAGCACCGGCAGCCTGCATCTTCAAGTTAATAAGGTAACTTGGAGCCTGGAACAGCAGGATACCCACTGTAAGCCACCTTGTGTACATACTAATCTTCTTGCGACCACTCTCACCCTCACGCTGCATCTTCTGGAAATAAGGTACAGCTACAGCGAGAAGCTGCATAACGATAGAAGCAGAGATGTAAGGCATGATTCCCAAAGCGAATATAGACGCATTGGAAAATGCACCACCAGAGAACATATCCAGAAGTGACATCAAACCGCCCTGGGTCTGCGACTGAAGCTTATCCAACATGGCCGGGTTGATACCGGGAAGTACCACGAACGAGCCAAAACGGTAAATAGCCGTAAACAGAAGTACAACGAGGATGCGTGTACGCAAATCCTCTATCTTCCAAATGTTCTTTAGTGTCTCTATTAACTTCTTCATTATCTTAGATTATAGTTGCGTTACCACCTACTGCTTTTATGGCCTCTTCAGCTGTCTTTGAGAATGCGTTTGCCTCAACATCAACCTTAGCCTTGAGCTCGCCGTTGCCGAGAACCTTTACAGGCATCTTGCCATTGGTAAGACCAGCGGCAACGAGCTCTGCTACGGTAATCTTTGCAAGACCCTTCTCCTCTGCAAGAGTCTGCAGTGTAGAGAGGTTAACAGCGAAAAACTCCTTGTGGTTGATATTCTTGAAACCGGTCTTTGGAACACGGCGCTGCAAAGGCATCTGACCACCTTCGAAACCGATCTTTCTCTTATAACCAGATCTTGCCTTGGCACCCTTGTGACCACGGGTAGATGTACCACCGAGACCAGAACCTGGACCGCGGCCGATTCTACGCTCTGAATGAGTAGAGCCTACAGCTGGCTTCAAATTATGTAATTTCATAATTATTTCTGTTTTTAATAAACGTTTATTAGTCAATAACGGTAACTAAGTGATGAACCTTGCGTATCATGCCGCGGATAACTGGAGTATCTTCCTTCTCTACGACCTGGGAAATCTTACGCAGTCCAAGTGCTACGAGAGTGCGCTTCTGATCAATAGGAGCGCCAATCTTACTTTTGATCTGTTTGATTTTTATTGTTGCCATAATGAATCGTCTCCTTATCCTCTAAATACTTTTTCCATACTAATGCCACGAGTACCTGCGATAGTGTAGGCGTCGCGTAGCTCAGAAAGAGCTTCAATAGTAGCCTTCACGAGGTTGTGAGGGTTAGAAGAACCCTTCGACTTAGCGAGTATGTCCTTAACACCAACACTCTCGAGAACGGCACGCATAGCACCACCAGCCACGAGTCCAGTACCGGCTGCCGCTGGCCTCATAAATACATGAGCACCGCCAAAGCGAGACTCAACTTCATGAGGTATTGTTCCCTTAAGTACAGGAACCTTTACAAGATTCTTCTTAGCTGCTTCAACACCTTTTGCGATAGCTGCTGTCACTTCACCAGCCTTTCCGAGGCCCCAGCCGATAACGCCATTGCCGTCACCGACTACCACGATAGCTGCGAATGTGAAAGTGCGACCACCCTTTGTTACCTTTGTAACACGGTTAATAGCAACCAACCTGTCTTTCAATTCAACGTCACTATTTACTTTAACTTTGTTCATTGCCATAATCGATTAAAAATTAAGTCCGCCTTTGCGAGCTGCATCAGCAAGAGACTTTACTCTACCATGATAAAGATAACCATTGCGGTCGAAAACAACAGATGTAACACCTGCCTCAAGAGCCTTCTTTGCTACAAGCTCTCCGACCTTCTCAGCTTGCTGGATCTTTGGCATAGCCTCAAGACCGAGCGAAGAAGCCGAAGCGAGGGTCTTGCCTTCGAGGTCGTTGATAACCTGGGCATAAATCTGCTTGTTACTGCGGAAAACGCTCATACGTGGACGTTCAGCTGTGCCGAACACACTCTTGCGAATTCTATATTTGATCTTAATTCGTCTTTCTACTTTCTTTGTTGTCATAATCTTGAAATGTTAAAGTTACTTAGCTGAAGCTGACTTACCAGACTTTCTGCGAATAACCTCGCCCTTGAACAGAACGCCCTTACCCTTGTAAGGTTCAGGTTTACGGAAAGAACGAATCTTAGCACATACAAGTCCAAGCAGTGCTTTGTCGCATGACTCGAGGATGATCTGAGGATTCTGATTACGCTCAGACTTTGTTTCAACCTTGATGATGCTTGGCAACTGAATAAAGATTGGGTGTGTATAACCAAGAGTAAACTCAATGAGGTTTCCCTGGTTAGAAACACGATAACCAACACCGACGAGTTCAAGTTCCTTCTTGTAACCTTCGCTCACACCAACAACCATGTTGTTTACCAACGAACGGTAAAGGCCGTGGAAAGCCTGCTTCTGCTTGTAGTTAACAGGGCTGTTCTCATCGATTTCCATTACTACCTGGCCGTCAGCGATATTAACCTTGATAGAAGGGTCAACATACTGGGTGAGCTCGCCCTTCGGACCCTTGACAGTCACTACGTTGTTACTCTGTGATACAGTAACACCAGCTGGGATGCTAATAGGCAATTTTCCAATTCTTGACATAGATAAATCCTCCTATTAATAAACGTAGCAAAGAACCTCACCACCGATTTTCAGTGTAGAAGCTTCCTTGTCTGTCATTACACCTTTGGATGTGGACAGGATAGCGATGCCCAATCCGTTAATAACTCTCGGCATGTCCTTGTAACCAGTGTACTTACGAAGACCTGGTGTTGACACTCTCTTAAGGCACTTGATAGCGTTGGCCTTTGTTGTTGGGTCGTACTTAAGGGCGACCTTGATACTTCCCTGAGGACCATCCTCGATGAACTTGTAGTTCAGGATGTATCCCTTCTCGAAGAGGATCTTTGTAATCTCTTTCTTCAAGTTTGAAGCTGGTACTTCAACTACACGGTGATGAGCCATGATAGCGTTTCTCAACCTCGTCAGATAATCTGCTATTGGATCTGTCATTATATAAAATTGTTTAATTAATCGGGCCTACCCCGACAATATTAAATAAATAAGTGATATCTCACAATATTACCAGCTGGCCTTCTTTACGCCAGGTATCAGACCGCTTGATGCCATCTCGCGGAACTGGATACGGGAGAGACCGAACTGACGCATATAACCCTTCGGACGACCTGTGATCTTGCAACGGTTGTGCAGACGGATAGGGTTTGCGTTGCGTGGGATGCTCTGAAGTTTACGTGCTGCCTCGTATGCCTCTGCTGGATCCTCAGCTGTAGCGATGATCTTCTTCAGTGCAGCACGCTTCTCAGCGTAACGGGCAACAAGCTTGGCGCGCTTTACCTCGCGGGCCTTCATTGATTCTTTTGCCATATCTATTAATCGTTTTTAGCGTTCTTGAATGGAAGACCGAAAGCCTTGAGCAGAGCGAAACCTTCCTCGTCAGTCTGAGCTGTTGTAACGAAGGTGATGTTCATACCCTGGATGCGATCTACTGAATCGATATTGATCTCTGGGAAGATAATCTGCTCCTGAATACCAAGAGTGTAGTTACCACGGCCGTCGAACTTGCTCTGGATGCCCTTGAAGTCGCGGATACGTGGGAGAGCCACACGAACGAGTTTCTCAAGGAACTCATACATACGCTCACGGCGGAGGGTTACCATAACGCCAATAGGCATCTTCTTACGCAACTTGAAGTTGGCGATGTCCTTCTTCGAATATGTTGCAACTGCCTTCTGGCCGGTGATTGCAGAAATCTCGTTGATAGCTACGTCAATCAACTTCTTGTCCTGAGTAGCGTCGCCAAGACCTTGGTTAACCACGATCTTCTTGAGCACAGGAATCTGCATCTTTGAGCTGTAGTTGAACTGCTTCTCGAGAGCTGGAGCGATTTGCTCCTTATACTGCTTCTTAAGTTGTGCTGTATTCATTATTTAATTTCCTCCCCTGACTTTTTAGCGACGCGAACCTTCTTTCCGTCGTCGTTCTTCTTAATGGCAACACGAGTTGGCTCACCAGTCTTTGGATCCACCAAACTCAGATTTGAGATATGAATTGGAGCTTCCTGCTTGATGATACCACCCTGAGGATTCTTTGCAGAAGGCTTGGTGCTCTTTGAGACCATATTCTTGCCCTCTACGATGGCGCGCTGCTCCTTAACAAGTACCTTGAGCACCTTGTGAGGTGCTGGATACTTGCCGTTCTGGTCTTTTCTGTCCTTACTGTTACCAGCAATGACAAGAACCATATCGTCTTTCTTAATTTTCAACTTTGTCATTTCTTGTCTCTTTTATAGTTTAAAGAACCTCAGGTGCCAATGAAACAACCTTCATGTTAACGGCACGAAGCTCACGTGCTACAGGACCGAAGATACGGCTTCCGCGGAGCTCACCTGCATTGTTAAGCAATACACATGCGTTGTCGTCGAAGCGGATATAAGAACCGTCTGGACGGCGTATTTCCTTCTTTACACGAACAACCAAGGCCTTTGATACTGCACCCTTTTTCAAATCACTTGACGGAATGACGTTCTTGACTGAAACGACAATAACATCTCCGACGCTTGCATAACGGCGGCCAGTACCACCGAGGACCCTGATGCAGAGTGCCTCGCGAGCGCCACTGTTATCACATACTGTAAGTCTTGATTCTGCCTGTATCATAATTACTTAGCTTTTTCAACAATTTGAACTAATCTCCATCTCTTGGTTTTGCTCAAGGGACGGGTCTCCATAATGAGGACAGTATCACCGATGTTTGCCTCATTCTTCTCATCATGAGCATGGTATTTCTTTGTCTTCTGGACAAACTTACCATAAATAGGGTGCATCTCCTTGAACTTAGCAGCAATAACAATGGTCTTATCCATCTTGTTACTGATTACGACACCCTGTCTTGTCTTTCTTAAATTTCTTTTTTCCATCTGACCCATTATTATTTGTTAAGTTCTCTCTGACGGAGTTCTGTCTTCATACGAGCTATGTCACGACGTGTCGCCTTAATCTCAGATGGATTCTCCAGAGGAGAGATTGCGTGGTTCAACTTCATCTGGTTGTACTTAACAACTTCAGCCTCTACCTTCTCTACCAAGTCCTTGGTCTCGAGTTCCTTTATTTCCTTGATCTTCATAAATTAAGCGTTTTTATCGTAATCACGTCTAACAACAAACTTAGTCTTAACTGGCAACTTCTGTGCTGCAAGGCGAAGAGCCTCCTTAGCGATGTCGAAAGACACACCCTCTACTTCAAAAAGGATACGTCCTGGAGTTACAGGAGCGACCCATCCTGCAGGGTCTCCCTTACCTTTACCCATTCGGACATCTGCTGGCTTGCGAGTGATAGGCTTATCCGGGAATATGCGGATCCAAACCTGACCTTCACGCTGCATATAACGGTTCACAGCAACACGAGCAGCCTCAATCTGACGACTGTCGATCCACTTTGCCTCAAGGGTCTTGATTCCGAAAGAGCCGAAAGCGAGCTGTGTACCGCGGTGAGCGTTGCCCTTGTTTCCTCTTCCATCTTGAGGTCTTCTATATCTTACTCTCTTAGGTTGTAACATGATAGCTTCTACTTTTAACGATTATTATTCTTCTTACCACGGAACTTTCTGCCACCATTGTTACCATTAGCGCCACGTGGAGAGTTCTTGTCCTGTGAGAAGTTTGGTGTGAGATCACGCTTGCCATAGACCTCGCCACGGCAAATCCAAACCTTGATTCCCAGGAGGCCGACCTTTGTGAGTGCCTCTGCCTGACAATAGTCGATATCTGCGCGGAAAGTATGAAGAGGAGTACGTCCCTCCTTGTACATTTCCTTACGGGCCATTTCGGCACCATTCAGACGTCCTGTGATTTGAACCTTAATACCTTCTGCACCTGCACGCATAGTGTTAGCGACAGCCATCTTGATTGCTCGGCGATATGCGATCTTGCCTTCTACTTGGCGTGCGATGTTGTTTGCAACGATGTTGGCATCGAGCTCTGGCTTCTTAACCTCGAAGATGTTAATTTGAATCTCCTTGTCGTAAAGCTTCTTGAGTTCTTCCTTCAGTTTGTCAACATCCTGACCACCTTTACCAATGACGATGCCCGGGCGAGCGGTACAAATAGTAATGGTAACCAATTTCAGTGTACGTTCGATGACGATGCGCGAAACACTGGCCTTTGCCAGACGCTCGTTAAGATACTTGCGGATCTTCTGGTCTTCAACCAGGTTGTCACCGAAGTTCTTGCCACCGAACCAATTTGATTCCCAACCTCTAACGATTCCGAGTCGGTTGCTTATTGGATTAACTTTCTGTCCCATTCTATTTATCTATTAATCATTAGTTTTGGCGTCAACAAACAAAGTAACGTGGTTTGAACGCTTGCGGATTCTGTAACCACGACCCTGAGGTGCTGGTCTCATACGCTTCAAAGTTACGCCTTCGTCAACGAATACCTTTGTGATATACAATTCTCCTTCTTCAGCTTTGCGGTCATTTTTTGCCTCCCAGTTAGCGATAGCTGAGCGCAGAAGCTTCTCAACGTCTGCGGAAGCTGCTTTCTTAGAGAAGCGAAGCACGCCGAGTGCTCTGTTCACTTCCATGCCGCGGATCATGTCAACGACATATCTCATCTTGCGAGGAGAAGAAGGAACATCCTTCAATTTAGCAAAATACTGAGTTTTAAGAGCTGCTTTTCTTTCTTCAGCCTTAATATGTTTTCTTGCTCCCATTATAATTGTCTTTTAATTTCTGGTGAACCTGTTTTACTTCTTGTTACCTGCATGGCCACCAAAGCGACGAGTTGGCGAGAACTCACCGAGCTTGTGTCCAACCATGTTTTCAGTAATGTAAACAGGAATAAACTTATTTCCGTTATGAACTGCAACAGTGTGACCCACGAAGTCTGGGGAAATCATTGATGCACGAGCCCAAGTCTTAACGACGCTCTTCTTGCCGCTTTCGTTCATGGCAAGGATTTTTTTCTCGAGCGATACGTTGATGTACGGACCTTTTTTTAATGAACGACTCATAATTTTCTCTTAGTTAACTTGATTACTTACTTGCTCTTTCAATGATGTACTTGTTAGAAAGCTTCTTAGGTGCACGTGTCTTGAGACCCTTAGCGTACAAGCCCTTGCGTGAACGTGGGTGTCCACCAGACTGACGGCCTTCACCACCACCCATTGGGTGATCATGTGGGTTCATCACAACACCACGGTTGTGAGGACGGCGTCCCAACCAGCGAGAACGACCAGCCTTACCAGACTGCTCAAGTGCGTGGTCAGAGTTACCTACACTACCTACTGTTGCTTTACAAGCGCTCAAGATCTTACGAGTCTCACCTGAAGGGAGCTTGATTACGCAATAGTTACCCTCGCGTGAAGTCAACTGAGCGAAGTTACCAGCCGAACGAACGAGCAGGGCTCCCTGTCCTGGACGCAACTCAATGTTGTGAATTACGGTACCGACAGGAATGTTGGCGAGCGGGAGTGCATTTCCAATCTCTGGTACAGCATCAGCACCCGACATCAGTGTAGAACCTACCTGCAGTCCATTAGGAGCAATGATATAACGTTTTTCACCATCAGCATAGTAAAGGAGCGCTATGCGAGCCGAGCGATTTGGATCGTACTCGATAGTCTTTACAACAGCTGGAACACCATCTTTCTCTCGCTTGAAGTCGATCAGACGATACTTCTTCTTGTGACCACCACCTATGTAGCGAACGGTCATCTTACCGGTGTTGTTTCGACCGCCGGTAGAACGCTTACCGCGAACGAGAGATTTTTCTGGCACGGATGCAGTAATTTCCTCGAACGTGCCAATAACTTTGTGTCTTTGTCCCGGAGTTACCGGTTTAAATTTACGTACTGCCATTTCTGTTTATTGTATATTGCTATAAAAATCAATAGTGTCGCCCTCTTTCAGAGTGACGATAGCCTTCTTGAAGTCGTTCTTCTTGCCTCTCACGAGCCCTGCCTTAGTATAACGCTGCGAGCGCTTGCCGGCATAACGAAGAGTGTTTACCTCAAGAACGGTTACATTGTACAGACTTTCAACCTCTTTCTTAATCTCCAACTTGTTTGCCTCAGGACGAACGATGAAACCGTACTTAGGTCTTGCAACCTTTGTAATTTCGGTACCCTTGTTCTTTCCTGTCTTAGGAGTAAAGGTCTTATCGACAGATGTCTTGTCTGTCAGTTTTGTCATCTTCTCAGTGACCAATGGTTTGATTATAAATGCCATATTGCTTTATCTCCTTAGTTGTTTTATTTGTTTAAGATACTGTTGATAGTCTCCAGCGATTTCTCAGTGATCACGAGCACTTCTGCATTCAAAACATTGTACGAATTGAGCAATTGTGCGAGTGTCACCTTGCTGTTCTGCAAGTTTCGCGACGACAAAAATACATTATTATTTGATTCTGGCAAAACAAACAGCGATTTTTTGCCCTCGACTTTAAGATTTTTAGTAATATTTACGAAATCTTTAGTCTTTGGAGCCTCAAAATTGAAATCTTCAACAACCAAGATTGCGTTCTCCTGAGCCTTGTAAGAGAGTGCACTCTTACGAGCAAGAACTTTTACTTTTTTGTTGAGCTTGAAACGATAGTCGCGTGGCTTTGGACCGAAGACGCGTCCACCACCAACGAGCACTGGTGAGTTGATATCACCACGGCGAGCACCGCCGCCGCCCTTTTGACGACCAAGTTTGCGTGTAGAACCTGTATGCTCACTTCTTTCCTTAGCTTTAGCTGTACCCTGACGCTGGTTAGCGAGATACTGTTTTACGTCCAGATAAAGAACGTGGTCATTAGGCTCGATGCCGAAGACAGCGTCGTTGAGTTCGACCTTGCGGCCTGTCTCCTGGCCATTGATATTTAATACGCTAATTTCCATCTTACTTCTTGATTAAAACGGTTGAACCTTTGCATCCAGCAATGCTACCCTTCACGAGGATAATATTGTGCTCTGGAATTACCTTTAACACTTTCAAGTTCTGAGTGGTCACTCTTTCGTTACCCATGTGGCCGCCCATGCGCATACCCTTGAACACCTTTGCAGGGTAAGAACAGGCGCCGATAGATCCCGGCTTGCGTGCGCGGTCATCCTGTCCGTGAGTGCTCTGGCCTACACCACCGAAGCCATGACGCTTCATTACACCCTGGAAACCTTTACCCTTTGATGTGCCGACAACGTCAACGAACTCAACGTCGTTGAAGATATCAACCGTAATCGTGTCACCGAGGTTGTACTCCTCGTCAAACTTGAACTCGGCCAAGTGGTTCTTAGGTGTTGTACCTGCCTTCTTGTAGATGCCCAGCATAGGCTTGGTAGTGTTCTTCTCCTTTGCCTCGCCGAAAGCCAACTGAAGGGCTGCATAACCGTCCTTTTCAACGGTCTTTACCTGTGTTACAACACATGGACCAGCTTCGATAACAGTGCACGGTACATTCTTACCGTCGGCACTGAAAACGGATGTCATTCCGATTTTTCTTCCAATTAATCCTGGCATTTCAATTTAAAACTAAAAATTAGACTATACTTTGATTTCTACTTCAACACCACTTGGCAACTCGAGCTTCATCAGGGCGTCAACTGTCTTTGCTGTTGAGCTGTAGATGTCGATGAGACGCTTGTAATCTGAGAGCTGGAACTGCTCACGAGCCTTCTTGTTGACGAAGGTTGAGCGGTTAACGGTGTAGATACGCTTGTGTGTTGGCAATGGAATAGGACCGCTGATGATAGCGCCAGTTGACTTTACTGCCTTCACAATCTTTTCTGCTGATTTGTCAACAAGAGTGTGGTCGTATGACTTCAGCTTGATTCTGATTTTCTGACTCATTGTCTATTTTTATTATTATTAAAAAAATATATTGGAAAAGAGGTACGCCACTTAAGAGTCATTCGCTAAGCAGCGCCTCTTTTCTCACCTATGAATGTTTGATTATACTAAGTCTGCACGACCCTTTACTTCCTCGAGCACTGTCTTAGCGATAGCGCTTGAGAGTGGAGAGTGGTGGTCATACTCCATAGAGCTTGTTGCACGACCAGAGGTGATAGTACGCAGTGCGGTTACGTAACCGAACATCTCCGACAGTGGTACCATAGCCTTTACGATGCGTGCGCCACTGCGGGCCTCATCCATACCTTCTACCTGGCCACGACGCTTGTTCAAGTCGCCGATAACATCACCCATGTTCTCCTCAGGTGTGATTACCTCGAGCTTCATGATAGGCTCCATGAGCACTGGACCTGCCTTAACGCAAGCGTTCTTGTAGGCGTTGAGTGCTGCGAGCTCGAATGAGAGCTGGTCAGAGTCAACTGGGTGGAACGAGCCATCGACGAGTGTCACCTTCATGCTGTCCATTGGATAGCCTCCGAGGATACCGTTCTTCATGGCGTTCTCGAAGCCTTTCTGTACAGATGGGATGAACTCCTTAGGAATGTTACCACCCTTAACCTCGTTAACGAATTGCAGACCGCCTTCCTTGAAGTCTTCGTCAACAGGACCAACATTAACGATGATGTCGGCAAACTTACCGCGTCCACCCGACTGCTTCTTGTAAACCTCGCGGAGGTTAACAGTCTTGGTGATTGCTTCCTTGTAGTTAACCTGTGGCTTACCCTGGTTACACTCAACCTTGAACTCACGCTTCAGACGGTCGATGATGATATCGAGGTGAAGCTCACCCATACCAGAGATGATAGTCTGACCACTCTGCTCGTCAGTACGAACGGTGAATGTTGGGTCTTCCTCAGCGAGTTTAGCGAGACCGTTGTCAAGTTTGGCAATGTCAGCCTGGCTCTTTGGTTCTACTGCTATAGAGATCACAGTGTCAGGGAATGTCATTGACTCGAGCACGATTGGGTGCGCCTCGTCGCAGAGCGTATCACCTGTGCGAATATCTTTGAAACCTACGCCTGCACCGATATCACCAGCATCGATAGATTCCATTGGGATTTCCTTATTAGAGTTCATCTGGAACAGACGGCTGATACGCTCCTTCTTGCCTGAACGGGCATTGAAGATGTATGAGCCTGCCTCAACCTTACCTGAATAAACGCGGAAGAATACCAGACGGCCCATGTATGGGTCGGTAGCAATCTTGAAAGCCAAGGCTGATGTTGGGTCTTCATCAGAAGGCTTACGAGTCTCTTCCTCTTCAGTATCAGGGTTGGTTCCTACGATGTTCTCGATATCCATTGGAGATGGCAGGAAGGCGCATACGTAGTCAAGGAGTGGCTGAACGCCCTTGTTCTTGTATGAAGAACCGCAGATCATTGGTGTGCACTCCATAGCTACAGTACCCTTGCGTATTGCGGTGATTATCTCCTCTTCAGTGATAGAGTTAGGATCGTCGAAGTACTTCTCCATGATAGCCTCGTCGTACTCTGCAGCAGCCTCGAGCAGCTTGTTGCGCCACTCGTCGCACTCATCCTGAAGGTCAGCTGGGATGTCCTCGATGTCGTAGTCAGCACCCATGGTCTCATCGTGCCACAGGATAGCCTTCATCTTGATGAGGTCAACAACACCCTTGAAGTTCTCCTCTGCACCGATAGGCACCTGCAGAACTACGGGGTTTGCACCCAGGATGTCCTTCATCTGCTGAACAGTCTCGAAGAAGTCAGCACCCGAGCGGTCCATCTTGTTAACATAACCGATACGTGGCACGTTGTACTTGTCAGCCTGGCGCCATACGGTCTCAGACTGCGGCTGTACACCATCGGCAGCTGAGTATGTAGCTACTGCACCGTCAAGTACACGGAGTGAACGCTCAACCTCAGCGGTGAAGTCCACGTGTCCCGGAGTGTCAATTAAGTTGATCTTGTAGCTGTTGTTCTTATATTTCCAGTTACAGGTAGTAGCAGCAGATGTGATAGTGATACCACGCTCCTGCTCCTGAGCCATCCAGTCCATGGTGGCTGCACCGTCGTGCACCTCACCAATCTTGTGTGTCTTACCTGTATAGAAGAGGATACGCTCTGATGTTGTTGTCTTACCGGCATCGATGTGAGCCATAATACCGATATTACGAGTCAAATGTAAGTCGCGGTTTGCCATATTCTTTTTTCCTTTTTAATAATTAAATTAGAATCTGAAATGAGCAAATGCGCGGTTAGCCTCTGCCATACGGTGCATGTCTTCCTTACGCTTGTAAGCGCCACCCTGGTTGTTGAAAGCGTCCATGATCTCAGCAGCGAGTTTGTCAGACATTGACTTGCCGCTACGCTTGCGTGCGAAGTTGATCATGTTCTTCATAGAGATACTCTCCTTACGATCGGGACGAATTTCGGTAGGAACCTGGAATGTAGCACCACCGATACGGCGGCTCTTTACCTCTACCTGAGGAGTGATGTTGTCGAGGGCAGTCTTCCAAATCTCGAGTGCAGACTTTTCCTCGTTGCTCATCTTTGCCTTGACTGTTTCAAGGGCGTTGTAGAAGATCTCGTAAGAGATAGACTTCTTTCCATCATACATCAGATGGTTAACAAACTTTGAGACCTTCTGGTCGTTGAATACTGGATCCGGAAGGATCACGCGCTTCTTTGGTTTTGCTTTTCTCATTTTACTTTTAATGAAAATATTCTGCTTGGGGCTGTTTCTTTTTTGTTCTTCAACGCTCTCTCCAGAGCATTTACTCAACCTTCTTATAACAATCTCTCCAGCAAAACTAATTAATACTTAAGTCCTTTGGGCGATATAACCTTCTCCGGTTATTTATTTCTTTGCCTTTGGACGCTTAGCTCCGTACTTAGAACGGCGCTGTGTGCGGTTTGCCACACCAGCTGTATCAAGCGTTCCACGAACGATGTGATAACGTACACCAGGGAGGTCCTTAACACGACCGCCACGTACTAACACGATTGAGTGCTCCTGCAAGTTGTGTCCCTCTCCTGGGATGTAAGAGTTAACCTCTTTCTGGTTTGTCAGACGCACACGGGCAACTTTACGCATTGCCGAATTAGGCTTCTTAGGTGTGGTTGTATAGACACGAACACATACGCCACGACGCTGAGGACATGAGTCCAAAGCTGGCGACTTGCTCTTGTCAACAAGCACCTTTCTGCCTTTTCTTACCAATTGTTGAATTGTAGGCATTGTTCTTTATTTTTTTATGTTATTATATATTTTGTTTATTTTCTGCTTGATACACCAAGGCCTTATAAGCCCTTTTGGGGTGCAAAGGTACAACTTTTTCCCGAAACCACCTAATTTATAGGCAATAAAACTTTCTAAGTAATGAAAAAACGGGCATTTTATAAGTTTTTTTAACTATTTTTTGACCTCCATGATGGCAAAAAATACATTTTTACTTGTTTTTCTTGCATTTTTGCTTTATCTTTGCACACAATTATTCAACATGTTAGTGATGACACAAAATGATATTTCCATCATCGACACCACTGCCTTATTGCAGCGTGAGCTATCTTCCGGACGCGACATCTGCTGCACAAGAAGCGAGGCGTCGTCATTCCCCGAGATCCTGAGAAAGGATTTCCTTATAGAACATATTGCCCTTGTCATTTGCCATAAGGGCTTCTTTACGTTTACCATTGGGGAAGAGGAATGTAAGATTGGCGGCGGACACACATTGTTTATCAGCCGCGATGTACTTTTTAAGGTCATCTCCTCGTCGGCAGACTGCAGGTATTCGTTGCTATTCTATCGCATCGACTCTATACGAGAGATTCTCGGTAACACCATCATGGGAATGAAATTCCTCGACGTAGTCCATCCGCTCAACTACAACATTGTCAGAAACGACGAAGTACCCGAGCTGTGGCATTACCTCGCCCTCTTCAGGAACTTCGACACTTGCAACGGCGATGTGTTTATCGAGAAAGAAAGCCTGCTACTCAAACTTTCGCTCACCTACCGTTTATGCTCCATTTTCAGTAGGTTGAACTCACACACCGACGCATTGTCAAACCGCCAGACGGAGATATACATCAATCTCATACAACTGATTGAAAAGCACTATGAGACAGAGAGAAGCGTGAGTTTCTATGCCGACAAGTTGTGTCTATCGCCAAAATATCTCTCCGCAATATCGAAGTCGGTGTCGGGACTTACCGTACAGCAACATATCTTCAGGGCCATCATCAGACGTGGCATATTCCTCATGAACAACACCGACAAGAGCGTTAAGCAGATCTCCGACTTGCTCCACTTCCCCAACCCTTCGGCTTTCGGCACTTTCTTCAAGAAGCATACGGGATTGTCGCCACGCAACTACAGGCGGAAATAGCAAAAGCAACGATAGAAGAAAATAGCAGACGCAACGATAAGAGGAAATATAAAACGGTATTACTCACATTATATAAATATGTACGCGCGAACATATTACTATTGTCCAAGTATCTAAAAGACTGTCGAGCATCCGCAGCTTCTCGTAGATGAACGCCGATGACCCTACATAGGCGGGCGTTTGCACAATCAACTTGCCATCCCTCAATTCGTCAATTCGTCAACTATTAACAAAAGCTATATACTATTCTCTACCCCCCCCCTGTAGCCAGGAAGGAAGACAGAGAAGCGGGAGCCTTTGCCCAACTCAGACTTCACGGCAATCTTACCGCCAAGACGCACCACGATGGCCTTGCAGATAGAGAGTCCGAGGCCTGTTCCCTGCTTGAATTCATCCTTCTTATAGAAGCGGTTGAACACCATCTTACAGTCGTCTTCATCCATGCCTATACCTGTGTCCTCGACATAGAGTTCCACCCTGTCGTCTTCGGCAGAGTATTCCCAACCAAGAGTTATCGAGCCTTCGTGTGTAAACTTGCCCGCATTGGTGAGGAAGTTGCCTAAAACCTGTTGCAGACGGGAGTCATCCACCTTTACAGCCACATACGTTCTGGACTGTACGAGGCGGAAGTCGAGATGCTGCGGCATCTGCACCTTGAACGTGTTATAGACCTTTTCCACCAATTCCTGTACTGACCAGTATTTGATCACAAACTTCATCTCTCCCGACTCTATTCTCGACACGTCAAGTATATCGTTGATCAGTTTCAGGAGGAGTTCGTTGTTGGTGTTGATAGTGTCGGCAAACATTTTCTTCTCCTCAGGCGAGAAGTCAGCGTCGGGTTGGAGGATAAGGTTGGAGAAGCCCACTATAGCGTTGAGCGGTGTGCGTATCTCGTGGCTCATATTGGCGAGGAACGACTCCTTGAGTGTTGCCTCCTCTGCCATTCGCCTTGCCTCTTCCATCTCTGCCTCGCGTTCCTTAAACTGGTCGATGTTCTGCAACATGCCATATGAATGTAGGAAATGTCCGTTATGGTCGAGTATTCCTTTTCCGCGGATGAGATACCAATGGTATCTGCCGTCGTGGTCGAAGTCGCCTCTCACCTCCACGGCCATATAGTGTCCTTTGTTTGAATTCTCTATGGCATAGTCATAGGCATCCCTAAAGTCGGGATGAATCATCTGCTTGAACTCATTGACGTCGATGTCGTGTGGTGTCTGCTTATAGTATTCCCAGAAGTCGTGTCTTAACTTGACGGTGTTGCCCACCCTTTCCCATGTGAAGGTGAGGTTGTCGCTCGTCACCATCGAGTAGAGCAGGTTGTCGTGTTCCATCTGCTGCCGGGCTGCTTTCTTCTGTTTGTTGAGTCGCATGAGGAGGTAGAGGACGACTATCACCATTACGAAACTGAAGAATATGCCGCCATATTCCAATACTAAGAACAGTCGTGGATAGCGGTCGCGGAACGTAAGGTTTACCACCTCGAATCCATCGGGCAGGGTGCTGACCTTATATCCGTTCTTCTTCGCTTGCCGCCAGTCGATATGATAAGCCTGACGGGAGTATTCCTGTGGAATGTCTTTCGGGTCGGTGCCGTTGAGTATCTTCACTGCAGCCTCCACCATCTGGTCGGCAATACTCTCCGCCGAGGCGAAATAGCCTGCAAGGATCTTTCCTTCGGGATTGCCGAAATCCATCCATGTGGCTGTGAGCATGGGCTTGCCGCTGCTGATGTTCACCATGTTCATCGACTCATCGTCGTATTTTGTCTGTATATACGTAAACTCCTGGTTCCTTCCCGCCACGAGCGTCAGGTTCTCATTGCCCAACGAGTCTTGCTTGACGTCCATGTGGGTGTTGAGCGAGAGGTTGCGCAGAGAGAAGGGTGTGAACGAGAACTTATGTTCCTGTGCATTCAGTCGGCACTCAAAGATTGTGAGATGCCAGTCGAGATTGTTGACGATATCCCTCTTGGTGGCGATCTGCTCTGAAGAGTATCTCTTTATCACCTTGTCGAGCACACGGTCAGAGATCATGGTGAAGGTGGCATAGGAGCCGAAGAGCTGGTTGGCGAGATAGATATTCTTCACCACGTTGACGCTGTCCATATATCCTGTGATATTTGGATATTTGACCAACATT
>SAMEA3663112__coassemble_144_pt1 | contig 19325 bp, 17 predicted proteins | sample SAMEA3663112__metabat2_high_PE_013 | metagenome-assembled genome bin SAMEA3663112 (sample SAMEA3663112) | pig gut metagenome | biome: pig gut; feature: pig-associated habitat; material: faeces | place: Denmark | collected 2012
GTGTTCCTGGTGACGAGCGTGTTCGTGCCGGTGTGCGCATCCCTGGTGTTCTTGGCACTGATTACAGTATTGAGGCTCTCGGTCTCGTTCCTGCCACAACATATTATTATGCTGCCTACCTCGACCTCGGTCAGGGTGTAGTATATGGTGAGACCAAGGAATTCACCACTGCTGCCAAGGAATTTGACGTTGACAACGACCTCGTTGACCTCGGTCTCTCAACTAAGTGGGCAAAGTGTAATATCGGTGCCAACTCAGAGACTGAGCTGGGAGCTCTTGTAGGTTTCGGTGATCTCACTGGTTACAACACCAGCATCAATCCTGAGGACTATGCTTCAAGCGATATTTATAAGTCAGCACAGGATATTGCCAACAAGGTTACTGATGGCAAGACTACTATTCCTACTATTGCTGAATATGAGGAACTCTTCCGTTGCTGCAAGGTTGAATGGATAGAAAAAGAAGGAGTGGGTGGATATCAGTTCACTGGTCCTAACGGCAACTCTATCTTTATGCCTGCTGCCGGTTCGCGCACTCAGGGTACTACGGCAAGCGTAGGTACCGAAGGTCGCTATCTCTCTGGTTCAATCAATGCCACCGACCCGCAGTTTGCCATGAGCTACCTTTTCAATCAGGGTGGCAATGCCCGTTCTACTACTCCTGTATATCAGGCACTTGCCGTTCGTCCTGTATCAGTGGCAAAGAACATACCGTTTGACAAGTCCTTGCTCTGCAAGACATGGGAAATCGACCTTACCCTCGATGGTGAGTATCAAGTATTCCATGGCCCTTCATACTTCTATGGAACTGACGACTCATGGCGTACAGTGACAAATGGCGAACCTGTCGTAGGCGACTCTTGGTGCTGGGATGCCGATTTTGCCGGCAACACATGGGCTGTAGGTGGAAGTGCTGCCAACTGCCAAGGTTCTATCACCTTCAATGAAGATGGAACTGTAGTTGTGAAGCATGTGGATGCCGATGGTAAGGAAACAATAGAGGAAGGTACATACACCGTGGATGAGGCAAATAAGACCATCACCCTCGAAGGTGCCAACTGTCTTGCTCCTGCCAACTTTGGTCCTGGATATACAGACGACTTGAAGAATAACATCAAGATACTCTCACTCACCGACAAGTCATTGCAGTTGGGCGTTCTCCGTACCGATCCTTCACAGGGCGCATGTCTGTTGAGTATCAACATGGTTCCGCAGTTGGAGAAGTATGGATATAAGGCTACGCTGAATTGCTATGGCCAGAAGCCCGGAGGCGGTGAGCCTTCCGACGCTTGGGCTGGAGCTACAGTGACAGTGGCAGGTGGACAGACAGGTACATACACTGTTACATTCAACACAGCCGAGCCTCGCGCTTACGGACAGGTATATGTTCTTGATATCGAGGGCTTCGCAGCAGCCTATCCTAATGCTTTCGTCAAGATTGACACTCTTAAGGCAGATGGCAAGGTTATTCCATTTGATGCAAACAAGTTCTACTATGGCGACATTGAGGACAAAGGCAAATATCGCGTCGAGATTGCAAACATCTGGGGTTGCGGACATAACGACGGCTGGAATGGATTGAAGGACACTCCGTTCCATCCCGGAGGTGGCGAGACCACCGAGGAGACAGCCCTTGCCTTCAACTCCACATTCGAGGTGACATTCACGATTGTTTCTCTCGACACCAACCTTGAATTCAATGCAAAGCAGACTGCCGTAGACCTCAATTCTGATTGGTCTATGCTGGGCCACTGGGGCAAGGAGAATCCTGGAGCCATAAAGGTAGTGAAGGAAAACTTCCAGTATAAACTCGCTTCAACTTCAGATTTAAGTTTGAATATTGACGTGGATGCTGATTGTGGTGGCACAGGTACTGCCAATGGTGCTGTTTGTCTTGTGGATATCGTGGACATCCGTAAATACTTCTCAGGATTCTCTGCAGAGTTAAAGTCGGTAGTCAACGACGGAGTGAATGTTCCGTTTGATGCTTCGAAGATTCTCTATGGTGACATTGAGAATAATGGAAACTTCCGTGTTGAACTCCACAATATTTGGGGTAGTGGCACTGCTGCAAACCCTGCATTCGACGGAGCGACAGTGGTGGAAGGCAACAACTGCGTGCTTTCACTCGGCTACCAGAAGTCATGTAAATACACCATTGGTAACTTCTCTAACGAGCTGTTTGCAAAACCTTGGTAATTCTTGTATTATAAATTAGAAAATTAAGAAAGTATGAAAAAAATATCATCATTATTTCTGATGCTCTTTGCCATGAGCGCAGTGATGTTGTCGGCATGTAGCGACGACAGTAACCCCAATCCATTGGCAGACAGCAAAGGTACGCTCAACATCACTCCCACCGAACTCGCTTTCGGTGTGGATGGTGGCGACGCAGTATTCACTGTTCAGGGCGGCACGGCATTCGTGCGCTCTGAAGCAGACTGGATTTCTGTAGCCCGTATATCAGGTGACAAGAAATCATCTTCTTTCTCTGTAATATGTGCAAAGAACACCGGTGAGGAGCGCCAAGGCACTATCCTTGCCAACCTGGACGGTGCCTTTGACCGAATTGTAGTGACTCAGGCTGGAAAGATAGTAAAGCCAGAGGAGACTTACACCTTCCGTACTGCCAAGGAGATTGCCGCAGAGATGTATCCCGGATGGAACCTCGGTAACACTCTTGAGGCTTCGGGCGATGGTGTTGCAGCCGAGACAGCATGGCAGAATACCAAAACAACACAGGAGGTTATCGACTTTGTTAAGGCAAAGGGCTTTAAGTCGGTACGTATTCCTTGTTCATGGTATATCCACTCTACCAATGGCAAAATCGATGCCGCATGGTTGGAGCGCGTGAAAGAGGTTGTTGACTACTGTATGAATGCTGGTCTATATGTGGTGCTCAACGACCACTATGATGGTGGTTGGATTGAGGTAGAGGGATTCTCTAAGACTGCAGATAAGTATTCTAAGGTTGACGAAACCATTATCAGCGAGAAGTCAACAATGCTCAAGACACTTTGGACACAGATTGCCAATGCCTTCCAAAACTATGATGAGCACCTGCTCTTCGCTGGTTTGAACGAGCCTTTCCAAAATTATAATCTCTTTAATGGTAAGGATGCCGAACTCACACCGATACTTCTGACCTACAATCAGGCATTTGTGGATGCAGTGCGCGCTACCGGTGGTAACAACGCACAGAGAACACTTGTTGTTCAGGGGCCGTCAACCGATATCACACTTGCCACAAAGGATGCATTCACTCTGCCTACTGATGCCGCTGAAAAGCGCTTGATGGTTGAGGTGCACTTCTATAACCCATGGAGCTTCGCAGGTCAGGAAGACGATGGAGCAACATGGTTCTGGGGTAAGGGCAATATAGGTTCAAGTCATAATACCACATACAACAAGGACGAGGACTCCATTAAGCCTCTTATAGAGAGTCTTAACAAGAAATTCTATGCCAACGGTGTGCCTGTTATTTTGGGTGAGTATAGTGCCCAGTGGCGCGAGATTGGAGATGAGCAGGCTATTCACGACAATTCAGTGAAAGCATGGTTTAAGGAGGTTACTACTCAGTCAATCAACAATGGTGTGATACCAATGGCATGGGACATCAACTACACCAACCGTGGTGGTACTAAGGGTACAATGACAATCCTCGACCGCTCAAATAAAACTATTTTCAATCAGCCTGCTTATGACGGTATCATTGAAGGTGTAAAAGCCTCACAGTGGAAGTAAAATAAAAAAAACTTCTCATTTATTCCTTTATACCGATTTTTTATTGTAATTTTGCACCAAATTTTGCAAAAACAATGAAAATAGGATTTGACAACGAGAAGTATCAGACCATTCAGTCTGAACATATCAAAGAGCGAATCTCCCAGTTCGATGGCAAGTTGTACCTCGAACTGGGAGGAAAGCTCTTCGACGATCATCACGCCAGCCGTGTGCTTCCGGGATTTCAGCCCGACAGCAAGCTGCGCATGTTTCAGAAAATAAGCGATAGCATCGAGATTGTTATCGTCATTAGTGCAGCCGATATAGAGAAAAATAAAAAACGCGCTGATCTCGGAATCACTTATGACGAGGACGTGCTCCGTCTTCGCGGAGAATTCCAGAATCGTGGGTTTATGGTCGGTTCGGTAGTTATCACACATTATAACGGTCAGCCTGCTGCCATAGCCTTTAAGCAGCGTCTTGAACGTGATGATATAAAGACCTATTGTCATTATCTCATCGAGGGCTATCCACACAATGTGGCGCTCATAGCCTCTGACGAGGGATTCGGGAAAAACGATTATGTGGAGACCGAACGCCCCCTTGTCATTGTCACTGCGCCTGGCCCTGGTAGCGGTAAAATGGCGGTTTGTCTCAGTCAGCTTTATAATGAGAATAAACGTGGCATACGGGCAGGGTACGCTAAGTTCGAGACCTTCCCGGTGTGGAATTTGCCTCTGAAGCATCCTGTAAACATTGCCTACGAAGCAGCAACCGCCGACCTCAACGATGTGAACATGATCGACCCATTCCATCTCGACGCATACAACAAGATAGCCATAAACTACAATCGCGACATCGAGATTTATCCTGTCCTAAATGCACTTTTTGAAGGCATTTATGGCAATAATCCGTACAAGTCGCCAACAGACATGGGTGTCAACATGGTGGGATTCTGTATCAGCGATGACAGCGTGTGTTGCGATGCATCGAAAAACGAGATTATCCGTCGATATTACGATGCCACTAACAAGATGGCAAGAGGAGCATGTAACGAGGCGGAGATAAGCAAGATACAGATGCTGTTTAACCAAGCAAAGATCAACACCGACTTCCGTCGCACAACAACAGCTGCTAAAATTTGTCTGAAGAAGTCCGGACACACTTCGTCGGCGATAGAACTTGACGATGGTACAATTATCACGGGTCATTCCAGTCCGTTGCTCGGTTGTAGTGCAGCACTTTTGCTTAATGTTATGAAACATCTTGCTGGCATCGATCATGAGAAAAAACTTATACCGCAGTCAATGATAGAGCCTATACAGCACACAAAGATTAACTATCTTGGTGGCCACAATCCTCGTCTTCATACCGACGAGGTGCTTGTGGCTCTCTCTGTGTTGTCAGAGAAAGACGAGAATTGCCGCAGTGCTCTCCAACAACTCCCAAAGTTGCGTGGCTGTCAAGTACATTGCACCGTGATGCTCAGTGAGGTAGATAGGAAGATATTCAAGAAGCTGGGGGTAAATCTAACTTGCGAACCAGTATTAAAAAAATAATTCTTGGTTTTCCAGAATCACTCCAATGATACAAGAGAGTTCAAACTTTCCTAAATATTTGGATATATTCGGATTTTTATAAGGTTTGGGGTATTTAGGTAAGCAGGTATTCCTCTATTCTATAAAAAAAATTAAAAAGAATAGGGGAATGCTTGTTTTACGGAAATATAGTATTACCTTTGCATCCCGAAATAAAGGAAAGGTGCTCGAGTGGTTGAAGAGGCACGCCTGGAAAGCGTGTATACGTCAAAAGCGTATCACGGGTTCGAATCCCGTCCTTTCCGCAAATCAAAGATTGGTTTCAAAATGAAGAAATTGATTATTCTTATCATGCTTGTCTTGTCTGTCGTTTGCTCATCGGTAAATGCTCAAATGACTAATTCATTACAACTTTATTCTAATGCAGTTGCGATAGCTACCGAAACAAATGCTGTAGTTGGAACTAAGTCTGCTGGGGATACAGCATCAACTGTTTTTGGAGCAGGTGCTTCGTCTGCTGTGGACTCCGCTGCAGCAACTACTGTCACTGATGAAACGCTTGGTGAAGATGTACTTGAGGTCGAGGAGACTGCAGGACTGCACAAGCAACTGAAACAGAAGTTTATTGAAGGCAACGCTGGTTTTATGTCCCTTGTCGCTTTAGCTCTCGTGTTAGGTCTTGCATTCTGTATTGAGCGAATTGTCTATCTAACATTGTCGGAGATTAACGCCAAGAAATTCATGTCTGAGCTTGACACGCTTATCGCTAATGACGATATTGAGGGTGCCAAGGAGTTGTGCCGCAATACTCGTGGACCGGTAGCCTCTATTTGCATACAAGGACTAATCAGAATAAATGAGACGATAGACAATATAGAACGTAGCATCGCATCATATGGAACAGTACAGACTGCCAACCTTGAGCGAGGTTGCACCTGGATTAACCTCTTCATACAGATAGCTCCGTCGCTTGGATTCCTTGGAACTGTGATAGGAATGGTGATGTCGTTCGACAATATTCAGCAGGCAGGCGACATAAGCGCTACGATTGTTGCCTCGGGCATGAAGGTAGCTCTTATCACCACCATTTTTGGTATAATTGTAGCAGTTGTACTTCAGCTATTCTATAACTATATTCTTTCGAAGATAGAACATATAACATCACAGATGGAGGAGTCGGCCATTACGCTTCTTGATGCCATCACAAAATATAAGGAGACAAGATAATGAAAAAAATACAAATGCATCCCTCTCGCCTCTCGCGCATAGTACTTATCGTACTTGTGACCGTTACGGTCATCGTCTTCAGCGCTTTTTGGCTCGTAGGGTTCGATACACCATTTTTTGACGATCCTCAGTTTAATGCTCCCTTGTTTACCGATGTTGTCATCTTATTTATCTATATAATGTTGTTCCTTGCCGTGACAGTTGTCCTGGTGAGTATGTCAGGCTTGGCTCGAAAGATGATGAAATAGACTCTTGGGGCGAGAATAAATTGAAATTAATTATTAGTATGCGAGAGATAAGATTCAGAAAAAAGAAACGACGCACGTCGGCACTCAATACAACATCGACTGCCGACATATCGTTTATTCTGCTCATTTTCTTTCTCGTGACCACATCACTCGACACCGACTACGGTCTTGTGCGTCAACTTCCTCCTATGCCTCATGAAGATCAACAGGAGGTGATGGACGTTGAACGCGAGCATGTTATCGAGATTGATATCTCGGCCGATGACATCATTACCATCGACGGACGTCAGATGCCTGATGATTCATTATCAATGATTGTGAAAGACTTCATCATGAAGTTGCCAAAGAAAAATATTGTCTCTATTCATGCAGACCGTGCCAGCAGCTACGACCGCTATTTCTTCGTCCAAAACACCATAGTCGATATCTATCGTAATCTGCGCGACACTTATTGCTACAAGTACTTTAATCGTCCGTTTAGCAGGTGCTCAGCAGAAGATCAAGAGTTGGCCCAGAAAGCCATTCCCCAACGCATATCCGAACAGATTGACACTCATTTAGACAACAACAATACAGAAACTGTCGTTCCATCTACCTCCAATAAGGCAGAAATGGTTTCAGCTGCTGGCAAAACCATGAAAGGAGGCAAACCATGAGTATGTTTAAGAAGAATAATCGAGAGATGCCGTTGCTCAATACTGCCTCGCTGCCCGATCTAATCTTTACGGTGCTCTTTTTCTTTCTCATCGTCACGCATCTAAGACACGACGAGATGCGTGTAAAGTTAGATACTCCCGACGGAACAAAACTCGAACGTCTCACACGAAAGGCATCCACCTTATATATTTATGTGGGTTATCCGATTGATAATTTCGGCAATACAAAAAGCGACGGTTATGTCATTCAACTGAATGACAAAATTGTTACAATTGATGATATCGCCTCTTTCGTCATAAGCGAGCGCGAGCATATCTCAGAGGATGATGCTGGTCAGATGATAATAGATATTAAAGCCGACAAACGTGTGAAGATGGGTACTATCACTGATATTAAACAGGCACTGCGTAGTGTCAATGCGTTGAAAATCAGATATTCAGCCAAGGAAAAAACACAAAACGAAATGCAGACCCATTAGTCAGTCAAGTCTATTCTAAATACCCTACATGCATTGGCTGTAGTTTGTTGTCTTACCTCTTTTGGATCAATTTGATAAACCTCCGCCATTTTCTCCACCACATATCCGAGGAAACTACTCTCATTTCTTTTCCCCCTCATGGGTACTGGTGCCATATAAGGGGCGTCGGTCTCGAGCACAATGCGCGAAAGCGGAATCGTCGGAAGTACTCTTGGGAGGTTTGACTTTTTGAAAGTGAGAACGCCGCCGATGCCAATTACAAAATTTCTGAAATCAAGCAATTGTGCGGCCTCTATTTCGTTGCCTGTAAAACAGTGAAACACGCCTCCTGGCAAGTCGTTTTTATACCGTCTCATTATTGTCACCATCTCATTCTGTGCCTTGCGGCAATGAATCATCAGCGGCAACCGAGTCTCAATGGACCATTTTACCTGCTCTTCAAACGCCTCCATCTGCTCTTGTTCGTATTCGCGGCTCCAGTAGAAGTCGAGTCCCACCTCTCCTATAGCCACAAAAGGCGCTCCAACTCGTGGCCTGAGAAGACCGAGTACCTCGCGCCAATCGTTGCGCACCTCTTCGGGGTGAAGTCCAATCATAGGGTAGGCATAACCTTTGAGTCGGTTGGACAATGTCTCTACGGCATCTGTCGTGTTTGCGTCAATTGCCGGCAATAACATCTTTCCAACACCTGCCTGCTTAGCTCTTGCAACAACCTCGTCGAGGTCAGCGGCAAATTCCTCTCCGTCGAGATGTATATGAGTGTCAATAATCATGTGGTTCATGTCTTCTATAATAATAAATTATACCTAATTTTCTGCAAGCGTTAAAGCGTTCCTCGGGTGGTAGAGATGCGTAGTAAGCCTCGATTTGGTTCCAAAGGTCGAGAATTATCTCGTCGGTATCTGCCCTAAGAGCCTGGATATTAGCGAGTGCCTTATCAGTCATCTCCATCTTTATCTTCTGTTCCTTATAGGCTTCTGCAAAGATCTCAAGATGTGTGGCCACCTTGCCTATTGTAGGGTTGTATATTGGCAGTCCGCCTCGTTTTATTCGATTTTTCTCGCCTTCTACGATTTGTTTGCCTACGCTTATAAGCTGTTCGGCATTTTTCAGTGGCGGTACGCTTGTCTCGTTTTCGTCAATGCCATAAAGTGGCTTTAGCTCACGTTTTATCTCTCCGCGTTCAATGGCAAGATATAGCACTTGTATAAAGTGACTTACATACATTGTGGCGTTGTGCTGCAGTATGCACAATTTTTTACTGACGCGTTTCTGTGCTGTCAGCCTAATCTTATATTGTTCGAGTGCTGTAAAGAGTTTGTCGTAAGCTGGACGACATCTGTTGAGTACAGACCAATCTACCACACGGTTTCGTACCGTGTAGATGTCTTTATTATCAAGCACTGCTGTTAATGCTTTCAGCCTTGTGGCATCGGTTTTTGGCAAACGTCGGTAAGGCATTAGTTCTCTCTATGCATCATTTGGTCGGTGAAACGTTGTAATGCGGTTTTCTTTTCTTCAGGCACATTCACTTTTTCGAGATAGGTGAGTGCTTCGGCAAAATAATCGTTGATTTTCTTTTCGCAGAGTTGCCGTATTCCTATTTTGTTATAGAGTTTTGTTACCGCCTTGATTTTCTCTTCTTTGTCAAAATTATCAGTAGTAATCCATTTTATGAGTTCTTCTCGTTGTTCGTTGTTGGCTCGTAATATGGCATTGATGAGCATATAAGTCTTTTTGTTTGACGTGATGTCACCGCCTATTGCTTTTCCAAACACCTTCGGGTCGCCGTACACGTCGAGTAGGTCATCTTGTAATTGGAATGCAAGTCCAAGTTTTTCGCCGAAGGCATAAAGGTTTTTCGCATCTTCGTCTGATGCTCCTGCCATGATTGCTCCCATTTTCACCGCGCATGCGAGGAGGACGCTAGTTTTGAGTCTAATCATTTCAATATATTCGTCCTCCGTCACATCCATTCTGTTTTCAAAATCCATGTCATACTGTTGCCCCTCTCCAATTTCGAGAGCCGTCATGGTAAATAGTGAAAGTATATCTTGCAGGTTTTCAGCAGGACATTGCGCCACGCGCTGAAAAGCAACGACGAGCATGGAGTCGCCTGAGAGAATTGCCGTGTTGTCATCCCATTTCCGATGTACTGTAGGCATGCCGCGTCTCATGTCGGCTTTGTCCATGAGATCGTCGTGTAGCAGTGTGTAGTTATGGTAAGTTTCCAGTCCCACGGCAGTTGGCATCACCCTTTCTATATCGTCTCTATACATGTTGTATGTCAGCAGGAGCAATACCGGTCTAATCCTTTTTCCACCTATTGACAAAACATACTTTATTGGGTCGTACAGCGACGTTGGCTGACGTGTGATGGTAGCGTCTTCTATATAGTCGTTTACCATCTTTAAAAGTTCGTCTGATGTTCTCATATTATACATATTATTATTTTACAATTTCTTATTTTGTTTATTGCTTTTTTACCTTCTGTTTAAAGCTTGAATACAATAGGAATACTAACCATAGTACGACAAGGCTTACCGTCTTGCAGTCCAGGTTTCCATTTAGGCATCATCCTCATCACCCTCATCGCCTCTTGGTCGCATGTCGCTTCTAGTCGTTTGGCAAGTTTCAGGTCGGTGATACTGCCGTCAGCCGTAACAATAAACTGAACAACCACCTTCCCCTGAATTTTTTTGCGTTGAGCTGATGCTGGATATTTAAGGTTGTCGGTGAGCCATTTCATCAATGCAAGCGGACCATCAGGGAATTGTGGTAGATCTTCAACTATGCGGAAGTTGAGAGGATTGTTGTCTAGAGCGTTGTCTGCCTCTGCGAATAGATTTGGGTCTTCTTTCTGTTTCTCCTTTTCGCTATCAGAAAGCATTAGGTTTTCATCTTCTTGCTCCCTTTTCTCCTCAGGAAGTTCCATAGTGTTTATTTCTTCTAATTTGTCAACAACTTTTATTTCTTGTACGGCTTCCTTTGGTTGCTGTTTCAGTGCGAGTGAGATGCGTTGTTCCTCGCGTTTTATCTGGTTCAGTTCAAACTCCTCCAATGGCTCGTCGTTATCGTCAATCTCCGTTGTCCCGTCTCCGTATGGAAACCAAAGAACGATGAAGAATACGATCACGACAACAACCAATGAGAACACGAACCTCATGTGCCATTTTCTTTCAAGGTTGGCTTTTGGATACTTTTTTATTTCCATTATTCTTGCGATAAATATACTATTATGGAGCGTTTTCTCGTATATTAACTCCTTTTAACGTCAAAAAAACGTTTTTCTTTTATTTGTGGCTACAAAAATAGCTCATATTTTTGAAAAAAGCATTATCTTTGCAGCCAAAATGTATTAAAATGACGAAAAAATTATTTTTCACCACCCTTTTTGGCCTTTCTGCATCTATTATGTGTGCACAAGAGAGCGAAACAACATTCAATTTTTTGCGCCTCCCCGTGAGTGCGCATGCTTCTGCTTTGGGTGGCGACAACATCACGATAACCGATGATGACGCTTCGCTGGGTTTTCATAATCCAGCTCTTACCGCCAATGTGTCAGACAAGACAATAAATCTAAACTACTTGACATATATGGAAGGCGCGAAGATGGCGAGTGCTTCATTTATTAAGGCTCTTCGCAAGCTCTCTACTTTATTTTTTGGTGCTCAGTATCTTGATTATGGCAGTATGAAGCAAGTATCGGTAGAGGGAGAAATATTAGGTGATGTGTCAGCAAAAGATATCATGCTCTGCGGAGCTTATACATACAATTTGTCAGATAAAATTTCAGGTGGTATTTCTGCGAAGTTTATAACCTCGACACTTGCTGGTTACAATTCAATTGCAGCAGGAATCGATCTTGGTATAAACTACTATGACGAGGAAAACAAATGGTCTGTGTCGGCGGTCGCAAAGAATTTGGGAGGACAGCTTAAGGCGTATCAAGATGATTTTGAGAGAATGCCCATAGATATACAAGTGGGAGTAACAAAGCAACTTTATCGTTCTCCTTTGCGTTTTTCGCTTACCATGACGCACCTTAATGACTGGCATGGGCGTTTTGCAAATCATTTTGTTGTCGGAGCTGATCTCATTCTCTCGCCCAATTTCTATCTTGCAGGAGGATATAATTTCCGTCGTGCAGATGAAATGAAAATTACAGACAGTGAAGGTGAGAGTAGCCATGGTGCAGGATTGTCGTTTGGTGGTGGTGTCCAACTCGAACGTTTCAAGTTTCAGGTGGCATACGGCAAATATCACGTATCAACCTCGTCGCTTAATTTCAACCTGAGTTATCAGTTGTAACTTTAGTGTCGTGGCAATGACCTAAATTATTCACATAACAATACTAAATAAAAAATAATAAAACATTAGAATATAAACTATGAACAAGATTATTATCGCCATCGACGGTTATTCGTCGTGTGGAAAAAGTACAATGGCAAAGGAACTTGCTAACGCGTTGGGTTATATTTATGTAGATACAGGTGCAATGTATCGTTGTGTTACCCTCTATGCTATAGAGAATGGTATGTTTTCAGGAAAGTCTCTCGACTCTGACGCTCTCGAACAACGTATCGACGAGATAAAGATATCATTTTGCCGTGACGAACTGTCGGGCAAGGCGTTAGCTGTTCTCAATGGTCGCAATGTGGAAAAAGAGATTCGTTCTATGAGTGTGTCAGAGCGAGTCAGCAATGTCGCCAAACAACCTTATGTGCGTCAACGTCTTGTAGAGCAGCAACAAGCCATGGGCAGAAAGAAGGGAATAGTAATGGATGGCCGCGACATTGGTACCACCGTTTTCCCCGATGCCGAATTGAAGATTTTTGTCACAGCGTCTCCAGAAGTACGTGCTCAACGTCGTTATCTGGAACTTCTTGAGAAGGAAGGACGTGCCGATTACGAGGAAATACTAAGCAATGTAAAGGAGCGAGATTATATTGATTCCCACCGTTCAGTGTCACCTCTTAAGATGGCAAACGACGCCATATTGCTCGACAACAGCAACATGTCTCTTGATCAACAACGCGAATGGCTTATAGACAAGGCCAAAGAGGTGATAAGTCTATCCTAATGTAATATTGTCGATTCGTAGCTGAAGCGTGCCAGCTGGAACCTGTACGGTGACGGTGTCTCCAGTCTTTTTGCCTGTGAGTGCCTTGGCTATGGGCGATTTTATGGATATTTTCCCTTCGAGGATGTTTGCCTCGTGAGGATTGACAATCGTGTATGTCATTTTCATTTGGTTGGCGACATTGGTCATCTCTACCTTCGAGAGTAGTCCGATGGTATCGCTGCCTAGCAGGGTGCGGTCAATGATGCGTGCATGCTCGAGCACCCGTTGTTTGAACCGTATGCGACTGAGTATGCGTCCCTGTTCGCGTTTCGCGGCATGATATTCGAAGTTTTCGCTGAGGTCGCCTTGTGCTCGTGCCTCAGCGATAGCTTCACGCACACGAGGCAGTTCTACGCTCTCCAATTGTTTTAATTCGGCTAATATCTTGTTATAGCCTTCTTCTGACATATATTCCATTATTATCTCTTTATTTGTAGTTGATGATTTCTGTGATTTACTAAAGTCCATTGTTTCTCTTGATGAAACCGGAGACAAAATCCGACAATAGGTTTAAGCATATGTGATTCAGATAAGAGAAACCAAAGACTTGAAGTATATCAAATATTATTTCTTATTATTTCAACGAAGATTCAACTTTCCAGCCAACTATCGATGACAGCGGCAGTGGCACTGTCCTCGAGCGATTGCAGTTCCGCGTCGTTTATCTCAATTCGGTTGACTATGAAGAGAATGTTGTCGTAGGTGAGAGGAATGGACTGGTTGTGGATGATGAGTGCTAAGATAACCACCATACGCTCGCACGAGAGAAAGCTGCGCATGGTATTCTCGTGGGACCTCACATACTGAGCTATGGTAGGCGAGAAATCCTCAGATTTTAATCGTATGCGCATCTTGTTGCGCACCATCGATACGTAGTTACCCCTTTGGAAGTTTTCCTCTGCCATTTCTTGGAATAGCGACTTCATGGTCCATTCTGCCGTCTCGAGTGTTGCTATGATGCCATTGAGCGTTCGCGACTGGGTCTCATAGCCTTTCCAGTCGTTCTTACACTTGTATCTAAGGTCATGTTCCACCTCATGCCATCCCTCAGAGAACACTGTTCTTATTTGGATCTCGTAGGTAGAGTCTATTATATCGGCATATTCTTTTGGCAAGGCTGCCCTGAAGTCGGTCTCGTAATCATCAGGTAGTCGCCGCGTGATGTTCAGTCTCTTAGGTCGGAAGGTGGAGTCGTCAGGCGTGTCGATACTCTCCTTCACCACCTCGCCACAACCGAAGTATGTTGAGAGCACCTCGATATCGTCGGGAAAATAGACTACGATGCGCAGTCCGATGATGTCTTGCATCTTTGTCTTCCCGCTGAGGTAAAGGTATCCCTTATTTCCCATCTTGTGTCTTATTGACTCGATGGTTTTCACTCGACAGAAGAGACGGAACATCAGTCCGCTTTTGGCTATCTTCGATATCAGATCGCGTTGCAACCTGTCGGCAATGTCATGTAATGTGTAAGCCATGATTTCTTGTTTTGAAAATATCGGTATAAGTAAAGTTTCTCGAGTGCAAATGTACGAAAAAAAATCAGAATCATCGCATCAAGTCACTTTTTTTCTGCAAAATAGAGCGAGTTGGCTCGATTTTTTGATGATTTTTGCTTGTTATGAAAAAAAAAACGGTGCAAAATCATGTCGTTTCCATATTTTTATTTACCTTTGCATAACAATAGCAAGGGAGCAAGACTGTTTCCGTCCATCATTTCCTCAAAATAAAGTAGAAGATATGGGAAAACTAACAGAGAGAATCATAAAAAGCATCGCAAACAAGCTCGACTCGAGGAGTGGCGAAGACAAAGACTTCTCAGCCGCAGCCATTAAAGAAGAGGATGGCTTGAGAGAGATGACACTTGTAGAACTGCAAAAAATAACTGGAGGATGAGTATATTCAGAAAAGAATCACTTGACACGCTTGAAAATCCAGGACAGATAACTGATTATGTAAAAGTGACCACGCCACCGCTATACATCATGCAGATGGCGATGGTGGTATGCTGTGTCGTCGTAATGCTGTGGGTAGCGTTCGGCACGGTGACTGAGCACGTGCAGTCAGTTGCAGTTGTTTTTGCCCACAATAAGCCCACTAAGCAGTCGGCTCCCAGCGATGGGCAGGTAGAACAGATCTTCGTTCCGAAGGGAACGTTTTTGGCAAAGGGAGAACCTATACTATCGGTAAGGATAAACGATGGCATCGACACTGTACGCGCCTCTGTGGGCGGCATACTCATTAGCACTAAGGAGCCCGATGAGACCTTCCGTGCTTATGAGACACTGGCAGAGATCGTTGCTGAGAAGAGAAATGCCTATAACCGTGAACTCATCACCTTTGTTGACTATAAAGACCTGAGGAAACTTAGGGTAGGGCAGGAGGTGCAGATCACGCCCGTCGATCTCCATCGAGAAGATTATGGTTATGTCAAGGGTCACATCACAGAGGTCAATCTGTTTCCCGTGCGTCAGGATTATGCCGAGCGGATGTCAGTAGTTAAGAATTTTGTGGATAATATCTTCCCAGCAGGTACGGCGTATGAGGTGAAGCTTGTGGCTGACGTAGCCGACAATGACAGTACCCGGCTGCAATGGTCGCGAAAGCAGAGTAGCGACATACATCTCGGACGGATGAGTTTCTGCAACGTTCAGATCATAACCGAACGCAAGCCCATATATAAGATGCTTTTCAGATATTAACCACAACTGGAGAAAAGGAAGATAGACATGAATAAGGTCAAAGACAAGGTTAAGAAAGTGCCCGTAGTGGTGCAGTTGGATGCTGTGGAATGCGGAGCCGCTGCACTGTCTATGATATTGGCTTACTATGGCAAGTGGCTGTCGCTCGAACAGCTACGCACTGATTGCGGCATATCGCGCGATGGGAGCAATGGCCGTAGCATCATCCTCGCTGCCCGCCGTCACGACCTTGACGCACATGGCTACCAAGCCGATATTGCTCATCTACCCTCACTTGCTCCCGCTATCATCCATTGGAACCACAACCACTTTGTCGTTTTTAAAGGCTTTGCCGGCGGCATGGCATATGTCAACGATCCCGCCGTTGGCAGCATTGCCGTGACGATGAAAGAGTTCGAGAAGGCTTATACCGGCGTAGCCATACATGCACGTCCCACACCACTGTTCAAACCGCAAGGTCATCAGACAAGCATTTTCCACTATATACACGAGAATATCAGAGGTGTTGGCGACGCGTTTATGTTCACCCTTATCATGGGAGTGCTTCTGGCATTTGCCGGCATGCTCTATCCGCTTTTCTCACAAGTCTTTCTCGATAGCATCATCACTGGTAAGAACGACGAGTGGACATTGCCCTTTTTCGTGGGAATGGGAGCCCTCGTGATATTCCATTTCATGCTTGCCTTGCTTGACAATATTTATGGGCGGCGCTTCTCTGGAAGTATGTCACTCAAGGGCAACACACGCTTCCTATGGCATGCCCTCAACCTCCCTATGGAATTTTTCTCTCAGCGTTATGTGGGTGATATCGTGCAGCGACAGTCGCTTAACGAGACCATCACCACCACGCTAGTCCGGATACTCGCCCCCTATGCCGTCAATGTGGCTCTCTTGGTGATATACATTTTAGTTATGGCACGTTACAGCATTTTGCTCACTATGATGGGTATATGTGTAGTGACACTCAACATTCACGTGGTGAGAAAGGAGGCAGAGTTACGCAACAACCTCTCACGTGCCTTGGAACAGACAGAAGGTAAATTCTATGGTATCACCATGTCGTGCGTGGATAATATAGAAAGTATAAAAGCAGCAGGTGCTGAGCGCGGCTTCTTTGAGTTCTGGGCAGGCTATTTTGCCAAGCGCAACAATCAGGAGGTGGCGTTTGAGGCACGCTCGTTCTCGCCATATGTCTTCGGTCATCTTGCCAACGCCATGGTCCTCATATTGGGTGCTGCCCTCATCATTAAGGGAGAGTTCAGCATTGGCATGCTCATGGCTTTTGAGGGATTTATGGCAGAGTTTATGCGGCCTGCTATGGGGCTTATGCAAGGCTCTACCACCGTCATCGAACTGCGCTCGCAGATGGAACGAATAGACGATATTATGGCATATCCTACTGAGACACGTCCCTCAGTACCCCCGACAGAAGCTAAGATGGGTGGCAAACTTGAAATGAGCAACGTCTGCTTTGGTTATTCTCCCACTGCACCACCACTGATAAAAGACTTTTCGCTTACTCTTCAGCCAGGCAAGAGCGTGGCTATCGTTGGTACTTCAGGTTGTGGTAAGAGCACCATTGCAAAACTCATCTCTGGACTATACGATCCTTGGAGTGGTGATATCCTCTTTGACGGGCGTCACCGCAGTGAGATAAGCCACGAAGAGTTTGTTAGTTCGGTGGCAGTCATCGACCAAAACGTAGTACTCTTTGATGATACTATTGCCGAGAATCTCAAGATGTGGGATCACTCCATTGAAGACTTCACGATGACTATGGCATGTATGGACGCCGGAATACGCAATGACATCATCTCACGACCCAGAGGTTTCAACACGCGCCTTGTCAAAGGAGGGGGCAACTTCTCTGGCGGACAACGTCAGCGCATGGAGATAGCCACGGCATTGGCACGTGAACCGGTACTGCTTGTCATGGATGAAGCTACCAGTGCCCTCGATACTGAGATGGAACGCGATGTTATGCAGAACATACGCCAGTGCGGCGCCTCTACTGTCATTATCGCCCATCGTCTCAGCACCGTTCGCGATTGTGACGAGATCATTGTCATGGATCATGGTCAGATAGCCGAACGCGGCACTCACGACCATCTCATGGCGCTAAATGGAATATATAAGGAACTAATGACAAATGATATTTGACGACCAGATCAGCAAAAGACTCGACCGTGAGAAACAGACACTTAGGGAAGTGTTTGGGGATACGGCAAGAGACATGGGGTTCAAGCTCGACTTCGGGAATTCCATGGGCTCGGATAATCGTGTGTTGCACCGTCTGCTCGAATATCTCAAAGTGAGCGACTACCATCTTGATGATGACGGTATCTTCACTCCCGACGAACAGCTCGAGCGCATACTCCGTCCGCGGGGCATCATGCAGCGTCGCATCACGTTAGATGGCGATTGGTGGCATCGTGCCATCGGGCCAAAGCTTGGACAGGATTGTGAAGGCAACATGCTGCTCTTCGTGCCCCGACGATGGGTGTTTGGATATAAGTGTATCGACCAAAATGGTATAGTGAGAAAAGTCGATGCCGAACTAATGCGTCAAGTAAAGAGCGACGCCCTTGACTTTTTTTATGCACTTCCCCCCAGACGGTTGAAAGGCAGGGAACTGCTGCTCTTTGCCATCGCCAATATGCCTTGGTCTGCGGCCTTTGCTGTGATCCTTACAGCCTTCTTTGCAAGTCTTATAGGCATGTTTGTGCCGTTTATCAACAAGGAGATCTTCAATAATGTCATCCCTAACGGTATCATGAGCGACCTATATCCCGTGGCAGCTCTTTTCGGTGGTGTAGTTGTGGGATGTGCCATGATGGAGGTGATGAGGAACAAGCTCGTAATTAGGGTTAAGGATGTGCTCTCCGTCACCCTCCAGCATGCGGTGATGGCACGTATATTCACGCTCGACACGTCGTTTTTCTGGAAATACTCTTCTGGCGAGATCACCAACCGGGTCACCTCTATACGCCAGCTCTGCGACCTGGCAAATAATGCCATCCTCGGTGCCGTTATCACACTAATGTTCTCCATGGTCTATGTTCTCCAGATTTTCTTCTATGCCAAAGACTTAATGCTCGTGTCGATGCTGCTGCTCTTTGTGCAGGTGTCATTGCTCGTGGTCTATGCCGTGCAGATGCACAACGAGGAGCGTGAACTTATCGAACACAAGGCGATGCTCGACGGTATGGAATACAATATCTTCTCAGGCATACAGAAGATCAAACTTACCGGCTCAGAGACACGGGCATACACCAAGTGGCTCAATCTCTACCGCCACTGCGCCCATATCAGTTATAACCCTTCTGTAGTGGTGAAGGTAATGCCGGCGCTCATCGCCTTTTGCCATATAGCCGGCATTGGAGTCTTGTGGTGGTTTGCCATAAGGGAGAAGGTGAGCGTGTCGGACTTTATCGCGTTTTCGGTGGCATACGGCATGATAGCCTCGGCACTTCAGGCCCTCGTTGGCATCATTCCTAATCTTGCACAGGTCAGTCCGCTACTGAAGATAGCCGAGCCCGTGCTCGACAGTGTGCCTGAATATCAGCCCGATGCGCCTATGGTGGATTATCTGAGCGGTGCTATAGAAGTGAGCGACGTCTCGTTCCGCTAT
>SAMEA3663112__coassemble_166_pt1 | contig 16990 bp, 11 predicted proteins | sample SAMEA3663112__metabat2_high_PE_013 | metagenome-assembled genome bin SAMEA3663112 (sample SAMEA3663112) | pig gut metagenome | biome: pig gut; feature: pig-associated habitat; material: faeces | place: Denmark | collected 2012
CAGGCAACGGAGGAAGCATAACCATCGACTACAGACTCGGCAAAAACTATCTCGTCAACATGAAGATGAGGGTGAACGGACTGAGCGGCATCTTCGCGCCTAACTACAAGCAGGTGGATATGGAATGGACAGGTAAATGCCGACAGCAGGAGAAGGGATACACATTCGAAAACCGCTATGCCACCCTTACCTACAAGGAGAAGAACGACGACTCTGACTACGTGAACGAGACGGAGAAGGTGATAGACGAACCAATGGAGTTTGCCATAGACTGGCTCGCCTTCAAAGACCAGTTCTTCAGCTCGGTGCTCATACCAAAGGGCGACATCGCTCCCGACTCGAAACTATCGAGCATACCCCAGGAGAAGGGATCGGGCTACCTCAAGCAGTATATAGCGAAGTTTAAGACCGACTTCGACCCTACCGGCGCACAGCCTACAGAGATAGAGATGTACTTCGGACCTAACGACTTCCAGGTGCTGAAAGCCGTGGATGACGAATGTTCGTTTGACAAAGACCTCGACATGCAGACTCTCGTGTATCTGGGATGGCCTATAGTAAGACTCATCAACCGATGGTTTACAATCTACGTGTTTGACTGGCTCACCTCATGGGGCTTCAACATGGGTATCGTGCTCATACTCCTCACCCTGCTGCTCAAGGCCATCACATTCCCACTCGTGAAGAAAAGCTACATGAGCTCGGCGAAGATGCGTGTGCTGAAACCGAAACTCGACGAGGCTACAAAACAATACAACAAGCCCGAAGACGCCATGATGAAGCAGCAGGCCATGATGCAACTCTACGCAAAATATGGCGTCAGCCCACTCGGCGGCTGTCTGCCGATGCTGATACAGATGCCTATCTGGGTGGCAATGTTCAACTTCGTGCCTAACGCCATACAGCTACGAGGCGAGAGCTTCCTCTGGATGGACGACCTCTCGACATACGACCCCATAGTGGAATGGGGAACAAACATCTGGATGATAGGCGACCACCTGAGCCTCACCTGTGTGCTCTTCTGCGTGGCAAACATCCTCTACTCGATGATGAGCATGAGACAACAGAAAGACCAAATGGTGGGACAACAGGCTGAACAGATGAAGATGATGCAATGGATGATGTATCTCATGCCGCTGATGTTCTTCTTCATGTTCAACGACTATGCTTCGGGTCTGAACTTCTACTACTTCATCTCGCTCTTCTTCTCCGCTGCCATAATGTGGGTGCTGAGAAAGACTACCAACGACGAGAAACTACTCGCCATACTCGAAGCAAGATACAAAGAGAACAAAGACAACCCGAAGAAGCAAAGCGGACTCGCAGCAAGACTCGAAGCCATGCAGAAACAGGCTGAGGAAATGAGAAAACTGCGCGAGCAACAGATGAGAAAATAATACTATAAGACACACTTCTATATCGCTGAAAAATGAATAAATTGACTACTATCGCCGTGGCAGCCACCATGATGGCTGCCACCGGCACACTTAAAGCACAAGACAACGTGAACATAGGCAAAAGCAACATCAAGCTCGAAAGCAAATACATGACGCCAGAGGCTCTCTGGGCCATGGGACGCATCGGCGCGGTGGAAGCGTCGCCCGACGGAAAGACGGTGGTGTATCAGGTGGGCTACTACAGCGTGAAGGCCAACAAAGGTCATCAGGTGATATGCACCGTTGACAACCAAGGCAACAACAGACGACAACTGACCACCGCGGCGAAAAACGAGACCGACCCGACATGGATAGAAGGCGGCACACGCATAGCCTTCATTACAGGCGGACAGATATGGAGCATGAAGCCCGACGGCACCGACCGCCGACAGCTCTCGCACGACAAAAGCGGCATCGACGGCTTTATCTTCTCGCCCGACGGCACAAAGGTGATACTCATCAAGACGATGCCTTTCAACGAGATAATAAAGAAAAACCCTTCTGACCTTCCAAAGGCTACCGGACGACTGGTGACCGACCTGATGTACCGCCACTGGGACCACTACGTGGAGAACATACAGCACCCCTTCGTGGCAGACGTCACGGCTGAGGGAATAACCGAAGGCGAGGACATCATGAAGGGCGAACCATACGAGTGTCCGATGGAACCCTTCGGCGGAATAGAACAGTTGGCATGGAGCACCGACTCGAAGCAGATTGCCTATACCTGCCGCAAGAAGAAAGGCATAGATTATGCCATATCGACCGACTCTGACATCTATATATATAACATAGGTACGCGCGAGACTCGCAACATCTGCAAACCTGTGGGATATAAGGCTCCGGAGGTGGATCCAACACACACGATGAGGGACCAGAGCGTGAATGCGGAGGAAAACCTGAAAAACAATCCGGGATATGACCAAAACCCGAAATTCTCGCCCGACGGACGGTACGTGGCATGGCAGTCGATGGCGCGAGACGGATATGAGGCTGACCTCAACCGACTGTGTGTATATGACCTGCAGACTGGCGAGAAACAATATGTGTCGGCGGCGTTTGACTCTAACGTTGACGACTTCTGCTGGAACGCTGACTCAAAAGGCCTGACGTTTATCGGCGTTTGGCACGGGTGCACCAACATGTACCAAGTGGATCTGAAAGGCAACATACGCCAGCTGACAGACGACACGGCTGACTACGGCAGCGTGGCTCTCGCCAACGACGGGAAGCGTCTGATAGCCAAAAGGCACAGCATGTCAGCTCCTGACGACATATATATCGTCAACCCTGGCAAGGACGTGAAGAAGACCACCATAAGCCAGATAACACGCGAAAACGAGCACATCCTCTCGCAGCTCAGCCTCGGAAAGGTGGAGAAGCGATGGGTGAAGACTACTGACGGCAAGGACATGCTGACATGGATCATACTGCCATCAGACTTTGACCCTAACAAGAAATACCCCACTCTGCTCTTCTGCGAGGGTGGACCGCAGAGTCCCGTCAGCCAGTTCTGGAGCTACCGCTGGAACTTCCAGATAATGGCTGCCAACGGATATGTCATCGTAGCTCCTAACCGCCGCGGACTGCCTGGCTTCGGACACGAATGGAACGAGGCGGTGAGCAGCGACTGGACAGGACAGTGCATGCGCGACTATCTCTCGGCCATCGACGACGCGGCCGAAAACCTACCGTATGTTGACCGCGACCGCATGGGTGCTGTTGGCGCGAGCTTCGGAGGATTCAGCGTTTATTACCTCGCCGGACATCACGACAAGCGTTTCAAGTGCTTCATCTCTCACGACGGTGCATTCAACCTCGAGTCGATGTACACCGACACCGAAGAGGCGTGGTTTAGCAACTGGGAATACGACGACGCCTTCTGGAACAAAAAACAGACTGCCGACGCACGAAAGACATACGAAAACTCGCCACACCGCTTTGTGGATAAGTGGGACACGCCTATCCTCTGCATACACGGCGAGATGGACTACCGCATCAACTACAACCAGGGCATGGGCGCATTCAACGCGGCACGCATGCGCGGCATACCGGCTGAGCTACTCATCTTCCCCGACGAGAATCACTGGGTGCTGAAGCCACAGAACGGTGTGCTCTGGCAACGCACCTTCTTCAACTGGCTCGACCGTTGGCTGAAGAAGTAAAAGAAAAAAACAAATAAAAACAACAATAAAAAAAATGACTGAAATAATACAGAAAAAACTTAACGACAGCGCTGCCGCCCGATGGACAGCCCTGATTCTTGTAGCATCGATGATGTTCTTCGGCTACATGTTTGTTGACGTAATGTCGCCTCTGCAATCGCTGATAGAGAAAGAGCGCGGATGGAGCCCCGACGTGTTTGGCACCTATGCGGCTGGAGAATATATACTCAACGTCTTCGGATTCCTCATCGTGGCTGGTATCATACTCGACAAGATGGGCATTCGCTTCACCGGCGAACTGTCGGCCTCGATGATGTTTATCGGTGCATGTATCAAGTTCTATGCCATCAGCGACGCCTTTGCCGGCTCTGCGTTAGCCAACTGGCTCGACTCATGGTGGGTGTCGATGCCTGCCAGCGCCAAGCTCGCCTCGTTTGGATTCATGATCTTCGGTTGCGGATGCGAGATGGCGGGAACGACAGTGTCTAAGGCTATTGCAAAATGGTTTAAGGGAAAGGAGATGGCTCTTGCCATGGGACTTGAGATGGCCATCGCCCGTGTGGGTGTGTTTGCCATCTTCTCCATCTCTCCTATCCTTGCGGAGAAGATGGGTTCGGTATCGGGTCCGGTAGGGTTCTGCACCGCATTGCTCTTCATCGGTCTTATCACTTTCACCGCCTTCTGCGTCATGGACCGCAAGTTTGACCGCCAGCTCGGCGTCAACGGCAATGGTGGCGACAGCGAGGAAGAGTTTAAGGCTTCTGACCTCAAGAACATACTCACCAGCCGCATCTTCTGGGTCGTTGCACTGTTGTGTGTGCTGTACTATTCTGCCATCTTCCCGTTCCAGCGCTATGGCGCCAACATGCTGCAGTGTAATCTCGACGGCATCTCTCCCTCTGACGCATCAAACATCTTCAGATGGTTCCCTATCGGTGCGGCAGTGATCACTCCGTTCCTCGGCTCGTTCCTTGACCATAAAGGAAAAGGGGCGACGATGCTGATGTGGGGCGCGGTACTGCTCATAGCATGCCACCTCATCTTCGCCTTTGTATTGCCTGCCACACACAGCTATCTCATAGCATACTCGACCATCGTGCTGCTCGGCATCTCGTTTGCCCTTGTGCCCGCCGCACTATGGCCAAGCGTTCCGAAGATTATCGACGAGAAGGTGCTCGGCAGCGCATACTGCCTCATCTTCTGGGTACAGAATTTCGGTCTTTGCTTCGTGCCTATGCTCATCGGCAGCGTGCTGGCAAGCTCTAATGCCGACAATCCTGCCGTGATAGCAGCAAAGGCGGCCGGCGACGAGTTCATTCCATACAACTATACCGTGCCATTGGTCATCTTCGCATGCTTTGGCATCGCTGCCCTACTTCTGGCCGCTTACCTGAAGATTATCGACAAGAAGCACAACTATGGTCTTGAACTTCCTAATATAAAAGAATAAAATAATATACTTAATATGAAAAAAGTTCATTTGCATTTCACTCTGTTGTTGACGGCATTGTGTTTGTCGTCAGCATGCAACTCAGGACAGAAGGGCAATGGAGCCTCAGCGTCGGATTCGACAAGTGTGGATTCTGCCATGGTGCAAGAAACTATGGTAGAGAATGAAACATTCACGACCGATAGCGTGGTGTTTAATAAAGAGAACGAGCATGCCTCGTGTTATATCTGCGTGGATATTCCTAAGGGCAATGCCAAGGTAGTGCCAACGATCTCGAAATACATTACCACGAAGCTCATGGCGTGCAATCCGAACTACGAGATTGGCGAAGAAGCCAAGCAGTCTGTCAGCGGCATGCCTACAGACGTGAAGATGCAGGTGGACTTTTTCGGAAAGAGATATCTCGGCATGTTGACCAACGATCATAAGGATGCATGCGACGTTTCTGAAGGAGAAAACAAAGAGGAAGACTGGAAACCTTCGCCATTTAGCCAAGAGATAAACATAAGGATAAAGGAGAATACGGAGAAGTATGTCACCTATCACTTATATACATACAACTATATGGGAGGAGCTCACGGCCAGGCTCTCTTTATTCCTGTTACATTCCTGAAATCGACCGGCGAGATGCTGCAGACCACCATCGACAGCTCTAACGAGAAAGCTATTCAGCCGCTGATTCGAAAGGGTGTGATTTCGTATTTCAAGAAACGCGGCGAGACGGTGACGGATAGAGACCTCAACACGATGCTGTTTATCGAAAATGGCATCATCCCTATCCCTATCAACGCTCCATCGCTCACGGCCAAAGGCCTTCACTTCGTGTATCAGCAGTATGAGATTGGTCCGTATGCCATCGGCATGGTAGAGTTTACCGTTCCCTACGACAAGATTAAGGCGTTTATGACTTCGGAAGCACAAGAAGGATTATAGTTTTATAGTTGACAAACGCCCGCCGATTACCGCTGAAGACCGCAACCCGATTTGTAGCGGATTTACGGCGGGCGGTCTTACATAAAGTAAGACACTACAACGGCGGTAATCGGCAGGCGTTGTCGCTATCAACTCGTCAACTTGTCAACTTGTCAACTAAATAAACTATATTCTCGTTACATTAATTACACCCTTCACCGACTTCAGTTTCTTTATCAGCGCTTCGAGCTTCGACGTGTCTTCGAGCATCACTTCAAGATTGCCGCCGAAGAGGCCGTCGTTGCTGTCGATGCTGATAGAACGCAGTTTGAGTTTCTCCTCTTTACTGATGATGCTCGTGAGATTGTTTACAATACCTATATCGTCTGTTCCCACCACACGCAGTGTGATGCAATACTGCGACGAGCCCTTGCCGCTCCATCGCGCCTTCACCACACGGTAAGGGAAGCGGCGGTGGAGCTCGGCGGCATTAGGACAGTCCTCGCGGTGAATCTTTATTCCGCCGCCGGCAGTGACGAAGCCAAACACCTTGTCGCCATATATAGGCTGGCAGCAACGGGCAAGCTGGAAGTCGATGCCCTTAAGGTTCTGGTCGATGACAAGCACATCGTCATTGGCCGTCTCGTTGACAATATCCTGACTGGTCTGGATGTTAAATCCGTCGGCGCTCTTCGCCATATTGTCGCCGATGATGTTCTGGTCTTTCTGCTGCAGTTCAAGATATTTCTCTATGACGGTGTTCATGTCGAGCGTGCCGTCAACGATCTGCTTGTAGAAGTCGCTAACCTCCTTGAACTTCAACTTCTTGACAAGTCGAGTCATGACCGACTCCTCGATGTCGATCTTCTTGTTCTTAAACTTCCTTTCGATAATCTCCTTGGCATACTGACCCTCCTTCACCTGCGTCTCTTTCAAGGCAAGGCGGATCTTCGACTTGGCACGCGAGGTCTTCACCACATTGAGCCAGTCTTGCTTGGGTTTCTGTATGCTTGACGTGAGAATCTCTATCTGGTCGCCGCTATGCAGTTGTTCGCGAAACGTCACCACCTTATTATTTATACGCGCGCCTGTACAGGTATTGCCAATCTTTGAGTGGATATGATAGGCGAAGTCGAGAACCGTGGCTCCCTTGGGAAACTTGAAGAGGTCGCCCTTGGGAGTGAACACGAAGACCTCATCCTCGTAGAGGTCCATCTTAAACTGGTCCATCACCTGAAGGTCGTCGCTATTCTCGAGTATTCCCCTGATGTTGTTGAGCCACTCGTCGAGTCCAGTCTCGCCTTTCACACCCTTATATCGCCAGTGGGCAGCCACGCCGCGCTCGGCAATCTCGTCCATCCGTTCGGTGCGGATCTGCACCTCTACCCATTTCTTCTCCGGTCCGAGCACGGTGATGTGCAAACTCTCATATCCGTTGGACTTTGGCACCGAGAGCCAGTCGCGCAGTCGTTTCGGGTTAGGCTGATACATGTCGGTGACGATGGAATAGACCTGCCAGCACTGCATCTTCTCCTGCTCGAACGGCGAGTCGAGGATGATGCGTATGGCAAAGAGGTCGTAGATACCCTCAAAGCTACACTTCTGCTTCTTCATCTTCTGCCAGATGCTGTGTATGCTCTTCGTTCGCCCTTTGATATGGAACTTCAGTCCCACCTGCATCAACTTCTGGCTGACAGGTTCGATAAACTGCTTGATGTAAGCGTCGCGCACCTCTTTCGTGGCGTGGAGTTTCTCCTTTATCATATAGTAAGCGTCAGGCTCGAGATACTTCAACGAGATATCCTCAAGTTCGCTTTTCAGCTTATAGAGTCCGAGTTTATGAGCCAACGGAGCATAGAGGTAAGCCGACTCCTCGGCCACCTTGCGTCGCGCCTCGTCGTTGGAGTTATCCCTTATCTGCCTCATCAGGTTGACACGACCGGCTATCATTATCAGTATCACTCGCATGTCCTCGGCAAAGGAGAGCAAGAGATTGCGGAAATTCTCACTCTCCACAACGGGATTCTTGCTGTACAACTCCACGATACGCTGCAAGCCGTGAAGAATGCGGGCTACCGACTCGCCGAACTTCGCCTTCACCTCATCGACACTGAGGAAGCCAACCGTCACGCTTTGATGAAGCATGATGGCGAGCACCGCGTCGCGACGCAAGCCTATCTCCTCCACTACGATGACAGCCGTCTGCAATCCGAAGAGAATAGGATTCAGTCCGAAGACGTCTCTTTTCAAAAGATTGTCTTCTACCGTCGTCTTCAGATGTTCACGTATCTTTGCCTCGTCGTCGGGGTGCAGCGTAGAGCCGATACTGTCCTTCAACTTGGTGTAGAGTTCACGTATTTCTTCCTTTTCAGAAGCCAAAAATTCGAATCTTTCTGCCATAATTCTGTCATTTTTGTTAGAATTTCACTGCAAAGATACAATTTTTTGCCGATTTATTTCTTTTTTCCAATAAAAGTTAGTAATTTTGAGGCATAATTCACTAAATATACCACAAATATGCTATCACAACAAGACCTAAATCAGCTTGCCGCTAAAGGCATAAGCGAAGAAAAACTTAATTCACAGCTCGAAGAGTTTAAGACAGGATTCCCCTTCCTCAAACTCGAGGCAGCTGCCAGTGTAGGAAAAGGCATCATCGCCCCGACAGAAGCCGACGTGAAACAATACGAAGAGGCATGGGAGCAGTACAAGGCACAAGGCCATAGCATCGTGAAGTTCGTTCCTGCTTCAGGAGCGGCATCGCGAATGTTCAAGGATATGTTTGCCTTTGCTGATGCTGACTACGACGTACCTACAACAGACTTTGAGAAGAAGTATTTCGACAACATCGAGAAATTTGCCTTCTACGACGCACTCGACGACGCATGCCGGAAGAATCTCGGCGCTGGAGTGAAGGAGCTCATCTCCAACGGAAGATATAAGGATGTGGCTCGCAACATGCTCAATGCCGACGGACTGAACTACGGCCAGCTGCCAAAGGGCATGCTTCTGTTCCACAAGTATTCTGAAGGTCCACGCACTCCTATGGAAGAGCACCTGGTGGAAGGCGCACTCTATGCCGCCAGCGACGGCAAGGCTGCCGTACACTTCACGGTGAGCCACGACCATCTGCCCATGTTCAAGCAGCGCGTAGCAGAGAAGCTCGACTTCTACGCTTCGAAATACGGCATCAGCTACGACATCACCTTCTCTGAGCAGAAGCCAAGCACCGACACCGTTGCAGCTAATCCCGACAACACTCCATTCCGCAATTCTGACGGTTCGCTCTTGTTCCGTCCCGGTGGTCACGGCGCGCTGATAGAAAACCTCAACGAGATTTCGGCTGACGTCATCTTCATAAAGAATATCGACAACGTGGTGCCCGACCGTCTGAAGGCAGACACCGTGAGCTACAAGCAGGTCATCGCCGGCATCCTCGTCACCTTGCAGAAAAAGGCTTTCGACTATCTCGAGACACTCGAAGCAGGCGCTTACAACCACGAGAAGCTGGAAGAGATCATCCGCTTCGTGCAGCACAACCTCTGCTGCCGCAAAGCTGACATCAAGGAGCTGGAAGATGCCGACCTCGTCATCTATCTGAAGAAGAAGCTCAACCGTCCTATGCGCGTTTGCGGAGTAGTGAAGAATGTGGGCGAGCCTGGAGGCGGTCCTTTCCTCACCTACAACCAAGACGGCACCGTGAGTCTGCAGATACTTGAGTCGAGCCAGATTGACAAGAACAACGCCGAATATATGGAAATGTTTACAAAGGGCACACACTTTAACCCCGTTGACCTCGTTTGCGCCGTGAAAGACTACAAGGGCAATGCGTTCAACCTGCCTGACTTCGTTGACCGAACTACTGGCTTCATCTCAAGCAAGAGCAAGAACGGCAAGGAGCTCAAGGCTCTTGAATTGCCTGGATTGTGGAACGGAGCGATGAGCGACTGGAACACCGTCTTTGTGGAAGTACCTCTCTCTACCTTCAACCCAGTAAAGACTGTCAACGACTTGCTTCGCGATCAGCATCAGTAAAATTTAGGAGAGATCTAAATATGGGAAGTTAAAGAAGTTAAAGAAGTTAAGGAAGTTAAGGAAGTTAAAGAAGTTAAGGAAGTTAAGGAAGTTAAAGAAGTTAAGGAAGTTAAAGAAGTTAAGGAAGTTAAAGAACCCCACTTCTTTAACTTCCTTACGTTTCCTCCTTTATTTAAAGAGCTTTTTTCCTCGTTTCACTATCACTCCTCTTGCATTATCTTTTGCTCTCTTGCCGCCGATGGTGTAGCATGGGGCATTGTCGTCATCGGCAGTAGGAAGTGAGATAGAGCTCGACTCGGAGAGGATTGGCTCGATGACAAGCTTTGTACACGAAGGCATGTCGAAGTCGTATGTCGGGATGGCGATAGTTTTCTCCTCTGTCTTTCCCGTGGTGGTAGTCTCAGTCACCTTCCATCCTGTCACAGTCTTGCTGCCGTCGATACACGAGGCTTCGAGATGCAGTTTCCTGCCTTTATAGAATTTTCCGTCAAACAGCGCCTTGCTCAGTTTCACGCCATTGACAGAGATAGATACCGAAGCGCGTTCGTCGTCAGTCAGCGACGTTCCTATCTTCATTGGCGTCGGCCTGCCAAGCCTATAGTAGTTTGCCAGTTGGCTGTAGAAGATATTAGTTCGCTTGTTTAGCCAGGAGCGGGCATTACGCAGTTCGTCGTTATAGTTAGGCCACCATTGGTTGATAAGAGCACGATGGTGTGGATATTCGAATCTTATTTCCTCATACATCGGGTCCCACACTTCGCGCGTACCTCGTTCGTTGAGAAAGTCGCCCATATAGATGGCGGCACGGTCAAGAAACTCACGCTTGAAGTCTTCATCCTCCATGAGTCTTCTGAAGAGTCGCGTGTGTTCATACTGGTTTGCCCAGTTATTGTTACTGTCGTAATCAGGGTTGTAGATCCATTCTATGGTGTTGTAGTTCACGTCTCTTCCATAGAGTCCGAGCCCGAAGTCGGTGTCTTTGGCAATCCATCTCCATCGTCCGTCGTCGGTTCTTGGTCGCCACATCACTATATTGTTGCCTGGGAAGTCGAGGTTGCAGTAGTAGAGGTTCATCAGCATGAGATTGATAAACTCATAGCAGTCCATCCATTTCGAGTATTCCTCCATGGTATGACCGTGCTCCTGATAGAAGTCCTTGAAAGCGTTGTAGTTGTCCCATGTTCCCTCTTTCAGTTCGTACCAGTTTTCAAACATGTCTATATCCTCAAGGCCGTCGTAGTTGGTGTAGATATTGTCCTCATTGCTGCGTTCGCGGAAGTTAAGCATGCCGAAATACTCGCCGTTGACATACACAATGGCTGGGCGGTATGCCTGCCAGTCGAGGTCGGTATGTCGTGCCATATTACGCTGGATGATAGCGTCGCGCTGGAAGAGATAGTCGAAGTCGTTGCCAGCGTTACGCAGGGCTAACGACTTGAAGTCGGTCACTCCGGGACGGTCCTCGGGGAAGAACTCATACTTGAATCGTTTCTCGCCAAATCGTTTGTTGGCATAGAGTGCGAGCGACTTCTTCTTGTTTCCTCTTGTCGCGCCTCCCATGATGCGAGTCTCGCAGAGTTGGTTGATGACCGATTCCTCTTCGGCATTTTCAAACACCTCTAAATTTATCGGTCGTCTCCAGTCGTGGTTGTAGTTTTCCTTTCCGTCAGCCTTATTGCCTTCCACGTAGATGCCTATAGCGGGGTCGTAGAAGTAACGTTTGTCGGTGACGATAGACACTACAGGCAGTGTCACCTCTCGCTGGTGGAAGATGAAGCTATGCGCTACGGAGCGTGGTGAGAGGCAGCCGTCGGCGAAAAGCTTTGCCCTTATCACCGTTGTGCGTCTTATATTGATGGGATTGGAGTAGGCTGTGCTTGACTCTGTCGGTTCAGTACCGTCTTTGGTATATCTTATCACGGTTCCTTCTGGGGCACCGTCGGGCAGCGACAAGGAGAGTTTAAAACTTTTTGTTTCGGCGCTTACCATTCCCGTAGAGCTGAACACGGGCTGTCCGAGGATGGTCTTCGTCGTCTTTCCGCAGTTGGTGTTTCCCGGTGTCGGCGTGAGCATATATCCCCAGTCGTCGGCAGCGTCATTCTTTCGTCCGTAGGCGATATTTGGAGCGGGTTGTTTTTTCATGCCAGTGACCTTATCGGCCACATTTTCGCCTTTGAACAGATATACGGCGCCGTCTTTTCCTGATTCGAGTCGGAAGTCGGTGTGAAGTCCGTTGGCTTCTTTATCACAGTACACTACGACATGTTTTCCTGCCTCCAGTCGTAGGTTAGGCAGTTTCCATGCCTTGTTAGCTTTGTCTGAGTCGCCGATGTAATAGTCGGCAAGATCCACTGCTGTTGTTCCTGCATTATACAGTTCCACCCACGAGTCAGGAAATTCGTTGATGTCGTCCATTATGCAGTCGATGTTTGACTGCATCAGTTCGTTGATTACCACTTGCGCACGAATGTTGTTTGCGGCAAGTGTCATAAGGGCTAATGCTAATAATGGTTTCATTCTTTCTTGGTTCTTGTTTTTGAAATAGATTTATAAGATTGTCACAATGATGATAAGGACTGCGGTTAAGTATGCGGTTGTAGTAGTTTTTCTTTTAGGGTTGTAGGGAGAATATCTTGTCCCCCTACAACCATGATAATGAAAAAAATTACTATGTTGAGGTATTAACCTCCAAAGTTGTCATACATTATCGACTCTGGCTCTACGCCGAGAGAGTCGAGCATTCCGACGACGGCCTTCGACATCGGACCAGGTCCACACATGTAGTATTCGATATCCTCCGGTGCCTCGTGGTCCTTCAGGTAAGTGTTGTACATAACCTGATGAACGAATCCGGCGGTGTATTTCACTCCTGCTGCGTCGGCGGCTGGATCCGGACGGTCGAGTGCGAGGTGGAAATGGAAGTTTGGATATTCCTTCTCCAGTCCGAGGAAGTCGTCGAGATAGAACACCTCGTTGAGAGCTCGGGCTCCGTAGAAGTAGTGCATCTCGCGGTCGGTAGTGTGCAGCGTCTTTGTCATGTGCATGATCTGCGCTCTCAGCGGTGCCATTCCGGCTCCACCGCCCACCCAAATCATCTCGCGCTTGGAGTCGAAATGAGGATGGAAGTCGCCATAAGGTCCGCTCATGATCACCTTGTCGCCTGGCTTCAGTGTGAAGATATACGACGAGGCGATACCTGGATTGACGTCCATGAATCCGCTACGGTCTGGCTTGAACGGCGGTGTGGCGATACGAACGGTGAGCATAAACACGTCGCCCTCGGCAGGATAGTTGGCCATGGAGTATGCGCGTATTGTCGGCTCGGTATTGACACACTTCAGCGGGAAGAGGCCGAACTTCTGCCATGCCGGCAGATACTCTTCGCCGATGAGCGACTTGTCGATGTCCTTGTCGTAGTCGATAGAGAATGTAGGAATTTTGATCTGTGCATAAGAGCCTGGCAGGAAGTCCATGTGTGCGCCCTTAGGCAGCTGCACCTTGAACTCCTTGATGAATGTGGCGACGTTTTTGTTTGATATCACCGTACACTCGTATTCCTTCACTCCGAGGACGCTCTCTGGCACACGGATATTCATGTCGCTCTTCACCTTGCACTGGCATCCGAGTCTCCAGTTGTCCTTTATTTCCTTACGGGTGAAGTGTGGCTTTTCCGAGTCGAGTATCTCACCGCCACCTTCAAGTACCTGCACCTTACACTGTCCGCAGCTTGCCTTTCCACCGCAAGCCGATGGAAGGAAGATGCCGTTTTCGTTGAGTGTGGTCATGAGGCTCGAGCCTTGTCCCACCGAGATGGTGCGGTCGCCATTGATGGTGATGTTCACATTTCCGCTTGGCGAGAGATATTTCTTCGCCACGAGCAGAAGGATGACTATGAGCAGTATCAGCACTAAGAATACTGCGATGCTTACTGTAATGAACATAATCTGTTTATCCTCCTTTCTTTATATTTTAAGTCCTGAGAAGCACATCATGGCCATAGCCATGAGTCCTACCGTGATGAAAGTGATGCCGAGTCCCTGAAGAGGCTTTGGCACGTCGCTGTATTCCATTTTCTCGCGAATGGCTCCCATAGAGACGATGGCAAGAGTCCATCCGAGTCCGCTGCCGAGTGCGAATACGAGTGCGTCAACAATCGAGCCGATGTATTGTGTGTTTGACGGGGCGAGGTTGATGCGCTGCTGCATGAAGAGCGAAGCTCCCATGATGGCGCAGTTGACGGCGATGAGCGGGAGGAAAATGCCAAGGGCTGCATAGAGCGACGGCGAATAGCGCTCGACGATCATCTCCACGAGCTGTACGATACCGGCGATGACGGCGATGAAGAGGATGAAGCTGAGATACGACAAGTCAACGCCCTCCACGAGGCAGTCGGGACCGAGAATCTTTGTCTGCAGCAGATAGTCAACGGGCACGGTGACCATGAGAACGAAGGTCACGGCAAGTCCCAGTCCGAGCGAGGTCTTCACGTTCTTCGACACGGCAAGGAACGAGCACATACCGAGGAAGAAGGCGAACACCATATTGTCCACGAATATGGACCTGAAGAATAAGCTAATAGCGTGTTCCATACATTATTTCTCCTTATAAAAATAAGCACGATGCACCCAGATGACACATCCTAAGAGGATGAGTGCCATGGCGGGCATGGTCATCATACCGTTGTTAACATATCCGAAATCATACACTGCATCGGGCAGAATCTGAAATCCTAATAGCGAGCCGCGGCCAAAGAATTCGCGCACGCCGCCCACGATGACGAGGATCATAGCGTAGCCCAGTCCGTTAGAGACGCCGTCGATAAACGATGGCCATGGCTTGTTCTGCATGGCAAACGCCTCAAGACGTCCCATGAGGATACAGTTGGTGATGATAAGTCCAACATATACCGACAGCTGCACGCTGACATCGTATGCGAAGGCCTTCAGCACCTGGCTGACGATGGTGACGAGGGTGGCCACGACGACGAGTTGTACCACGATACGGATACGCGTCGGGATGGTATTGCGGATGAGCGATATTATCACATTGGCAAAGGCGGTGATCACTGTCACGGCGAGACCCATCACGATAGCTGGCTCAAGCTGTGCAGTGACAGCGAGCGCCGAGCAGATGCCGAGCACCTGAACCAATATTGGATGGTCGAGGTTCAGAGGATTGCTGAATACCTCCTTGTTCTGTTTTGAAAATAAACTCATAGCTGTATTACTTGTTTAAAAACGCTTGATATTTACCTAACGACTCACGTAGCATCAGCGACACGCCGTCGGACGTCAGTGTGGCACCAGTGACGGCATCACACTCCGACTGTGGGTTTTTCACGTCGCTCTTTTTCTTCACTGCGATGGCAAGGCTGCCGTCAGCGGCGAAAATCTTCTTTCCGCGGAACTGGTCTTGCCATGCACGCGAATCCTTAATCTCAGCTCCAAGACCGGCGGTCTCCGACTCGTGGTTGAAGAATGCACCGAAGATGGTGTTCTTGTCGTCGTCGAGTGCCACATATCCCCATATTGGTCCCCAGAGTCCCATTCCCCTTACGGGAATGACATACTTTTGTTTACCATCTACCTGACAGTCGTAGAGCACGAGTCCGTCCTCGACGGTTGTCTCAGCCTTCACCACCTGCTGGTATTTTGCCTCAGCCTCTTGGTTGGCGAGATCGCGGATGTTGAGCGAGGCGAGTATCTGTTTCTTCTTGTCCAACGCCACATTCACGTCCTGCATAGGCTTCAATGTCTGGTAAATGAAGGCGAGCAAGAACGCCACGATGATGACCATCACCGAGCTATATATAATAATGTAGGAATTCTTGTTTGTATTCATAATTCTTCATTTCTAATGAATCCATTATCTGTTTACTCTCTTTGCTCTCTTCCTGATATTGGCATCCACCACATAGTGGTCGATGAGCGGAGCCATCATATTGCCGAAGAGGATGGCGAGCATCATGCCCTCGGGGAAGCCAGGGTTCATCACACGGATGATGATGGCAAGCGCGCCGATGAGCAAGCCGTAGATATACTTTCCGGTGTTGGTGCGGCATGAGGTCACTGGATCGGTGGCCATAAACACGGCACCGAAGGCGAAACCGCCATACACCAGGTGCTCGTACCATGCTATTGACTGTCCGGTCTGCTCAAACACCACGGCCATCAGGCTGCCTCCAACCACCACGCTGAGCATGGTGCGCCAAGAGGCGATGCCCGACCACAGAAGGATGACGGCGCCGATGGCGATGGCTATGACCGAAGTCTCGCCCACCGAGCCGGGAATGAATCCCATCACGGCATCGCTGACCGAAGCGGTCACCTGTGTGCCTGCGGCTAACTGTCCGAGCGGTGTGGCTGCCGTGAAGCCGTCGGCGAGGTTATTTCCCAAGCCAAATATCGACTCGTTGGCCACCCATACGCTGTCGCCACTCATCTTGGTAGGATAAGAGAAGAAGAGGAACGCGCGCGCTACGAGCGCCACGTTGAAGATGTTCATGCCCGTTCCGCCGAAGATCTCCTTGCCGATGATCACGGCAAACGCCACTGCCACGGCAATCATCCATATAGGACAGCCCACGGGCAAGATCATCGGGATGATGATACCCGAGACGAGATAGCCTTCTTGTATCTCCTCGCCTTTCCACTGTGCCCAGGCGAACTCTATGCCAAGACCTATGATATAGCTTACCAATATCTTCGGCAACACGGCGAGGACGCCGTAGAAGAAGATCTGACAGAAGTGTGCCTCGGCGAGTGTGCCAGCAGCGAGATAGTTCTGATATCCCACGTTATACATTCCAAAGAGCAGGGCGGGCAGCAGGGCTATCACCACCATGCTCATGATGCGCTTTGAGTCTATCGCGTCGTGGATGTTACAGCCGTTTTTCGCCGTGTCGTTGGGCACGTAGAGAAACGTCTCGAAACCGTCAAACACGCTGCGAAAGGCGTGAAGCTTGCCGTCCTTCTCGAAGTTCGGCTTTATCT
>SAMEA3663112__coassemble_173_pt1 | contig 16526 bp, 9 predicted proteins | sample SAMEA3663112__metabat2_high_PE_013 | metagenome-assembled genome bin SAMEA3663112 (sample SAMEA3663112) | pig gut metagenome | biome: pig gut; feature: pig-associated habitat; material: faeces | place: Denmark | collected 2012
TTAAGATTTCAGGTTGTAGAGGAGGCATTTAAGAAAAGACCCCTCGCCGTAGAGGCCCCCAAAGAACGTCCCTACGAGTATTTTGGCAAATATGTCTTCAATCGTGAGAAGATGTACAAGTATCTGCCAAAGAACGTTTATGAAAAGCTTATTGACGTTATAGACAATGGAGCTCGCCTCGACCGCAGCATGGCAGACGCCGTTGCATCTGGCATCAAGCAGTGGGCTGTTGAAAATGGCGTGACACACTATACTCACTGGTTCCAACCACTCACCGAGGGTACAGCCGAGAAGCACGACTCCTTCATCGAGCACGACTTCAAGGGCGGTATGGTAGAAGAGTTTTCTGGCAAGCTGCTCGTACAGCAGGAGCCTGACGCTTCTTCATTCCCTTCAGGTGGTATCCGCAACACCTTCGAGGCTCGCGGCTATTCGGCTTGGGACCCCACATCACCCGTATTCATCATCGACGACACACTTTGCATCCCAACCATATTCATCTCTTACACTGGTGAGGCTCTTGACTACAAGGCTCCGCTGTTGCGCACACTGCACGCAGTGAATGTTGCTGCAACTGACGTTTGCAAATATTTCTACGACGATGTGAAGAAGGTGCAGAGCAACCTCGGTTGGGAACAGGAATACTTCCTCGTGGATGAGGGTCTCTACTCTACCCGACCCGACCTGCTGCTCACTGGTCGCACACTGATGGGTCACGACTCAGCAAAGAACCAGCAGATGGAAGACCACTATTTCGGTACCATTCCTGACAGAGTACAGGCATTCATGAAGGATCTTGAGATTCGCGCTCTCGAACTCGGCATTCCTTGCAAGACTCGTCACAACGAGGTTGCGCCAAACCAGTTTGAGCTTGCTCCAATCTTCGAGGAGACAAACCTTGCCGTTGACCACAACATGCTCCTCATGTCGCTCATGAAGAAGGTGGCCCGCAAACACGGTTTCCGTGCCCTGCTCCACGAAAAGCCATTCGCCGGCATCAATGGTTCAGGAAAGCACAATAACTGGTCGCTTTCTACCGACACTGGCGTACTGCTTCACGCTCCAGGCAAGACTCCTAAAGACAACCTTCGTTTCGTGACATTCATCGTCGAGACACTGATGGGTGTATATCGTCACAACGGACTACTCAAGGCGTCTATCATGAGTGCCACAAACGCTCATCGTCTGGGTGCCAACGAGGCACCTCCAGCAATCATCTCTTCGTTCTTAGGCAAGCAGCTTACCGAACTGCTCGACCACATTGAGACGGCCGATACTGACGACCTGTTCAATGTGGCAGGCAAACAAGGTTTCACCATGGACATTCCTGAGATTCCTGAATTGCTTATCGACAATACCGACCGCAACCGTACATCTCCATTCGCGTTCACTGGTAATCGTTTCGAGTTCCGTGCCGTAGGTTCCGAGGCTAACTGTGCATCGGCCATGACCGCCCTCAACGCTGCTGTAGCAGAAGCTCTTGTTGACTTCAAGAAGCGTGTTGACGCTGCCATTGCATCTGGTGTAGATCAGACAAAAGCCATCGTTGACGTTCTTCGCGCTGACATCAAGACCTGCAAGCCTATCAGATTTGACGGTAATGGATATAGCGACGAGTGGGTTGTAGAGGCTACAAAACGCGGTCTCGACGTGGAGAAGAGCTGTCCGAAGATCTTCGAGCGTTATCTCGACGACTCAAGCATAAAAATGTTTGAAGGCCTTAACATCATGACAAAGAAGGAGCTTGAGGCACGTAACGAGGTGAAATGGGAGACATACACAAAGAAGATCCAGATCGAAGCACGTGTGATGGGCGACCTCTCGATGAACCATATCATTCCTATAGCCACCCACTACCAGTCGATGTTGGTGAAGAACGTGCAGAACATGCGCAGCATTTACCCTGCCGAGAAGGCCGACAAACTGTCTGAGCGCAACTTCAAGCTCATCGAAGAGATAGCTGAACGCACGCAGACCATAGAAAAGGGTGTTGACGAGCTCATCGCTGCCCGCAAGGTGGCAAACAAGATTGAGAACGAATACGACAAGGCTGTTGCCTACCACGACACCGTGGCTCCAAAGATGGAAGAGATTCGTTATCAGATCGACAAACTCGAGCTCATCGTCGAAGACGACCTCTGGACATTGCCAAAGTATCGTGAACTTCTGTTCATCCGATAATTGACAATAATAAACGATACGCAGACAATCTATTTCTTTTTTTGGTTGTTTGAAGTTTGCGACGGGGAATGGCTGTGAAGCTGTCCCCCGTTTTCTTTGTCCTTTATTCTTTCCTTATCCACAGTTTCCGTTGTCTCTAACAGCTCATGTCACAAAAATAGTGAAAAAACATCCCGTTATTCATCTTTTCTACGTTTTTTTATTACTTTTGCATAAGAATTATACATCAAGACAATACACAGGAGATAAAAGACATTGAAAGTATTTCATATCATATCGCATTTTGACTTGGGCGGTGCAGAACGTGTGGCGGCAAACATTGCAAAGAGCAAGACCAAAGGCATCGAAAGCCATATAGTAGAAATGATGCGGGGAAAGTCGGAGTTCACCAGTCAGTTCATTGAAGAACTAACCACGAGAGGTATCACATGTCATAGGGCATGGATGCCTGACGCGAGATGGCATTTCGTTTTCGAACGCCTGGCGGCTCTTCTCTTCCCATTAAGGTTCCTGCTGATATGGTGGAGATGGCGTCCCGACGTCATACACACTCACACCGAAGCGCCCGACATGGGCATCGTGCTGACCATGAAACTATTGCCATGGATTTGCAAACGCTGTAAGATAGTGAGGACCATTCACAACAACTGTCTGTGGTCGGGCCAACAGCGCATTGGTGAGGCATGCGAGCACTTTTTCAACCTCCATGATTCAAACATCGCCATCTCTGAGTCTGTCAGACGTTCATACTTTGAGCGCTATGAACATGACACACCTATTATATATAATGGTGTTGCCGAAACCGCCCAACGTGAATACGGGAATCTGAAAAAAGACAAGAGAAACATCGTGTTTGCCGGAAGATATGAAAGACAAAAAGGCATCGACATCCTTGTAGAGATAATAAGCCGAATGAAAGACGACAAACGATACCACTTTCACTTGTTTGGCGATGGCAGCATGAGACACTTTGTAGAGGAAAAGCTCGGCTGTCAGCAAAACGTAAGCCTCAACCCTCCTCTCTTCGGGCTATCCTCCTTTCTGGCCTCGTTTGACTATATGCTGATGCCATCGTATTTTGAGGGTCTAAGCATCGTGGCTATAGAAGCGTCGATGGCACGACTGCCTAACATTATCAATTCTTGCTTTGGACTGGAAGAAACATTGCCCGCGACATGGCCTTTGAAGGTGAAAGACAACGATATCGACAGTTACATGACATTGTTCACGGATGTTATTCCATCGTTGTCACACGCCGAGATAGCAAACGAAGCCTATGTTTATGCGGCACGCCATTTCTCGATAAGACAGATGCAGGAAGCATACGAACGCATCTATTTCCTGAAATAGGCAATACACTCTTCAAGTATCTTTACTTTTGCCACTTTCATCACGACAAAATAAAGCGATGCAGCAACGACAATCCTTACGGGAAGAAGCAGCCTCGGATCGGCAATGGCCGAAGTGACGAAATAGGTCGTTGTCATCACCGCTGCAGCGGCAAGCATAAACGGCAAGACGTCAGACAGCGCCTCGACGAAAGTCACGCCGATGAGTTTGCGTACATTCCATTGCCATACCGCAAGCCATGCTACAGTAAAGACGGTGTATGCAACCACCATACTTACGATGCCTTGACTATGAAAAAGCAAAATGATGATGAGCTGGATTACTATCTGCCCGATATTACACCACATGTAGATATCAGACCGTCCCTGGGCGATAACAAGATGCTGATAAAGTGTATAGAAAGTGAGAAAAGCGCCGCCTATACACAGTGTCTTGAGCAGAGGTACGCTACCCAGCCACACGTCGGAGATGGTGACAAGTATCAGTTCTTCAGCCACTAACGACATTCCAAACAAAGCGGGGAAAGCGAGGAATGCAGTAAATCGAAGCATCTTCCTGAACACCCGGCGCTCACGGTCGGGGTCGTCGCTAATCTGCGCAAGCACAGGCTGAGCCACTTGTTCTATCGTTCCCGAGATGGTGGTTGAAGCCATGGTGTTCCACTTCGACGCCTGAGAATAATTGCCCACAGCCTTCATCGGGAACAGATTACCGAAGATGAACGTAAGTATATTGTTGTTTATTGTATTGATTATCGAGGTTATCAACACCTTGACGCTGAAGGGGAACATCGTCTTAACGGGAGTAAAGTCTATCTTCAGCGTAGGCCGCCAGATATGACGGGTAAAGAAGTAACGGCAGACGTTCTGCACGAAAGAGAACGTGACGGTCTGCCAAGCAAGACTCCAGTAGGCATATCCAAGATAAGCGAGCGATAATCCCACCATGCCCGACGTCAGCAATGCCACCATTCCAGTTATGGCTCGTTCGCGTGCCATGATACGCTTGAACATTATGGCATTGCGTGTGATGCCGAAGGCTGAGATAAGCACGCCAAGGAACACAAACCGCGACAGGCGTGTCAACTCTGGCGTGTGAAAGAACCATGCGATAAGCGGAGCGGAGAAAAACAGCATCACATAACATGCCGATCCGGCAATGATATTAAACCAGAACACTGAGTTATAGTCGTTGGCCGTAGGTTGCTTGATATTGGTAAGTCCCTGTGTAAAACCGCTGCTCTGGATATTTCCGGCGATGAGGGTGAATATCGTAAGCACACCCACGATGCCATAATCGTGAGGTGTAAGCATACGTGCGAGAAAGATGCCAAACACAAGGTTCAGCAGCTGCATAGTGCCACTGTTCATAGCTCCCCAAAACAGGCCTTTGGCAGTTTTCTCTTTCAGTGTATCCATCTATCTTGTCGTTTTTGCTTGCAAAAGTACAATAATTATCCGACATTAGACAAAAAACCACCTTATTATTTTTGTTGAAAGAGAAAAAAACGCTAACTTTGCCGGGGAATATGCGTGCAGCTATTGTCATGCGCAATGAAAAGACAAATATAATGGACATAAAAAACATAAAGCAGAGATGGAACGCCACGATACTCGACATACTCAAAGCGTTCATTGACATCTGCAAACGTCACGACTTGACATTCTATTGCTGTGCAGGCACGGCAATAGGTGCCGTGCGCCATCACGGCATCATCCCATGGGACGACGACATCGACGTCATCATGCCTCGGCCCGACTACGACCGTCTGCTCGAGATAAGCAAGAGCGAAGACTGGGGAAAATACGAGTTGGTCACTCCATACGACAGGGACGATTATCCCCTTTACTTCTCTAAGATCTCCGACCGCACCACCACGCTCGTCGAAGAGCGTGAGCGTCCTTGCGTCATAGGTCTCTTCGTGGACATCTTCCCTCTCGACGCCACCGACGACGACCTCGACGAGGCGAAAAGGCTGAAAGACCGCTACACGAAAGTCATCAACCGCCTTAATGCCGTTTCCACACACAACACCTTTGCGGAATATATCTCGCTACTCGCCGACCCGAAAGAATGGGGACGTTTCGCAATAAAGACGGCGGCATACTTCTTTCGCAGTCCCATCCGCCGCCGCCTGTTGGCGCAGATGGATGCCATAAGCCATCTCTACGACTACGACAAGGCCAAGAACGTACAAGTATATACGGGCTCGTATGGCTATCGTGAGACATTCCCCAAAGCATGGCTCGGACGGGGAAAGATGTTTAAGTTTGAAGATATTGAAGTGCCGCTGCCAGAGGAATACGACAAGTATCTAAGGCATTTCTTTGGCGACTATATGCAGCTGCCGCCCGTGGAACAGCGCATAGAAAAACATCATCGCGCGTATCTCAACATGGATCGCCGCGAGAGTATCGAGGAGATAAGGAAACACTCTGACATAAAGATATAACAACAGATATGAACTACGCTCTCATTATTGCCGGAGGCTCCGGCAACCGTATGGGTCAAGACATACCCAAGCAGTTTATGCACGTTGACAACTGTCCAATCATCATTCATACGATGCTTGCGTTCCAGCGTCATCCCGACATCGACGGCATCGCCGTGGTGTGTCTCGACGGTTGGCAAACAGTGTTGCAGTCATACGCCAACCAGTTTATGGTGACTAAGCTGAAATGGATATTCAAGGGCGGCGACAACGGTCAGGAATCAATCCACAATGGCATATACGGGCTGAAAGAAGCCGGCATAAAAGACGACGACCTCATCCTCGTCCACGATGCCGTACGTCCGTTGCTATCACAAGACATCATATCCTCTAACATTGCCATCTGCCAACGTTATGGCTATGCCATCACTGGCATAAAATGCCGCGAGGCGATACTCGAGAGCGACGATGGCTTCTCGACCGAGACGAGCATCCCGCGCGACAAGCTCATCCGCACCCAGACGCCACAGACTTTCCGTCTCTGCAATCTCATTGCCGCCCACGAGGAAGCTGCGCGACGCGGCATCACCAACTCAGTGGCTTCTTGTACCCTTATGGCGGAATTAGGTGGACGCGAGATGCATATCGTGCCCGGTTCGGAGAAGAACATCAAGGTCACGACGGTAGAAGACCTTGAGATTCTCAAGGCTTTGATGCATGTGGAAAAAGAGAGTTGGCTGAAATAACATATAAGATGAAAGACTATTTTGACGACATAAGGGAAGCGGCGGCAGAGCAGTTGCCATGGGAGAAACTTGAGGGGAAAAACATCCTTGTCACTGGCGCCACGGGCCTCATTGGCGGTTGCTTGGTCGAAGTACTAATGGCTCGGGGGGGAGGCTATCATGTCTATGCCGCTGGGCGCGACGAGGAGCGGGCCAGACAGCGGTTTCTTGATTACACATCAGACAGAAGGTTTCATTTTCTGAAGTTCGACGTCAGCCTCCCACTTCAGTCAGACATCACGTTCCACTACATCGTTCATGCTGCATCCGGCGCATCGCCGTCGGCTTTCGCCACCTCTCCCGTCGAGGTGATAAAAGCCAATATCCTTGGCGTGTCAAACCTGCTGGACTATGGCATCGACCACTCTCTTGAGCGCATGTTGTACGTATCGTCGGGAGAGGTCTATGGCGAAGGAGGCGCAACCATCGACACGCCTGACGGAAAGGCTTTTGACGAAACAGACAGCGGTTATGTGGACTGTGCCACGCAGCGTGCCTGTTATCCATCGTCGAAGCGCGCCGCCGAGACGCTTTGCATATCTTACTGTGCTCAGTATGGCGCCGACGTGGTCATCGCCCGCCCGTGCCATGTCTATGGTCCTTTTTTCACCTGCCACGACAACCGCGTCTATGCCCAGTTTCTGCGCAACGTGATGCGTGGCGAGGATATTGTCATGAAGAGCGACGGCAGCCAGTTCCGTTCGTGGTGTTATGTAGTTGACTGTGTGCGTGCCCTTCTATATATATTGTTAAAAGGTGAGAAGGCTTCGGCATACAACATAGCAGACGCGGGCAGCAACGTCTCCATTCGCCAGTTGGCAGAAACGATAGCTTCTTTGGGCGGCAGGCGTGTGGTAATAGAAAAGCCCGACACCAAGGAGGCATCGGGCTATAATGTAGTAAAGAAATCTATTTTTTCCACCTCAAAGCTCCAACGGTTAGGTTGGACGGTGGAGGGAGGCATGGCGGAAAAGTTATCCCACCTGGCTTCCTGCCTTCACCTCTCTTAACGTTGTTGTCACGCTGAGGCTTCCGTCGAAGTTGACGGCAGACAGGATCATGCCCTGGCTCTCTATGCCCATCATCTTGCGTGGCGCGAAGTTTGCCACGAAGAGCACATCCTTGCCCACGAGGTCTTCCGGCTCATAATATGCAGCTATGCCGCTGAGGATGGTGCGGTCGGTACCACTACCGTCGTCGATGGTGAACTGTAGCAGTTTCTTCGACTTCTTCACCTTTTCGCATTTGAGAACCCTTCCCACACGGATGTCGAGTTTCTCAAAGTCGTCGAACGACACTTCTGGTTTTATTGGCTCAGCCTTGTAGGCGGCAGCCTCGTTGGCCTTCTTTGTTGCCTCGAGCTTGTCGAGCTGCTTTTGTATCGTCTCGTCGTCAATCTTCTCAAACAGCAGTACAGGCTCGCCAAGCTGATGTCCAGCCTTAAGCAGGTCGGTGCTTCCGAGCTGTTCCCATTCGTAGTGGTCCACGTTGAGCATCTTCAGCAGTTTCTCGCTGCTGAACGGCAAGAATGGCTCGAAGGCGATGGCGAGGTTGGCGCAGAGCTGGAGCGAGATGTTGAGAATGGTCTCCACACGCTTCATGTCGGTCTTTGCCACCTTCCATGGCTCACAGTCGGCAATGTACTTGTTGCCTATTCGTGCGAGGTTCATGGCCTCTTTCTGTGCGTCGCGGAACTTGAACTGGTCGAGCAGTTTCTCCACGTTTTTCTTTACGTCCTTAAATTCCTCAAGGGCCTTACGGTCTATCTCCTCAAGCTCGCCGCAGGCAGGAACGATGCCGTTCCAGTATTTCTTTGTGAGCTGCAGGGCGCGGTTGACGAAGTTGCCATATACCGCAACGAGTTCATTGTTGTTGCGATCCTGGAAGTCTTTCCATGTGAAGTTGTTGTCTTTTGTCTCGGGAGCGTTGGCAGTGAGCACATAGCGCAACACGTCTTGCTTGCCAGGGAAGTCAACGAGATACTCATGGAGCCATACTGCCCAGTTGCGCGATGTGGAAATCTTGTCGTTCTCGAGGTTGAGGAATTCGTTTGAAGGCACGTTGTCGGGCATGATGTATCCGCCGTGTGCTTTCATCATCACGGGGAAGATGAGGCAGTGGAACACGATATTGTCTTTTCCTATGAAATGAACAAGTCGTGTGTCGGGGTCTTGCCACCACTTCTGCCATGTGCCCCAGCGCTCAGGGTCTTTGTCGCAGAGTTCCTTTGTGTTGGAGATATATCCGATAGGAGCGTCAAACCACACGTAGAGCACCTTTCCTTCAGCCCCTTCCACTGGCACAGGTATGCCCCAGTCGAGGTCGCGTGTCATGGCGCGTGGCTGGAGGTCCATGTCGAGCCACGACTTACACTGTCCATACACGTTCGGTCTCCACTCCTTGTGTCCTTCCAGTATCCACTGCTTCAGCCAGTCCTGATATTTTCCGAGAGGCAGATACCAGTTTTTTGTAGGCTTCTTCACGAGGCCGTGTCCTGGGTTGTTCTTGTTTGTGGGGTTGATAAGCTCGTCGGGTGAGAGTGTGGCGCCACATTTCTCACACTGGTCGCCGTAGGCTCCCTCAGCTCCGCATCGTGGACATGTGCCGACGATGTTTCTGTCTGTAAGAAACTCACCGGTCACTTCGTCGCAGTACTGAAGCTCGGTTATCTCCTCCAGTTCGCCCTTGTCATAGAGAGTGCGGAAGAAGTCGGCTGCAAACTTGTGGTGAATGTCTGATGTGGTACGGCTGTATATGTCGAACGAGATACCGAAGTCCTCAAACGATTTCTTTATGAGCGAGTGGTAGCGATCTACCACTTCCTGTGTCGTGATTCCCTCCTGGCGAGCCCTTATCGTGACAGGTACTCCGTGCTCGTCGCTTCCGCCGATGAACACCACTTCCTGCTTCTTCAGTCTGAGGTAACGGGCGTAGATGTCTGACGGGACATATACTCCAGCCAAGTGTCCGATATGCACTCCTCCGTTGGCGTATGGGAGTGCCGCTGTGATGGTTGTACGTTTAAATTTCTTATCTTCCATTTCGTCGTTTTTTAATTTCGGTGCAAAGTTAGTATAAAAAATCGATTAAGCGAAGTAAAAGAGAATTTATTTTCTTTTCTAAGCCTGAGATTTTTATCTATAAGAGCGAAAATGACAAAAGAAAATCCCGTTTTTCTTCAATACCTCTACAATTGCTGCTCTGTGAATATGAGAGCAGTAAACAAAGCAACGACATATCACTGTTGTTATTGTCTTATTGTCGAGTGTCGTAATTTTCTAATGACAACTATAATAATTGTATATAATTGCCTGCTGTAATTTACTAATGACACGTTTCGGTTTTATATTCACCACTGCGGAACGTACATTCCGCAGTGGTGAACGTACATTCCGCAGTGGCGAATGTACATTCCGCAGTGCGGAATATAAAACCAACAAGGTATATAGATAAAATTATAATGGCAGTCGTTTATAAGTCTAAACGACTGCCATTATACATTTACAACTGCTGACCAGCCACCGCCATGTTTGAACATCATTCAGCAAACTGACTGAAATATCTGAGACAGGTGTCACGCCAGAGACGGGCGTTCTCTTCCTGAAGCTTCAGTCGTTGGTCAACCTCTTCAAAGCGTTGGTTATCGACGAAAGGCTTCATCTGATGCCATGTGGCGATGTGGCTTTCCACTGCCGACACTCCACGATTGTAGAGATAGGTCATCTCGCCCCAAAGCGTGCGGCCGCTCTTCATCCTATAGTTCCAAGGTAGATGATGGAACCAGAGAATATATTCCTCAGGACATGTGGCGAGGTTGTCGTACTCGCTGCAGAACGGTTCGCGATACTGGCTCACTGCACCAGTGCCATGGCTCGAACGGTCGAAACCGATGCCTTGGCGGTCGGCCTTGTGGTAGTAAACGGGTTTCCACTCGTCGGGGAAGTGCGGCTGGTTGCCGTCGGGTTCAGGACCATAGTGATGGTCGCCCTTGAAGATATGGTGAAGACCAAGAGGCATCATGTAGTCAACGCATGCCTCGCGGCTCTCTTTCATCACTGTTGTCATAGGCTCCACAAAGTCTTTCTCGCACGAGAAGGTCTGGCAAAGCCACTCGCGGGCTATTTCCTCCGACGACAGTTGCGGATTCCAAGCCAGACGACCGAAGGCATACCAGTTGGCCTGTGAGAAGTGGTGACCGCACCAGTTGGCGTCGTCGCCGATATTTGCCACTCCAGCAATGCCCACAAGAGTCTCGGGCTTAACAAACTGGAAGAACTCCTTCCACATTGGCGCAAGATACACGAGATGGATGCTTTGTCCGAGATACTCCTGAGTGATCTGCAGCTCGGCCATGAGCGGGGTCTTCTTCATCACGTCAAAAACCGGGGCGTATGGCTCGCGGGGCTGGAAGTCGAGCGGTCCGTTTTTGCTTTGGAGGATCACGTTTGTACGGAACTTTCCGTCTTCAGGAAGGAATTCCGTCACAGCCTGCTTCACCCGGTCTTCGCCCTTGTGTTTGTTTCCATATACGAAGCATCGCCACATGATGATGCCTCCGTATGGCTTCACCGCATCGGCCAGCATGTTGGCACCTTCTGCGTGAGTGCGGTTGTAGTCGCCTGGTCCGGGTTGTCCTTCTGAGTTAGCCTTTACGAGAAATCCGCCGAAGTCGGGAATAGCCTTGTATATCTCTTTAGCCTTTGCCTTCCACCATTTTGCCACCTTCGGATCGAGAGGATCTGCAGTCTTTAGTCCGCCCTCAGCCATAGGCGAGGCGAAGTTGACAGAGAGATAAGTCTTTATGCCGTATTCGCGCAGGATATCGGCAATCACTTTCACCTTATTTATATATACAGTAGAAAGCATCTTTGGCGAAGCGTTCACATTATTGAGCACAGAACCGTTGATTCCTACCGACGCGTTTGCGCGGGCATAAGCCTCGATCTTTGCTCTCAACGAAGCCGAGCATTTCATTTTCTTTGCCGACAGACCTTGTATCTCGTCCCACAGCCATATGCTATGTCCGGCATATCCACGTTCTATTGTTCCGTCGAGATTATCCCAATGGTTCAGTATTCTGAGGGAGAAGGCAGGGATATTGTCTCCGACAGCCATTGGCAGCATTGCCTCCTGTCTGCGTATCAGCTCCTGTGCGCCGTAATAGATGCCGGCAGGACAAGCCGCCTTGATGCATCCCTCTTCTATACGGAATCCGTCTTTCAGTTCCGTCATGCCATTATCTACCACGAGCGAGATGTCGTCGCCATGCCAATAGCGGTTTATCTCGTCGGCAGCCTTCTCGACGATGGTGTTACGATACTTGGGGTCAAACGAGGCCTTGATGTTTTTCGTCTTGTTGTGCATGGCACGCAACCATAATCGCGAGCCGTCCTCCGCCACTACATTTGTCGTGCACATCACCATGCACAGAGCCAAAAATAATACTTTCTTCATATCAGACTTTTTTATTAATAATTTGGTGTATTGTTTTCTTTGTTGTTAGCATATTCGCTTGGCGACATGCCGAAGTGTTTTTTAAACACTGTCGAGAAATGAGTCTGGTTGTTATATCCCACGGTATATGCCACCTGTGTGATGTTTATCTTTCCTTCCTTGATGAGTTTTGCCGCCTGTTCGAGACGGATATTGCGGATAAACTCACTTGAAGTGATTCCCGTGATTTCTTTCATCTTGCGGTGGAGCTGCGCACGACTAAGCCCCACGTCGGCACTCAGTCGTTCGACGTTGAATTCTGGATCTGAGATATGTGCATTGACAGATTTCATCACTCTCTTCATGAGTATGTCGTCGTTGCCTTCCACCTTCAGTTCTTCCACCTTATCTACCTGATCCTGCTGTCCGGAATACTTTCCTTTTATTCGTCTGAAGTTGTCAACGAGATTGTCTATCCGTATCTGCAGTTCCTCGATACTGAACGGCTTGCCAAGGAAGGCGTCAGCTCCGCGTTTCAGTCCTTCGAGTCGGTCAGCCACCTCTGCCTTTGACGTGAGCAGTATGACGGGGATGTCGCTTATCTTTGCATTTGTCTTTATGGCACGGAGCAGCGAGATGCCGTCCATCTCCGGCATCATCACGTCAGACACCACTATGTCGTACCTTTGTTCTCCGAGCAATACCTTGATAGCTTCCTTACCGTTATGCACGATGGTAAACCTATAGTAGGCAGACAGTTCGTTATTGATATACTGTGCTATCTCCTCGTCGTCATCCACCACGAGTACCCTGATGTTCTTCGATGGTTGTTTTCTCTGTCCCTTTGTCTCTGCGTCAACCTCGCCTGCGGTTTCTATCTCTTCGGGTTTTAAGTGGTTGTTTCCTAACGGAATTGTCACCGTAAAGACAGAGCCTTGTATGCCGTCCTCTCGGTTAGAAGCCGTAATGTTTCCACCATGCAGGCACACAAGAGCATTACAGAGGTTGAGTCCGATGCCTGTGCCTACTGAAGACACCTCGCGTGCGCTCTTGCTCTGATAGAAGCGTTCGAAGAGTCTCTCCACCTTTTCTTCTCTCAGTCCTATGCCACTATCGGTGACGGCGATCACTCCGTTCTTGCCGTCGTTGTCTATTGATATGGTTATAGAACCTCCATCGGGTGTGTATTTGAAAGCGTTAGAGAGCAGGTTGGCAATCACCTTATCGAAGTGTATGCGGTCTATCCACAGCTTGAGGCTATCCACCTTTTTGTCCATCACGAGACTGATATTGCGTTGTTCCGCACGGAAAACATACGATTTCATCGAGTTTTTCACATATTCGGTTATCTCCGTCTCATTGCAGTGAAGCTTCATCTGGTTCTTGTCTATCTTTCTCTCGTCGAGTATTTGGTTTACGAGCAGCAACAGGCGCTGGGCGTTATGGTTTATAGTTTCGATATATTCCTTCCCATTGCCGTCGCCGATGATGGTCTTAAGACGTGACAGCGGTCCGAGGATAAGCGTCAATGGCGAACGTATGTCGTGTGTGGCGTTGATGAGGAACTGCATCTTTGCCTCTTCAAGTTCTTTTCGTTTATGCCTGCGATACATCACAAACGCCATTCCCACGACGGCCAATGCCATGAGCGTGTATATAAGGTATGCCACGGTGGTATTGTACCAAGGATGTTCCACGTCGAGCACTATGGTCTTTGTGTTTTTCGACACTATACCATTGCACACTGCTCGGACCTCAAGACGATAAGTGCCTGGCATCATCCGGTTGAAATATATGGTGTTGCTTCCCTCAGGTATCGACGTCCATTCGTTGTTTTTGTTCAGTCTGTACTCAAATCTTATGTTTTGCGTATTGCTGTAGTCAAGCATCGAGAACTGCATGAGGAAGTTGCTGTCGCCATAAGGAATGGTAAACCTGTCTTGCTGGCAGTCTTCGTATCGTCCTGCCACGAAGAAGTTTGTCAGGTAAATCTCTCCGAGCGAGATGTTCATCCGCTTCACGTCATCGGGCTTGAAGGCGGTGATGCCATCGTTAGCGCCAAAACAAATAAAGCCATTTTTTTGTACCGCCGAGCCGCGACGATACTCTCTCGACATCAGTCCATATCCGTGTATATAGCTGAGGAATCTGTCTGTGCCGTGTTCGCATAGCCATATACCGTTTGATGTGCCGAGCCAGATATTATTGTCCTTATCGGCTATCACATTGTTTATCATCTTGCCGTAGAGCACGCTTGACGACTCCACGAGTTCTATCTTGTTTGTATCGTAACTAAAGCGGTATAGTCCTGAGTTTGTTCCCACATAGATGTTCCCGTCTCTGTCTTCGGCTATGGCAGTACAGTTGGTCTCGGGTAAGAGACAGTCGCCGTCGAACTTGGTGAATTCACCCGTCTTGGTATTCATTCTCGACACGCCTTTTGCCGTGGCTATCCACAACATTCCGCGGCGGTCTATCGTCATAGCCATTATCCAGTCGTTCCATAGATAGCCTTTGGTCTTGCTGTATTGGTTCATCGAAAAGCTTTTCGAAGTGCCTTTTTTCTTGTCATAGACAAACAGTCCCTTTCCAAAGTTTGACACATACAGTCGTCCGGCCTTGTCTTCCACAAAGCAGCTCAACCCCCATCCGTCGAGGTTAGCCACGGGTGTCGCCTCCTCTCGTGCGGTATTGTACTTATACATCGTCTTTTCGGTACATAGCCAGTAGTCGCCTTCGTTGTCGCAGTATATCATTCCGGTTCCTACTGGTGCCTTAGGATGAGCCACGAGTGTGCCATTATTGTCAAAGACATATATTCCATTGTTCTGCATTGTACACCAAAGTCGTCCGTCTTTTCCCAAAGTCATCGACGAGAGTCCGCTACCGGTCTTGATATCGTTTGACGAGAACACCAGGCACTTGAATGGCTTGGGGGTGTTGTCTTTCTTGTACAATCCTCTGTTATAGCATGTTGTCCATATATTTTCGTTTTTGTCTATCAGCACGGCATTGGCATTGGCCGTAAGTAATATGTTGTCGGCGAAAGCCTCGACGAGCTTCGTGGTGCCGGCAGCTATCTTCATTAGTCCATTGCCCGAGGTACATACATAAAGGTTGTGGTGCTTGTCGTATCCAGCATTTCTTATCGACACATTATTATATAGTGCCGAGAGGTCATACCCTGCGTCTGTCAGCTTTCCTGTCTCCAAATCGTAAGCCATGATACCGTAAAGGCACACCACAAGCATTGTCCGTTTGTCTTTTTGCAGGAAACATACGGCTGCTCCGTATGGCAGCGAGAAACGTTCTGTTTTCACCGTATGATTATCTTTGTCAAGCAGATAGCGCGACAACTTCGCCTCGTGGCTTCCTCGCCACAGCCATCCTTTCGGATCGAAATACATCCTGTTGTAATAGTCCTCTTCGCTGTTCTGTAGCTTTGGCGACTCTGGCCTCAGCATATCGGTTCCCTTGCGTATGCTGAACAGGCCGTATCCGGAAGTGCCTATCAGCAGGCCGTTGCCGTTCTCGACTATCGACGACACACGAGGCGACAGGTCGCCGGGGAAGCTGTATCTCACAAAGCTTTGGCTGTGATAGTCAAATCTCGACAATCCATGGGCAGTGCCTACCCACAGCTGTCCCACTTTGTCAACATACAGCACGGAGATATCGCTGTCAGACACTGTCGTAGTGTCTTTATTGTCGGCAAAATAGTGCATGAAGTGGTAGCCATCAAACTTGTTCAAACCACACTCCGTGCCCACCCATATATATCCATAGTTATCTTGGCAGATGCAACTCACCGAACTACTCGTCAGTTCGTCAGACGTGTAAAGCCGTCCTGAGTCTGCCTTTGCCTTGACGCCTAATAACACATTAATTATTATCGTCAGAATCAATATTCGCTTCATAAGGTTGTCAGTTATCTTCCCTCTGTCAGTTAATGTTTATCTATCAAGCCGTGATACAGCTTACTTTCTGCAAAGGTACATCAAAAGAATCAAAAAGCAAAAAAAAAGAAGAACAAAATCGATAAAATGGGAGAAAATGTACCATTTTTTGCCTTTTTTTGTTACATGTACCCCATAGAAATACATCAAAATGCACAAATGAAACAAATTAAAATATAATAGTTACATTTTTTCTTGGAGAATAACTCAAAAACGCATTACCTTTGCAACGAAATTTAAATCCAATTAGGTTTTAAGGCTGTGCAGCAGTCTTTTTCTAAAGATGCAATGTTTCATAGCAACACGTTTTTTAAGTTAAGGTTAGTTTGTTTCGGTTTGCCCCCCGTCGCTACTTCGGGAGAAGTTGCGCCGGGGGTAACTGAAAAATAA
>SAMEA3663112__coassemble_181_pt1 | contig 16029 bp, 18 predicted proteins | sample SAMEA3663112__metabat2_high_PE_013 | metagenome-assembled genome bin SAMEA3663112 (sample SAMEA3663112) | pig gut metagenome | biome: pig gut; feature: pig-associated habitat; material: faeces | place: Denmark | collected 2012
CAAGCTGACCTCTATGCGTCCACGACTGAAAGAATTAAACGACAATCCCTATATAGCCATGAACTCCGGCTGCCCGCTTTCCGTCAGTCGTTTCAGTTCTTCCTGTTCTTGTTTACGTCCAATTAGTTTCATAAATTAAAAAAATATTTCTGGCTGCAAAGATACAAAAATGTTTTCGTATAGCCAAAAATAACATTGCTTTTTTGCTTATCAAATAACAAAATGCAGACGTAAACAGCAGAAAGTCTCTGTAAGACACTGCAAAGAACTAGAGGATGCGAAGCGTCTGGGAGCTGAAGAGGAGCAGCAGAAGTTTGCCAATATGAGTTGGCTGGAGCGTGTTCAGAAGAAGTGATACGTAATAACAATCTTCAAAAAAACGCATAACTTTGTAGGTCAGACTACCAAGTTATGCGAAATTTTATTGAAGAGTCTTGAGCATGGACTGTCGAGATGATTTTAAAATCGCCAATGTATCAATCAGTAGTTGATTGGAGAAAAAATCGAAAGGGAGGACTAAACTCATATCCAGAGTTTATCCTCCCTTTTTATAATCGTGGATTATGCTTTATTGCATATTTGCTGCAGCCTGAGTCAATTTGTTAGTAATCTTCATATATCGCGCCCATTGAGCAGCAGACATATCACCTTGAGCACCAGACATTTTATTACTCAAATCTTGAGCTTTTTCCATAAGAGCAGGATAATCAGATAAAGCGCTCATATCACCCTTTGCGGCTTTCTTCATGTATGAGATATACTTATCAACATACTGCTCATATGAGTTAAGAAGTGCATCCCAGTCCTGTGAACCAGATGAAGATGAAGAATATGAATCTGTGTCATCGTCATCATCAGAAGATGAGGATTCATCATCATCAGAAGATGAGGATTCATCATCATCAGAACTGCTTGAGTCGGAGTCCCAATCAGAACTATCTACTTCTTCGTACGCAGAAGTCAAACGGAATTTAGCTGGTTTTTTATCACCATCGAAATGGAAACTCCATCTAACAGTTCCCGTTTCACCAGCTTTAAGCTTAAGAGTTTCCTTCATGTCATCGCTGGAATACATTCCACCAAGTCCGCTTGCTGTTGCTGCTACTTTTTCTATGACATTGCCATTTTCGTCAAGAATTTCAATTCCGAATCCAGCGTTACCCGTGACTCCCTTTCCATAGATTCCATAAGGTTCAACACCTTTGAGATCGAATGAGAAATCTGCATCTGTACGTTTTACCTCAATAGACACTATATCGCCAAAGTCGTTGGTAACAGTGTATTCTTTCTCAACTACTTCAAAATAGTCTCCAAGATCTCCCTTAATCTGGGTTGTTTCAGGTGTAAGTACGATTTCTTCTTTTTCTTCAGAACCCTTCTTGCCTCCACATGCAGCAAGACAAACAGCCATAATAGCAATGGCAAAATACTTAAATTTCTTCATAATAAGTTTGATTTTAGATTAATGAATAAATTGTAAATGAAAGCCAAATGATGTTCCAAATAGCAACTTTTACATTGCCTTTTGACTTAAAGACAGGAACAAAGCAGAGAATAGTAATCACAACGGTGGCAATTACCAAGAACCAAATAGCAGTCTTTACGCTTTCAAACATACCTGCAAAATCAAAATTTTTGAAGGCATCAGCAATACCGCCAAATCCGATTGCGAAATACGCAACTACTACGATTACCTCTAAAAGAGGAATTACCCATGACAAACGTCCTTTGGGCGTTTCTTTTGTGACATCTGTACTCATGTCTGATATTTTTTAAGTTTTGACTACTGCCTTTAAAGCGCTTCGTCTATTTCTTTTTAGAATAGTTCAATACCTGCGAACTTGAGGCCAAACTCTAAGCAAACCCAAATGATATTTACCCAGGCAACGTTTCTTCCCCAGCTACGAATACCATCCATTACCATGCCTGTATTCTCATCTTTGCCAAGGATGGACAAGACTAAGCCACCTATACCACAGATGATTTCGAGGACAGGTTTGAAGAACACTCCAAGACCGATGACACCAACTACAAGTGATGCAATAGAAAACACTTTCTTCATAATGCTAAAAATAGTTATTGTTAAGAGATTAAAAACACAAAGCTCCGATAATGCCAAAGAATAGAATGTAGAAAATTACAACAAAAACGAGAAGACGCATTTTGGGATTACATTTGAGATAGCCAATAATTCCTTTAGTCTTACTTAACTCTTGTGCATAATGTTCAAAGTACGGAGTGAAATCACTATCTTTAGAGAAACTCAAATTCGCCTTGTTAATACAGTTAGAGTAGAGTAGCCAATAAGCGTAACTCAAATCCTCTTCTCTAGACATGTTTTGTCCATTTCTTGGACCTGTAGAATTAGCACGAGATTGTATCATCGTAAGAAATTCAAGAAGGTCTGCTCTTGTATTTGGCACAGGAAAAGTGGAAATAATATCCATCTTGTATTTGCATGTATTATCCATTCCGTATGCTTTTCCAAATGCATTTGCAATACCACCTGCTATGGAACGACTATCAGATCTCGCTTCTTGACGACGATTGAAGTCATCCAATTTTTCAAGTAGTCTTTCAACAGAACTGTTGGCTTTTACGTTTGAAAAAGTATAGCCACACTCAGGACATACTGCACTTCCACCCACTACCTGCGAACCACAACTTGGACATTTTACAACATTGCCTAATTTTTCGTTGGTCAACTGCTGAGGTGGTGCTGGACATAGCCAATCCTCACTTTTTTTCATTTTGGCGAGTCGTCCATCTAGAACGATGTCTAGCTCATCAGGATCTACACCTTCAGCCAGAGCTCTTTTATGTAGTACGGCTCTTTCCTTGTCCGTAAGTACTCCATCTGCAAGAGCTGCTTCAATAATTTCTTCTAATTCTTTTGAGAACATATATTATTTGATTTATATTGAGTTGTTGTTTTGCATTTTGTGAAAGATTGCCAAGAAAATGACAAGCATTATTCCATTGGTGATAATATAGTAAGGAACATTAATGACAAAACTAGCGAAACAAAAATTGCTGATTAGGAATATAATAAAGAATAGAGCGGAGTATACTCGGATATTCGTTCCCATTCTTCCCGATTCATATTGTAGCCCAATTGTTGGTACCAACGTGGCAATAAGGCATAGGGATGTTCCGACACCACAAAGTGAGTCATTAGTCTTGTCCTCTGCAATGGTATACGCAAGAAAACCTATCAACAATGCAAGTATAACACTTATCATTGTGAGGAAAACATTAGCTTTCATAATTTATACTTTGGGTAATGGTGGAGGAGTTAATGCTATTATCTTTAAGATATTTGGAACTTCTTCTATAGGTTTCCATCCTAACATACCTGGCATCCATACAAGACTATCTTTGGTAACTTTTTGTTCAGATACCAAGTTAGAGAATTCCTTTTCCGATATAGGACCAACAGGATTCTCGTCTATAGCTACATAAATGGATATAGATTGTGGACTTATTATGTTTTGTGGAGCACCTGGCACATACATGATCTGCATGGTCTCATTCATAACCTTGACCATTTGTTGTGCCATTGCCATGCCCATACCGAATTCAACGAGTCGGTTAATTGAGTAGAAACTATTGTCATTCATAATTGTATATTTTTAAGGCATTGGGGGTGTAGGCATTCCACCTGGTACTGGAGGAGGTGCTGGTACGGCAAAAAGAGATGCGAGTTCCTGCACATTTCCTGCAAGTTCCCATTGAGCCATACCTTGCTTCCATACATATGTTTGAGGAGTAAATTGTCCCATCTGAACCATCTGCTGAAGTTGCTGCATATTGTAGGGACCTGTCTGCTGACCATTAACTGCAATCATATACTGAACAGTTGGCATCGGAGGTGGTGTATTCATGGCGTTCTGCATATGCTGCCCCATGTTATTCATCATACCGGCCATCTGACCACCCATGGCACCTCCCATCATCATTCCTGTCATCATACCTGCAGGGTTCATTTCGCCTTGTCCACCACCCATACTACTCATCTGGCCAAGGTTTGCAGCGGCAGTCTGAAGAACACTTGTTTGTTGATTGAGGGCATGTGCTCCCATAAAGTTTGTTTCAGTTTGAAGTTTCTGAGCCCGCTGAGCTTCCTCACGTTGAATACGCATGGTTTCTTCAAGGTTTGCTGCATTCATTGACTGCATATCCTGCATATTCTTTATATTGAGTTCGGCCTGGGCCTGCATTGTTTGGGCGGTGATGCCACCTGTCAGTCCCTTAACCTCAGAATAAGCATCTGAATCTTTGTCAATTTCAATGGCATTTATATCTATATACTTCATTCTTACACCATATTCATCGAGACGATCTTTCAGTTTTGTTTCCAAGACTTCGCTTACCTCATCAATTTTGCGTTCCATTTGTACGACTGGCAAACCAAGGTCGCAAGGGAGATTTGTAATAATGCTTTTAATCTTACGCACCATCACATCCTTAATCTGTTTTTTGAAGGCTTCCAAATCAAAATCAATAAGACGATTTAATTTGATGAAATTTTTGTAATCTTCCAATGCGAAGGTAATTGCACCTCTTACAGCTACAGGAACAGGAAAGTCTGGCAGACGAGGGTCTGCAACATCAAAATATGGAATGGCAAACTTTACTTGATTATTACCCTGAAGATTGATAAAATAAATCTCTGCTTGGAATGGACTTTCTCCTCCAAATGCTAAGCCTACGATACTAGAGAGAATAGGGAAGTTTGCTGTTTTTATAGTATCGTCATAAGGGCCGACGATAAAATCTTGCATTGCCCCATCCTTTTGCTTGTAAACAAATACTGCGACCTCACCATCTTTTACACGAAGGCTGCTACCATACCGAATAGAATTCTCTCTACTTGTGAAATTGGCATCTTGACCTTCTGGACGCCATTTCCACACAAGATACTCTTGTTCATCACAGCGAATAACATTCATAATGCCTCCGCTTTTGCCTTTTGCTGTGCCTAAACCAAATAAGCCCATATTATATAAAGTGCCCATAGAAACCCTGTAAGGCAATAAATTATTATTTAGGTGATACTACAAAACAAAAAACGCAGGCTTCCATCTCTTCCGTCCGCTTCTGAGGTCCTGAGAAAACCCTTGTAGGTGAACGAATAGAGTGTCTGCCCACGTTATATGTTTATGCAAACCCAGAAAAGTGTGCACAGGAGGAAATCTTCCATGCACACCTCCGGATAAGATATTACATACCCGTAGCATTCATCTCTAACGTTGCCTTCGACCTACAATTTGAAATTTCTCAGGTTTCAGATAGCCTCCGACAAGCATCGATGACGCTTTCCATAATGTAGTGCCACTCACTCAACTCTTCATCTGATGATGCTCTTGTTGAATTTGGGCACTGCAAATATAGAAACTTTTGTTCATTTTTTCAATAAAAAAGCATAGAAAAAAGAAATAATTAACATCTTTTTCACTTTGACGTTAGTTCAAGTTGGTTCAATCTATTTTAACATAAATTACTACCAATGGGGTTGTATCTTTCTCTGCACTTTTCCTTCCTGCCAAAGCATTGTTTTTTCAAATATGAAAAAAAGCTATCCCTACCCCATTGAGGCCAGGATGGCTTTTTGATTAGGCTGACGTAACTGTCAACACCGAGGAGTCTATTTCTTGTATTCCTCTATCCTACATGTATGCTCCTTCGTTTCCTTGTCATAATTGATTCCCACAAGGAGGATGTCGCCTGTGTAATCGGCCAACTTCGAGGGATAGTTCTTTTGCTTAATTTGATTGATTGCGGTATCAAAAAGCATCTTCATATGCATTAATTAGCACATCTTTTACCTCTTTGTTCGGGATAAAGCATTTGCCGGTATCTCCGTCGTATGCCAAATATCCGAGATGTATTAATACAGTCAGAACGTCATTTTTGCTGTTGACTATCCGCATGTCGTTCTGAAACTTTAGGGTGTTGACATACACATGCTCTCCCGACAACATTCTGATGATGTCATCCTTCAGTCCGTCGAAATTCATTTGGATATAGGTTCTGACAGAATCATAGGCACCCGTGGTTGACCAATAGCTTTTGCATGCTCCACGTTGCAAGGCTTTCATCACGGAGTATGGGTTGTAGATGGATTTTTCTTAACGATAGCCTTGTCATTCCTGTATTTTGTGGTAAAGTCGGTCATGTCAATGCTAATAACATAGTACTTGTTAAGATATGCCTCAAACGACTTGTCCTTCTCTGCCGCCAATCCACTGAACAACTCTCTCGAATCGCACGACTTGTCATAATATGCGCACAACATCTTTGCCGCCATCGACTTGCCAAACCTCCTACAACGGGTAACGCAGCTATAGCGGTTCTCGGAGTTGAGCGTGCCATTTATTAGCGGTATAAGCGACGACTTGTCAACATATTCATGTGTCACGATGTCGCGGAATGCAATATTGCCTTTGTTTATGTATCTACCCATAATTCAGTCATTTTTTCAAGAATTTCTGCAAAGATAGGCTATATTCTTCAAACCTCCAAACAATTATTTGAAAAATCAGCGAAAATGAAGAAAAGAGTCCCATTTCCGTTGATTTTTCAAATATCCCAGTGATTCGAGGGAATAAAATTTGGCAAACATCTTTAGTACAAAAAACTTGCATATGGAGAGAAGAAACAAAGAAAGTTCGTGGAAAAAAGTGTAGATAATGCCTGAAAGTTCGTGGAAAAAAGTGTGGATTTTACTTGGAAGTTCGTGGAAAAAAGTGTAACTTTGCAGCCGTGAATCGACAGGAATCCCAATCTATCCATCTAAAATACAGAGTTATGAGAAGAAAAATTATAGAAGAACTGCTGAAGTGGAAACAATCCCCACTCAGAAAACCACTCATTTTGTCAGGAGCCAGACAAGTGGGGAAGACATATATCCTGAAGGAATTCGGGCGCAAGGAATATGAGAATGTAGCTTATATCAACTGCGATAACAATGAACAAGCCAAGGGATTATTCTCGAATGGTTATGACATAAAACGTATTGTCATGGCCATAGGTGCCATAACTCATGAGACCATAAAACCAGGTAGGACACTTATCATTTTGGATGAAATTCAGGAGCTGAAACACGGACTGACAGCATTGAAATATTTCTGCGAAGATGCGCCTGAATACCACGTAGCAGTGGCCGGTTCGCTTCTTGGAATAGCCATGAGGCACGGGGAGTCAGCTCCTGTGGGCAAGGTGAATATTATCAGGATGTTCCCTATGGATTTCGAGGAATATCTTATGGCAAAAGGAGAAGACAATATTCTTGATATACTAAAATCGTGCGACTGGCCCACCATATCGATGATACACGATACGCTCGAGAAACTGCTTCGCGAATACTATTTCGTAGGAGGAATGCCCGAGGCTGTATCCACGTTTATCAAGTTGCAGGATGCCAATGCCGTCAGGAAAGTGCAAAATGATATTCTTTTCATCTATCGTTCCGACATGTCCAAACACGTCACATCAAATGAAGCTACAAGAATAAGTATGGTTTGGCAATCAATACCCTCACAGTTGGCACGCGAGAACAAAAAATTCATCTATGGTGCCGTAAAGGCGGGAGCAAGGGCAAAGGATTTCGAGATGGCAATACAGTGGCTTGTGGATGCAGGTCTCGTTTATCGCATATCACGAGTGCGCGATGTAGCAATGCCCTTGAAGTTCTACGAGGATTTTAATGCCTTTAAGCTGTATCTCCTTGACATTGGACTGCTTGGTGCAATGAGTGAGATTGAACCCGCACAGATGCTATTGTCAAATGATGCCATCAAAGAATACAAGGGAGCATTGACCGAGAATTATGTGCTTTGTCAGATGAAAAGCATATATGATATGAATACATATTATTATTCGCGTGAGGATTCGAAGCTTGAGGTTGATTTCATACTGCAATATCACGGCAAGGTTATCCCTGTTGAGGTAAAAGCAGAGGAAAATCTACGTTCCAAGTCGCTCAAGGCATTTATGTCCTCCCATTCCGACCTGAAAGCAATACGCTTTTCCATGTCGGGATATATCGACCAAGAATGGCTTACGAATGTCCCGCTATACGGAATACCTTTCGCATTCACGCGTTTGCCGATGCCATAATCATGACGACGGGACAGGGGACAGTTCTATGTTGAACTTGCGCCCTCAAAACCCAACCATAAGTAGGCTCTGCCTCCACTCTGCCTCCGTTGTGACTCTATACCAAAGTCGGTGTAAGACTACTTAAAACGCCAAAATAGCATATCTTTGTGAAAATAATTTGGGAAGAACGTGAATAAGAGGAAAAAAATTAATAACTTTGCAGCGGATTTCTCTGAAGTAACAAATAAAATAAATGGAATATCGAGCCGAAGACATACAACGACTAAAAGAAAAAGTGGAAATTGTGGTGGGAAAAAGTATTAAAACACCACGAGACTTCAACTTTTTGTCGAAACAAGTGGAGGGTTTTACCGGTGAATCGCTATCGGCAAGCACCCTTAAGAGAGTATGGGGATATGTGGACACGGAAAGCAAACAGAGCAAGTTTACTTTAGACACATTGGCACAAATGGTGGGATATGCCAGTTGGGACAATTTCGTGAAAGGGGGTATGAATGATTCTAACTTGAGCTTTCGTATCATTCACCGTAAGCTGAAGAGTGATGCTCTCGTATTTGGAGACCTGGTGAAGCTGGTATGGAAACCTGACAGAGTGGTCACCGTGGAGTATCAGGGACAATCAACTTTTAGGGTAGTGGAGTCTGTGAACAGCAAGCTTTCAAAAAACGATACATTTCAATGTAGTCAGTTTGTGGACAAACAAGAGCTCTACCTTAACAACCTTTACCATCCGGGAATGCCTGTGACTGACTATGTCTGCGGACAGCGAGGCGGCATAATCTGGAACTTGGTAAGCAATGACAAAAAATAGCAGTGAATATTGTACTTTTCTGCGAAATTAATCAAAACAGGGACTTTATGCTGTCGTTAACCCTCACATTCGGATTTTCAGCCGTCAGTGAGCGCGAAAGGGTTCTGATATGATTTGTTGTGCGTGTAGATGTTCAGTTGATAGAGCCTTGCCGTCCTTACGTCGAAGATGCGTTCCTTGCCACCTCTGAGGTTGTAGAACTCCACAATCTTCTTGTAGGTCATCTTCGCATATGAACAGTAAGGGTTGTGTCCAACTTTGTGGGTTCACTTCACTTTAAGAGGTTTGAATGGTTTGGGAAGTTCAGTTGACAACTGGACACTCGTGTGTCACGGTCGTTCCATAACTGTTGAGACGGTCGTTCCATAACTATGGAACACTCGTGACACTAACTATGGAACGACCGTGACACACGAGTGTCCAGTTGTCATCTGTAGTTAAACTATATATGTTGACTACTTATAGTCTTATTTATAAAACAGGTTGACAAGTTAATTTATTATTTATAATATACGTTGACTCTACTTGTCATTGTTCACTCAGAGGGTTGACCACCACAACATAACGAAACAAAGGGATTGTTGTGAAATAAAAAAATCCCCCGAACCTTATTAGGAACGGGGGAGTTGTGTAAGGGAAAGCAAGTGGTTAGTTGCTTACTGGTATCTTCTCAACACGACGCTGATGGCGACCGCCCTCAAACGTGGTCTTAAAGAACTCGTCCATGATTGCTCCAGCTGTCTTATTGTCGATGAAACGGCCTGGCATAACCAGTACGTTGGCATCGTTGTGCTGACGGCAGAGATGAGCTATCTCTGGAATCCAAGCAAGACCAGCGCGTACACCCTGATGCTTGTTGAGCGTGATGCTGATACCCTCGCCACTACCGCAAACGGCAATGCCTGGATAAACCTCGCCGCTCTCAATGCCTTCGCCAAGGGCATGGCCGAAGTCAGGATAGTCGCAGCTCATGTCGCTATAAGTGCCGTAGTCCTTGTAGGCATATCCATGCTCTTCCAAGTACTGGAGCACATATTTCTTTAAAGCAAAACCTGCGTGGTCGCAAGCTACTCCTACTGTCTTTACTTCCATATTACAACATTGCCTTTACCTGATTGTAAACGTTCTCTGCTGTGTAGCCGAGTTTCTCGTCGAGCACCTTGTAAGGAGCAGAGAAGCCGAAGCTCTCAAGACCCCAAACCTTTGATTCTGGAGCGGCACCGATGAGGAAGCCCTGGAGGTTGACTGGCAGACCGGCGGTCATACCAAACACCTTTGCGCCTGCAGGCACTACGCTCTGCTGGTACTCGGCACTCTGAGTGCGGAACAGACCTTCAGAAGGAACGCTGACGATGCGTACCTTCACGCCATCCTTGCGGAGCAGCTCTGCGCCACTGACGAGTGTAGATACCTCAGAACCAGTAGCCACGAGCACTACGTCAGGATTCTCGTCAGAACCAGCCACTACATAGCCACCCTTGCGAGCCTGCTCGTAGTCGTTGCCATCAGGCAGGTTGTTGATGTTCTGACGGCTGAAGATAAGAGCAGTAGGAGTGTCGGTATTCTCCATTGCCATAGCCCAAGCCACTGTTGTCTCCTTGGCGTCGGCTGGACGGAGCACGAGGCAAGAGTTCTTGCCGGCGTGGTTCTTCAACTTCTCCATGAGACGGATCTGTGCCTCCTGCTCTACAGGCTCGTGAGTAGGACCGTCCTCGCCTACGCGGAATGCGTCGTGAGTCCAGATGAACTTCACTGGCAACTGCATGAGGGCTGCCATACGCACTGCTGGTTTCATATAGTCGGAGAACACGAAGAATGTACCGCAAGCTGGGATGACACCACCGTGGAGAGCCATACCGATGCAGCAGCAAGCCATGGTGAGCTCAGCTACACCAGCCTGGAAGAACGCACCGCTGAAGTCGCCCTTCACGAGAGCCTTGGTCTGCTTGAGGAAGCCGTCGGTCTTGTCAGAGTTAGAGAGGTCGGCAGAAGCGCAGATCATGTTTGGTACCTGCTGTGCCAATACGCTCAGACAAGCTGCTGATGCGCTACGAGTAGCGTCGTTGTCCTTCTGAACACACTTGCTCCAGTCGATCTGAGGAGCCTTGCCGCTGAACCACTCAGCCTGCTGTGCAGCCTTCTCTGGGTTAGCGTCGGCCCAAGCCTTCTCCTCTGCATAACGCTCAGCGCAGATGCCCTTGAGCTCTTCAGCACGCTTTGCGTAGAGTTCCTGAACCTCTGGGAAGATCTGGAATGGGTTCTCTGGGTCGCCACCGAGATTCTTAACAGTGTTGACATAAGCGTCGCCGCCAAGAGGAGCACCGTGGGTCTTGCAGTTAGCCTCGTAAGAAGAGCCGTCAGCCTTCAAGGCACCCTTACCCATGATACACTTACCTATGATGAGGGTTGGCTTGCCTTCCACCTTCTTTGCCTTGTCGAGAGCCTCACGGATCTGGTCAACATCATTTCCGTTGATTTCGAACACTTCCCAGCCTAGAGCACGATACTTGGCTGCAGTGTCCTCGTTCATCACTTCCTTAGTCTCGGTAGAGAGCTGGATGTCGTTGCAGTCGTAGAACATGATGAGGTTGTCGAGTCCGAGCACAGAAGCCACGCGAGCTGCACCCTGAGAGATCTCCTCCTGGATACCACCGTCAGAGATATATGCGTAGATGGTTTCCTTATCGAAAGTAGGGTTGCCTGTATGAGCAGCAAGGAACTTTGCTGCAATGGCGGCACCAACGGCAAAGACATGGCCCTGACCGAGAGGGCCAGAAGTGTTCTCTATACCACGTGCAATCTCAAACTCAGGGTGACCTGTAGTAGGCGAACCCCACTGACGCAACTGAGCCAGTTCATCGAGTGTAAACTTTCCGATGAGTGTGAGCTGCGAATAGAGCATTGGAGCCATATGGCCTGGGTCGAGGAAGAAACGGTCGCGGCCCACCCACTCTGGGTTCTGAGGGTCGTACTTCAAGTACTCGCTATAGAGCACGTTGATAAAGTCTGCACCACCCATGGCGCCACCAGGGTGACCACTCTTAGCTTTTTCTACAGCTGAGGCAGCAAGGATACGGATATTATCCGCTGCCTTGTTCATTAAATTCTTGTCATTCATATTTTTACAAATAGTTTAATGTTGTGAATTATTATTTGGTTCAAATAAACATAATTATTTAACGTCGAGCACAACGATAGAGCGTGCTGGCACCTTGACTGAAAGTATGCCCTTCTTCAGTTTGGCATCCTTGAAGTCAACAGGCTTCACACGGTCTGGATGGTCAAAGTCGTTGTATTCAGCTACATCCTTGCATGTGAGGATGCGGCCGCTGACGGTCTTTGCCTGAGCACCCTCAAGGCTTATCTCCACCTCCTGCGGTTCAGTGAGGCTTACATTTGACAGCGAGAGGATGATGCTGCCGTCAGCCTTCTTTGCAGCCGACGAATGGAGCATCTCCACCTTTCTGCCTTCCTTGGCATGGCTGTCGCCACGCACTCTCTTAGAAGTGCTCTCCACGTCGAGTGGCAGGTATGTAGCCTCCTGGAATCCCTTGTACATCTCGAAGACGTGATAGGTAGGAGTGAGCACCATATGGCCTGTACCCTTCTGGTCGGTGAGAATCATCGACTGGAGCACGTTGACCACCTGTGCGATGTTTGCCATGCGCACGCGGTCGCAGTGACGATGGAACACGTTGAGCGAGAGGGCAGCAACTAAAGCGTCGCGCATGGCGTTCTGCTGATAGAGGTGTCCACTGATGGTGCCGGGCTCCTCATCCCACCATGTGCCCCACTCATCGACGAGCAGTCCTATCTGCTTCTTTGGGTCCTTGCGGTCCATGATGTCGGCATGCTTTCTCACGATATCCTCAATCTCAAGGCACTTGCCGATGGTCCAGTAATAGTCGTCTTCAGAAAATTTTGTTGCAGAGCCTTTGCTTCCAGTCCATCCGGCGCAAGTATAGTAGTGAAGCGAAACACCATCCATACGGTTGCCGATGCGGTCCATGAGCACTTCAGTCCAGTTCCAGTCGTAGTCGCTGGCGCCGCTGGCAATCTTGTAGAGCTTGTTTCCGTCGTAGTTACGGCAATAGACAGAGTAGCGACGGTAGAGGTCGGAATAATATTCCGGACGCATATTGCCACCGCATCCCCAGCTCTCGTTACCTACTCCGAGGAACTTCACCTTCCATGCCTTGTCGCGTCCGTTCTGACGGCGCAGCTTCGCCATTGGCGTGTCGCCGTCGCTGGTCATATACTCAACCCACTTGGCCAACTCTTCTACCGTTCCGCTGCCCACGTTACCGCTGATATACGGTTCGCAGCCGAGCATCTCACAGAGGTTGAGGAACTCATGAGTACCGAAAGAGTTGTCTTCGATGGTGCCTCCCCAGTTGTTGTTTTGCATCTTGGGGCGTTTGTCTTTCGGGCCGATGCCGTCCATCCAGTGATACTCGTCGGCAAAGCATCCTCCTGGCCATCTCAGTACAGGAATCTGGAGGGCTTTCAGAGCCTCGAACACATCCTTGCGATAGCCGTTGATGTTTGGTATCTGAGAGTTTTCGCCTACCCAAAGTCCGCCGTAGATGCAAGAACCAAGGTGTTCAGCAAACTGTCCATAAATCTCCTTATGGATTTTCTGTGTGCCCTGGTTTACATGCACTGTAACCTTGGCGTTGTCAGCCATAGCCGCCATTGAGAAGGCGGCTATGGTGATAGCTGTGAATATTCTTTTCATAATGTTCAAAAGAACTAATCTGCGATTAGGTCAATATTTCAATCGTTCAATTGTTCAATTTTTCAATTCTTATTCTCCACCGCGGCCTGTTCGATGGCAAGACCACGCTTGTAGTTCTCGATCCACTTGTTGAATCCAGCCACATCCTCGGCAGTAGGAGATATCTCCTCGCCTGTGTTGCCAGCGAAGACGCAGTCCTCAAGCCATCCGGCGAGAGTCTTTGCCTCCGGATTATTCACGAGATACGAGCCGAGCAGTGCGATACCCCATGCACCACCCTCGCCTGCTGTCTCCATGACAGATATTGGCGAGTTGATGGCTGCTGCTAACACACGCTGACCTACTCCCTTGGTCTTGAACAATCCGCCGTGACCTGTGATACGGTCAACCTTGACATGCTCCTCGTTGAAGAGGATGTCGTTACCTATCTTCAATACACCTACCGAAGCATAGAGGTTGGCGCGCATGAAGTTGGCGAGGTTGAACTTATCGTTGGCTGAGCGTACGAACATTGGGCGTCCTTCTGCCAGACCTGTCACCGGTTCGCCGGAGATATAGTTATAGGCGATGAGTCCGCCACAATCAGCGTCACCATTGAGTGCATTGTTGTAGAGCTTACCGAACACTTCGTTCATATCTACCGGAACGCCAAGCAGTTGCTGATATTCCTTAAAGAGGTTTACCCATGCGTTGAGGTCGCTGGTACAGTTGTTGCAGTGTACCATTGCCACGAGAGAGCCGTCAGGTGTTGTCACCATGTCGATCATCTCGTAAGGCTTGGTGAGGTCTTTCTCAAGCACGATCATCGAGAATGACGATGTACCTGCAGAGACATTACCCGTGCGCTGCTTTACGGCGTTGGTAGCCACCATGCCAGTGCCGGCGTCGCCCTCTGGAGGACATACGGGGATGCCTGGTTTAAGGTGTCCGGAGATGTCGAGACGCTTTGCACCTTCTTCGGTGAGGAATCCTGCATTCTCTCCAGCCAGTTTCACCTTTGGCAGAATGTCGATAAGTTTCCATCCGAATCCCTTTGGCTCAACGAGCTTGTCAAACTTTGCGACCATCTCAGCAGAGTAGTCGCGTGTCTGTGGGTCGATAGGCAGCATACCTGATGCATCGCCGATGCCGAGCACCTTTTCGCCAGTCACCTGCCAGTGTATATAACCGGCGAGTGTGGTGAAGAAGTCGATGTTGGCAACGTGCTCCTCGTTGTCGAGTATGCACTGATAAAGATGTGATATGCTCCAACGGAGAGGGATGTTATATACGAACAGCTCAGACAGTTCTGCAGCAGCCTTTGCAGTGTTGGTATTACGCCATGTGCGGAAAGGCACGAGAATGTTCTGCTGCTTGTCGAATGCCATATAGCCATGCATCATGGCCGAGAAGCCGATGGCGGCGAGGATCTCAATCTCGCAGTCATACTTTGCAAGAACGTCCTTGCGGAGTTCGGCGTAGCAATCCTGCAATCCGTACCATATAGCCTCTACGCTATAGGTCCACAGTCCGTCAACGAGCTGGTTTTCCCATTCGTGGCTACCTTGTGCTATAGGCTTGTTCTCCTGGTCGATGAGAACGGCCTTTATACGTGTAGATCCAAACTCGATACCGAGAATGGCCTTACCCTGTTGTATGGTTTCTTTTGCGGTCATATTTTCTTTATTAATTTTGGAAGTTAAAGAAGTTAAGGAAGTTAAAGAAGTTAAGGACAATAGTCATTGCGCTTCCGCCAAGGAGTTCCGAAGTTTAGACATACGTCTTTAACTTCTTTACCTTCCCTTTCCTCCCAAAGCTGAATTACTTAAACGACTTGTTCAACATGTAGTACACCTCGTTGTTGCGGAGCTGTGTCTTGAAGCCGCTTGTAGTGGTGTCCTTATCGATATTGATGCACTCGATGTCGAGCATCTCGGCGAAGTCTTCCCAGTATTCAGCTGTGATATCATAAGAGAATGCGCTGTGGTGTGTACCTCCGGCGAGGATCCATGCGCCTGCACCGATCTCGAATGAAGGCTGTGGTACCCAAAGTGCAGAAGCCACGGGGAGCTTTGGCATTGGCTTTGGCTCGATACACTCTACCTCAGAGGTGATGAGACGGAAGCGGTTGCCGAGGTCAACGACGGTGGCCTTGATACCACGACCGGTCTTTGAGGTGAAGACAAGACGTGCAGTCTGCTCCTTGCGGATACCGATACCGAGGAAGTGAACCTCAAGCTTTGGCTTGTCTGTTGCGATCAATGGGCAAACCTCGAGCATGTGGCTCTGGAGGCTAGATGTGCGGTCGGCAGCGAAGTTGAGTGTGTAGTCCTCGAGGAATGAGCAACCCTTCTCCAAGCCCTGGTTCATTACCCAG
>SAMEA3663112__coassemble_184_pt1 | contig 15803 bp, 11 predicted proteins | sample SAMEA3663112__metabat2_high_PE_013 | metagenome-assembled genome bin SAMEA3663112 (sample SAMEA3663112) | pig gut metagenome | biome: pig gut; feature: pig-associated habitat; material: faeces | place: Denmark | collected 2012
TAAAGTAAAGACCCTACATACGACATCAGGGACTAATAATACAACTATTTATCCATAATAGGCTTTGTACCACTCGGCGAAGCGGCGGAGGCCTTCACGTAGGGAGGTGGAGGGCTTGAAGCCGATGTCTTGTTCGAGAGGGGTGGTGTCAGCGTAGGTGACGGGGACATCGCCGGGCTGCATGGGTACCAGTTGCTTGTGGGACTCGAAATCGTAGTTTTCAGGAAGGACGCCTGCACGGACAAGCTCTTCCTGGAGGATGGTGACGAAGTCGAGCAGGTTCTCGGGACTGTTGTTGCCAATGTTATATACTTTATACGGAGGGATGGGAAGACCGTCTTCTCCGTTTTTCTTTTCCGGGGCGTGCTGCATCACACGGATGACTCCTTCGACGATGTCATCGACGTAGGTGAAGTCGCGCTTGCAGTTGCCGTAGTTGAAGATTTTGATGGTGTCGCCCTTCACTAACTTGTTGGTGAAGCCGAAGTAGGCCATGTCGGGACGACCGGCAGGACCATAGACGGTGAAGAAGCGGAGACCTGTAGAGGGTATGTTGTAGAGCTTGCTGTAGGCGTGTGCCATCAGTTCGTTGCTCTTTTTGGTAGCGGCATAGAGGGACACGGGATTGTCAACCTTGTCATCGGTGGAATATGGCACTTTCTTGTTGGAGCCATATACGCTGCTACTGCTGGCATATACCAAGTGAGAGACTTCGTGATGACGGCAGGCTTCGAGGATGTTATAGAAACCGATGAGATTGGATTCGATATAGGCATCGGGGTTGGTGATGCTGTAACGGACTCCTGCCTGAGCGGCAAGGTTGACAACAACGTCTATGTTGTTGTCTGTAAAGACCTTGTCGATGAGGGTCTTGTCGGCGATATTGCCTTTAATGAACGTCCAGGTGTTTTTTATTGAACGCGAATGATCGCTAATCGGTCGTGAATGTACGTCAATTATATTTTCTATTTCCTTCAGGCGTTCGTACTTGATGTTGACATCGTAGTAGTCGGTGATGGAATCGATGCCGATTACTGTGATGTTCTCAAACTCATTCAGCAGTCTCTTGACCAAGTTGCTGCCGATGAAACCAGCTGCTCCTGTCACCAGTACGGTTTTTCCGTTCAAATCTATATTATATTGTAGCATATTAGACCCTCTCAATCCCCCTGTATAGGGGGAAGACCGGAAGGGTGCGGTGTTTAGACCCCCTCAGTTCCCCTGTATAGGGGGAAGACCGGAAGGGTGCGGTGTTTAGACCCCCTCAGTTCCCCTGTTTAGGGGGAAGGTTGGAAAGGGTTGTTTGTATTATTTTTATTACGTTCTCTGAATCACACAATACTTGTTCATTGGTAAAACGCAGGATGGTATAGCCCATGTGTTCTAACCAATCTGTTCGTATTGCATCGTTATGTTGTTGTTCATCTGTAAAATGATAACCTCCATCTATCTCAACTATCACTTTGCTCTTGCGAAAAAGGAAATCAACAATATAGTCGCCTATTATATGTTGACGTATGCATCTTTGACCAAACGAATTTCCTTTTGACATTGACCAAAACGCACTCTCCGCCTCTGTCATATTCTTACGATTCGCTCTCGCATTGGCTTTGAGCAACCCGTAATCCATAGGATTTGCTGTCATCCATTTCCTTTTCATAAGCCGGAGGGTCTTCTCTCCCCTAAACAGGGGAGTTGGAGGGGTCTATAAATCGTGCACCATCGTCGGGCTGTACCCAATAGACCTTAAAGGTGTCGGTGTATTCGGGGTATTCCTTCAGATACTGCTCGGTCAATGTCTTTTCTATCTCTTCCTTGTATGTTGGATCGACAAGGGCGATGACGGCTCCTTTGAAACCGGCACCTGAGAAGCGACCACCATAGACTCCTTGCAGGGGGCGCATGATATTGTAGATGGAGATAAGTTCGGGAGAGCCACATTCATAGTTGTGGATGCTGCTCTCGCAGGAATCGAAACTCAGTTTGCCGAAGAGTTGGAGGTTACCTGTCTCCCATGCGGTCACTCCTTGGCGCACACGGCGGTATTCACTATAAAAGTGTTCGGCACGACGGGCAAAGCGGGAGGGCATCATGTCACGCGTCTTATCGAAAGTTTCCTTAGGTATATCACGAAGGAAGGTCTTATCAAAGGTTTTCAGCGGTTGCTCGTGGTAGGCAAGCATGTTCCATGCCGCTGTCTTACATTCGAAGACTCGGAGGTTGTAGTCGCTGTTGACCAAGCTGCGGGTGAGACCTGAGAAGAAGATGCCAATCTCGAAAAGACCCTCCAAACCTCCCTGTTTAGGGAGGCTTGCATTGGCGCCTCCAAACTTGATGTGACGGTACTCGTTAGTGTCACAATCCAAGAACAAAAGTTCATTTTTCTTTCCCAAGGCGATGCAGGCTTGGTCGAGGATGCCGTTGTTCAGGCCGATGTACTCACGTTCTGCCTCTGATGCTATCTGCACCACTTCGAAGGGTTGAAGACGGATGCCATTAGCCTTGGCGAACGCCATGACGTAGGCGATGAGGACTGCGGCTGAGGAACTGAGACCGCCGACTGGCAGCGAACCTTTGATGACTCCCTTGATGCCATGAGTCAGCTCGAAGCGTTTCTTCAACGCATATTTCGCTCCACGGGCATAGTCGCCCCAATGCTTCTCCCTTACTTCCGTGCGCTTGGAAAGGTCGAACTCCACCGTTCCCTCAAAAGAAAGGGAAGAGAGTTTTACTTTTGCATCCTCACGGACATTGAACCATAGGTCAACGCCCTTGTTGATGGCAAAGCCTGTGACAAGGCCGTGCTGGTGGTCAACGTGGGCACCGAGTGGGCAGACCCTATATGGGCTGAAGATATGATATTGATAATTATCCATATTTCTCACATGCTTCTTTATAAGTGTCGAGACTGCCGATGTCGAAACGGAGATTTTCTCCTGTTCCTGCCATCGGCCATGCGTGCATCACGGTATGCTCCACCATATAGTGGGCAAGATTGCCTGGAGCGTCCTTGCCGCAACCATTCTCCACGGAATGGCGGACAAGGTCGAGGTCGTGCTTCTTATATATATAGAAAGGTGGAACAGCCCAATGGCTCTTGGGGTGTTCGGGCTTCTCTTCCATATTAAGCACCTTGTTGTTCTCGTCCAATACGACAACACCTGTGCGCTGCAGTTTATCGATGGATGGTTGGTCGTGGCAGATGATGCAAGATGTGCCTTTTGCCTTGGCAAAATCTACGAAGTCACGGAAAGAGAAGAACAGCAGGTTGTCGGCAGCTACCACAAGGAGGTCATCGTCTATCTGCAGTTTGTCCATGGCAAAGAGTAGGTCGCAGACAGCACCGAGTCGAGTGTCGTTGGTCTCCGTGCCATCGTTGATGATGGTGACGGGCTTTGTATAGGACTGTTGGTCTTTCCACTCGTTGAAGATGTGGGCAAACTTGTGGTTGGTGATGATGATGTGCTCGTCGATGTCGGTAATGGCATCGATGTCATCAAGCATACGTCCCAAGATAGTGTTGTTGCCTATCTTCAGCAATGGTTTGGGAAAATTCTTTGTTAGTTCGCCAAGGCGAGTGGCGTAACCTGCTGCTATTACGATATTCTTCATTGCGGATTAATCTCTACGAAATATGTCTCGTGTATATACTTTATCCTCAACATCACTGAGACACTCGTCGAAGCGGTTGGCGATGATGGCATTAGACTGTGCTTTGAACTTGGCGAGGTCATTGACTACGAGACTGCCGAAGAAGGTTGAGCCATCTTCAAGGGTTGGCTCGTAGATAATGACATTGGCACCCTTGGCCTTGATACGCTTCATGATGCCCTGGATGGCGGACTGACGGAAGTTGTCGGAATTGGACTTCATGGTCAGACGATAAACTCCGATAACTACTTCCTTTTCCTTATCAGCCTCCCATGAGGCATTTTCATTGTAGTAACCTGCCTTGGCAAGCACTTGGCTGGCAATGAAATCCTTACGGGTGCGGTTTGACTCTACTATGGCCTCGATGAGGTTTTCGGGTACATCTTTGTAGTTGGCAAGGAGCTGCTTGGTGTCTTTGGGCAGGCAGTAACCGCCATAACCAAAGCTGGGGTTATTGTAGTGCGTACCGATACGAGGGTCAAGTCCCACGCCGCTGATGATAGCCTGCGAATCCAATCCCTTCATCTCTGCGTATGTGTCCAGTTCGTTGAAATAGCTAACACGGAGGGCAAGGTAAGTGTTGGCGAAGAGCTTCACTGCCTCTGCCTCTTTCATGCCCATGAACAATGTCTCAATGTCCTTTTTAACTGCACCTTCCTGCAATAGATGTGCAAAAGTTTTAGCAAATTCTTCCGCCTTTGGATTGCCGATAGCCTCGATGGCTGCGTTTTCCTCATCAAACTCTTTCCCTTCTATCTTCTTAGGGTAGCCCACGATGATACGGCTAGGATAAAGATTATCATAGAGAGCCTTGCTTTCACGCAGGAACTCTGGCGAGAATAGCAGGTTGAAGTGTTTGCCTTTCAGTTCTGGTTTGAGCAAGAACTGGAGGGCGTATTTCTTATAAAGAGAGCGTGTATAGCCTACGGGAATGGTACTCTTGATGACCATTACAGCATCGGGATTAACTTCCAATACAAGGTCAATCACATCCTCGATATGATGAGTGTCGAAGAAGTTCTTGACGGGGTCATAGTTTGTCGGAGCTGCAATGATTACAAAGTCTGCATCCTTGTAAGCCTCACGACCATCGAGAGTAGCTTTAAGGTTCAATTCCTTTTCTGCAAAGAATTTCTCGATGTATTCATCTTGTATAGGTGATACACGGTTATTTATCTTTACCACCTTTTCAGGTATAACATCTACTGCTGTCACCTGATGATTCTGCGACAGCAATGTTGCCATTGACAAGCCAACGTAGCCTGTGCCAGCTACTGCTATCTTCAAATTTTCAAATGTATTCATATTATTATATTTTTTGTTTCTACATAATTATTTGTGAGTACCGTAGGGATTCGAACCCTAGACCCCTAACTATTATATCTTATTGGCTTTAAATATGCGTTGCTCAATGATGAGCACGCCGGGGATGATTGATTACTGATTATTTATACATGGTTTTACTATGATCGTTTCATATTTGCTATTGATATTGCTTCTTGAATTTTTCTTTCCAGGCTCTTTAAGTCGTAAGCCCATGCTTTATTTTTTATCTCTTCCTTTAACCAACGTTTTGACTGTTCAAGGTACTCTATCGATTTTTCATTCATGTATTTTCTAAAATACCTTATAGCTTGATCTGCATAAGTTTTTGCATGGAAAGTTTTGCGCATATCATCATAATAACATCTACATAATATCTCCATGCTTCTGTCGAGTTGTTCCATTGCTTCTTGCGAATTTACTTCATAATTTGCATCAAAAAGAATAATGGCATGAGAATTCCTTATTGAGAATTGCTTGTCATTGGTTAAAATTTTTGCTCTATCTATCCAATCAAAAGCATCTTGATACTTTCTTTTTGATGACAGATATAATGCACCTTGTTGCAAAACATATGCATTTCTATTGTCATACATAAATGCTTTCTGATAAAATGCCTTGCCTTCATCCCACTTAGGGAATGCTTTAGATACTATTGCCTTATCGAAAGCCCATCTTCTAAAAGTTCTATAATTGCAAATCTTTACATAAGCTACTTTTTCTAATAAGTTATTCATTACATTAGCTAACAGATTTGAAGAAGCATATTTTAAAATAGCATCTGAAGTGATTGACGATCGTGGTCTATAACCATCAATATTATTCTGCGCTAGTTCTTCTGCATCATCTTCTTGTAGTAAATCTGAAAGTTGTTGCTTCATACATATAACGTTATCGTATCCATAATCAGAAAAATAACTGTACGCCACTTCCATTGATAATGGCACACGTGAATTATGCATATATGCACAAAGAACTAAAAATTCTGCAAGTTCCTTGTCTTCTTTCTCAAGTTTACAAATAAAGTCTTTATATCTACTATTTATACTTTCACCTTTTATATGCCTTATTATAAGTTCAAAGAATGAATTATCTGTATCGTGATTAAATTTTATCTCAGTAGTATCTCTCTTGATGCCATCTGGTATAGTATCCAATATGCCTTGAATATCAAAATCATTTAATGGAGTAACATTAATAATATCGAAATCATCTGTACTTATATAATGACTAATATATCCAAAATTATGACTTCTATCAATTGCCACTATCTTTATATTGGGCAACTCTTTCAATATATTAAGACAATCTATATCATCTGTGAAATTTTCTATAATGATTAATGCCTTTTTATTTGACAACAACTTAGCGATATATTCTGCGCGTCCTTTGTTTATGTTATTAAACATCAGTTTTATGCCATCAAATTGAATAAAGCAAGCAACCTGCATTGCCAGAGTCGTTTTACCAGAAAGAGGAGAACCAATAATGATAGTATGCCTATGTTTATTATATATGGAATCTTCTATACTTCGAAAATGCGACGTTTTAAAAATTACATTTCTCAATATATCTGACCATTTGGGTGGCATTCCCCTATAAAATTCTTCTATAGGACGCAAGATTTGATTTCTATTATCAAGTGGTACAAGATTTGCAGAAAACAATTCTTCAATTATATCTTTATGATATGTTTTTATTCTTTCATCTTGAACATACAAATCATCTATTTCTAAAAGGAATTCTTTCGTTTCTGCAATTATAATATTAAATCCTATGCCTTCAAAATATTCGATATCATCATCGGATGGTTTATATAGTACAATCCATTTGTTTTTTTGCGCATTGTAAAATGTCCTTTCTGAGGTTATCGCTTCAATTACTCCAGAATCTTCGAGCCCATACCCAATAAATACGGTTGGGTATTTTTCAATTGCATTTGACAAATACGACCATATTCTCGGAGCTTGATTGTAAATATTGGCAATTTTCTCAACACTAAAGATATAACCTTGATCTGGATATTCTACATAACCATGTAATGGTAAGTAGTTGATCCCTTTATCATCTATACAATCACCATTAACATTCTGTTCATTAATATATCTATACGGATTTCTTTTAATAATTTGGGGGATAAGATTATCGATATTTGTTGTATATACTCCTTTAATATTGATTTTATTTAAAACTAGATAGCAATCATCAAATGAAGATACTTTAAACCTTTCAGTTAAATAATTGATGAATGCCTCCTTATTTTTCTTCTCCATTACGGAACAATATTTCGGAAGGTTATTCAAGCCTGCTCCTACATGCTCATGCAATTCAGACAGCAATTGTTTACCTGTAGGTAAATTGTTGCCTAATATGTCTTTTGCGTGTATTGAAAAGCCTGCACCTACAAACAGATTTATACCATTATGTAGTGCCTCTAAAAATGTATTTTTACAATCAAATCTTTTTAACGACATATTGTTGTACTAATTTTTCACTGCGGTGAAAAAAGCTAAAGTCCTAAATGCTGATTACTGATTGCTGATTACTGATGAGTGATTATTGATTATTCATCTTCTCCATACAGTCGTAAGCGGTCATTTAAGACCCATAAGCCAAGATAAAATAAAATTTTTATTTTTTATTAAGAGAAATAGGGTATGATTATACCCATTCGGACACAGATTGATGTCCGCAAGCGGACGGGGTTGGGGTGAACGCTAATGTCCATTAATTATCCGTAAATTTATCGTAAATTATTACTTGCTTGTTGGTACGACAGAAGGGGACGATCCTTCATCCGCTATAAGCGGATTGCCGGCATGCCGTTGGTTATTAAGACAGAAGAGAGGGGTTATTGTCTAAGCCTGATAGACGATTGTTTATGTCATCTTCTGATAGTTTTTTCATCTGGTCTATTGCCATTGCATTTAGTCTAATGGCACGCTCTGCCCTTGATATTCCGAGTTTTATCAGTTCTGAGTTCATAGACTCCAAGTTGACCAGCACAATCAGTTGGGAGAGTGTGGCATGGTCACGTATGTTACCGTCTGCATCTGGGTGGTTTTCTCGCCACATCTTTGCTGTCTGACCAAAAAGAGCTACATTGAGAACATCGGCTTCTGTAGCATAGATGTATGATTGAGCCGTACGGGAAATGTCCTTTGGTATGAGGTTTCCCTTTATTGCGTCTGTATGTATGCGATAGTTAATTTTCGAAAGTTCGCGATTAAGATTCCAACCAAGCGAAAGACGGGAGTTTTCTTCGGTCTTGAGCCGCTTGTAGTCGGTAAAGAGGTAAAGCTTGAATTCTGGTGAGAGCCAGGATGCAAACTCCATTGCTATGTCTTGATGCGCCAAAGTATTGGCATAGCGACCTGCTTTTGTTACAATGCCAATAGCATTGGTAGATTCAGTCCACCTTTTTGGGGTAAGGACAAAGGAATTGACACCAGCATCCTTTTCAATTGCCTCGAATTCGAGGTAATTGAAATCAGGATTATTTAGACGTTCCCAAAGTCCGAGGAAACGTATCACATTACGGTTGCGCATCCAATTTTGAATGACAAAACCTGCATTGTCAGCGTTTCGATAACGTGCCATATCGGTGAGGGAGAAATAATCGCCTGCAAGTCCTCCATATCGCACCTCTATATCCACTCCTTCTGCTTGTATCTTATATGTATGTTGTTTCTTTGAACCCATATATTCATTAATCTAATAAAAATTATTATAATATTGGTTGCAAATATACGGTTTTTATTTCAATTATGCAAGAAAAATTTTTAAAATATGCAGATTTATTGCTAATTCCACAATTCACTAAGCCCATCTTTCCATGCGGGGAAAGGGGGATTGGTGTTGAGCTCGTTGTAGATATCAACGTTCTTATTGACTAGCATCGCCACTTTGTCCAATAGATTGTTGTCTATATGGGCGATGAGAGGGGTATCGACGTCACCATCACAAAAGACACCAAATCCTCTTTCGTGAGCAGGGGCGTTTCTATGACTTAGAAGACTGACGTCGTCCTTGTCTTCGCCGGTTAGAACAGCAAAGAGAGTTGGACAGTTCTTCTTAATCCTGGGAAGTTGGGCGTCGGGATTCTGCATGCGCATGAAGTATTTGTCCCAATTGGCATAGAGCATAATCTTGCCTCCGGTGCCTCGACTCATGTTGATAATGACATATATGCCAGGCTTCAGTTTAAAGATGAATTCTATGCAGTCCTTACGGGTGCACAACGTGAGATTCGGCATTTCTTCGTAGAAGGTGGCGCCGGCTTTTATATCGAGTAGTTTTCGCATATTATTAAATTATTGACGACAACAGGAACAACTGGAGACAACTTGGGGTCCGCAAGCGGACGGGGTTGGGGTGAACGCTAATCATCGTGAATTTATCGTAAATTAAATCTTTGTTGGTACGACAGAAGGGGACGAACGTTGATGATTGATGAATGATTATTCGCACAGCGTTAATATTTAGAGGTGCTCATCAAGCTACGCAAGTTCTTCACACATTATCTATTTTTCAGCGGTGTTCATCAAGCTGCGCAAGTTTTTGATTATTCCTTGACCAATTCGAGGTTTTTGGCGGAACACTCCATTTTGGCGTAGCCGAGGAAATCGACGCGGAGGGCGAGCATGGTGGTGCCGTCAGGTTTTTTGCAGATGTTGCCTTCCAGTCCGGCGAGACGGCCAGTCTTGATGCGCACCCTGTCGCCTAAGCGAATACGATTGGGGTCGATGATGACTGCCTTTTCCGCTTCCTCAACCATGCGTTTGAAACTTTCCATCTGGTGGGTCGGAATGCGGGCGAAGTCGTTCTTGCCGGATTCGGTCTTAGATGCACGATTCATCAGGAAATGGAGGATGAAATTGGCTTCGCAGGCCAACTTGTAGCGTGTGGACTCTGTACACCAAATAAACAGATAGCAGGGGGTGAGGACTTCGGTGACCCGCACTCTGCGACCTGTGCTGGGTTGAACACGAAAAACTTTCTGAGTGGGTACGTAGGAGGTGACCTTCTCATTGCTCTCTATAATATTACCATTCCTTAAGTTCTTGATGAGGTTATTCAGTTTTTCCTTGCATTTCACCTCTGTATTGGGGGTGACAACAGCGACAAACCAAGAATATTTATTTTCCATAATTTAGCGTGTATTCATTTGCGGTCTTACGTAAAGTAAAGACCCCGGCAGACGTTTGCGGCGGGTACGCCTACGGCGTCGGCAGTTTATGACAAACTGTCGGTGCAAATCGCATCAACTGGACATTTCCATGACTCGCAGTTGAACTGCGGTTTCGTCCTACCTACCTTAGCTGATGGCCAGATGGAAAGGCTCATTTTTGCTGCACTTGTTTACAAAATGAATGCCTCACTCTTAGTAAGAGTGCGTTAATCGCGACAAAGGTACGAATTAATTTGCATTTATTATTATGTTTTGTCGATTTTCTTCTGATAATTAAAGCAATTTAACAGAAAAAATAATGGAGGATGCACGAAATTTCAATTTGATGGATGTCATGTGTGTAGATTTTTCAAGTTTCTTTTTACCTTATTTATTATCCTTAAGTTCCTGAAGTGCTTTATTGCTTGAAGTTAAATAAGTAGGATTGCATGCCGCGAGTCGCGGCATGCAATCCTATGTTCGTTAAATATGCTGGTAAGAAAAGATTTTGAAAAAATGGGTTTGGTGTTAAGATTTTTTTTCAGGCCTTGTCTTTACCCTGTACTTCGTCTATCACCTTTAGCAGATACTGTCCATATTGGTTCTTCAGCATAGGCTGGGCGAGGGCACGCATCTTGTCGGCGTCGATCCAACCTTTTCTGAAGGCAATGCCTTCGAGACAAGCCACCTTTAGTCCTTGGCGTTTCTCGAGAACCTCGATGTATGTCGATGCCTCGGAGAGAGAGTCGTGAGTGCCAGTGTCGAGCCATGCGAAACCGCGTCCGAGTGTCTGCACCTTAAGTTCACCATCGTCGAGGAAACGCTGGTTGACGGTGGTTATCTCGTATTCGCCTCGTGCTGAGGGCTGTATGGTCCTCGCTACATCCACAACCTTGTTGGGATAGAAGTAGAGGCCGACTACGGCGTAGTTGCTTTTGGGATTTGCTGGTTTCTCCTCAATGCTCAGGCAGTTGCCTTGTTTGTCGAATTCTGCCACGCCATAGCGTTCGGGGTCAGACACCCAATATCCGAACACTGTAGCCTTTTGTTCCTCTTCGGCAGTGCGCACAGCCTCGTGCAACATACGAGAGAAGCCAGCTCCGTGGAAGATGTTGTCGCCAAGTACGAGGCATGCGGAATCGTCGCCAATGAAGTCGGCGCCGATGGTGAACGCCTGGGCGAGACCGTCGGGCGAGGGCTGTTCGGCATATTCAAACCTCACTCCGTAGTCAGAGCCATCGCCAAGCAGACGCTTGAAGCCGGGCAGGTCGTGTGGTGTGCTGATGATAAGAATCTCACGTATGCCTGCGAGCATCAATACCGAGATGGGATAATAGATCATTGGTTTGTCGAAGATAGGTATCAGCTGTTTGCTGATGCCTTTTGTGATGGGGTAGAGTCTGGTACCCGAACCACCTGCTAACACTATACCTTTCATATTTTGTTTTTTTTATTGTTTGAAATCTATATTATATAATATGGTGTGTGTGCAAAGGTACGAATAATATTCTGTTTTAGGGTATTATTCTTTGATGGATTTGTAATATAATAGAGAAATTAGCATAGTTTAACCTTTTCCGAGGTGGTTTTTTGTAGGGAGTTGTAGTTAATAAATGTATCAAAGACCTTGTTGAAATGGAATATTTGAGCACTTTTGGCGGGATTTGTAACATTTTATAAAGAATGTGTTACAAAACTGTTACTATATATTATATAAAAAGGTGTAACTTTGCAGCGGTTTTTTATTGACCACGTGACTAATCAAATATAAGAAGAAATAATAACTAAGTATTAACTAATGAAAGTAAAACACTGTATCGTGACACTATTGGTGTTGTTTATGGCGGTGGCGATGAAGGCAGAGGGAGAACTGTCGCCTTTACGCGTCATGGGCAAGCATCTTGTTGACGACAATGGAAAGGCAGTTACGCTGCATGGCGTGATGGACACTCCTAACCGCTATTTCAACGGATGGCGATGGCAAGGTTGGAAGCCAGCCTATAACGGAGAGGACGTGCCGCCGTGTATCGAGTATTTCGAAAAACTGTATCAAGCCCTCACTGATCACAAGCAAGGCGCCTATTGCACCGTGTTCCGTCTGCATCTCGATCCTTGCTGGACCAACGACCCCAACCTGCCGTTGGTAGGAGATGTTGGAGAGCACAACATCAGCCAGTTTTCTAAGACAAGGCTCATAAAGTATTGGAAAACGCTCTACACCCCACTCATCAAGAAAGCCCTGGCGCATGGACTCTATGTAGTCATCCGCCCGCCTGGAGTGTGTCCTCACGACATCAAGGTAGGCGATGCCTATCAGGAATATCTCAAGACAGTGTGGGGAGCTGTCACTTCCGCCACAAAATTCCTTAATGAAAATGCGGGCTTGGTAAGTATCGAACTTGCCAATGAGCCGGTTGATGTATATGACAAGAATGGGAAAAAGAACAGTTCGGTGGCTCTTCGCGATTTCTTCCAGCCTATAGTTGATGTGATTCGTGAAAACGGATTCAAGGGAATCATCTGGGTGCCGGGTTCGGGATGGCAGTCGTGGTACAACAACTATGCCAAGAATCCCATTGTCGATCCCGAGGACAACTTCGGCTATGCCGTACACTGCTATCCCGGATGGTATAACTCAAGTGGAGGTAATAACGATAAGACCAACAAGGAGAGCATGCGCCGCCAGTTTGAGACGCAGGTGCCTGTGGTGAAGACCAATCCCGTCATTGTGACTGAGATTGACTGGAGTCCTCTCAAACCTGGAGAAGGACATTACGACGAGCATGGCAACTGGGTGGAGCCAAACTATGGCACTTGGGGCACAGCCACCACTTCAGGTTTCGGTAATGCCTTCAAGTACATTCACGACTACTATGGCAATATCAGCATGACCCTCCAAGGCAGTGGGCTGTATTTCGACATCGACAAATATCTCGAATCGGGCATTGTCCAGCCAGCCTTCCAAGGTGTGGAAGAGGCCTGTGGCGAGGCTTGTTTCGCATGGTATAAGGAATATTACGAGGCTTCGACGGGCATTGAGAATGTAACATCTGACGATGTCCTGTCGCCGATTGCGCCCAGATATTACGACCTGAACGGTATGGAGGTGGACAAAAATCATCGTGGAATAATCATAGAAAAAACCGATGGAATGGGCAAAAATGGCTACAGAAAGGTGCTAAAAGAGTAAAATGTAACATAAAATAAACTTTATGCAACATATATTTATATAATGTATGTGAAATTATGTGTATCTTTGCACCGAAATTACAAACTTAGAAATCAAATAATAAAAAATATCAAATAACTAACGCATGTTATAAAAAGTAAAGTGACATGAGACAACAACAACCAACAATGAAAAGGACAGTCGCACTGTTCCTTGTGCTGTTCTCGATGTGCATCGGAGCGTTCGCCCAAAAGGGAATAGAGGTCTCCGGTAAGCTGACAGACTCAAATGGCGAGGAACTCATCGGCGCATCTGTCTTTGTGAAGGGCAACACTGCCAATGGTACAGTGTCTGACCTTAGTGGAGATTTCAAGCTCACAGTACCCTCAGAGAACTCAGTCCTTGTGTTCTCGTATGTCGGCATGGTGTCGAAAGAGATGAAGGTGGGCAAAAGAAGGGTTTTTAATGTGGCCCTCGCTGAAGACAACCAACTTCAAGAAGTGGTAGTCGTAGGTTATGGTCAGCAGAAGAAAGCCTCTGTGGTGGGAGCTATTACCCAGACAACGGGTGAGGTTCTGGAACGCTCAGCCGGTATCGGTAGCGTCAGTGCCGCCCTTACGGGTAACCTTCCCGGTATAGCCACCATCGCTTCAACGGGACAGCCTGGTGAAGAGGACCCACGTATCTATATCCGTGGTGCCGCAGCCTGGAACCAGGATGCTCAGCCTCTTATCCTCGTTGACGGTGTGAAGCGTGAGATCAAGTCGGTGGATATCTCTTCAGTAGCTACAGTGTCAGTGCTGAAGGACGCATCCGCTACCGCCGTCTATGGTGTGGAAGGTGCTAATGGTGTTATCCTTATCACCACCAAGCGCGGTGTGGAAGGCAAGGCGAGAATCGACGTGGGCTTTAACGCCACTCTGAAGGCCGTGTCAAAGCTTCCACGCAAATATGACTCTTATGATGGATATATGTTGCGCAACCAGGCCATCGAGCACGAGCTTGCCTTGGGTGGCGCTTCGTCGTGGGCATATTATCGTCCACAGACCTTTATCAACAACTTCCGCAATCAGGATTATACCGTGAAGCCACAGTATGATGCAGCCGGCAACTATCTTGGCGACTACAGCCAGGCCGAGCGTTATCCTAATGTTGACTGGCAGGAAGAGATGTTCAAGGACTTCTGTCTTTCTTATAATACCAACATCAACTTCTCTGGAGGTACAAAGTATGTGAAGTACTTCGTGGCTTTCGACTTCCAGAACGAAGGTGACATGACACGAGTATGGAACAACAACCAGGGATATGAGGGCGGATATGCTTACAACCGTCTGAACGTTCGTTCAAACCTCGACTTCCAGCTCACCAAGACCACACAGTTTAGAGTGAACCTCGCTGGTTCTAACGCCCAGCAGAAGACCCCACGTTATTATTATGGTAATAGCGGCGAGTTCTTCCAGCAGCAGAAGTGGGCAGGTGCCTACGGTATGGCTCCTAACCTGTTCCCTGTGCAGTTCTCTGACGGTTCATGGGGTTACTACCCATTGACCTCTAACATAGAGAACTCACCTCAGAGCGTCGCTACAACGGGATACGAGCAGAAGACCATCACACGCGTGTTTACCGACTTCTCTCTTGAGCAGGACTTAGGCTTTATCACCAAGGGACTTATCGCACGCGGTACCATCTCTTGGGACAACCAGTTCAATGAGGGCGAGCGTGGTATCTCCGACCAACATGCAGTAAAGAGGGCTTATATCCTCCCCGAGGACGGAGTGATGCTGCGTGAGAACCTTATCGACACAAATACAGGTTTTGACTTTTATGAGAGCCGCGACTGGACCACAGCCGCTGGTAACGTGAATTATACAAGCCGCGCGACTGAGATGTCGCTGCAGCTCTTCTGGGCTCGCGAGTTCGGCGACCACAATGTTTCTCTCATGGGTAACTGGAAGCGTCGTATCAACGCTGGTAATGCCGACCTTGAGAACCGCCGTGAGGACTGGGTATTCCGTACCACTTACGACTACAAGAGCCGTTATTTCGCTGAGTTCAACGGAGCTTACAACGGTTCGCAGAAGTTCTCGCCCGACAACCGTTTCGTCTTCTTCTGCTCTGGTGCAGCCGGATGGATGCTCTCAGAAGAGAAGTTTATGAAGAAGCTGAAGGATAAGGGTATCATCGATATGTTCAAGATCCGTGGTTCTTACGGTGAGATTGGTGACGACAATGCCGGATCACGCTGGGCATACCTTACTATATGGGAACCGACGAACAAGTTCAAGGTTTCCTTGGATGACAGTGAAAGCCCGTTCCAGGGTTACAAGGAAAAGACCATCGCCAACCCCGACCTTCGCTGGGCTACAGTGAAGAAGGCAAATATAGGTTTCGACTACGCATTCCTCCATGGTATGTTTGCAGGTAGCTTCGACTGGTTCCGCGACGACCGTTACGACATCTTCATCTCAGGTTATGAACGTTCGGTGCCCT